>JABAHQ010004951.1_pt2 | contig 10944 bp, 7 predicted proteins | sample 7062091 | NCBI WGS metagenome assembly JABAHQ01 (sample SAMN14534359, study PRJNA622989) | marine sediment metagenome | biome: marine biome [ENVO:00000428]; feature: marine pelagic biome [ENVO:01000023]; material: deep marine sediment [ENVO:00002113] | place: India: Gulf of Kutch | collected...
TGGCGCACGAGCTGGCCCACGTGCGCAACCGCGACACCCTGATCATGTCGGTGGCCGCCACCATCGCCGGGGCCATCTCCATGCTCGCCAACTTCGCCCTGTTCTTCGGCGGCAACCGCAACAACCCGCTGGGCATCGTCGGCGTCATCCTGGTCGCGATCCTGGCGCCGCTGGCCGCCATGCTGGTGCAGATGGCGATCTCGCGGGCGCGCGAGTACGAGGCCGACCGCGGCGGCGCCGAGATCTGCGGCCAGCCGCTCTGGCTCGCCTCGGCGCTGGAGAAGATCCACGCCGCGGCGGAGCGCACCGACAACCGCCAGGCCGAGGCCAACCCGGCGACGGCGCACCTGTTCATCGTCAACCCGCTGCACGCGCACAAGGTGGACGGCCTGTTCTCCACCCACCCCCGCGTGGAGGAGCGCGTCCGGCGCCTGCGCGACATGGCCCTCGAGGCGCGCTCCGGCCCCAGCCCCTGGGGCTGAGGCCCAGGCTCGGGACGCGGGGCACGGCACCTTATCCGACTCATTGTCCGCGTTGCGCCGGACGCGCCGCGACGGAGCCGGAAGAGCCGCGCGGCCGCTCGCATCGGGCCTTGCGCGCTCTCCTCGCCTGCGACGACGGGACCACTCTCCAACGCGACGAGGTCGGACCCCTGCGCCACCCGGCGCTGAAGCAAGGACGACGTCCTCGCACGCCATGACCTGACACCACGGGCCGAGGTCGGCGGCGACCCCACTGTGCAGAACCCTCAGCCCCTCGGGCATCAGGCGCCCCCTGTCGCGCAGCCGACGGGAGAGCGCCCTGGCGCCCCGGGTCCGGAAGGCCTCGATGCCCATGAACAGCCTGGCGGCCTCCTCGCGGGTTCGGTCAACCCTCCAAGCGCCACGGAACATCACATCTTGCCTGTTGGGCCCGCCGAGGGTCGCGGCCAAGGTGCCCGGCCCTGCGGGCGGGCCGGGCCGGCGCTGAAATCCTCGCCGCCGGGGCGTGGCCGGGCGCAACCGCTGCCGCCCGCCGCCGGCGCGTGCTAAACCCGGGGCCATGGCCGCTCCGACCCACGGCGCCCGCGCGCTCGCGCTGAGCCTCCTGGAGCAGGTGCTCAGGCAGCGCCGGCCCCTCGACGAGGCGCTCGCCGCCAGCCGGGCCTTGGCCGCCCTGCCGGCGCGCGACCGCGCCTTCGCGCGCCTGCTCGTCGCCACGCTGCTGCGCCGCCTGGGCCAGGTCGACGACCTCATCGACCGCTGCCTCGAGCGGCCCCTCAAGCCGAAGTTCGCCGCGGTGCGCGATCTCCTGCGCCTGGGGACGGCGCAGCTCGCGTTCCTGGAAACCCCGCCGCACGCCGCGCTCAGCACGACCCTCGCCCTGGCGCGGGGGCCGCGGCTGGCCGGCCACAAGGGCCTGCTCAACGCGGTCTTGCGGCGCATCGCGCGCGACGGCCCGGCCATGCGGGGCGAGCAGGACGCGGCCCGGCTCAATACGCCGACCTGGCTGTGGCGGTCCTGGTGCGCCGCCTACGGCGAGGCCACGGCGCGCGCCATCGCCGAGGCGCACATGACGGAGCCGCCCCTCGACCTGATGCTCAAGGACGAACCCGGCGCCGCGGTCGACGCCCAGGCCTGGGCCGCGCGGCTTGGCGCGAGCGTGCTGCCGACCGGCGCGCTGCGCCTCGCCCCCGGCGCCGGCGAGGTGAGCCGGCTGCCCGGCTACCGGGAGGGCGCCTGGTGGGTCCAGGATGGCGCCGCCGCGCTGCCCGTGCGCCTGCTCGGCGAGGTCGCGGGCCGGGCCGTGGTCGACCTGTGCGCCGCCCCCGGCGGCAAGACCGCGGCGCTCGCCGCCGCCGGCGCGCGGGTCACCGCCGTGGACGTTTCGCCGGCGCGCCTGGCCCGCCTCGAGGAGAACCTGGCGCGCCTCGGCCTGGCGGCACGGACGGTCACCGCCGATGCCGCCCGCTGGCGCCCGGACGAAGCGGCCGAGGCGGTCCTGCTCGATGCGCCGTGCAGCGGCACCGGCACCATCCGCCGGCACCCGGACCTCGCCTGGCTCAAGCGCCCGGAGGATCTGCCTGCCCTGTGCGAACTGCAGGATCGGCTGCTCGGCGCCGCCGTCGAAATGGCGGCCCCCGGCGGGCTCGTCGTCTTCGTGACCTGCTCGCTGCAGCCCGAGGAAGGGCCCGAACGGATCGCCGCGCTCATGGCCGGAGGCGCCCCGGTCGAGCGCGTTCCCGTCGCGGCCGCCGAGCTGTTCGGCCGCGGCGAGTGGATCAGCCGCGACGGCGATCTGCGCACCCTGCCCTGCCACCTGGCCGAGCTCGGCGGCCTGGACGGGTTCTACGCCTGCCGCCTGCGCCGCCGCTAGGCGGCCGCGCAAGTGGCCGCGACCCGCGCCCTCAGCGGCTCGCGCGCCTGGCCCGCCATCGTCGCCCATGCGTCGCGGTCAGCTTGCGGGCGCCAGGGCTTGCTGATACCAAGGACGCCATGCAGCAAGCGATCCGCGTCGCGCCCTCGATCCTCTCGGCCGACTTCGCCAGGCTGGGCGAGGAGGTGCGCGCGGTCTCGCAGGCCGGCGCGGACTACATCCACATCGACGTGATGGACGGCCACTTCGTGCCCAACATCACGATCGGGCCGGCGGTGGTCGAGGCGCTGCGGCCTCACTGCGAGCTGCCGTTCGACGTGCACCTGATGATCTCGCCGGTCGACGCCTTCGTCCCGGCCTTCGCGGCGGCCGGCGCCGACATCATCACGGTCCACCCGGAGGCCGGCCCGCACCTGCACCGCACGCTGCAGCTCATTAAGTCGCTCGGCAAGAAAGCCGGCGTCTCGCTCAACCCGGCGACCCCGGTGGCGGCGGTCGAGCAGGTGCTCGACGAGGTCGACCTGGTGCTGGTCATGAGCGTCAACCCCGGCTTCGGCGGGCAGACCTTCATCCCCGCGGCGCTCGGCAAGATCGAGACCCTGCGCCGCCGGATCGATGAGCTCGGCCGCCCGATCGACCTCGAGGTCGACGGCGGCGTGAACTTCGAGACGGCGCCGCAGGCGGTCGCCGCCGGCGCCGACGTCCTGGTCGCGGGCTCGGCGACCTTCCGCGGCGGCCCGGCCGCCTATGCGCAAAACATCAAGCGCCTGCGCGAGCCGGGCGTGACGCCGGTGCGCCGCTCGGGCAGCGCAGGCTGATGGCCGGGCGCGGCCAGGGCGAAACGCCGAGGGCCGCCGGCGCGGGCCTCATAGCCGACCGCTTGCGCGATCTCACCCACCTGCCGAGGGATCTCGCCCTCGCCCGCCTCGGCTACGACCTGAAGCGGCCGATCTTCGCCCTGCCGATCTACCGCTACTCGCTGAGCGGCGTGACCCCGACGGCGCTCAGCGTGACGCCGCCGGACCCGTGGCCGGGGGACCCGAACCTGGGCGCCGCCATCGTGCACGGCGTCTTCACCTTCGCGGGGCGCCGGGTCGAGACGCCGGTGCCGCTGTGGTCGCCGGCCGGCGTCGAGCCTGGCTGGCTCGCCGAGCTGCACGGCTTCGCCTGGTTGCGCGACCTGCGCGCGGCCGGTGGCGACGGCGCACGGCGCACGGCGCGCGAGCTGGTCGGCGCCTGGCTGGACGAACACGGCCGTTGGAGCGCGCCCGCGTGGCATCCGCTCGTCGCCGGCCGCCGCCTGGCCGCTTGGCTCGCCAGCTACGAGTTCTTCGCGGCCAGCGCGACCATCGACTACCGGCACCGCCTGTTCCGCAGCATCGCGCGTCAGGCGCAGCACCTGCACCGCGTGCTCCCGGCCGGCTTGGCCGGGGCGGACCTGATCGCCGCGCTCAAAGGCCTCATTTACGCCGGCACCTGCCTGCCGGGCGGCGAGGCCTGGCGGCGGCGCGGCCTCGCCCTGCTGGCACGCGAGTTGCCGCGCCAGATCCTGCCCGACGGCGGCCACGTCGAGCGCAGCCCGGCGCGCCACCTCGTGGTCCTGCGCGACCTGATCGACGTGCGGGCAACGCTGCACAAGGCCGAGGCCCACGCCGGCGGCGCCCAACGCGGCCAGAGCCACGCCGGCGAAGCGGGCCCGCCCGAGGCGCTGCACAGCGCCATCGAGCGCATGGCGCCGGTGCTGCGCATGCTGCAGCATGGCGACGGCGGGCTGGCGCTGTTCAACGGCTCCAACGAGGAGGAGGGCTGGCGCGTCGACATGGTGCTGCAACGCGCGGGCGGGCCGCGCCGGCCGCTCAGCGAGGCGCCCGAGGCCGGCTTCCAGCGCCTGCGCGCGGGACGCACGCTCGTGCTGATCGACGCCGGCGCGCCGCCGCCGCCGGGGCTCGACGCGCAGGCCCACGCCGGCACGCTCGGCATCGAGGTCAGCATCGGGCGCGAGCGGCTCATCGTCGGGTGCGGCGCGCGGCCCGGAGACCCGGCCTGGGCCTGGGCGCAGCGGGCGACGGCGGCCCAGTCCACCCTGGTGCTGAACGACACCAATTCCTCGGAGGTCCTGGCCGGCGCCGGCTTCGGCCGGCGCGCGCGAGTCACGCGATGGCACCGCGAAGAGAGCGAGGAAAACACCTGGTTCGAGGCCGTGCACGACGGCTATCGCCACGGCTTCGGCGTGATCCACCGCCGCCGCCTGTACCTCGCGGCGGACGGGATGGACCTGCGCGGCGAGGACCGGCTCGAGCCGTGCCGGCGGCACGCGCGCGGTGCCCCGTTCACGGTCCGCTTCCACCTGCATCCCGACGTCCAGGCAAGCCTGGCGCACGGCGGCAATGCCGTGCTGCTGCGCCTGCCCAAGGGCGGCGGCTGGCGCTTGCGCGCGGCCGGCGCGGCCCTCGGTCTCGAGCAGAGCATCTACTTGGGGCGCAGCGGCGAGATCCGGCGCACCCAGCAGGTCGTGCTGTCGGGGATTTGCGATCCGCAAGGAACCACCGCGAAATGGGCCTTGCGGCACATCGAGCGCAAGCGCTCCGACGCTGGGTCATGACAAAGCGGCCGCCTCCGTGCGGCCGCCGCCTGCCCGGCGCCGGGGGCTGCCTGGGCGCGAACAGCGCTATGGCATGACTCGGCTTTGTGCTAGGTATTGCGGCATGTTCGCCGATTGAGGCCTGCACTTGGGGGCAATCCTGCGGCCGATGAGAGTGCGCTTGCACCGCCTGTCGCGACCCATGGTCGCGTTCGTGCACGACCTCACCATGGCGGCCGCGTCCTTCGTCGTGGCGCTCGCCCTGCGGCTCGGCGTGGACGCCGTGCCGGGCTTTTCCACCAACCTGTGGCTTTCGCTCGTCCTGTTCACGACGGTGTGCGGCGCTGTTTTCTGGGCCACGGGCCTTTACAAGGGCGTCTGGCGTTACGCCTCGCTCAACGACCTCCTCGCCATCGCGCGCGCGGTCACCCTGGCGCTGCTCATCTTCCTGCCGATCACCTTCCTGATCACCCGGCTCGACGAGCTGCCGCGCTCGTTCCTGGTCATCAACTGGCTGGTGCTCGTCTTCCTCCTGGGCGCGCCGCGCATGCTCTACCGGGTGTTCAAGGACCGCGGCTTCGACCACGTGCTGGAACGCGCCAACCACCGGCGCGTCCCGGTGCTGTTGATCGGGGCCGGCGATGCGGCCGAGGTCTTCATCCGCGAGATGGCGCGCGACCGCCATGCGCCCTACCAGGTGGTCGGGATCGTCGACGAAAAGGGCACCCGGGTCGGGCGGCGCATCCACGGGATCCCGGTTCTCGGTCATCTGGGCGATCTCGGCCGCGTGCTCGGCGACAGCGCGCGGCGCGAACGCGAGCCGCAACGCCTCATCCTGACCAAGCGGCCGGCGCCGGAGGACCTGGAGACGATCCTGGACCTGAGCGACGCCCGCGGCATGACGCTGGCCCGGCTGCCGCGCCTGACCGAGCTGCGCAGCGGCGAGGCCGAGCGCCTGGAGCCCAGGCCGGTCGCCATCGAGGATCTCCTGGAACGGACCCGCACCCCGCTCGACCGAAGCGCCATGCGCCGCCTGATCGAGGGCCGGCGGGTCCTGGTCACCGGCGGGGGCGGCTCGATCGGCGCGGAGCTGGTGCGCCAGGTCGCCGCCTTCCAGCCGGCGCACCTGAGCCTGCTGGACAGCTCGGAGCACCTGCTCTACGCGATCGGCCTCGAGCTCGACGAGGCGCACGGCGGGCTGTCCCGCGCCCTGCTGCTCGGCGACGTGCGCGACCGCGGCCGGCTCGACGAGGTCATGGCGCGCGAGGCGCCGGAGCTGGTGTTCCACGCCGCGGCGCTGAAGCACGTGCCCATGGTCGAGGCCAACCCGATCGAGGGGATCCTGACCAACGTCATCGGCACGCGCAACACCGCGGACGCCTGCCGCGCGGCCGGCGTCGCGGCCATGGTGCTGATCTCGACCGACAAGGCGGTCAACCCGACCAGCGTCATGGGCGCCACCAAGCGCCTGGCCGAATCCTACTGCCAGGCGCTCGACATCGCCGAGCGACGGCGCAGCCCGGGCACGCGCTTCGTGACCGTGCGCTTCGGCAACGTGCTCGGCTCGACCGGCTCGGTGGTGCCGCTGTTCCACCGCCAGCTCGCCGCCGGCGGTCCCCTGACGGTGACCCATCCGGGGATGACGCGCTACTTCATGACCGTGCGCGAGGCCGTCGAGCTGGTCCTGCAGGCCTCGGCCCTGGGCGTCGAGGCCGCGGCGCGGGAGGCGGGCAAGATCTACGTCCTGGAGATGGGCGAGCCGGTCAAGATCATGGACCTGGCGCGCCAGATGATCCGCCTGGCCGGCCTGCGGCCCGACAAGGACATCGAGATCGTGGTGAGCGGCCCGCGACCGGGCGAGAAGCTGCACGAGGAGCTGTTCCACCAGGGCGAGCCGCTCATCGAGACCAGCCATCCGGGCCTGCGCCTGGCCGCGCCGCGCACGGTGAACCTGGAACTGCTCGGGCGCAGCCTCGACGAGCTCGCCACCCTGGCCGAAAAGGGCGAAGACGCGGCGGCGCTTGCCATGCTGGCCCGCCTGGTCCCGGAGTACCGGGCGGGCGCATCGGGCGGTGAGCGCTCGAGCACCGTCGCGGCCTCGTGACCGGCCGCCTTGACGCGGGGCGGGGCCGAGCCTAAACCCGCCGCGGCGCAAGGACATCACACCGACGGGTACCGATTGGGGAGGCGATCCATGGCGGGCGAGGCGCTCACGCCGATCCGGCGCGCACTGATTTCGGTCTCGGACAAGAGCGGCCTGGCCGAGCTCGGCCGCTTCCTCGCCGCGCGCGGGGTGGAGATCCTGTCCACCGGCGGCTCGGCGCGGGCCCTTGCGGAGGCCGGGGTCGACGTCGTCGAGGTCTCCGCCCACACCGGCTTCCCCGAGATCATGGACGGCCGGGTCAAGACCCTGCACCCGCGGATCCACGGCGGGATCCTGGCGCGCCGCGACCTGGACGGCGACCGCGCCGCCATGGCGGAGCACGGCATCGCCGGCATCGACCTGGTGGTCGTCAACCTCTATCCCTTCGAGGCCACCGTGGCCTCCGGCGCCGACCCCGCCGCCTGCATCGAGAACATCGACATCGGCGGCCCGGCCATGCTGCGCGCCGCGGCCAAGAACCACGAGTTCGTCACCGTGGTGAGCGACCCGGCCGACTATGCGCCGCTCATGCAGGAGGTGACCGCGCGCAACGGGGCGACCTCGCGCTCCCTGCGCGAGCGCCTGGCCGCGGCGGCCTATTGCCGCACGGCGGCCTACGACGCGGCGATCGCGGGCTGGCTGCAGAGCCGCCAGGGGGAGACCTTTCCGCCGCACCTCGTGCTCGGCGCGACACGGCGCCAGAGGCTGCGCTACGGCGAGAACCCGCACCAGGAGGCGGCGCTCTACCTCGGCGCCGAGGCGCGCCCCGGCGTGGCCAGCGCCGAGCAGCTGCAGGGCAAGGAGCTCAGCTACAACAACCTGAACGACACCGACGCCGCCTTCGAGCTGGTCGCCGAGTTCGCCCCGCCGGCGTTCGACGCGCCGGCGGTGGCCATCGTCAAGCACGCCAACCCGTGCGGCGTGGCGCTCGGCACGACGCCCGCCGAGGCCTACCGGCGGGCGCTGGCCTGCGATCCGGTGAGCGCCTTCGGCGGCATCATCGCGCTCAACCGGGCGCTCGACGCCGAGACGGCGCGCGAAATCGCCAAGCTGTTCGCCGAGGTGGTGATCGCCCCCGCGGCCGAGCCGGAGGCGCGCGCGATCCTCGCCGAGAAGAAGAACCTGCGCCTCCTGGTCACCGGCGCCGCGGCCGACCCGGAGGCGCCGGGCATGACGCTGAAATCACTGGCCGGCGGCTACCTGCTGCAGACCCGCGACGCCGGCCGGCTGGGCGCCGCCGAGCTCAAGGTGGTGACACGGCGCGCACCGGACGAGCGCGAGACCGCGGACCTCCTGTTCGCCTTCCGGGTCGCCAAGCACGTCAAATCCAACGCCATCGTCTACGTGCGCGAGGGCATGACCGTGGGCGTGGGCGCGGGCCAGATGAGCCGCGTGGATTCGGCGCGCATCGCCGCCATGAAGGCGCGCGAGGCGGCCGAAGCGGCCAAGGCGGCCGGCGGCGAGGCGGCGGCGCTGGGCACGCAGGGCTCGGTCGTCGCCTCGGACGCCTTCTTCCCCTTCGCCGACGGCCTCATGGCCGCGGCCGAGGCCGGCGCCACGGCGGTCATCCAGCCGGGCGGCTCGATGCGCGACGACGAGGTCATCGCCGCCGCCGACGAGGCCGGCCTGGCCATGGTGTTCACCGGCATGCGCCACTTCCGTCACTGAGCGCGCCGCGCCGGTGCGCGCGCGGGATCGCGCATCGGCCAGAGCAACGCGGCGCCGAGCACGAAGAAGGCCAGGATCGTCGCCATGCCGGCGCGATGGATACGCACAAAGCGAAGATTTCCGTCGCCCTGGCCGAAACCGGCCGGGACCGGGAGGTCCGGTTCCTGGGCGAGATCGTGAACAAGCCGGACGCCATCAAACGCCCGGTCGACAAGCTGGCCAGCAGGCACGGAGAGCTGAGTTTCTGCTACGAGGCGGGCCCGTGCGGCTATGGCCTTCACCGTCAGATCACTAGGCTCGGGCATGAGTGCATGGTGGTGGCACCGTCGCTGGTCCCGACCCGGCCCGGCGATCATGTCAAGACCAACCGGCGGGACGCCGTGACCTTGGCCGGGCTGCACCGGGCGGGCGAGCTCACCGCGGTTTGGGTTCCGGACGCGGCGCACGAGGCGATGCGTGACCTGGTCCGGGCCCGGACCTCGGCGGTCGAGGACCTGCGCGCGGCGCGGCAGAGGCTGCAAGGCTTCCTGCTCCGGCACGACCGGGTCTACACCGGCCGGACCAGTTGGTCACAGGCGCATCGGCGATGGCTCGCCGGCCTTGGTTTCGATCATCCGGCCCAGCAGATCGTGTTCCAGGAATACATCCACGCCATCGATGACGCCGAGGCACGGCGCGATCGGCTGAGCAGCCAGATCGGCGAGCTTCTGCCATCGTGGTCGATGGCCCCGCTGGTCGAGGCGTTGCAGGCGATGCGCGGAGTGGCTTTGCTGGCGGCGGTAACCGTGGTGGCGGAGATCGGCGACTTTCGCCGCTTCGCGAACCCTCGGCAGTTGATGGCCTATCTCGGCCTGGTGCCCTCGGAATATTCCTCCGGCAAGAAGGTCACGCGCGGCCGCATCACCAAGGCCGGCAACACCCATGCGCGCCGGGTCCTAGTCGAGGGCGCCTGGACCTATCGCATGCCAGCGCGCCTCGGCCCTGTGTTGCACGCGCGTCTGGACGGCTTGCCCAGAGACGTCCGCGAGATCGCCCGGAAGGCGCAGGTTCGGTTGTGTGCGCGCTACCGGCGTCTCGCCGCCAGGGGCAAACCAAAAAACCTCGTCACCACGGCGATCGCTCGCGAGATGGAGGCCTTCGCCTGGGCCATCGCCCGGCAGGTCGAGCCGGCACCTGCGGCTTGACCGAGCCAAACCGTAACAGATCAAGGAGCTTCACAAGGAGACCCACGAAATCCGCTGTCGCGCAGGGCTGGAGGCGGCACCCGGTAGGGCAACCCTCGGCTTCTTTATGTGGCTGGTTACGACCCAACGCCCGCGATTAGACAGAGGCAGGCCCGAGACGTATACATGGTCGTGCGGTAACCAACCCGCGTATCAGAGTCTGATCAACCGTCGTCTTTTCGTCCCGCCTCCTGCCATGCGCGACAGCCTTGAACCTTCTTCGAACCCGCGATGCCGGGGACGACCAACGTTGCCGACACGGCTTGAAATCGGACATGAGAGAGAAGCGGCCCAACCGCGAACCATCAGCAATGGTGGCTCAATACCTCCTTTCGATTGCAATAAGGTTTAGTTTGAGCAATTATTGCCTGTGCGGCGGGCGGCGTGCTGGCTGTCGTGCCGCACAACTCAAGAATGTCAAGGTGTTCCCCCAGGCAAGGGTAGCGAGGCTGCCATGCGTTCCAAGATATTCACGCTGAAGTTCTTAGCGCTCGCCAGCACCANNTGCGCGAGCGGAGTGCCAAATCCAGATCTGATTCCCATTCCAATAGATGCTGCCCTAGGACCGGTCGGATATTGCCAGCGCGGCAGTGCCGGCCAATTCACGGTTACGGTGGAGAATCAGGGCGGTGTTGAGGCGCCTCTTTCGATCGTGCAAGTCGAGTTCTTGCCTGGAGGTTCCAGGACTGCCGACTTGTTTGGTCCCGGACCAGGCGGCTCTCTGCCACCCGGTGTCGCCTGGGACGTACAGTTTATCGACCCCCCGCTCGCGTCCTGTTTCAACCCAGACTGCGAATTTCGGATCACCGTCGATTCGGCCAATCAAGTAAGCGAATCCAATGAATCGAATAACGTGGTCGACGGACGGTGCATCGGATAGAGACTCGCTTTGAGGTTTCCAGGCCCGGGGCGCTGGCCCGGCCGCACCCGGCACCCGAGCTTTGGTGGTCGCCTCGGACGCCTTCTTCCCCTTC
>JABAHQ010009770.1_pt3 | contig 10943 bp, 8 predicted proteins | sample 7062091 | NCBI WGS metagenome assembly JABAHQ01 (sample SAMN14534359, study PRJNA622989) | marine sediment metagenome | biome: marine biome [ENVO:00000428]; feature: marine pelagic biome [ENVO:01000023]; material: deep marine sediment [ENVO:00002113] | place: India: Gulf of Kutch | collected...
GCCAAGCCTGGCGACCGGAAAACAAATCTATCCGCAAGATCTCCGACTACCGGGCAGGCAGGCAGATCCCGGTGCCGTTTGGCTGCGGTACGCATCGCCCCGGACAAGGCTCAGGGTCGCCCCCGACCACTATTGTCCTGCTGTCGCGGCACCACTGCGTCCAAATAGTCTTCGCGCCGCTCCTGTCGTCGGGGTCCGGTCCGCAACGCAACCTGCCATCACTTTGCTCGTTGCAGCACTGCGCCGAAATAAACCCGTCGCCGTCCTCATCGCCGTCTGCCGGCACACCGGCGGGACGGCGCCCACCAGACCCACCGCCCGCGAGTGTGGCGGGATCGCAGTCCTCATCGTGCCCACTGGCATCGCACACTTCGGTGTTGCCTGGATAACGGCTCGCGTCATCGTCGTCACAGTCGTCGCCGCCGCATTCCAGGGCCACATGACCGTCACCGTCCCGATCACCACCGCCTTCACATCTGGAATCCCTGTCATCACCGGCGAGAGCGGAAATGACCTTCGGGTCGATCCGGGGAACCGTTCTCGTATCCCCGCCGGCGGATTTCCCGCCTGCGCTCTTGCCCGCGGCGACGGAACGGCACTTTCGGATCGCGCGCTGCCATGACAGCCCCTTCGAAATGGAATCCTGGAAACACCGAATTCGAGAGCTGGCGTTTGTGGTCCCGCGGCACAATTTCAGCGCGTTCCTCGGTTGCCACCGCGTCCCGCCGCCCCAGTTCACCTTTCCGCTGTGCATGACGCGCTTGAAACAGCGCGCCGGCTGGGTCGAGTGCATGGCGCCTTTGCAGAGTCTTCGGATACTGGTTCGCTTCCAGCGTTTCGATCCCTTGTAATCCCAGGCAATCTTGCCCTGGACCGCCTCCGCGCACGCCCGGGAGGCGGCCGACGCCTCCGGCGCAAACAGCGATGCGCACGCCAGGAAAAGCAGCACCGCGGTGAGAACGATTACGGTCCGCCATGGCGGACCGATGAGCTCCAGTCTGTTCATGGTCGGCCTCCATTCGAGCAGGTCGAAGTCGATCGCTACGGCTGCTTCAGCCGTATTTCGAATATGGATATGACACAGTAACGCACCCCTCCCGCGATCGTCTACCCGGCAAGCACCCGTGCCGGCGGATTGAGGTGGCAAAAGCGTCGAGTTGGCGGCATGTCTTGCCGCCGGGACGTGCTCGCGACCAAGGGGGGATGCGAAGGCGCAGCAGCACGAGCGCGCAGATCGGGAGAGATCTATCTTCCGCCGTTGTTCTGCAACCGGCGTTCCTGCCGAACGCGGAAGCCCGGTCTTGGAGCTTGAAACCAAATCTGTCCGCGATGTCCGCGGCTATCGTGCGGGCAGGCAGACACCCGTGCCGTTTGGCTGTGTGACGCACCGCCCCGCGCAGCGCTCGGCGCCGCCGGCGACGATCTCCACGATGCTCGCACTGCGGCACCGCTGGGCCCCCGGGCGAAGCGCAGGGTTGTTGTCGTCCGGGTCGAGGCCGCACTCCATGGAGCCGTCGCTTTGCCTGTTGCAGCACTGCTTCGAAATGAGCCCGTCGCCGTCCTGCGACACCCCGGCGGGGCGGAAGCTGCCCAGCACGTCGTATGCCAGGGTGTCGGGGTTGCAGTCCTCGTCGTGCCCGCGGGCATCGCACTGCTCGGGGTTGCCCGGATAGCGATTTCGGTCGCTGTCGTCACAGTCGTCGCCGCCGCACTCACGCGCCGCGTGACCGTCACCGTCGGCATCGGGGTCTTCATCGCATTTGGCGCCGGCCCTGCCCGCCTTGGCGGCGGCGGCAACGATCTCGGGATTCAGGTCCACCCGAGAGGGGCTCGCCTTCCCGCTCGCGCCGTCGGATTTCCCGGCAAGGATCTTCGGGTCGAGATTGGTCTCGGGACGAATCGCCTCCCCGCCCGCGCCGGCGGATTTCGCGGTTCGACTGTCGGCCACGGCGACGGAGCTGCACCTTTCGCGAGGGGAAATGGGGACACCCATTAGCCGGCCGCTCTGCTCGACGCCATCCTCGCGCCGCCAAGCTGGAAAACAAGTCCCCGAGGTTTGAGTGCCCCCCGGCCACTGCCGCGGCCGGGGGGCACGGCGGGTCATTCGCCGGCCGAGGCCGAAGGGCTCGCACCCGCCGCCAGCTCTTGCGCGGAGGCGCCCGAGTTTGCCTCACCGGCCTGCGCAGGGGTCTCGCGGGCGGCAACCAGCGTCTCGCGCTTGGCCGCATCGAGCAGCGCCTTGGCCATCGGGACGGGCAGCCGGAAGTACTCGGGGCGGCTGGAGACCTTGAGCGTGTAGGCCTCCCCGCCGGGCGCCCTGCCCAGGCGATAACCGACGGCATCGCCCTCCTTGCGCGACAAGGTGAGCTCGAGCACCGGCTCGCCCAGCCCGTACTGCGGTTTCTCCTCCGTGCCCAGTGCCTCGCCGATGCGCAGATCCGCCAGCAACCCGGCCAACTCGTCCACGGCCTCTCGTTTGACGCTCTCGCCATCGGCCAGCTCGGCGGCAGCCCACGCCGCAGCGGATCCTTCGCCGCCGGAATCATCGGCGCCGGCCTTCGTCTCGCCCGCGGCGGCATCCGTCTCGGACCGATGCAGGCGCAGCCCGGCCACCTCGATGGCCTGGATATCGGCTTCGGGCAGCTGCAAGACCGTCTTGTCCTGCCACTGCGCCGCCTCCACCGGAAGGTCGTAGGCGGCCAGCTCGACCGCGTAGATGGCGTCGCGGTCCTGCACCCGCACGTGGGCGCGGCCCCGGCCGGGGGATGTGCCGAGATAGAAGGTGGCCAGCGGCGACTCGCCCTGGGCCAGCGTGATGCGACGCTCGAACGCCTCTTGGCCCAACTTGAAGCGCGCCCGCGCTCCCTCGGTGGTGGCCACCGGCAGGCCCGGCCTCAATGCGCCGATACGCTGCAGCAGCCGCTCGACCCGGCCGGTGTCGGCGGGAAAGTCCCCGCTGTCCGGCAGGCGCCAATCGCCCTGCACCTTGCGCAATACCACCTCCGCGCCGCCGGAACCCGCGATGGCGATGCGGTCGATGTTCTCCTGCGCCACTTCGATCAGCGGCGCGCCTTCGGCCCGCACAGCGAGCTCCGGGCCTTTGATGCCGAGCGCAAGGGCCAGCAGCAGCTGCACCCCCAGCAGCACGGCCAGCAGCTTGATGGTCTTCTCCATGTCAAACCTCCGCGAGAAGCTTCCGGTAACGGGCGCGGTCGGCGGCCTGTACCCGGCGGCGCCAACCCCATACCGCGAGCAGCCCGGCCAGGGCCAGGCCGTAGTTGAGGTACTCCCACAGCTGCTGCCGCCCTTCGGGCACGGGGGCCAAGGTGCGGGCGAGCTGGGTGCGCCCGCGCAGGGCGAGTAGGCCGCGGTCCTCCAGCGACCAGTCGATGGCGTTCTGCACGAAGGCCACGGGCTTGGTGTAGATAGTGCCGAGGCCTTGGGAGGCAAGGTTCAGCGCCGCCTCCGAGGCGAAGCTGTTGCTGGCCACCAGGGTGAGGCGCGCCGATTCGGGCGAGCGCTCGATCACGCCGGTGACGGGCGGCTGATCCTCGCCGGAGGCCTCGGCCTCGCCGCTCTCCCCCTTGGATTCATCCTGCTCCTCGGCCTCGTTGTCTTCGCCCTTGGCCAAAGGCGGCTCCTTACCTTTATAAAAGGACTCGAAGCGGCCCTCCACGGCCACGGCGAGCAGGCGCGGCTTGCGCTCCCCGCTGACGGCGAAGCCCGTCTCAGGATGGGCGCGGTAGTCCGGCACCAGGTCGAGGCTGTCCGAGGTCCAGCTCGCGGGCGAGCTCTCGAGCAGCTCGATCACCCTGCGCGTCTCGTTCTTCTCCGCGTCCACCGTGATGGGCGAGGCCCAGTTGAGGGTGAGCTGGCCCAGCGAACCGGTGATCGGGCTGCCGGGGTTAAGGCTGTCGCCGCGCAGGTCGGGGAAATGGGGATAGGGCAGCATGCGGATCTCTCGGAAGGCGAGCCCGCCGACGTGGCGCTGCACCGGCACCGGCAGGGCGGCGTTGCGCGGGTCGAGCACCATGCTCTCCCCGATGGCGATGCCATGGTGGGCGAGCCAATCCTCCAGCCCCGAACTCCGCCTGCCGGCGCTCAAGGTGCCCGAGGCCTGCACGTCGAAGGGCGAGGTGGCCAGCACCACGCTGCCGCCCTGCATCAGGAACTGATCGACGGCGAAGCGCTGCTTCTCGTCCAGATCGCGCGGCGCGAGCACCAGCAGCAGGTCGGCCTGAGCGGGCACCCGCCCTTCCTTCAGGTCGGTTTGCACCAACCGGACGTTCTCGCGCAGCGTCTTCTCGAGCAGCGTGTAGCGCCGCCCCCCGGGGCCGGCGGCCTCGGGCTTGACCATGGCAACGGTCTTGAGAAAGTCCGGGGCCAAGCGCATCAGGGCGCTGTCGAGCGAACGCTCCAGCGCCGCCTTGTCCAGCGTCTCGGGCAGCGGCACCTGCACGGTCTCCCCGCCGCTCTCGAACATCATGTAGAACCAGAACGGCTCGGGGTCGAGCAGGCTGGCCACCTGCGGCCCGAAGCCGTACTTGCGCCCCAGCTCCTCGGCGAGCTTGCCGCCGCCGGCTTCCGGGTCCTCGAAGCTCACCTCGAGCCTTTCGCCGGACTGCTCTTTCAGCTCATCGAGCAGCGCCTGCAGATCGACCCGCAGGGCGCGCAGCTTTTCGGGCAGGCGCTCCTCGGGGGAAATGTACCCCTTGAAGGCGACCGGCCGGTCGAGGGTCTCGAAGGGGTTGCCTCCCGCCTGGTAGGCGCCCACCACCTTGCGGATGGCGCGGGTGATCACGTATTCGGGGTTCTTCAACACCACGTCCAGATCGCGCTCGCCGCGCGCCTTGACCTCGATGAGATCGCGGTAGCCCAGGGTCTCGTGCTGGTCGCCGTAGGCGATCACCAGGTCGAAGTAGGAGTTGACCACCGCCGCCTGGTAACGGTCGGCGGTCCGGAAGGGCACCGGACGGATGCCGTACTTGGAGGCGGCCTCCTCCTCGGCGTCGCGATCGCGCGTGGGATCGACGAGCTCCACCCGCGCCCGCCCGGCGGCGGCCACCTGGTATTCGGCCAGCAGGTCCTTGATGCGCGGCACCAGGGGCGCCAGCAGCGGATGGGTCTTGGACGAGAAGTAGCCGCGGATCAGCAGCGGCTCGCGCAGCCGCTGGAGCTGCTGATGCGTGGCCTCCGAGATGGAGTAGACATGCCCCTCGGTGATGTCGGCCCGGACCCAGCCGATCGGGGCGAGCCACAGGTTGGCGGCGACGAAGTTGGCGGCGGCCAGCCCCGTCATCCACCCCCACAGCCGGTGGCGCCGCCCCGTGGGGTTGCCCGCCCAGCGCAGGCGCTCCAGGCCGAACAGGTTGAGGGTGAGGAACACTCCCACGATGGAGAGGTAGTAGTAAAGATCACGCAGGTCGAGCACGCCGCGGGTGATGGAGTCGAAGCGCGCGCCCGTGCCGAGTGCGGCGAGCCGTCCCCCGACACGGTGGCCGAACAGACTGGTCAGGGTGTCGGAACCGATGAGGTAGAACAGGCCGCACACCAGCGCTGTCAGGATCAGCGCGACGATGGGATTGTCCGTGCGCCCGCTCGTGTAGAGGCCGATGGCCACGTAGGCGGCGGCCAGGAACAGGGCGGCCACGTAGCCGCCGACCACCGGACCCCAGTCCAGCGGTCCGAGCAAGGAGACGGTTACGGTCAGCGGCAGCGTCAGGATCAGCGCGACGGTCACCAGCCCCATGGTGCCGGTGAACTTGCCCAGCACCAAAGCGAGCGGCCTGACCGGCGCGGTGAGCAGGCTCTCCAGGGTGCCGGCGCGCCGCTCCTCGGACCAGGCGCGCATGGTCAGCGCCGCCACCAGGAAGATCAGCAGCACCGGCATCCACTGGAACAGCGGACGCACGTCGGCGATGTTGCGGGCGAAGAAGGTCTCCACCCAGAAAAAGACGAACAGGCTCACCGCCAGGAAGGCGGCCAGGAACAGATAGGCGGCGGGGGTAGCGAAGAAGCCGCGGAACTCCTTGCGCGCCACCTCGGCGGCACGGGACAACACCTCAAGCATGGACCACCTCCTCGTTCACCTCGGCGAACACCGTCTCCAGGTCACGGCATTCGGGCTGCAGGGCGTAGAGCCTGCCGCCGGCGCGGGCGACCGCCTCGGCCACCGCCGGAGCCGCATCCAGGGGGGCCTCGAGCCGGTAGTGGCGGCGCCCGTCTGCGCCGGCGCGCTCGGTCACCGAGGCCACGCCGTCGATTCCCTCCAGGGCCCGGCCGGCGTCGCCCTCCACCGTCACCAGCAGACCGCCGGCCCGCTGCAGCTCGTCGAGGCGGGCATCGACCGCCAGGCGCCCGGCGCGCAGGATCAGCACCCGCTCGCACACCGCCTGCACCTCCTGCAGGATGTGGGTGGAGACGATCACCGTGGCGCTCCGGGCGAGCTCGCGAATGAGGTCGCGCATGTGGCGGATCTGCGTCGGGTCGAGGCCGTTGGTGGGCTCGTCGAGGATAATGATGTCCGGCTCGTGCAGCAGCGCCTGGGCGACCCCCACCCGCTGGCGGTACCCGCGCGAGAGTGTCTGGATGGACGCCTCGGCCTTCTCCTCCAGCACCGTGCGGCGGATGACCGCCGCGATGGCCGCGCCGCGCTTCGCCTCGGGCACGCCGTGCAGCGCCGCCTGGTAGTCGAGGTAGTCGATCACCGTCATCTCCGGCCACACCGGGCAGTTCTCCGGCAGGTAGCCGATGCGCGCCTGGATAGCGGCGGTGTCGCGGCCCATCTCCAGGCCGCCGACGCGGATAGTGCCGGAGGTGGGCTCCAGAAAGCCGGTCATCATCTTCATGATGGTGGTCTTGCCGGCACCGTTGTGGCCCAGCAGGCCCACCACCTCGCCGCGGCCGATGTGGAAGCTCACATCGTCCACGGCGGTGAGATCGCCGTATCTTCTGCTCAGCGACTCGACTTCGATCATCGTTTTTCCTCCCTTTCTTCTTCAACTTGGCACGCCTCGGCGGCGTGCAACCGGGAACGTCGCGCCCTCACCCGGCGCCGGGGCGAAGGCGGCGGAAGGGGGCGCAACAGCGGGCCCGACCCCCGCTCGGTGCGGGCGGCGGTGCAAAGGCCGCCCGCCGCGCAAACCGCCCCCTCGAACATGGGCTCGGGGACCGGCGCCGTGCCGGGGGCCGGTGCGGCGGCCCCAAGGCGGAGCCGCCCGCGGAACGATAAAGACCGGCAGGGCGAGAACACACAGGGGCATCCGCCCCGAACATGCGGGTGCGCCATGGTCGCTCTCCAGCTCTTGTCAAATGACGGTTCGCCGGGCGGCCCGTCATACGCCCATCCGGGGGGCGTCATGACGGCAGGCCGCCCTGAGTTTGTTTTTCAGGTGGGGAAGCCCACAAAAATCTTCAAGAGTTCCCGAGGAGATTTTACTGCGATCGTGCGGTCTTCGCAGGCGGCGCGCGCGGCGCCCCGCGGGCAAGGGCCGGTGCCATGGCGCGCCGGGCGCGAACGGGGCCCTTGCGGCGCCGGCGGGCCAGCCGCCTTGCCGTCCGGCGACAGGAGGGGTCCGCCCGGCAAAACGGATCGAGGCAAATGGGAATTCTTCTCACGTACCTGCGACCCCTTTTCCTGTTGCCCTTGGCTCCATCGGGACCCCGGCCGGCGACGTGAAGTAGAAAAGGAGAAAAGGGGTCGGACCCACGTAACCGCCGGCCGCACCAACGATTTACTCCAGCCTGACCGCGTTTTCGCCTTTTAGAATGCTCATTTTGCGCGGGAAATAGGCTCCGTAGGCGCTGACCGGCTCCCGCAGTGCGCACACCGCGTCGTGCTCTTCGACCGTCCGGTATCGGGCGCTTCCCCCGAGCGCGGTCTGCACGCCCTCTACAAAGCTCCGGCTGCCAACCGCCAAGCTGTCGGACCAAACGCGCTCCCGTCCAGGCTTCACCCGTAGGGCTTCGGCCACCCAGCCGCCGTGCTCACGCTGTAGTTGCGCCCAGGAAGAAAACCCAAGGAGCTCGCTCAGTGTGCACAGATCAACAATGCGGTAGCGCGCTGCGGGTTGTTGGATTTCGCGGTAGCCGGATTCACCCCACTGCGCTGGATGGGCCACCACTCCCGCCCGAACCATGTTGAGATCGACATAGACCAGACAGCGGGCCAGGTACTCGCCGGCATCGACCGCCGTGGCATGGTACCGATCCTCCCAGAACGCCCCCTTGCGGCCCTTGCGCAGGTTATAGGCTTGAGCCGTTCGCCCGGCAATGAGTTGCATACTGCAAGCCACCTCACCCCGGCCCCGATCGCGCACCAACAGGTGAATGTGATTCGAGGTCACGATGTAGTCGAGCACGCACAGGCCAAAGCGCTTTTTGGCCTCGAGCAGCCAGTGGCGCCAATTTCGGCGGTCCTTGGCAAATTTCAACAGGAATTCTCGCTGGTGGCAGCGATGGGTGATGTGCCACACCCCGTTCTCGAGCCGAACGCGATTCGCTCGTGGCATAGCGCCTCCTCCTTGAAGCAGCGGTTTGTTGTCCAAAACGCGGCGTCTGAAGCCAGATCCAGGCCCCATTTAGCCTCCCTTTCCCACCCAATCAGCCGCTTGCGTTGGTCCGACCCCGCACCGCCGCACCGACCCCGCACCACTGGACAAGCCCGATCCCAAGATCCGCCCTCACGCCCCTGCGACGCTGTGCGCCCGGTTTCTCCTCCAGCGGCGTTCCGCTTCGCGAGCCGCCCCCCTCCCCCGATTCCAGGACCAGCGCCGCCATCCGTACCGCATCCGCGGCCTCCCGCAGCTCCTTCATCAGGCGACTCGCGTCTGGCCCCTCCGCGTCTTTGTTGCCCCATCCATTGGCCATGGCTTCCATCTTGTGTGTAAACGCAGTATCGATCTGCAGCATTTGAGTGGCAAACACATGGCTTGCCATCTGCCCTCGCACGAGTGAGTTGCACGCCGCCTGCAGTCTCTTTGTCGAGCCCACGAGCAACGGGATGATAATCGCGGGGGTGCCCAGCCCCACGCCGATGCCGGTCGCAGCAGCCAGTTTCTGGCCCAATTTACTTGCATTCCAACTCACCAAAAGGCCGCTGAAGACCAACACCACGCCGATGCCGAAACAAATGACACTCATCCAAAAGGTCCAGCTGTACGACCGCTCTACCTTTTCCTTCATTCTCTCTAGACTCTCGCGCAGCCCTCTAGAGCGCTCGCGTTGGTCCGATGACTCCTTGCGGTAGTGCTCGAGCAGCTCCTCCACAGCATCCTGTCCACCAATCTGCTCCAGGAGCTTTCGAAGATTATCCTTGTACTCCTGGCCCCTTCGACCTCGGATCTCGCGAACGCCCTCCCTTACGCTCAAGAGTCGAATTGCATCCGCAATATTTGTGAGTGCACCTGGGTGGATGCAGCCGTCATCTACCAGCATCGCCACAATCTTGCGGCGCCCGAAGATCTTATTGAGCGCAACGGACGATTGACTGGACAGGGTGGAGTCACTGTCGCGTATCAACCGCCGGAGAGCGTGCCCGAGCTTGTCACGAATGCGCTTGCCAGTTTCCGAATCGCAAGATCCCCAGGACAAGGACCGGACGGCTTTATTCGCGAGCAGCTTTTCGTGCCAACCCTCATCGTCGAGCGGCCCGATGTTCTCACTCGTTCCATCGGGTCTATTGGGCAGGTTTCTTTTTTGATTGGGTTTTTGGAGCAACTCAAGCAGGCACTCATCCAGGCGCCGCTGCGACCGGCCTTCTCCCTGTACTTGTGTACCGCTTCTGACCTGGGTATCGGGCCCCCAGTCGAGGGATACGATGGCCTGCAGGGCAGGCAACCGAAGCTCACAGTACGGCGACATCAGCGCCTGCTGGACCAAGGGGCCACGCCCCTCGATCCGATACTTGCTCAGGTAGTTAATGATCCTCGCCCGGGTCGAGATGGTCCCGCAGTGATTGTAGAAGTCCGTCAGACGGCCCACGAGTCCGACACTGCCCGAGCTGCCCTCTGCGCCTTCTTGGAGTTCCGGATAGGCCGTCCAAAGATAGCAGACCCATTGAATCAGCCATTTCTGCACGACCTCGTACTCTCGTTCTTGCTTGTCGAGCCGCTGGAGAAGCTTTTCGTATATCTCTCTTCGAAGCTCCTGTCTTTCGTCAGCCACGTGGCCAAGAAATACAACGACCCAGCTCCGGGTACTGGCCGAATGAGGTGGATCGGGCTCCTCGGCCAGGACGCCGCAAAGGACCTCGTAGTCATCCCTTGTAAACGCGGAAGCGGATCCTCTCGGCTCTTTAAGGACTTTCTTGAATTCTTCCTCCCGATCGCCTTCTCGGTCCTGGCCCGGGGGCGTGCACTCCCCGCACAGGAGCTGATCGATCACCTTTCGCGCGGTCAGTCCCGCGCCCTTCGCGCATTCATGTTTTTAGCTCATGCCACGTCCCCCTTCAGCAGACTCCAGAAGCAAAACTTCGACAAACGGCGCCCTCTGGGCGCACTAACCCTCGGACACCCACACAGTGCATGGATCTGGGATATGAGACGGCGTGCGCGGTCAATCTTCCCTGTTCCATGACCTGGAGAGTCCCTGGGGTCCCTGTAGGTACAAATTATGCGAGCCGCGCGGCGGAGAAGGCAACGCTAGAGGCCGTCTAACGGGTCGATGCGACAATAAATCGTCTCAATGCGGGTCCGATCACAGATTCCGCTAATATGCGGCGGGGTTTATGCGGCATGCTGGGCTTCGGTCAACCCATGCGAAGGCATTCTCGATCAGCCGGTCTCGATCGCCGTTTCGCCGTCGGTGCGAGTCCCGTCTGCAGTCACTGTTTCCCCCGTTAAGCGAGAACCCTTCTCATGCACTCCCGACCCCTTTCGTTCTTTCTACGGCAGAACGGCGCGAACCTTTCCGATCACCTCCTCCACGTCCCCCAGAAGGGCCAC
>JABAHQ010016528.1_pt3 | contig 10936 bp, 13 predicted proteins | sample 7062091 | NCBI WGS metagenome assembly JABAHQ01 (sample SAMN14534359, study PRJNA622989) | marine sediment metagenome | biome: marine biome [ENVO:00000428]; feature: marine pelagic biome [ENVO:01000023]; material: deep marine sediment [ENVO:00002113] | place: India: Gulf of Kutch | collected...
GCGAGCGCGTCTCGGCGTAGACATTTTCGACGATATAGTTGCCGCGCTCCACCGGCAGACAATCCCAGTACACGACAAACTCGTCGCCGTCGCCCGGCACGGCGACGGTAATGATCGGTTCCTTGGACGGGACCGCCTCCGGGAGGCTCAAGCCGAGACGCAGTCGGGACGGCTTGGCGGGGCCGAAGCGGAGCCGGGCCTCGAGTGCGGCGGGCCGGTCCTTGGTCATCCGGGTGACGGGTTCGAATTCGGCCGCCAACCCTGACAGTGCGTTTTGCACGCGCCAGGCGTCGGTTCCGGCGACGACGGCGAAACCGAGGGCGAACACGGCGCCGGCCANNAGGGGAATCAATCGGTTGCTCGGCACGATCACGTCCGGCGTCCTTTCGCTAGCGCGGTACCGGCACGTCCTGCATCACGCGTTGGACGGCCTCTGCGACGGTCATCCCCTCGATCTCGTATTCCGGACGCAAAACGATGCGGTGTCCGAGCGCCGGCAAGGCGTACAGCTTCACGTCGTCCGGCGTTACGTAGTCCCGGCCGTCCAATGCGGCGCCCGCGCGGGCCGCGGTCAACAAGGCTTCCGTCGCGCGTGGGCTTGCGCCGACGAGGATGCTGTCGTGTTCCCGCGTCGTACGTACAATGCGGACTGCGTAGTCGACGAGCTCGTCGCGCACGGCAATGTCCGACAGGGCCTTGCGCGCGGCGACCCAATCGGTTTGTCCGAGCACGCGCCGTACGGCGCCGCTCTCGAGGACGTGCTCGGGGGCGTCGGTTCCGAGAAAGCGTTTGGCGAGTTGTTGTTCCTCCGGTTCACGCGGGCAGTCCATGATGATTTTGAGCATGAACCGGTCCTTTTGCGCCTCGGGGAGTGGATAGGTCCCTTCGTATTCGATGGGGTTCTGCGTCGCGAATACGGTGAAGCCGGAGGAGAGGGCGTGGGTCTCCCGATCGATGGTGACGCATCGTTCCTGCATGGCTTGCAGGAGGGCGGACTGCGTTTTCGCGGGTGCGCGGTTAATTTCGTCGGCGAGCAGGAAGGTGGTGAAGATCGGCCCCTTGACCAAGCGGAACTCGTTCTCCTTGAGGTTGAAGACGTTGGTCCCGGTGATGTCGGTGGGCATGAGGTCGGGCGTGAACTGAATTCGGGCGAACTCACCGCCGAGGACGTGGGCCAAGGTGCGCACGAGGAGCGTTTTCGCGACGCCCGGCACGCCCTCGATGAGCGCGTGATGACCGGTCACGATGGCGATCAAGGCCTGATCGACGACCGCATCTTGACCGATGATGACCTTGCCCACTTCGATTTTCGTATCTTTGAGGACCGTTTGCAGACGTTCCAAGGCTTCATTCACGAGTGCGGTTTCCTTTCCTCGAGTACCGTGCAAATGCGCTGATAGCCCGTCACAGGGTCGGGCCGTCCCCCGGATTCACGCTCGATCTCGGCCAAGGCCGCGGCGACCTCGTTTTGCGCGGCGGCGGCATGCCGGCCTTGCCATTGGGCGGTTTGGGCCCAGATTTCGACACAAGTGCGGAGGAGGTGGGCGGGTTTGGTGGCGCGAGGGAGCAGGCTTGCCAGCGCTTCCGAGGCGCCTTTTTCAACCCGCTGTTCGCCCGGGGCATCGGTCGGGCCGCGGCGCGGCGTGAGGCTGGTTGCGTTACGCCAAATGAACAGGACGTAGACGATGCCGAACACAGCGAGCACGGGGAGCAGGCCGTACCGGCGGGCGAGCGTCATTACGCCCACCCGCGGTTCGAGCCCCAGGTGGCTTTCGTCAAAGATTACGTACCGGTGCGGCCCGACCAGCCAGCTGAGATAAGACGTTTGTCGTTCGAGTCGCAATGCTTCGTTGCTGAGCAAGTAGGAGTCGCTTGCGAGTACGATGGCGCCCCGTCCCCAGGAGCGCTCCAGAACGACGGCCCGATCCTTGCCGCGGACGTACACGGGCGCCCAGGATTCGTGCCATTGTTCGAAGGAGAGTGCTCCGCGCCATGACAATGGATCCGGCAGGGACGCCGGGGCGTATTCGGACCGTTCCACGAGATAGCCCTCGGGACCGCCGATCGTGACGCCGGTGTCGTCGTAGCTGTAGGAGAATCCCCAGCGGTCATCGAGGAAGACGACCGACAACAGTTCTTGGATACCGTCACCGCGCTGTTCGTCCTGGTCGCCGGGCTCGACCGGCTCGTCGTCCGTGGCGGATTCGTCTTCCGGTTCTTCTGGCGCGGTGTCGCTGAACGCCGACCCGCCCCGGAAAGCGATGACCAGCCTACCGCCCGCGGCCACGAATCCTTCGAGACGGGCCACGGCGTTTTCATTCATTGGAACGGCCGGCCAAGCGCCGGCGAGGATCAATGTGCCCTTGAAACGGGCGTCCCACTCTCGCAACGGCAGCCGGTTGCGCGCCGCTTCAAAATCGGGGAGGCCCGCCAGCGCTTCGTAGAATGCGCTGGCGCCCAGCGGGTCTTTGCGTAGCGAGGAATACTCGGGAAGGTTCTCGCCCGTTCGGTACTGCAGGGCGAGCAGCGCGTAGAGCGCCGTTACGAATCCCCCGGCGACGATCAGTCCGGCAATCGCAATCGCTCTAGACTTCACCGACGCCTACCTCCCGNNAACGCCTTTAATAGCTCGGCCGTCGGCTCGTGCCGACCGTACCAAACGGCCTCGAAGATCCGAAGCCCGCGCCAGAAACCGTCCACGGTTTGGGGTTCCTCGTGCGCGACGCGTTGTAATTCGCGCGCGTACTCGCGATTGGCCTTATAGCCCGCGATCCGAACGAGATCGCGGGCAGCGAGCCGCGCCAGGCCGGCGAAGAAGTACGCGCGCATTGCCAAACGATATTCGCCCTGGGCCGTCAGTTCGCCGGCGAGGTTCAACCAGCCTTCTTCGGGCAGGGCGTCGGCGGTCGTGCTGTCATCCTCGAGGTCGGGCGCCGGCGTGAGCGGGATGGCGACTTGGGCCGCCGCCCGAGACCGCTGCCGCCATGTTCGCCAAGCGATGCCGAGGAGGATAAGCAGGAGGACGGCGGTCAACGCGACCGCCGCGAATCGGAGTGTGCTGCCATCCGACGAAGTTGACGCGCCGCCGGCCGGCTGGGCAAAAAGCCCTCGCCACCATGCGATGAGCGCGCGAAGCTTTTCGGTGGTCCATTGCCAGGCTTCGGCCGCCCAGAGCCAGACACCCTCGCCGGCCGTGCCGAGCTCCGAATCGGATTCCGGGCGTTCGCGAGGCAAGCGCCAGGCGTAATCGCGATGCTGGAACACGTCGTCGATGGATTGGTCGAGGGCGACCGGGTCGACGGCACGCCCGCCCTGTGCTTCGGCGGATGCCGCGGCAAGACCAATGGCCGCGGCCAACATGCCGGCGGCGACGGATCGGGAAACGCGGCGCAGACGAATCAGCAAGTCGTCCGCCGTGGTCACGGAGGTGAGGTAGAAATAGCGAAGGGCGTACGCAGCTTTGCATATCGGGTCGAGACAGAGATAGGTCAGGGCGCAGACGATGACCAAAAAGGTCGGTGTCAGCATACTCATCGGTCCGATGGTAAACACCGTCTCGACGCCAAGAAAACGCCTGAGCAATTCCGGCCCGGCGACCAACGCTACGGCGATGTTCAGGGCGACGACCATGCCCAGAGGACAAGTCGGCAGGAGTATGAGTAGAAGAAATCCGGCGTAGAGACCGAGGAGCGCGTCGGTCCATTCGACGCTGAACATCTGCATCACGGGGAGGATGAGCAGGACGACCCCGGCGGCGACGATCACGAGGAGTGGGCTCAGCAGCCACATGATGACAAGGTTTTGCCGGGGATGTGTGTAACTCGCCGACCATGCGCGCTCGGTCAGAGGTCGAAGTCCGCCCGCGTCGGTCCCGGCGGCGCCGNNGATAGAAGGCATAGAAATAAGGGAGAGGCGCCATGACGAGGAGGGAGAGAGGCAACGTAAACAGCCCCGTGGATTGGATGACAGTCTGCTGGCGGGCTGTCCGCCACCATGCGCGCCAGGTGATTCGCGGCGGCGGCGCGTCCTGGAGGTGGCTCAGGAGCGCGCCGAACGCGAGGGACTGCCAGGTTTTCATCCAGATGAATCCGACGGTTAGTGCGCCCGTGTAGAAAACGAGCCGTTGATGTGCGAAGGCGTTGTTGGCCATGTCCCCCCAAAAATACAACAACAGGAGCACGAACGGCGCCGAACCGAGGTAGTAGGCCGCCCAGACCGTCGCGGGGGCGCGCCGCAGCCTGCTGAAAGCTTCTTCGACGAGATCGAGGCCGTCCGGGACGCCGATGTCCGCAGCGCCGTGCCCCATCAGCCCCCGAGCTCCCGCCAGAGCGACCCGTCGTGAAAGCTATCGGGCAATAATAAGAGCATGCGTCCGAGCACGTAGAAGAACAGCCAAACGATGGCCGCTGCGGCCATCCACTCAAGGGGATGCAAAAAACGCCGCCACGCGGGACGCCGCGGGGACGCATGCTCCGNNCCGCGAGCTTGGCAAGGCACGTCGCGCACAGGACGCGGCCCTCGTGCTCGGTGATGCATTCCCGGCAGTAATAATGGCGGCACTCGGGACACCGCGCGACCGCCTCGCGGGCCGCGTGGTTGAAGCATCGCTGCTGCGCGAGTCCCATCAGAGCGCATCCGTCGATGGCATTTCGGAGGCGTCGGCGTCCGCCTCGTTGCGCGTCTTTTGATCGAACTGCACGACCTCACCCCAGCCGGCCGCGCCTACGGCGAGCATGACAAAGCCGAGCATCGCGCTGATCATACGGTGAATGTCGGACAGGGCGAACGGCTGCTCCGCAGCATCGGCGCCAATGCCGCGGACTGAGGTGGCGTAGAAGGCGATCAGCGCGCCGATGCCGGCCAAGATAAAGGCGGCCCAGGGCAGCAGGCGAATACTCCGGGTGAGGGAAAGACGGACCTGCTGAACGCCGGCGACGGCAGCACAAAGGATCACGGCGCCAAACAGGAAGAAATCGAGGGAGATTTTTCCCGGGAAAAACAGCAGCGCGTTCGGTACCATCACGCCGCCGGCGACCACGAGCATGAGGACGAGGATCCGGTGTGCCTGGAGGCTCGGGCGCCGGCGATCTTCCCGGGCGCGCCCGTGCGCGGCCAGTTGCACGGCGCCGGGACTTTGCTGGATACGCGCAGCCAGATCGGGCGTCAGACTGCCTTGGACGGCGCTGATCGCAGGCACGACGTTGCGTACAAAGCGGCGGGCGCGGCGCCACCGCCGCAACGGTTTCAGCTCTTCGACGTGGACGGCGGTGTACAAATGGCTGACGCACGTACGGCCCAGGGCCACATTCGCGAGCAGTGCCACGAGGGCGAGTCCGCCCGCGGCGAAACCGACGATGCCCAACGAAGCGTTCTCCGCGCCTTCGCGCGCGTAATAAAGCGCTCCCAGTCCGAGACCGGCCAGGGCGCCCGCGAGAAAGACGATATTCAGGAAGCGTCCGAAGGCGGTGCCTTGAATCGTAATGCTCTCGATATCCGCGAAGGGGAACGTGCGATTGGATTCGCGCCCCCATACCGTGGTCACACTCAGCAGTTCGCCGGGCCCGAGCCACAGGGATTGCCGCTCGAACTCGACGAATCCCCGGGTCCGCCCGGAACAACGGTAGGCCTTGTTCCCACGCGTCGACGCCATGCCCTTACACCACGCNNCACGCCCATATACGTTAGGACCATGATAACCATCGCTGCCAATTGCCCGGCCGCCAGGACTGCGGCAACGACGAAGCGCCATCGCCGCCGGGGAACGGCGCTCAACGGTGTCCGCCAATGCCGGATGACGAGGTAAAAAACGACGGGCGCCGTCGCCATCAAGGGAACGACCATGAATATTGGAAAAACCAGCGCGAGCGGCCAAAACGCGAGATGCAATGCGAGGCTATCGTAATGAACGTATTCATGCCGGACCTGCTCGCCGCCGGTGTGCACGCCCCTTTCGACACATTGGGGGCACAGGTGCGCCTCCGCCATGGGCACCTCGCANNCCGCAATGATCGCAGGCCCGCACCGCCCGTTTGGCCGGGTGGTAATAGCAACTGCTCTCGCGCTCGTCGAACAACCGCTCGCCCGGGCGGCCCGAGCTACGCTGATCGAAGGCACGCGGGAACACGTACAGCGCGAGCGGTTGACCGCAACCGGGGCACACGGCGCCGTCACTAGGGTTAATGGCCTCGGGCGCCGGCGCACGGCCGCAGACGCCGCACGCGAGCGCCGCTGCCTTGTCCCGCGTTACCGGCACGGGATTACCGGGCCCAAACGACCCGCGTGTCGCAGATACGGTCGTGTAAGGCGCGTTTTTCGCTGTCGAAGGCGGCGATGATGTAACCGATGGCGAGGGTCAACCAGCTGAGGATCTCCGCGAAAAAGCGGCCGACGGCGCGGAGAAAGGTGACGCGGCTGCCGTCGCTGCGGACGATCTTGAGGCCGCAGGCCATCTTGCCGGGCGTCGCGGCAAATTTGGCGATGAAGCCGGCGTAGTATCCGATGCCGATCGCAAAATTGATGAGGGAAATCAGCACGCCGGCGGCGATCACCGTGCCTTCGGACATCTCGCCGGCGCCCGCGGAAAACATGCCGAGCACGAGGAGTTGGACGATCCACCGCGCGATCGTGAGGATGATTCCGTCGACGATCTTCGCAACCAGTCGGATCCAAAATCCCGCGTAGCGCATGACGGCGGCAACGGGCACGCCCTGGCGCACGCGTTCGAAGAAGATAGGCTTGCATTCCGCGCATACGTAGTCGTTCCCGTACGTGATCATCTCTTCGGCGGGATACGCGCGTCCGCATTCGATGCAGCGCTCTTGGCCGGGCGCGACCGCCGTCGCCGTGGCCGGCCGCGCGGCGCCGACTTCGGAAAAAGGCTGCCAGTCCGGCATGCCCTGGCGCCACACGAGCGTAGACAAAGAGATGGTCCCGTCGGCGACGAGCGAGTCGAATTCCTCTTGTGACACGGGCCCCTGTTGCTGATCGTCAACCGCGTAGTACCAGTCCACGTGCTGAATCCCCCCGTTTTTACCCCGTACCCCCTGGATGGAACAGTTTTCTCCCGCTAAACTATGCGATCTAGCGGCAAAAATTACAAGATAAGGACGGCTGGGTCCAAAAAAATCCGCGCTAGGCGCCCGAAGGACGGTTCCCAGCGCGGCAGTGCCGGAGAAATTGGCGGCGTTAAATCTCGCCCATGCCCTCAAAGACCAGACCCAGCGGAAGCTTGGCCGTCTTGCCTTCAGGCGTTTCAACCGGGAAGCTCAGGTAGATGAAGTGCCACTCTTCCTCCTCGTTCCAGTGGAGCCGCGGAAACTCGCCACCGGGTTCCTCGAGGGGCTGCAGCGAGAGAATGGGAGGATGGAGCGCGACCGTATCTTCACTGGCCAGGTCCACCATGGTGTCATGATCGGGAAACTCACGGACCTCGGCGTCTTTGTCGTGCGGCAGTAGGAGCGCGAAGGTGTCGAAGGGGGCGGTGCCCATGTGGTTGCCGTCCTTGGGCTGCAGCGCATAACGCATCACATAGGTTCCGGGGTCGATGGGGTCGTCCCGAAAATCGTAGTGCTCTTCTTCGTGAACGACCAACGCACCCAGCAAACTGACTTCTTCAGCGTTCAACAGGGTGTCGCGCGTATCGTCGGCTATCGCCGATACGGTCAGGCTGGGTACGAACCAGAACTCGTAGAAGACGCCTTGACCGTCGCTGAGCTGGTACGCTTTGGGTGCAATTTGTTCACGCACGGCCTCGTCCAACTCAGCCGGGGCTTCCTTGTCGACGACGTTGAGGGCGACTCCGTTTTCTGCCGCCGCGAGGGCAGCACCCCCGAGGGCGGCAATGAGCGCCATGGCGCAGGGTAATCCACGCTTAAGCATCCAGATACTCCTTCTTTCGTTGTCCTCGGCCCCGGAAAAGGACGAGAAAGGGCGTCTGGGTATTCACAACCCATCCGGGCCGCAGCGGTGCCATCTCCGGGGTGTAAAAAGACCGGAAACGCGCCCGTTCCCGGCCTACAAACGATTGAATTGGCTAAAAACTTACGCTATTTCGCGAAGGTCGCGAGATACGAGCTCCGGCGTCCGCTGTCGTTCCACGTCACGCCGAGCCCCTCGCCCGCAAACCGGTCGAGCTCGGTAAAGGCCACGGTCGCGTCGCGAACCTGGGACAACGGAGGATAATAGGCCTCGTCATTGCCGCAGTGCTTGTCGCCTTCGTGCAGACAGCGCGTCTCGATGCTGACCCAGTCGCCGGCGGTGAGCGAGGCGTAGCCGTGCTCGCCGTTCTCGTGGATGGCCATCGCAATTGGGGCCGATTCGACGCGGAGGACCTCGTCGATTAGGCCGCGCGACTCCTGTTTCGCGAAGGCGNNCGGCATCGGCACGCTCATCGACCACGATCACCGCCTGACCCCGATAATCGGTCTGGCGGGTGTCCATCAGGGTGTCGTCCGTCCGGATGACGGCCACGACCTTAAGGCCGCTGAGGTCGACGCCCTGGTGTGTTCCGTCCGTGACGTGCCAAGCCATGGTCGCTTCTTCGCCGACCAGTCCGAATTCGCTGTTCGCGAAGCATGCCGCCGTGTACACGTCGCACGATCGCGACTCGAGGTAATTACCTTCAATGGTGGTGTGGGGCGTCCCGGCGAAGGACGCAGCCGCCCCGGTGAGCAGGGCAATCGCCAAAATTCCCAGTGCCCGTTTCATGGAAACCTCCCAGTTTCAGCGGTTTAAAGTCGGTGCGCGATTACTACTCGTAACACGCTCGACCGGGGACACATTCCTCAGGACAGGCGCACCGGCCGTCTGAGCCCATGCCATCCCCCGTCTGATTACACCAGTATATACCGCTGTGAAATTGGTCTTCCACCATCGGCGTGTCGGAGTAGAAGCTCTCCTGCGAACGGATATGCCGGCAGACGCGCCGCTTTTGCGATGGTTGCGTTCCCGCCATGATTGGATATCTCCCAAATTTTTGTAATCAAACGAGTTACGTGGCGCCCTCTAGCCCAGCGCGGCCATGCCCGCCCGGCGAATGGCGACCTTCGCCTGCCACACCTTGTACTTGTTTCCGCTCAAGGGGGTCGCCTCGGCGAGCGCCGCGTCGGCGGCGCGGTCGAGGGAGACCGCCGAGACCTGCTGTCCCTCGAGCGCCTTGGAGCCTTTCCTGGAGTACCAGGGCACCGGTGCGACGTGACCGAGGACGATCCGCGCGTTTTTGACGGGCTGGGAAGCGGCGCCGGCCGTCCCGCCGGTGTCGAAGGCCACGGCGGCGGCCACCATGGGCCAATCGAGGCCCTTGCGCTGGCGAACCTCGTAGATCCCATTGCGAAGGCCTTGCATGGGGATCTGGATCGCGGTGAGCACTTCGTTCGGTTTGAGCACAGACTCGCGGTCGGTTTCCTTTTCGGGAACGGCGAAGAAGTCTTCGGCCNNGCTTCGATCGCCGCGCGGCCCCTGCATGTGGATCCGGGCGCTGAGCGCGATCAAGGCGGGGGCGAGCGTGGATGCGTGGACGAATTTCGCCAAGCCTTGGTTGCCGAGGATGGCGTGGTACCGGTTCTCGCCGGTCTCGACGAGCGACTTGCCTTGCTGGACGCCGAACAGCCCCAGGCCGTTGCGGTAATACCAACAGCGCGGGCGCTGCAGCAGGTCGCCGCCGATGGTGCCCATGTTAATGATTTGATCGCTGCCGATATTGTTGATGGCGGTTACGATACTGGGGAAATGGGCCTGTACGTCTTGATTTGCGAGGATGTCTTTCAACTTCGTGGTCGCTCCGACACGAAGTGCGCCCCCCTCCTTCGAAATCCCGTTCAGGCCGTCCACGTTGTTCAGGCTGACAACGAGCCGCGGGCTCGTCAGCCCTTGCTTCAGCGACGTGATAAGGTCCGTTCCACCGGCGAGGACTTCCGTTTCTCCCCATTGCTTGGCCAGGAGCCCCACGGCGTCCTCAACCGTTTTCGGATTCGCGTATTCAAAGGCATTCATGCCGTCTGTCCCTCCATCAGCGCGTTCAACACGCGGTCCGGCGTCAAAGGCAGCTCGGGTACCCGCACGCCGATTGCGTTCGCGACCGCGTTCGAGATGGCCGCCCCCGGCGAAAGCACGACGGGTTCGCCGAGCCCGATCACGCCGCGGTCCTCCCATTCGGGCCCGCGCATGAGATGCGGTGTGAGCGTGCCGATATCGGCGAGTCCGGCGAGGCGGTAAAACTCGAAATCAGCATTTAAAAAGGTGCCTGTCGCGGGATCGAAAATCGCCTCTTCGTAAAGCGAATAGGTGATCCCCATGATCGCGCCGCCGAACACCTGGCTTTCCGCCGTCTGTTGGTTAATCACCAGGCCGGTGTCCTGTACGGCGACGAACTGGTTCATCGTGACGATACCCGTTTCGACGTCCACGGTGACATCGGCCATCGCCGCGCCGCCAACGCCGCCGACGGTCAGATCGACATCGGCCGAGCTGGGCGGATTGCTGCCCTGCTTGGTGATGGATCGTCCGCCCAACAGCGCGCAGGCGTCTTCCCAGCTCATGCCGTTGGAAGAATTGCCGCGCTCCTGGATGCGGCCCTGCCAGGCCTCGAGATCGCTCACATCGACGCCGAGTTCCGGCGCCGCCACTTCGAGCAGCGCATTCAGCGAGATCGTTGCTGCATCGCGGACGGATGAAGACACGCCGCCGACCGTGGTGCTGCCGCCGGAGGCGCCCGACTGAGGGAATTGGTCCTTACCGATCTCGACGTGGACCTTTTCGACAGGCAGGCCCATCGTTTCGGCGAGCACGATGGCGGCGACCGTGCGCGTCCCGGTGCCGAGGTCTTGCGTGCCCGTGCGGGCGACCACGGAACCGTCGGGGTTGATGGTAACGTTGCACTCGGAGCGGTGGCCCTGGCCGCCCCACGTGTGAATCGACATGCCAATGCCCCGTTTTAGCG
>JABAHQ010001887.1_pt1 | contig 10935 bp, 12 predicted proteins | sample 7062091 | NCBI WGS metagenome assembly JABAHQ01 (sample SAMN14534359, study PRJNA622989) | marine sediment metagenome | biome: marine biome [ENVO:00000428]; feature: marine pelagic biome [ENVO:01000023]; material: deep marine sediment [ENVO:00002113] | place: India: Gulf of Kutch | collected...
CGGCCCAAGGGAGCCACGATGCGGTCGATGATTCGCATCAAGTGATCGTCGCTCTCGAAAGAGGCGGGCTCCCGGTGAAGCTTGCCGGCTCGCTCGATGTAGATGTTCTTGGCCCCGTTGACCATGACCTCTGTGATCGTCTCGTCGGCCAAGAGCGGCTCGATCGGGCCGAGGCCCAGGATCTCAGCAACAATCTGCTCGAAGAGGCGCCGGCGTTCCGGCCGGGACAGGACGATCTTTTCCTCAGCCAGGATGTTCTCGAAGAGCTCCTCGATGGTCTGCCTCACTTCCGCCGTTTGGCTTACGTCCATCGAGGGATCGAGCTCAGCGAGCAGTTTGTTCTGAACGCGGGATTTGAGATCGTGATACGTGTCGCGCGTCCCTCCGCCAGGCGGAGATGAACGCCGGGCGCTAAGACCGCTCAGGCGGGAGCCGCTGCGCTCTTTTATCTCCCCCCCGCTTGTGCCAGAGGAGGGCTCGGACGTCTGTCCCTCTTCAATTCGCTTTAGTAAGGACATGAACTACCTCCATCCAATGGCCCAAATCAACCGTTGCCGAGCCTGGCAAATCAGCGGCTGAACAGGCGTGATCGTTCAGCCCCCTCTGCCTCAGCTTCGGCTTCCGGCTCGGATACCAGTCTTTGCCTGATTGTACCAAGCAGTTGCAGGATATTCCTTGCAGGTACCTTACCTTTATCCCCCATGATTACGGGTACTCCCCGATTGATCGAGGCCGCCACGATCTGTTCATCCGAGGGAATCTGGCCCTCCACCGGTCGTTTCAAGTTCTCCGAGACAGCTTGGGCGCTGATCCCCGTCTTGCGCTCCATTTTGTTGAGGACGAAGCAGACCCGTTCTCTCGGGAAATCCAAGACGGACAGCAGGTCGAACAGCAACCGGCTGTCCTTGATCGAAGGGATATCGGGTGTGGCCACAGCCAGGAGCAAATCGCTGACGTCCAGCACCGCCAACGTCACGTCATCCATCGTCGATGCCGTATCGACGACCACGTAGGCGTAGTTTTGCTTCAGGAATTGCAGCACTTTGCGCAGGCCCTCTGCCCGCACCTCATCAGCCATCTCCGGCCGAGGCGGCGCCGCCAGAACCTTCAGCCCGCTCTCATGGGACATGAGGATCTCGTCGATGTATTCGGACTCGAGCTCATCGGCGCGCGAGGCGAGATCGAGCATGCTGCTCTTTACCTGCAAGTTCATGAAGACGGACACATCGCCGAACTGGAGATTGGCGTCCACCAGGACCGTCGGCGTCTCGTCCGTATGCAGGCCAATGGCAATGTTGGTGGCCAGCATCGTGCAACCGACTCCGCCCTTGGCACTGTAGACGGTGAGAAGCTTGCCCTCCAGCGCACCCGTGCCTCCGGGGAAGGGCCCCGTTCCGGGCACCTGCACTTGGGGCGCGGGCTTTGCCAACTTCTCCTTCTGCTCCTTGGCACGGTCCGAAACGACACGGATCGTACGAATGAGCTCATCGCCCGACGGTGGCTTGGCGATGAAATCGCGCGCGCCCGCCAGCATCGCCCGGCGCATGTAGTCCGCTTCGGATTGGACCGACAGCATCACCACTTGCGCGTAGGGGACATCCCTAAGGAGGGACTCGGTGACCGCGATGCCGTCCATGTCTGGCATGTTGATGTCCATCAGGACGACGTCCGGTTCCACGTCGCCGGCCATCTGCAACGCTTCCTCACCAGTCCGCGCTGCGCCCACTACTTCTATGTCGGTCTCAAACTGGAGGAGCTTGCGGATATTCTCCCGTGTCTCGGCGATGTCATCGACGATCATGACANNCTCCTCCCCGTTTTCCGTCATCCAAACCCCCGAACACTTACCGACAACATGTGGTCATGATCCTCAAAGCTACGGTTGGGGAACCGGCGTGCTGGAAGGTTCACTGCTTTCCCAACGCTTGGCCTCCGCCTGCAAGCGGGGCTCGGTCCCATAGGGCACCTTCGAGGGCACGGCGATGTCGTAGTTGTCGACCAGGTACTGCAGGGTGACGCTGGTTGTTTCCGTTTCCTCGTCGTCGTCCGGTGCCCGCAGGGTCAGCGTCAAATCAGAACCCGCTTCCAGCGCCCATTTCAATGCCAGCGCGTCCTGCGGGGTGACGATCAGCGTCACGATGTCCGGTTTCTCTGGTTCCGGCTGTTCGACCTGCTGCTGCTCGGGAGTGCCCGGCGCCTGCTCCTCAGGCGGCTGCTCGGCCGCTTCTTCCGCCTCCGGGAGCGCGAACTCGCCTACGTGCAATACGATCGCGTTAGAAATCAGTCGTTGCGACACAAGCCGGGGCCGCTGCACCTGCCCTTCACCTGGCAGCAGGTAGACCTGCTGGCCTGTTTGCTCCTCAACGTCAATCCGGCCGAAGGGGAGAGGTTCGGGTGAGGTGCTGGCGGTGCCCTCCTCGGTCTGTTCAACCTGGGTGGCACCGGTGGCAGTCAAAACCTCGCCATTCTGCCCGACGAATATGGCCGTCTGATCCGGCAACGTCGTCTGGAAGTCCGGGTCGACATCCAACATCAGCATGCTGACGACGACGTCCACGCTGTCGCCGTCCTGGATGGCATAGGCCACCGAAGAGAAGCGGTTCAAGGGAACCGCGATGGCCGTCATCCCGGGCGGGATCGCGATGGACGCGTTGGACCCCGTCCCGAGCAAGTCACCGCTCTCTTCCGTGATCATGCGCTCGGTCAACGGCACGCCGCGGGCGATGTCCATGCGCGCTCGCTTGCCGACGACCTGCTCGACGTCGGTGATCATGGTTTCGACCACAAAATCGGCCGGGAAGGGGGAGAGGATGACCCCGCCTTCCGGGATCTCCGCGCCGCGAGCGATGTCCTGCGCCGCGATCACGATCTCCGCTTCGCCAGGAGGCGGACCGGGCGTCCCTTCTTCCGGTCCCGCCGCTTGTTCCCCACCGCCGAGACGCGTCAGAACCAAGAAGGCAGCTGCCGCGCCCAACAGGAGAATGAGAGCTATTAGGATGAGAATGCGACCACGGCGCATTGTGCCTCCTTAAATACTATCCACAACAGGTGCCGTCACCTGTCTGGCCGGTTATGATACAGGCCCGCCAGCATAAGTCAAGTATGCCTTTCGCCCTACTGCTCTTTCGCCTCCCGGCCAGGAGGCATGGAGCCCTATCGATGATAGGGCTCCAGTGCTTTTTCGCGATGTCGCCCGCGGGGCGTTCTTCGCAAGCGAGGTTGTCTAAATCGCGTTGACAATGTTGCTGAACACGTTGCCAATTGCCGGGCCAAGGAGAGCCAGAATCACGATTACAACAACTGCCACTAAGACAAGGATCAAAGCGTATTCTACAAGCCCCTGGCCCTTTTCCTTCGGTGCGTACAGCATGGGTCGTTCACCTCCTTCCATTCAGGATTTGCTTGGATTCTGTTCCAAACCTGCTCCATTATAGGGTCAGGGGATTGAGCCACACAATAGGACTTGTGTCCGATATGGTGCCGGACCCCTAGTCGCCTGCAGGAAGGGTCAGAATTGCCCGAGTGCCCGATTCGGAGCTGTCCACCTCCAGGGATCCCCCAATCTGCTCCACTCGATTCCGGATCCTTCTCAGCCCGCCGGGCGGGCCTTCTGTGTCCTCCAGCATCTCCAGGTCAAACCCCATGCCGTTGTCCTCAACGATGGCTCGGATTTGCGCCTCGTCCATGTCCAGCATGATCTTGACCTGCGTTGCCTGCGCATGCTCCCGGGCGTTCGCCAGGAATTCTTGGACGGCGCGAAAGGCCATCACCTCCCGATGGGACGCCAAGCGGCGTTCAGAACCCGTTATTACTGTGTTGATCTCAAGCCCCGACTTTTCCTCGAAGGCCTCTGCATAGCGGCGGATCGTGGGAGCCAGCCCCAGGTCGTCGAGCATCATGGGGCGGAGGTCAAAGATAAAATCTCGCACCTGGGCGAAGGTCGAGGCGGCGGCATCCTTCAAGGTGGAAAGCTCCGACTGCGCCTCTTCTGGGCTCTTTTCGAAGAGCCGCATCGCGATTTCCGTCTGCAAGATGAAATTGGATAGCGCCTGGGCCGGGCCATCGTGGATCTGGCGGGAGATCTTGCGCCGTTCCTCCTCCTGCGCTTCGATCACCTGTTCGATGCCCACATTTCCGTTCGTCGGTTGCTGGCCTGGTTCGATGACGGGCCCCCCTTCGACCACTTCGAGCACCTTATGCAGCAGCTCCGTCCGGTCTTCAAGGTGTTTTCGATCCGCTTCGAGCTTCTCCAGCTGGCCGCGCATCGTGAACAGTCGCTGCTGCGCGTCCTGGGCCGATTCGTACGTGTTGCGGATGTCTTCGCGCGGGACCGTGTCGAAATTGGACTGGATCTGATGCAAGCGGTTGGTGATGTTCGCGTTGCGCTGGGCCAGCTTGTCAACTTCCCCCTGGCTCTGTTCGATCAGAAGGTTGATTTCCTCGAGCTTGTTGTTGACCGCCTCGAGGTCCTCCCGGGCGTACGCCGAGAGAGCTTCGACGGGGCTCAGTTCTTGGGCTTCATCCACTTCTGTCATCGGGTCCTCTACGTATCGGACGGGTCCTTCCGGGTATCCTGCAAACGGACCCAACCATGGCGCAGCGCATAAACGGCGGCTTGCGTGCGGTCCTCGACGTCCAACTTGTGGAGGATGGACGTCATATGGTTCTTGACGGTCTGATGGCTGATGCCAAGGCGGGCGGCGATTTCCTTGTTGCTCATGCCTCGCGTGACATACTGCAAGATTTCCATCTCCCTCGGTGAGAGAGGCGTGAACGCATCGACGTCCCCCTCGAGATGGGGCCGCCGGATGTGCTCGACGCCCTCTTCGAGCCATTCCTCCAAACCATCTTCGTCAAAAACCTGATCTCCAACGACGAAGTAGCCTCGGGCCACGTGCCGCACAACATCCACCAGCTTGCCGGCATGTACATCTTTGGAGCAGTAGGCCCTCGCGCCTGCGCGGAAGGCATGCAAGACCTGTTCCACATCATCGTAGGCGGTCAGCAGTACGACCGACGTCCCAAGCTTCTCGCTTCCGACCTGTCGAGTCACTTGCATGCCATTCAGATTGGGTAAGTTAATGTCGATAAGGGCAATATCGGGGGTCAGTGTCCGGATGAGCTTCATCGCCTGATCGCCGCTCGTCCCCTCCGCCAAGACTTCCAGATCATCCTCGGCGTCGATGACGTTGCGAACCCCTTCGCGGAAGAGGGGATGATCGTCAACGATAATCAGACCTATTGTCTCCATTGACACCCCTACCTTAAAACGGCTGGAGCGAGTATAGCACAGGCGTCTTCAGGCGAGCAAACCCAAGCCTCACGGCCATCGGTATACGGCCATATTGCTCCCGCCCTCTGCCGGACTGTAGATCCCGTCTGTGCGGAAGATGGGCTCCCGGCCGGCGACGAGTCCCGGGTACCAATCGGGGAAAGTCATGAGGTAGTCGGCCCTGCGCCGGGAAAGCATCGTCTCCAATGCCTGCTCGTCCCGCAAGAAAGGGATCACTTCAGGCGACATCAGGCCCGCCATGTCCAAGATCTCCCGCTCGCCATAGTAGCCCAGGGCTCCGACATCGTGTGCGGCGATCAGCGACCGCTGCTCCGTGTTCTCGGCAATCCACTGAGCCGTCCGCACCATCTCCGTCTCGATGATGGCGACGTCCCTGGCATAGGCCCGGCCACCCAACACCCAGAAGACGGCAGCCACCGCCGTCGCGGCCGCCGGCCACGCGCGCCGCAGGACATATGTTGCCCGGGATCGCGGGCGACCCGCCAACCAGCGGATGGCCCCTTGGGCGGAAAGGCTGAGCAGTAGCGGCAGGATCGGCATCAGATAGCGACCNNGGCGTAAGGCAAAGGCACCAACGTACAGCAGAACCCAAACAAGCGGGGCGAGCTGGCGCCACCGCCGATGGCGTATACGCTGCACCAGCCACAAAAAAAGGCCAGGGAGCGCGATCATCAGGACGCCGGCCAGCGGGGCTCGCCACATTCTCACGTAGCGGGTGAGCAGCGGGATGTCCCGCAGGGCCGCATATTCCGCTTGCTTCGCGTAGAACGTGCTGGGCCATGGGCTCCCGGAGATCAGCCATTGGAAGCTCAAATAGGGGAGGAAGAGGGCCAAGAAGCCCAACGCGGCCCGCCCCGCCCACAAAAAGCGTTCTCTCAGGGTTCGACGGGTGAACAGCCAATGCCAACCAGCGGCCGCCGCCAGAGTCAGCAGGTCGGGGCGCAGCCAGACCCCAAGCCCCATCAGGGCGCCCAGTGGGACCGCCTTCTCCTCCCGATTTCGCAGCAGTGCCATGAAGACCAGTGCCAGAAAACCGGCGGCCAGCACCTCCATGCCCGAGAGAGCAGCCCAGACAAGATGCCATTCCAAGGGAATGATCATCCCGGCCAGCCAAACCCTACTTGACAACCGACCCGTCAGGCCAGCCTGAAGCCATTTTCCCGCCAGATGGCCGCCCCCTGCAAGCAACAGTACGCCGAGGATCCCGGCCCATAACACCGGTGGGAAGCTCAGCAGATGACCCGGGATCAAGAAGATAGTCCAGAGCGGTGAGGTTGAGCCGGCCGACCATTCCCCCCGCTGAAAGGACCAGCTGCCCTCCCGCACAAGGTTGCGCGCGTAGGTCTGGTGGATCCAGGCGTCGTCCAAGGGGAAGCCGGGTCCTTCGAGCTGGATTGACGCCACGCAGAAGCCAAGGACGGAGATGGCCGCTGCCACCAAGAAAATGCCCAGCCGTCGATATCCCGCCGGTTTCCCCACGTCCCCATCTCCAATCATGGCGGGCTGACTTTGGGCTTGAGCAGGTGGACGGCGCTGCCGGCGGCCGGATCGAGGCTGCTCACCAATTCCAGCGAATGGAAGCTGCCAGGATCTTCATAGCCTTCCGCCAGGCCAACGGGATGATTGCGTTCCAACACGACCCACTCGACTCCGAAATCCTCCACCACCCTGACCAGCTCCGCCTCCCCTCCGTCAGGTATGACAACGGAGCGTAGACGAGTGGCGAGCCAGAAGCCGGGAGGGTTGTTGACGGCGACCAACCCCGGATCAGCCTCGAGAGCTTCCAGCGCAGAGCCGACCGCCTCATAGGTCCTTGCGCTACTGTTCCAACCGTTTCCCCTCCCTTCCCGCTGGACAAGCCGAGTCCAGAGCAAGAACGTCGTCACGGCAATTGCAATCAGCACCGCCCCCGGGCCAAACATCCGCTTCGCCTCTTCCGTGCGCCAGCCCCGTGCGGGGCCGAGGCGTTCGATGAGATCGTCCAAACCGAGCACGGCCAACGGCCAGAGGACGGGCATCAACGCCGCGCTCGAATGAAAGAATCCCCCGNNCCACAGCATAGATGGCGGTGAGCCGAACGAGTTCCCGCTGGCGCCGCCGCCACCCGCCCCATAGAAGGAGCGGCGTTAGGAAGACGAGTCCGTTCACCCCAATGAACGAGAGCAGGTTCTGGCCAGCCGCCTGCAGGCGCGTCCGCAGCAACCGACCGACTCCGGCGGAGAGCGCATGTGCGGGCGTCAAATGCGAGGCGGGATAGGAGAACAGCTCGTCATAGCCGGTCAGATAGGCCGTCGCCGCGCCCCCTGGCGGCAGCAGGCTGCCGGAGACCATCCACAATCTCAGCATCCAAGGCCCCATCACGAGCAGGTAGCCGCCGATCAGAACGCCAGTAAGCCGACCCCGGTTCTCTTCCCTCCAAACAAGCCCGATCGCAGCAGGCAGCAAGAACAGCAGCCCGTCCGCCCGCGTCAGATGCGCCAGGCCGATCAGGACGCCCGCCAGTCCCGCATGCTGCCAACGACCGGATGCGGACATTCTCCCGAGGGACAGGAGAGCGCCGGCGCCGATCAACGCGTAGAGGCCAAAGGCATCCGTCGTCACCAAGTACGGGAGGAAGAAGCCGGGGAAGACGGCGAGCCAGCCGGCAAGCACGCTTTGCCGCCGAGAGGCTCCCAATTCGCGGGCGAGCGCGCCCGTCAAAGGAGGGATCATCAGCGCCGCCAAGATGAAGGCCGCCTGAGCGTATCGGAACTCCGGCTTCAGGACGGTCATGGGAAGTGCAGCCAAGAACGAGGTCAACGGCATCCAATATAGATGGGATGGGTGCGGGATCGCTCTGACCCCAGCCAAGTAGTTCCACACGAACGGCTCAGAGAGGCCAAACCCCTCCGCCAACCGGATCCCGGTCGCCATGTAGTAATCAGCGTCCGTGTATCCCGGCGTTCGTATCCAGATTGCAGCCGTGAGCAGCACGCCCAATGCAGCAACGGCGATTAAGGCCGTCCGGCTCCAGCCCCAGCGGGTATCAGCCATCCGTCGGCCGTCCCCTTTGCTCGGGCGAGGATGGCACGGGGAAGAGGGGCTCCCCCTCCCCGGAGGGCTGCCGAGCAAACCTCGGTCTGTCCGGCAGAGTCAACCAGGCGATCCCACCCAACAGGCCTCCNNTTGAGAAAGCCAGCGCGCGTTCCGGCTCGACCCCGAAACTGCCCAAGAAGAGGGTGATCGTCCATTCTCGGGTCCCCAACCCCGAAATCGAAACAGGCAGGAGAGCCGCCAAGCTACCGAGGGCCACTGCTTGCGAGACCACCGCGAAACCGAGGTGCAGATCCAGCGCCCGCGCCAGCAGGTAGCCTTGTCCAAAGAAGACGGTGTAGGCCACGATCGTCAAGAGCGAGGCTCGCAAACCTTGGCCCGCAGGAAGCTTTTCCAACGCCTCCATCGAAGCCGCCAACCTCCGGCCGATCCTGGGCCACGCGGAGACCGCCAATGCCCGTCGCAGGTGACCTCGGACCGTCCCCTCGATGAGGAGGGGCAGCATGACCGCTCCGGTTACGGAAATCCAACCGAGCCAACGGAACGGGATCAGTCGGGAGGGGACCGCCAGGGCGGCCGCGCCTCCCAGCGCCAAGAGCGCTGAAAGGTCATAAAGCCGATCAGTCAGTACCGTCAGCAAGGCCTGCGAGACCGAGCCGTCGACATGATGACGGGCGAAATATGCCCGCGCGAACTCACCCAAGCGACCAGGTGTGACAAAGCCAAGGAACAAACCGCTGAAATAGACCCGCAAGGAGTGGGTAAACGCGGACCAACTTCCTCCCGCCCGCAGGTAGAGGTTCCAACGGATCGCCTTCAATGCGATCAGGGGGATCAGTAGCAGGAGGGAAAGCACGACCCCTGAGGGCGAGGCCTCGCTTAGAATGCGTAACGCGTGTTCCAAATCAAGTTGAGATAGCAAATACGCCAGCAGTGCCAAACCAATCAGCCGAATCAACCATGGCACTGCTGGCCGCAGGCGAGACGATGGATTCCGACCCGTCATGCTGCCTTACGGGCGACGATGATCCGGCGCAGTCCCAGCACAGGCATCAACCAGTGCCGCGTTCGCTCCTCGACCCACTCGCCCGCACGCACGAGCCAACGAGGGCCGCCAGGCACTAGCACGGTCGTCTGCGCCGCGTCGATGACGAACCCTGCTCGCTCAACCATCTTTTGCAAACGTCGATAGGGGATGAAACGATGGGGGCCTTCGGAATGATGGAGCCCGAAGATCGCAGCCAGCGCGTGAACAGGCTCCCAAAGCAAATTTGGCGTGGTCAGGATCAGCTGCCCGCCGGGCCGAGTCACCCGGCTGATCTCTCCTACGAGTAGCTCAGGATGCGGGAAGTGTTCCACGGTCTCGAAGCAAAGCACAGAATCGAACACCTCGTCATGGAAGGGAAGTATGTATTGAGAGACAGGGACCCAGAGGAAATGGTTGAGGCCGGCCTCCAGCATCCTCTGCCGGCAAATCCTCCCCATCCTGACCGAGACATCCGCACAGACGGCGGACTTGATCTTGCCGTGCTCGTAGAAGAAGGCGCTGCCGTTGCCTGTTCGCGCGCAGAAATCGAGTGTTCGCCCGCCCTCGGGGAGATCGCTCAGGCGGAGTCCATCTTCAAAGCGGCGAAAATAGGAGTATGTCTCCTCATTGATTTCGTCGTAATCCTCGGTCGCATCCCAATGGTCCCCTACGTCCCTAAAGGACCAGTCTTGACGAAACCAGTGTGCGATTTCGGTTCGCACCCTCCCGAGGAATGTATTGTCACTCAACGCCGTCGCCCTCATTGTGATCCACGCGTTCGAACGCCATATTCCATAACCCCCTGCGCTTGGTCGGTTTCGAGAACTGCTTCCAGCGTTGGCGCAGTTCATTGAACAGGGGTCCGATCACCCGGATGGGAATCCACTGCAGAATCCAACGGGCGAGGCCGGTCCGACCAATCACGAACAGCCCCGAGATCACAGATTCGACCAAGATCCGGGAGATGGGGATCCGGGCCGGGCGGTAGCCGTATACCGGCGCCGGTTTGCCAAGCAGCTCGCGCGCTCGCATCCGCAGAAACGCGCCCCGCTTCTTGAAATCCAGCATGTGCCCGTGCATAGCGAGGGCCTTGTGCAGCGGGAGCTCTTCCAGGGCGAGCGAGCCCGACGCAGCCATTTCCTCCAAGACGGCCATCCCCTGCCCACTCCGGCCGAGCACCACCGAGTGCCCCCCTCCCTCCGCCTCAAGCTCAGGGGACCAAGCATCGCCGACCGAGATATCGGTGAGCTCGTTCGTAAAATCCACGGAGAGCAGGGACGCTCTCGTGATGTAGAAGGGTATCAGGTAGTTGTAGTNNCCTCCCGATATTTCAGATCGATGACCTGTCCAAGTCCACTCACTCCGTTGGCTCGCAAGTAGCTCTCAATGCCGGCGAGGTGGATCGCCGTCCCCACATATGGGCCCAGCACAAAGCGAACCTTCCTGGCGCCGGCATGGCCCAACTGCTGAAGTCGACGGATCGAGGCAACCTGATCCGGGAGCCCCACGAACGCCACCTCACCATCGAACGCATCAAGCTGCTCCAGGATAGTATTGACCGGAGTCGGAATATAGACGCTTT
>JABAHQ010035993.1_pt3 | contig 10929 bp, 10 predicted proteins | sample 7062091 | NCBI WGS metagenome assembly JABAHQ01 (sample SAMN14534359, study PRJNA622989) | marine sediment metagenome | biome: marine biome [ENVO:00000428]; feature: marine pelagic biome [ENVO:01000023]; material: deep marine sediment [ENVO:00002113] | place: India: Gulf of Kutch | collected...
CGTGACCACGCCCTCGGTGCCCGGCGCGGCACCGATCGGCGCCGTGGCGCCGGGTGCGGCGGCGGTGGGTGTGGCCACGGCGTTCGCCGGGGCGGCGGTCTGGGCGCGCAGCGGCAGCGCGGCCGCCAGGACCAGCAGGCCCAGGGCGCAAGGCAGGGCCTTCAGGGTGAAGGTCGTGTTCATGAGGCTTCTCCTTTCTGACCCGCGGACGGGCCGAAACCGGTGTTCATCGATCGCGCCTGCGCCAGGGCCAGCATCTGCGCTTCGAACCGGCGCAGGATCGCGTCCCGGCTCAGTTCGNNGGCCTCGGCGTAACGGCGGCCGTTCGCGCCGAGTTCGGCGCGTCGGGTGGGGTCGGCCGCGAGCGCGCGCAGCGCCTCGGCCAGGGCGGCGGGGTTCTCCGGCGGCACCACCAGCCCGCAGGCGGCGTCCTGCTCCACCACGCGGCACAGTTCGGTGCCGGGCATGGCGGTGGCCAGCACGGCGCGGCCGCTGGCCAGCATGCCGGTGAGCTTGGAGGGCATCACCAGGTCCGCCGCGTCGGCCCGCTGGGGCAGCAGGTGCACGTCGGCCAGTCCGAGCCAGTGGTTCAGGCGCTCCAGCGGCTGCAGGTCCAGGAAGCGCACCGTGTCCAGGCCCGCGCAGCGCGCCTGCAGATCGGCCCGGCCCGAGCCCTGGCCGCCGAAGACGAAGCGGATGCGCGGCTCGTCGCGCAGCAGGCGGGCCGTGTCGGCGAGCACCTCCAGCCCCTGCTTGTTGCCCATGTTGCCGGAGTACAGCGCCACCACGGCGTCGGGCGGCAGGCCCAGTTCGGCCCGGTAGTCGCTGGGCGCGGCCAGCGGCGTGACGCCGCCGATGTCCACCCAGTTGGGACAGTGCAGCACCCGCCCGGGCGCCACGCCCTTGTCCAGGGCGCGCTCCACCATGCGGCCGGAGATGGTGGACACGCGGTCGAAGCGCCGCATCAGCCAGCCCTCGGCCCGCTGCACCCAGCGGCGCAGCGTGCGGCCCTTGATCAGGCCCAGGTCGAAGGCCGCGTCCACCTCGTAGTCCTGGATGTGCAGCCAACGGCCGGCGCCGCGCAGCGCGGCGAAGGCCGCGGCGGCGGGCGCGCACATCAGGGGCGGCTCCACCACCCACACCACGTCGGGCTTCCAGCGCCACTGGGCGGCCAGCGCCGGCAGGCTGGCCAGCGCGAAGCTGGCCAGGTGCAGCAGGCGCTTGGCGCCGCCCGGCCGGTGCGGCACCCACAGCGGCGTGCGGATCACCTGCACGCCATGCCAGTGCTCGCGGCGGTAGTGGCGCGCGCTGTAACCCTCGCCCACCTTCCAGTCCGGGTAGTAGGGCGGCGCGGTGATCACGCGCACCTCGTGCCCCGCCTCGGCCAGCCAGCGCGCCATCTCGCCCGTGTACTTGCCGATGCCGGTGAGCTCGGGCGCGAAATTGATGCCGTAGATGAGCAGCTTCATCGCGCGCTCCCTGCCCTGGCCTCGCCGACGAAGGCGCGCACGCCCATCAGCTTCATCTGGTACTGGCTGATGTTCTTGTGGCTCTGCGCCGAGACGATGAGGTAGAAGTTCTGTCGACGCGCGATCTCGGGCACGTAGGGGTGGGAGGCCTGCAGCACCTGCTGGCCGTTGAGCCACCAGCGCACGGTCAGGTCGTCGGGCGAGTACGACACGCCGAACACATTGGGCTGCGTCCGGTCCAGCGGCACCTTCGAGGTCGGGTTCGGGTTCTGGATCTTCTGGTAGTTCGGGTGGATGCCGGTCCACGAGATGGCGGTGTGGTGCCCGCCGGGCCCGAAGCCGCCCTCGTCGATGTCCAGTTCGAACCAGCGCTCGAAGCTCTTGGGATCGCCCTCGTACACGTCTTCCATGCGCAGGTTGTGCTCGATCGGCAGCAGCCAGACGGCGGGGAAGTTGTCGCGGTCGTTGGACGAAAGCGCCACCTGCGCCTCGATGTAGAAGGGCCGGTTGCCGCTCAGGAGCGGAAACTGGCCGGGACGCGAGTTCGTTTTCACGGTGGCGAGTGCGCCGCCGCGCTGCATCACGATGCCGTCCTCGGCCTGCGCGTAGAGGCCACGGTCCTTGAGCTTGGTGAAGTACAGCCCCGCGTAGTACTTGCGCCCGTCGGCCCGGCCGGTGAAGTCCACCTCGTCGAGCCGGGGGCAGTCGCGAAACAGNNCGGCGCCCACCTGCGTGGCGCCCTCGGGCGTCGAGGCGTCCTGGCAGATCAGGGCGTCGTTGGCGTGCGCCGCGTTCGCCAGGCCCAGCCAGGCGGCCGCCAGTAGCCAGGGGGCGAGGGGGGAGAAGGTGTCGGTGCGCATGCGGGTCCTTGGTTCAATGCCGGGGCGCCAGCCGCTGGTCGTCGACATCCGGGGTGGTGGGTGCTTCGCTCTGCGGCACCAGCTTGTGCCCCGTCAGCCGGCTCAGCTCGGCGCAGATGGCCGCCTTGTCGCTCAGGTGCGCCACCGCCTGCTCCAGCTCCATCACCTGCGCGCCCACCAGGAAGCGGTACCAGTAGCCCTGCAGGAAGTGGTAGACGAGGCCGCTGCGTCCGTCCAGGAAGCCGAGCTGGAAGACGTAGCGCCAGACGAAGTACAGGGCCGCGCTGACGGTGAAGGGGATGCGGTTGTAGATGCGCTCCTTCACCCAGCGCTTGGACGAGGCCTGGAACGAGGCGCTGTGCGCATTGAGCGCTTCGTCGCGGGCGAACAGGCCCAGGCGCTGGTTGAGCACCTCGATGGCCTCGCGCGTGGCGTACCGGTTGTGTTTGTCGATGAAGTAGGCCAGGTCGTTGAGGTTGTGGTCGGCGAAGCCGCCATCGAAGGTGACCGTGCGGCCGCCCCAGACCACCATGTGCTCGTCCATCCAGCGGTTCTCCATGCGGCCGTGCCCGTGGCGCCACAGGCGCAGCATCACCAGCGGGTAGCGCCCGCCGTGGCGCACCCAGCGGTCCATGAAGATGTGTTTGCGCTTGAGGTTCACGCCCACCACGTCGGCCGGCAGGCCGGGCAGCTTCGTGGCGATCTCCTGCGCCAGGTCCGGCTCGATGATTTCGTCGGCGTCCAGGCGCAGCACCCACTCGCCGCGGATGTCCAGCGTGTCCAGGGCCCACTGGAATTGCCGGGCCTGGTTCACGAAGGCGTGCGTACAGACCTCGGCGCCCAGGCGCTGCGCGATGTCGGTGGTGCCGTCCGTGGAGCCGGAGTCCACCACGCAGACCTGGTCCACGAACGGCTGGATGGAGCGGATGGCGCGCGCGATGTGGAGGGCTTCGTTGTAGGTCAGGATGATGGCGGTGATGCTCATGGCGAATCCTCCTCAGGCATGAAGGGTGGCGATCTCGGCCGGCGGGCGCCGGGGCGAGAAGGCCACCTTGGTGTCCGGCGCGCTGGGCTCGCCGAAGGCGATCATCAGAATCAGCCGCTCGCCGTCGGGAATGCCGCCCACGCGGCGGATCGCGGACTCGGTCCTGTGGTCGATGGCCAGGTTCAGCGGACAGGCGCCCCAAGCCATCGAGCGGCAGGCCAGCAGCAGGCACATGGCAAACAGCGCGCCATCCACGTAGGCCTGGTTGCGCTGGCCGGGCCCGCCCCAGGCGCAGATCTCGGAACTCACCACGAACAGGTTGCCCACACTCTCGGCGAAGCCGCGCGAGCCGCCCTGCAGCGCGAGCAGCTTGCGGATCAGTGCCGGGTCCTGGTAGGTGTGCACCCGCGTGGCCTGGCGGTTGCATTGCGAGGGCGCCTGCTGCGCCAGCGCGATCACCTCGAGGATGCGATCGGGGTCGATCGGCGCCTGTCGAAGCGTGCGCACGCTCGAGCGGCTGGCGATCAGCTGCTGCAGGTCGCCGGCGGCCTGGCCATTGAAGGAGTAGTCGCGCGTGCCGCCCTTCCAGGGCTTGGGCAGGCGCGCCTCCCATTGCTTCAGGTAGGCGCTGATCTCGTCGAGCAGCGGGTCGCACGCGCCGGCCTGGGCGTGGAAGTTCAGGTAGGCCTCCAGCGCGCCCAGCGACATGTGGGCCGGCACCGGCGAGTGGCCGATGTCGTAGCGCGAGAGCGCGTTCATCACGAAGCGCACCTTGTCCTTGCCGAACAGCAGCCGTGGCTGCTGCAGGGACAGGCCCTTCTCGATCGTGTGGGCCTCGATGATGATCTTGTAGAACGCGCGCTTGGACTTGTCCGCGAATGGCGAGTACGAGTTGAAGCGCAGGAACAGCGCGGCGTCGCGCAGGGCCTCGCTGAAGATGCCCGCGACCTTGGCGAGTTTGCCGATCATGGGCCTTCTCCTGGCGGCTCGTGTCCGCGGTCGGACAGCACGCGGTCCTTGATCTTTCGGCACGGGTGTCCCACGCAGACGGACCAGGCCGGCATGTCCTGCGTGACCACGGAGCGCGCGCCGATCACCGCGCCTTCGCCGATGACCACGTGCGGGTGCACGAAGCTCTCGGCCGCGACCCAGGCGTGGTCCCCGATCACGATGGGTCCGGTGGTCAGCGGCCGCGACAGGGAGCGGATGTCGTGCGAGCCCGCGCACAGGAAGCTGCGCTGGCTGACGGCGACCTTGGAGCCGAGGGTGATGCGGCCCATGCTGTAGCAGTCCACGCCGTCGCCGAGCGCCGACAGCTCGCCCATGACGAGATTCCAGGGCGCCCAGACGCGGCACGAGGGCGCGATGCGGCAGCCCGCGCCGATGCGGGCCCCGAAGGCGCGCAGCAGGAAGCGCCGCCAGCCGTGCAGCGCCCAGCGGGGCGTGGGCCGGAAGGCCAGCAGCCAGACCAGCTCCCACGCCAGGCGCCGCAGCTTCTGCGATGGCGTGAAGCCGCTGCGGTAACGCAGCGAACTGAAATCGCTCAGGGAATCGCTCATGCGACGAGCCTCCGTGCTTCGCACTGCGGGGCAGAGCGCTTCGCCAGCGGCCCCGCAGCGCTCCTCGGAACCACGGCCCTCAGTTGCGTGCTCAGGAAATCGCTGCCGGCCTGGCGCAAGTGGCTCAGGCGCTGGTCCACGCTGTCCCAGTCGATCGCACCTTGCATCAAGGCGTGGGTGTTGGCCTCCGAGAAGGCGGGCGCGAAGCGGCTTTCCAGGCGCACGGTGCGCAGCAGGTTGATGGCGCGGGCGTTGGCGGCGGCCTTGTCGCCGGTGAGCCCGGCGACGATGAAGGGCTTGCGGAACAGCAGCGCGAACACGGTGCCGTGGAAGGAGTTGGTCACCACGAAGCGCGCGTTCTTGACGAGGGTGACCCACTCGCCGGGATCGGGGTACACGGTGGTGCCGATCTCCGCCCAGCGCCGGTGCGGGTTGTGCGGCGACAGGATGCGGCAACCCAGTTGCCGCGACACCCGCTCGGCGGTCTGGCGGATGTTGTCGGGCGAGCGCAGGCCGTAGCAGAACACGTACGGCTCGTCCGGCACGATGGATGAGCGCCCGGTGAGTTCGGCGTAGTCGTCGTGCAGCAGGGTCGGGTCGGGCACGTTGGCCGGCCGCTGCCCGGTGGCCTGCTCCACCAGCGTCACGCCGGAGGCCTCGCGCACCGAGATCGCGTCGAAGTGGTGCAGCAGGCGCGGCAACTGCTCGGCCTCGGAGGAAGACACGCGGTCGCGGCCGAAGCTGGCGGCGTACGAGATCTTGCGGGCGGGGAAGGACTCGGCGAAGGCCAGGAAGTAGTTCGGGTCGAAACCGAAGTGCTGCGACGGGCTCCAGATCTGGTCGCTGCCCGCCACGATCAGGTCGAAGTCCCGCGCGGCGGCGAGGGACGCGGCGTTGTCCACCGGCGCGGCGCCGCTGGCGACGTCCAGGAAGCGCTCGCGAAAGCGCACGAACTTCTCGCGCTGCTGGCGGTTGCCGAAGTGCCGGTTGACGAACGACGACAGGGCCAGGTACGTGACCTTCAGGTTGGCCTTGAGCCGCTCGGGCGAGGTGGGCAGCGTGAGCCGGCCGCCGTGTTCGATGTGCGCGGGCCGGTAGTCGATGAAGTGCGCGCGGTGGCCGTGCTCGGTGAGCCAGCGGCGCAGGGCATAGGCCTGCAGCGCGGCGCCGTAGTTGTCGCTGAAGTGGAAGGTGAGGATGCCGACGTTCATGGGGTCAAGCCGGGGGGGCGCGCCAGCGGCGCGGGTGCCAGGGGGCGGGTCATGCGGGCCATCTGCTGCCGGCTCGGGGAACGCCCGCCCATGAGGACCGACAAGGCCCGGGGGGCGAGCCGGCGCAGGGCCCAGACAGCGGGGACGCACACCAGCAGCGCCAGCAGGGGCGAGAGGGCGAAGTGGGCGAGAAAGACCGGCGCGGCGCCGGCGTGGCCCGTGCGCTCGATGGCCATCCACCAGAGGCCGGTGGCCATGCCGTGGGTGCAGAAGATGAAGAAGGCGATGGGCTCGAACCGCAGGAGGACCTCGCCGGTGCGGGTGTGCAGCAGCCTCGACGCCAGGGCCCAGAAGACCACGCAGCCCGCCGCGCGCAGCGCGATGTCCAGCGCGGCGTACGGAACGCTGAGCGGATCGGACGCGCCCCAGGCCGCTGGGAGAAGAAAGGGCGCGGCGGCCAGCAGGGCCATGGCCAGGCCGGCGGCCAGCACGGGTTCGCGCGGCATGGCTTGCGTCGGGATCGGTGCCTGATGCACCCACCAGAGGCAGCCCGCGAAGTAGAAGAGGGGAATGGCGCCATTGAGGAACAGCACGCCGTCCAGGCCCAGCAAGGCGTTGAGCAGCAGGGCCGCCGCGGCGGTGCGCGGCCACCGGCGCGCCAGGTACACGAAAGCGGGCGATATCAGGGCGCAGACGAAGGCGTCGCGCAGGAAGTAGAGCGGCGCCATGGCCGGCTGGGCGGTGAGGGCCAGCACCGCGTTCGGCCATTCCTGGGCTTCGGGCACCGCCGTGAAGCCCGACTCCAGGTATTCCTTGGCGAGGTAGATCAGGTTCCACAGCACCAGGGGCACGATCAGCGAGACGAACCGGTGGCTGAGGGCTTGCGCGTAGGGGCGCTGGCTCAGCGCGCGGGCCAGGAGATAGCCCGAGATCAGACTCAGCAGGGGCACGCTGGTGTGGCCCAGCAGCTGCCGCAGGTAGTGGATCAGGCCCATGGGCGAGAACAGGGACTCGGGCAGCCCCGGCTGGTACGGCTGGGCGTGCGCGTACACCAGCAGCAGGATGCAGAGAATGCGCGCCAGGCGCATGGCGTCCGAGACCCCGGGGCTCACTGGGGACCCTTCGCCCTCGCGGGCTGCGGTGCGAGCCGCTTCGGGCGGCCGGGCGAGGCTCATGGCTGGTGTTCTCCCTGGTGCATCGCGCGCTCCAGTGCCACCGGGGTCGGGGCGGTGGGCTGCCGTGTCGCGCGCCGGGCCAGCAGGCGCAGGGCGTGGTGCTGGAAGCGGGCCGCCGCCACGGGTCCGCCCAGGCGGATGGATTCGGTGTTCGCCAGGGCCGCGCGGTCCCAGCGGAAGTCCCGGCAGACGCTGCGCAGGCGTTCCAGCAGCGCGGGGGCGCTGCCGGCCTCGAACACGTAGCCGTTGCGCCCGGGGTCGATCACGTCGCTGGCCCCGCAGCGGTTGCTGCAGATCACCGGCGTGCCCACCATCAGGGCCTCGTTGACCACCGCGCCCCAGCCATCGAAGCGGCTGGGCAGCACCAGGGCGTCGGCGGCGGCCATCGCTTCGGCGATGCCGGCGTTCGGCATCCCCGGCACGAAGCTCACGCGACCGGCGATGCCGAGCTGGCGGGCCAGCGACTGCAGGTCCTGCTCCAGCGGACCCTTGCCGATGATGCGCAGGCGGGCGCGGGGCTCGTCGAGCCGGCTGAAGGCCTGCAGCAGCAGATCGACCCGCTTGCGCGGGATCAACTGGCCCACATAGAGGATCTCCTTGTGCCCGTCCGGCGGCGGCGTGGCCGGTGGCAGCGGCGCGCCGTCCACCACGTGCAGGAAAGGCACGATGCGGTCCCGGGGGTAGCCGCAGGCCGAGAAGAAGCGCGTGCCGCCATAACGGCCCGAGTGGCCGATGCAGAACACGCCGCGCAGGTGGCGGCGGTAGCGCAGCGCGTCCCAGGTGTAGAGCAGCCAGCGCGGCAGCAGGCGCGCGCCGGGTTCGTAGCGGTTCTCCGTCATCAGGAAGCGGTGCACCGGCGCGCCCAGGCTCGCCTTGAACGCGGCCAGTGGCAGCGCGAAGCCGCGCAGGCCGAAGAACACCTGCACCGAGCCGGGCAGCCGCGCCAGGTCGGCGAGCTGTTCGGGCGTGGGGGCGATGTGCACGCGCACCTGACCGGTGTCGGGCAGCGGGTAGCCGCGGCCGCGGTAGTAGGCGGGCACGTCCTCCGTCACGCACCAGTGCACGGTGTTGCCGGGCAGCTCCGCCAGGGCCCGGATGTACGGGGCCTGGTGGAACATCAGGTAGGAGTGCCAGAAGACGTAGGTCATGGTTGGGGGGCCGCGTGGCGGGCCACCGCGGCGCTGGTTGGGGGCAGGTCGCGCCGGGCCGGCCGGGGATGGAGAGCCGGCCGGCGTCGGGACGGCTGGGGGTTCAGGCCCAGGTTCAGCCGCAGCAGCAGCAGCAGCACCAGCAGCGAGAACGGGTTGCCCACGGCGACCAGGTACCGGTTGAAGACGGACTGGAACAGCACGAACACCAGCATCAGGCCGCTGAGGAAGAGCGCCGGGTCCATCACCCCGGTGGCAAAGCTGCGGCTCAGCGCGCGCCAGGCGGTGACCACGAAGCACAGGGCGATCAGCAGGCCGAACACCACGCCGTGCTCGAGCGCGAGGTTGATGTAGGAGCTCTCCACGGGAAAGCCGATCACCTCGGGCCCGGCGGCGCGCACGCCGCGGCCGGTGAAGAACAGCAGGGGGTCGGAGAACACCAGGAGGATGCCCTCGCGCCAGATGACTTCGCGGCCCGTGGCGCCGGACTCCGTGCCGCGCGTGGGCGAGTCCAGGTCCAGGATGACGGTGAGGTAGTCGGCGATGGCGCCGGCCTTCACCGCGGCGACCACCAGCAGCGCGATGGCCGACAGCACCAGGGCCATGCGGGCCCGGCGCGAGCCGCGCCAGGCGATGAGGACCACCGCGATGGTGCCGGTCAGCCCCAGGGCCAGCAGGCTGGCGCGCGCGGAGGCGGCGAGCACGATGCTCAGGCACAGCGCCGACATCAGCAGCGCGAACAGCTTCTGGTGCACGCGCGGCGTGGCCAGGCAGTGCTGGAAGAACAGCAGCGCGCCGCCGCCGTACACCAGGCCGCTGAGGTTGGGGTGCATGCCCAGCGGCGCGAAGCGCACCAGGCCGATGCTGTACTCGACGGTGCCCGCCACCGAGGCCAGGTACTCGGCGGGCTGGGTCGCCAGCACGGAGACGATGAGGGCGATGTAGGCGCGCCGGAACACCGTGTCGATACGGGCCGCCGCATCCTGCCGCGCCAGCACGGCGGCCGCGGCCAGCACCACCAGGAACATGGCGCCGAACGCGGTGGACATGGGATTGCCGCGAACGAAGGCCACCAGCATGGCGAAGAGGAAGGCGCCGCCCACGATGGCTTCGGCGGTGCTCAATTCGATGCGGTGCGTGCCGCCCGCCATCAGGGCGAGGAAACCGGCGCCGAGGAACAGCGCGACCGCCCCCATCTGCACGGCCTGGAACGCGGGCCCTTCGATGTACCAGCCACCCACGTAGATGGCCAGGCCGAGCAGCCAGAGGGAGAGGAAGCGCAGCAGGGCGTTCATGAAGCCGGCGCCCGCTTGAAGGCGGCGTGAAGGCTGGACATGGCGGCGGGCCAGGCGGCCGAGGCCGTGATGCACCGGAGCTGCTCGACGGTGGTGATCAGGCGCCGGTGCTGGTGGGTCGAGATGAGCAGGCGGCTGTCGAAGCGGGCCAGGGCATAGGCCAGGGCCAGCGCGCCGGTGGCCTCGGCCGGGTCGGTGCCGGCGGGCAGCAGACTGGCCAGTTGGTCGCGCAGCTGGTGGTCGCGCGCCATCGCCGGGCCGATGGCGGGCGCGACGAAGCGCAGGGCGCCGTGCAGCACGTCGGCGGGATCGACCGTGGTCCAGTCGGCGCCCGGCGCGGGGCAGCGGTACTGCAGCACGGAGCCGAAGCGCACGAGCTGGCTCGCCGGCTCGCCGGTGGAGCTGCCGTAGGCGCCCAGTTGGCCGGTGGCCACGTAGCGGTCGAGCAGCGACTGCAAGGCGCCGAGCGGGGCGTGCGGCTGGGCTTCGTGCATCAGCAGGAAGTCCACCCGGCCCCGCTGCAGGTGCTGCAGGCTGGTTTCGAATGAGCGGGCAATGAAATCGAAGTCGAAGTTGGCGGCCGGGGCGTGCCGCGCCATGCCCCGCAGCACCGCCTGGCGCAGGCCGGGAACCCAGCGGGCGATCGGCTTGACCACGGCCCGCGCCTTCTGCTTCAGGCCCGGCGAGGCGGGGCGGGCCAGCCCGGCCTTGGTGGCCACGGTCACCGCTTCCTGCCGGCCCTTNNGCACCGATTCGGACGCGCCCAGGCCGTACGGCGGCGCGGTGTCGAAGTGGCGGATGCCCAGGTCCAGTGCGGTGTGGATGAGGCGCACGGACGCGGCCTTGTCGCCGCCCCCGTTGAGGCGGCCGCAGCCGAAGCCCAGGCGCTGGGTCAGCAGGTCGTTGCCGCGGGTGTCCATGCGGGAATCTCCGTGCGCAGGCGCTCGGCCAGGCGGGCCGTGAGCGCCAGCGCGGTGAAGGTGGGGTTGGCGTAGCTGGAGGTGCGAAAGACCGCCGCACCGGCCACGTAGAGGTTGCTCGTGCCGAACACGCGCAGCTCGCGGTCGACCACGCCGTCGCGCGGGTGGTGGCCCATGCGCGCGCCGCCGCACTGGTGGTAGGTGTCGGTGGCCTGGTCCAGCACGCGCGGGTCTTCGCCGTCGAGCAGCGGGTCGATCTCCACGCGCGCCAGGCCAGCGGCGCGCAGGCTGTCGCCGGCCCGGCGCA
>JABAHQ010044175.1_pt3 | contig 10927 bp, 14 predicted proteins | sample 7062091 | NCBI WGS metagenome assembly JABAHQ01 (sample SAMN14534359, study PRJNA622989) | marine sediment metagenome | biome: marine biome [ENVO:00000428]; feature: marine pelagic biome [ENVO:01000023]; material: deep marine sediment [ENVO:00002113] | place: India: Gulf of Kutch | collected...
CACTGCGTAACGGTACGCCATGATAGTCAAGCCCGACGAAGGTCGAAATCATGCTGTACATGCTGAAACCCGGTTCGGCGGCCAGAATACTTCGGCCGGGCACCGCCACACTCATCATGATCAACTGGATCAGTTCATCCGAGCCGTTACCGAGCAACACACCACTGCCGGCAGGAATAGCAAAGGCGCTGCGCAGACGATCAACCAGATCCTGTGCCGCCGGATCAGGGTAACGGTTCAGTTCCGCCCGGGACAGACGCGCCGTCCAGGCATCGGTCAGTTCAGATGGCCAGCTGTAGGGGTTTTCCATTGCATCGAGTTTAACGACACCGGCCGGATCGGGCACGTGATAGGCTTTCAGTGCCCGAATTTCCGGGCGCACCCATTGCTGTACCTGTTCGGTGATAGAGCGGGAAGTCATGGTCGTCGTGTTCTATATATAAATTCAAGGTCAGAAACGTAGTCTATCAGCCCGGATATCGATTTATCTGAAAAGTGTNNTGTGCTGATGAGAGCGAGACAAGGCAAAAAATTGTGGAAAAGCGGCGTTTACACGGCGGTAAATGAGCATTTCGAGCAATTTTTCAACGCAGCACCGGTCCATCAGCGCGCTTTTCAGCGATGGCGCAGGCGGTATTCCGCCGACCGCGCATGGGCGGTCAGGCCCTCGCCCCGCGCCAGCACCGAGGCCGCCTTGCCAAGATAGGTGCCGGCCGCCTCTTCCGAGCACATGATGATACTGCTGCGTTTCTGGAAATCGTAGACCCCCAGCGGCGATGAAAAACGTGCGGTACCTGAGGTCGGCAACACATGGTTGGGTCCGGCGCAATAGTCACCGAGCGCCTCGGCCGTGTAACGTCCGAGGAACATGGCACCGGCATGGCGAATCTTTTTCGACAGCGGCAGCGGCTCCTCGACAGACAGTTCCAGATGTTCCGGCGCGATGTGGTTTGCGACCTCGGCCGCCTCATCCATATCCTTTACCTTGATCAATACGCCACGGTCATTCAACGAGGCACGGATGATGTCGGCACGCTCCATCTCCGGCAACAATTTATCGATGCTGGCCTGCACCTTATCCAGAAACCCGGCATCAGGTGATACCAGAATCGACTGCGCATCCTCATCGTGTTCGGCCTGGGAAAACAGGTCCATGGCGATCCAGTCCGGATCGGTCTGGCCGTCACACACCACCAGGATTTCGGAAGGCCCGGCGATCATGTCAATGCCGACATGACCAAACACCATGCTCTTGGCGGTGGCGACATAGATATTGCCGGGGCCGACAATCTTGTCGACCGGCGGAATGGCCTGCGTACCATAGGCCAGCGCCGCCACGGCCTGCGCCCCGCCAATGGCAAAACCGCGGTCAACACCGGCAATCGCACCGGCAGCCAGCACCATGTCATTGACCACCCCGTCAGGCGTCGGTACCACCATGATCACCTCCGGCACACCGGCAACGCGTGCCGGCACGGCGTTCATCAATACCGAGGAGGGATAGGCGGCCTTGCCACCCGGCACATAAAGCCCCACGCGGTCCATCGCTGTCACCTGCTGCCCGAGTACCGTGCCATCCTCTTCCGTGTAGGTCCAGGATTCGGTTTTCTGCTGCTCGTGGTAACTTCGTAAACGCGCCACCGCCATTTCCAGCGCTTCGCGCTGATCGGCCGGAATGCTGTTTTTTGCCTGTTCCATGCGCTCGGCGCTGATTTCCAGATCGCTGATGTCNNCATGCGATCAAAACGACAGGTGTATTCGACCACGGCCTCATCACCCCGCGTCTTCACCGCATCAAGGATTTCGCGCACCCGCTGGTTGACCTCGGTGTTTGACACCGACTCCCAGGCCAGGCGCGCTTCCAGCTGCCCGAAAAAATCCGTATCACTGCTGTCGAGACGCATCACCCGGGTCATTTTTTACCCTCTCTTTCCGCCACGGCCTCGGCCATCAGGTCGATAAAGGCCTTGATCCTGTCATGCTTCATTTTCATCGACGCCTTGTTGACGATCAGGCGCGAGCTGATATCGGCAATATGCTCCAGCGGTTTCAGACCATTGGCCTTGAGGGTATTGCCGGTATCGACCAGATCAACGATCTGATCCGCGAGTCCGACCAGCGGTGCCAGCTCCATGGAACCATAGAGCTTGATGATCTCCACCTGATCGCCCCTGGCGGCATAGTAACGCCGTGCGCAATTAACATACTTGGTGGCAATACGTCTGCGCCGTGCAGGCTGTACGTCATCATTGACCGGCCCGGCGGTCATCATCCGGCAACAGGCTATCTTCAGGTCGAGCGGCTCGTAGACGCCGTCACCACCGTATTCCATCAGCACATCCCGTCCCGCCACACCCAGATCAGCCGCGCCATATTCAACATAGGTCGGTACGTCGGTAGTGCGAATAATGACGATCTTTACGTCCGGGCGGCTGGTATCCAGAATCAGCTTGCGGCTGGTCTCCGGGTCATCCAGCGGTTCGATACCGGCATGCGCCAGCAACGGCAGGGTTTCCTTGAATATGCGCCCCTTGGAGACGGCTATGGTCAGTAAATCACTCACAGGAGGTCCTGTTTATAACATTTGTCAGATCGGGCGGCGCTCGCACCGCATGGTTTCATATTCGCCCGGTGTCAGCCTGGAACGCGACGAATCTTCGCGCCCAGCTGCTCGAGCTTTTCCTCGATGACCGCATAGCCGCGATCAATGTGATAAATCCTGTCGACAACGGTTTCTCCCTCGGAAACCAGTCCGGCCAGCACCAGACTGGCCGAGGCACGCAGATCGGTCGCCATCACCGGCGCGCCGACCAGCCGCTCGACACCGACACTGACAGCGGTATTGCCTTCCAGACGCAGATTGGCGCCCATACGCTGCAATTCTGGCACATGCATAAATCGGTTTTCAAACACGGTCTCGGTGATCGTGCCGGTACCTTCGGCGATCGAGTTCAATGCCGTGAACTGGGCCTGCATATCGGTCGGAAAAGCCGGATAGGGCGCGGTGCGCACATTGACGGCCTTCGGTCTGCGCCCGCGCATGTCCAGTTCGATCCAGTCTTCACCGGTGGAAATCTGCGCTCCGGCCTCTTCCAGTTTGACCAGCACGGCGTCCAGAATATCAGGCCGGGCATCGCGCAGCATGACCCGTCCGCCGGTAATCGCTCCACCCACCAGATAGGTGCCGGCTTCAATACGGTCCGGCAGTACCGGATAACGGGTGCCTCCCAGTCGCTCGACGCCCTGAATCTCGATAGTGTCGCTGCCGGCACCGCTGACCTGCGCGCCCATGGCATTCAGGCAGTCGGCCAGATCGATGACCTCCGGCTCACGGGCGGCATTCTCGATAATCGTTGTCCCTTTCGCCAGTGTCGCCGCCATCATGACATTCTCGGTACCGGTCACGGTCACCAGATCCATGACAATCCGCGCTCCGCTGAGACGATCCGCCCTGGCCCGGATATACCCTCCTTCGACCGTAATATCCGCGCCCATGGCCTGCAGGGCATGGATATGCAGATCAACCGGCCGGGTACCGATCGCGCAGCCGCCGGGCAGGGAGACCTCGGCCTGACCGTGACGAGCCAGCAATGGTCCCAGCACCAGAATTGACGCACGCATGGTACGCACCAGTTCGTAGGGGGCAAAACAGTTTTCCAGCCGGGTCGGATCAACCTCGATATTGAGCTGTTCATCGACCATCAGACGGGCACCCATTCCGCCCATCAGCTCCATCGTAGTCGTGATGTCGTGCAGATGTGGCACATTACAGACCGTAACCGGCTCATCAGCCAGCAGGGTAGATATCAGTATCGGCAGGGCTGCATTCTTTGCACCCGCAATGCGGATCGTGCCGTCCAGCGACACGCCGCCATTAATTTTCAGTTTATCCATCCGGGAACCGTCACTTCAGGTAACAAGAAACGCGCCGCTTTTCAGCTGCGCGACGCCCACTCCCCGGGCGTAAACGTCTTTAGTGACAGGGCATGGATCGCCCCGTCCTCCATACCACCATCCAGCGTCGCATAGACCATGCGATGCTGTTCCAGCATACCCTTGCCGGCAAAGGCTTCGGCCACAACCACGGCCTCGAAGTGTACACCATCGTCGCCCTGCACCATGGCTTCGCTGCCGGGCAGACCTTTTTCAATCATGGCCTTGATATCATCGGGATGCATGCTGCTCTACTCGTCTTGCCTGTATGTTTTCCGTCTGTGTAAATAAGGCTCCCTGCCGGGCGCCATGTTACCAGATTCCGCATTATGATGGGATTTTCACCCACCCTCAGCCGGCAGGATGCGGTCAAAACCGCTGACACGGGCGATCGCCAGCATTTGTTCCGGCACATTGACAAAGCGAATGTCGAGTCCGCAATGCTTCGCCTCACGCATCCAGCTGACCAGCAGCGCCAGCCCGGCACTGTCGGTACGCGTCACGCCGTCAAGATCGATATTGACACAACTGCCCCTTGGCAAATCGGCCACCGGCAGGCCATCCAGCAAATCCCGCACCGTCGCAAAGCCCAGCTCACCCCTGACAATGAATTCCCCGGCTTCCTTGTCGGCCCGACTGACCTCGGCCATCAGTTCAGCGCCTGCCGGTTGCGTTCACGCAATTTCTTGATGAGTTTGCCGACACTGCCTTCCTGGCGAATAGTGGTTGCAAAGGAAGAACGGTAATTAACAACCAGATTCACTCCGTCAATAGACATGCCGTAAACCATCCAGCCGTGGTCTTCACTACGATAGAGAAAATAATCTACCGGCACAGGGAACCCGGCATCCTGCTGTACTTCGGTGGCAACCGTGACTTCCTCATCGATGTCCGCCGCCCTGAACGGCAGATATTCGATCTCCTGCCCGGAATATTCCAGCATGGCGGTGGCGTAGGTGCGCACCAGCAACTGACGGAACTGTTCCGAGAAATCGGCACGCTCCTCGACAGAGGCCTTGCGCCAGTACTTGCCCAGTACGCTGCGTGACATACGTTCGAAATCAAAATGCGGCAAAACGATTTTATTGACCAGATCATAGAGCATGGACGGGTCAGCCTCGATGGCCGTACGATCCTTCTCCAGCGCCTCGACCATCTGTTCCGTGGTCGCCTTGACGAGTTGCATGGCCGGATGCTGCTCATTGGCAACACTGACCCCGGCTGACAGCAGCAGGCCTGTCAGTAACATCGACCTTACGAACATCAGTAATCCCCCATAACCTGTCTCAACCTGACGATATTCATATTATAATCATTCACCGTCTTCAGGTATTCGCTGTGTGCCAGCACATAGCCCTGAAAGGCCGTCAGCGCATCCTCGGCATCCTCGACACCGGCCTCGAAATTGGCATAACTGGCCACCATCCAGCGTCTGCCGGAACGACTGGCCTCGGTCATACGCTGCACGGCCTCGTAACCGGCCTCGACAGCACGAAACTGTTCGACGACCTGAAACGGAATACCGCGTTGCGCAAAACGCGACTTCTCGACCAGCGCATCCAGTTCGGCCCGGGCCTTCGCCACTCTGGCGTCATGCACGCCATTGGCAAACTGCCATTGTATACCGATCAGCGGTGAAGCGGCATAATCATTGAACGGGTCATGGATGAACGGATTATCCAGCTTGCTGCGCCCCGGCGCGTAGGCTGCCGTTCCCGCGACACCGGCAAAAATATTCGGTCGGCTGTCCGCCTCCTTCGCTGCCAGCCATTCCCGGCGCGCCTCCAGCCCTTTTTTTAACTGCAATATCTCCGGACGTTTCCCCAACGCCTGCTCCTGCATGGCGTCAAGATCCATTTCCGGCAAATCCAGTGGCCTGATACGTTTGTCTGCCAGCTTTAACGCGTCATTCTCTTCCAGCCCGGCCAGCATCTTCAGTCCCGCCAGCGCCACTTTTTTGATGGCCTCGGACTCGGCAATATAACGGGCAATCACCGCCCGCCCGGTTTGCAGGGCATAGAGGTCCGATTGCAGGGCATTGCCCTTGCCCGTCTTGAGCCAGCGCCGTACCAGCCTGATCGCACTGTCGAGCCTTTTCAGTACATCCTTCGACAGATTCCCGGCATCCTGCGCGGCGAGATAACCGTAATAGGCGCGACTGACATCAAAAATGATCTCGCCACCCTGCAGCCGTACATCTTCCTTTTTTACCTCAATATTGGCCCTGGCCGCGGCCTTGTAATGACCGAACTTACCAAAGCCGTACAGAGGCTTAATCAGTGAGAACTGCAGGGAGGACCAGGGCGTGACCGCCGTCCAGTCATATTTGTCGGACCGCGGCTGTGACGGGTCGGTTTCCGAAAAAAAACCGCCGTTCACCTCGGTGGTCAGCGCCATAAAGGCCGTAACATCGAACTGCGGACCGGCATGCCCCATCACCTCATCGAGCAGGGCGCGAGCGGCATCAACGTCCCTGGCCCGCTCGGCCATACGCGGATCCTCGGCCAGCGAACGCTCGACCAGCTCATCAAGACCCAGGCGATATTCCTGCGCCGTCAGCGGAGTAATACTCGTACACAGCAGGGCCAGGAGCAGGGTTCGTCTCACCGGACGCCACCCTCCGCCGCCTTACTGAACAGAAACTGCCCGATCATTTTTTCCAGCACCAGCGCTGACTGGCTCATGTCCGGATTCAGCGTATCGCCCTCTTTCAGGAAACGCGCATCACCCCCCGGCTCAAGGCTGACATACTGCTCGCCCAGCAATCCTGCCGTAAAGATACTGGCCGAGGAATCGGTNNACTTCGGCCTCATACATATCCTGGTCAAAACGAATCTCTGTCACCCGCCCTATCTTGACGCCGCCCATACTGACTGCCGACAGCGGCTTCAGCCCTCCGACATTTTCAAAACGGGCCGTCACGGTATAACCGTCCCTGTCGGCAAAACTGCTCAGGTTACTGACTTTCATCGCCAGCACAAACAGGGCCGCCACCCCGAATGCGACAAACACGCCCACCATGATTTCTACCAGCCGTGTGTTTTGCATATCACAGTTCTCCAAACATCAATGCGGTCAGAATGAAATCCAGCCCCAGCACCATCAACGACGCGAACACCACCGTCCGGGTCGTGGCGCGACTGACACCTTCCGTGGTCGGAATCGCGTCATAACCCTCAAACAGGGCAATCCATGACACCACGATGCCGAACACGATACTTTTGATAATGCCATTCACGACATCATCATAAAAATCCACCTGGGCCTGCATCTGCGACCAGAACGCCCCGTCGTCAACGCCGAGCAGACCAACGCCGACAAAATAGCCACCCATGACACCAACCGCACTGAACATGGCCGCCAGCATGGGCAGTGAAATCACACCGGCAATGAAACGCGGCGCAACGATCCTGCGCATCGGATCTACTGCCATCATCTCCATACCGGACAGCTGCTCGGAAGCCTTCATCAGCCCTATTTCGGCTGTCAGCGCCGAACCTGCACGCCCGGCAAACAGCAACGCCGCCATCACCGGCCCCAGTTCACGCACCAGCGTCAATGCCACCGCCGGTCCGAGCGAGCTTTCCGCGCCGAAGTCCACCAGCGTATTGTAAAGCTGCAAGCCCAGCACCATGCCCACAGCCAGCCCCGCCACCACAATAATGATCAGCGACAACACACCGATGGAGTAAATCTGCTGCACCAGCAGGGACAACTGCATCATCAGCGCCGGAAGCCCGGACAGGATTCGCAGCAGGAAGAGCTGTGCACGACCGACTGACGCAAACAAATACAGTGCCCTGCGGCCTATCCGCTGAAACCAGTTCATGTTACGCGCCCTTCTCCAAACCCGGCCCTGCCCTGTAATTATGTATCTTTCGTGCTGTCATGCGCTTTAATCCTGCACATGATCCAGTAAATCCTCGGCAAAATCCCGTGCCGGATAGTGAAAAGGCACCGGGCCATCCGGTTCTGCACGCATGAACTGGGTCACCCATGGAGAATCAGAGACCGCGAGCTCGTCCGGACGCCCCTGACCGATGACCCTGCCATTGGAAATCATGTAAATGTAATCGGAAATAGCCGACACCTCGGCCACATCGTGGGACACAATGATGCTGCTCAATCCCAGCGTATCGTTGATCTTGCGAATCAACTGCATGATGACCCCGACGGTAATCGGATCCTGGCCGGTAAACGGCTCGTCATACATGATCATCATCGGATCAAGGGCGATGGCCCGTGCCAGCGCCACACGCCTGGCCATCCCCCCCGACAGCTCACCGGGCATCAGATGACGGGCACCACGCAGCCCCACTGCCTCGAGTTTCATCAGCACCAGATCACGGATCATGGTCTCGGGCAGGTCGGCGTGCTCGCGCAACGGAAAAGCCACATTATCGAAAACACTCAAACCGGTAAACAGTGCGCCGCTCTGGAACATCATGCCCATTCGCTTGCGCAAGGCATAGAGTTCGCTGCGTCGCAGATCGGGCACCGATCTGCCGTCGACCACCACCGATCCGGCATCTGGACTGAGCTGACCGCCGATCATGCGCAACAGGGTTGTCTTGCCGGTTCCGCTGGGTCCCATGATGGTCGTGACCTTGCCTCGCGCAAGGTCCAGGTCAACGCCGTCGAAAATGACCCGGGAGCCAAAGCCGAACTCCAGACCGCGGATCTGTACCAGGTTTTGATCAGTCATGTACAGCCATCCCTGCCCGTTCCGTCATACTTCGGCGCAATAAAGTTTGCGGTGTTCCACCGCAGGAAAACGGGAACGGATGTTTTCAACATAATCCTTTTCAACATCGGCACATACCACACCGGAACCCTTGGCGTGCCGATTCAACACATTTCCCCAGGGATCGACAATCATGCTGTCGCCATAGGTTTCCCGTCCATTGTAGTGATATCCGCCCTGACCAGCCGCCAGCACGTAGGAAAGGTTCTCGATGGCCCGCGCCCGTACCAGCACTTCCCAGTGCGCCTTGCCGGTCACCGCGGTAAACGCCGAAGGGACTGCGATAACCTGTACGCTCTCATCGAGCATTGAACGAAACAGTTCCGGAAAACGCAGGTCATAACATATGGCGATACCCAGGCGGCCAAACGGCGTATCGACGACCGTGGTACGGTTGCCGGGTTCAATGGTTTCTGATTCGGCATACTCCTCGCCGGTTTCCTCAATCTGCACATCANNTTGTCGTAGCGGGCGACGACCTTGCCCTGGTCGTCATACAGCAGGCTCACGGCATGTACCTTGTCATCCCTGCCAGCCACCTTCAGCGGCAGCGTCCCGCCCACCAGCCACAGGCCCAGCTCACGGGCCCGGGAAGCAAGAAAGTCCTGAATCTGTCCGCGCCCCTCGTCTTCACCGAAACCGGGCAATTCTGCCGGATCCGTAGGCATAACTGCAAAATTCTCGGGTAAAACAGCCAGCTTTGCACCCTGGTCTGCGGCCATTTCAAGCAATCGTGAGGCCTCGCTCAGATTACCTGCCACGTTGGGGCCGGATGCCATCTGAATCACAGCGACTCGGCTCATCAGCTTCCCCCTCCCTTCCTCATTCTTGTTCTATTTCCTGTCTTTTTCATCGGGTTTGATCTCGACAATATCGGGATTGTCCCATGAACCTGTAATCCGGTATTCAAGTCCGCCCGCCTTCTTCAGGGACGGCTTGAGCAGCTCCTGAAAAAACAGGATCGCGGCCCCGGTTATCGGGTCACCTGTCAGCGCCAGCGCTGCCGGCAACCCGGTATCCACATTGGGTTTGACATAGACACGCTGGTCATAGTCACGCGCGGCCATCCCGATACGCCCTCTCGCATCGATACGCGCCGCCGGCCCGTCCATGTATAGGTCCGATGTTACCGCATGGCCATCCTTGAAGGAAAAATTTCCCTTGAGCACATCAAAGGAAAATCCCTTCTGAAACAGATCCCTGAAATCAAGCACCAGTCTGCGCGGCAGCGCCTGAAGGCTCAGCAATCCCAGCAGTCTGCCTGCACCGGGGCTCGACATCCAGCAGGCGCCCATCTGCCACCTTTATCCTCATGGTACCATTGAGCCGCTCCAGAGCGAAGCTGGCGGGACTGCCCGGCCAGCGCGCAATAACATCGATATCACTGCGCCCGCCCTTGATAGTTCCTGCAAACCCCATCGCTCCCATCGCCTTGCCAAAATTTTTGCTGTCAAAACGAATACTGAAAGACGAATAATGTTCGTTATCTATATACAACCAGTCTCCACTGGCATCAATGGTCATCACCCTGGAAGACATTCTGAAGCGATCAAGATGCAAACCTTGCGGTCGCTTCACCGCGACCAGTGCCAGCTCACCAAAATTGACGCCATCATAGATAAACTGCTTGCTGTTGAGACGCACCCCGGGGAACTCCCGTGGATCGATATCCTCTTCATCTTCACTGTCGATTGAAGCCAGTTTCAGGTAATCCAGATTCAGACTGACCGGCAACACCGGCCCCAGCGGGATGGTTATCTTCCCCGCCAGCTCATCGCTGCGCATCTGCACATCCCAGACCGCCTTGTTCAAACCGCCATTGAGCGTNNTCCTCGATATGGGGATACCACTGGGTAACGGACAGGGCATCGAGATGCCCCGCCAGCCTCAGTCCCTGTTGCTCGGGCAGGGTCACCGGCCCCGGCCCGAAACGCACTTCACCCCGTTCGAAATCCATATTCTCACTCATATCAAGAACGCCGTTCAGCAGACCCTCGATGCTGAAACGCAGCGGTTCATCAAGCTCTGCGGGAAAACTGGCTGCCAGCGTCAGCGGCCAGACATGTTCCGCCTGCTTGGCTACCGGATAGGGCAGGGGTGAAGAAAGCCCCTCAAGCGCCGACGTCACTGTCAGGTCAGCCCGCCCCCGGTCACCTCCGAAAAGATACATCAGCGCCTGCCAGTCTGACTGCCCCTGTAAATGACGAAGCAGGGTGATGTCCAGTAAACGATGCAGGTCTTCGGCTTTTG
>JABAHQ010028087.1_pt4 | contig 10925 bp, 11 predicted proteins | sample 7062091 | NCBI WGS metagenome assembly JABAHQ01 (sample SAMN14534359, study PRJNA622989) | marine sediment metagenome | biome: marine biome [ENVO:00000428]; feature: marine pelagic biome [ENVO:01000023]; material: deep marine sediment [ENVO:00002113] | place: India: Gulf of Kutch | collected...
CTTCGGAGTAGATCCCTCATGCGGGGATCTCCCGGTTCGGCCCGGCCACGGATATCAGCGAGCTCTCGGGGAGGTTCGAAGGGATGACAACTGTGTTGGCCGAAAAACGAGCCGTCATTACCGGTGGCACGCGCGGCGTGGGCTATGCGATCGCCCAGGCCTATGTGAGAGAAGGGGCGGCGGTTGCCGTCGCTTCTCGGAACACCGACGCCGTCTCTCGGGCCGTTGAATCTTTGAAAGTCGAGGGTGGGAAGGCCCTCGGCGCGACCTGTGATGTCGGCGATCGGGAGCAGATCTTGAACCTGGCCCAGCGCGTCATCCGCCAATGGGGCGGGTTCGAAATTTGGATCAACAACGCCGGCCTCTCCCCAGCCTACGGCCCCACCTGGGAGATCCCGATGGACCAACTCCGCCGGACGATTGAAACCAACATCCTTGGCGTCGCATACGGCTCATGGTTAGCCATGCAGCATTTCCAGGCGCGGGGGCACGGGTTGCTCATCAATCTGCTGGGGCGCGGTTCAAGACGCCCCTCCCCCTACCAAAACAGCTATGGCGCGAGCAAAACCTGGGTCCGATCTTTCACCCGGACCCTGGCCGAAGAAGTCAAGAACCCCGACATTCGGGTGGTGGCCTTCAATCCCGGCCTCATCTACTCCGACCTCACCGAGGAGGTCGAGAGTGTGCCGGGACCCAGGGATCGATTGCAGATGTTTTCCAAAGTGCTTGGGTTGCTGGGGAATCCCCCCGAACGCGCGGCGGAGGTGGCCGTCTGGTTAGCCAGTGAGCGGGGCCGGAAGGCTGGTCATGAACACAGTTTGGTGAGCCCCCTTTCCTTGATTGGAAGGGCCCTTTTCGAGGGCGTCGCCGTCCTGCTGGGCCGTCGCCAACTCTCCCACCCCGTTTCGATCGAGGTCATCGAACCGGCCTCATCGCCGCTCTCCCCCGGAAGCGAGGCTGACGGGCAATGACGGAGGCAGGCGAGGTGCTCGTGACAGGTGCCACCGGCTATATCGGCGGGCGTCTCGTTCCGAGGCTGTTGCAACTTGGCCATCGAGTGCGGGTCCTCGTGCGCGATCCTCGGCGCTTGGAGGGAAGGTCTTGGCGCCCGCAGGTCGAGGTTTTCCAGGGAGACGCCCTCGAGGGTGGAGGCCTCGATGCGGCGTTAGCCGGCGTACAATCCGCCTACTACCTGATCCACAGCATGGCGGCCGGGGAGGCCTTTCACGACGCCGATCTGCGGGCAGCCCGCAACTTCGGGGACGTCGCCAAGAGCGCCGGCCTCGACCGCATCGTCTACTTGGGGGGGCTGGGAGATCCGGACGCGCAGCTCTCGGAGCATCTTCGCTCGCGCCAAGCAACGGGAGAAGCGCTGCGAGCATCCGGCGTGCCCGTTATCGAGTTGCGCGCGGGAATTGTCGTCGGCGCCGGCTCCGTCTCCTTCGAGATGATCCGCAATTTGACGGAGCGCATCCCGATCATGATCGCGCCCCGCTGGGTGCGCACGCGCACCCAGCCCATCGCCATCAGCGATCTGCTCTCGTACCTGACCGCCGCCCTCGAACTTCCACACAATGATCATCGCATCATTGAAGCCGGCGGCAAAGACAGGATGACGTACGGAGAAATGCTGCTGGGGTACGCGCGCGTCCGGGGGCTAAGGAGGATCATCGTGCCCGTACCCGTGCTGACCCCTCGTCTTTCATCCTATTGGGTGCACTGGATGACACCGGTTTCCGCACAGATTGCCCGACCCCTCATCGAAGGCTTGAGCAGTGAGGCCGTCGTCCGCGGGGACGAGGCAAAGGCCCTCTTCCCACAGATCCATCCCATCTCGTATCCAGAGGCCGTCAGACGTGCCCTGACGCAGTTGAAGGCCGACGAAATTGAGACCGCGTGGAGCGACTCCCTGGCCAGCACGCCAAGCCGGGAGAGCGCCACCGATTTCATGATGAAGGAGGGTATGTATGTGGAGCGGCGTCAGCGCACGGTGACAGCCCCGCCGGATATCGTTTTCGATGTCTTCTCCCGCTTGGGGGGCGACCGTGGTTGGCTCTACGCGGACTGGCTCTGGCGGCTGCGCGGTCTGATCGATCGCGCGTTTGGCGGGGTTGGCCTGGGCCGAGGCCGCCGCAGTCAGGGGCAGCTGCGCCAAGGTGACGCCATCGATTTCTGGCGGGTGGCGGCCATCGATCCCGGCAGCTGCTTGCGCCTCCGGGCGGAGCTCCAACTCCCGGGGGAGTCCTGGCTTGAATTCCGGGTGGAGCCAGTGGCCAGCCGAGAGGGCAGACGGACCTCCGTGCTCTCGCAAACGGTCTACTACGCGCCTAAGGGACTGGCGGGCTTGCTGGTTTGGTACCTCCTCTACCCCTTCCACAGCGCCATCTTCTCGGGCATGATCAACAGAATCGGCGCCCTATCAGAAACTGGGAGCGCATCACATGAATAGTACATATTCAGCACGCGCCATCCTGACATTGGTGATCGCCCTCCTCATCCCTTTGGCCGTAGGAGGGTTGGGCGGATGGGCCACTTCGCGCAGCGTCGAGAGCTGGTATCCGACTCTGGCCAAACCCAGTTGGAACCCACCCTCATGGGTCTTCGGCCTCGTTTGGACCGCCCTCTATCTTCTCATGGGTTTGGCGGCATGGCGCATCTGGCGGCTGGGGTGGGAGGATCCCGCCGTTCGAACCGCGCTCGGCCTGTTCGCTCTTCAGCTTCTCTTCAACCTAGCCTGGTCGTTCCTTTTCTTTGCGTTCCAGCGCCTGGACCTGGCTCTGATCGAGATCATCATTCTGCTAGCTTTGGTGGCGGTGACGACCCTCCGGTTCCTGTCGCTGGACCGCGTCTCGGGTCTGTTGCTCGTGCCCTACCTGCTGTGGACGGCCTTCGCCACTTTGCTCAACGCGTCGATATGGTGGCTGAACCGCCAATAGTGGGAAAGCCCACGGCTGGCGCAATCTGAGAGGAGAGATCGAAGATGAGTGAAGACTTGTCGCCGGAGAACGAGAGCCNNGAGCCAACCGGCCCTGCGCCTGGGCGTCAGCTCGTGCCTGCTCGGGGAGCGCGTCCGTTGGAACGGCGGCCACAAACGAGATCGGTTTCTCGTCGGCACCCTGGGCCACTACGTCCAGTGGGTCCCGGTATGCCCGGAGGTGGAAATGGGCCTGTCCACACCCCGGGAAACCCTGCGTCTGACGGGCGATCCCGCGGCGCCACGGCTCTGGATGACCCAGACCGAGGAGGACTACACGGAGGAGATGCGTTCGTGGTCGCGAGCCCGCCTCGAAGAGCTCGCCGCTCTCGAGCTGCACGGCTACGTTCTGAAGAAGGACTCGCCAAGCTGCGGCCTGTTTCGCGTGAAGGTGTACGGCGACGGGGGTATCCCAACACGCATAGGGCGGGGAATCTACGCCGACGAGCTTGTGAGGGCCCTGCCGTTCCTGCCCGTCGAGGAGGAAGGTCGCCTGCACGACATGCGCCTGCGAGAGAATTTCATTGAACGTGTCTTCGTCTACTATCGCTGGGTGCAGCTCGTGAAGGGGGGACGAAACCCGGCAGGCCTAGTGCGATTCCACACAGCCCACAAACTCACCCTGATGGCCCACAGCCCGAGCATCCATGGGGAGCTGGGGCGCTTGGTGGCCGACGCGGGGGTGCGGGATTGGGAGGAATTGACGGAGGAATATGGCAGACGGCTGATGGAAGGAATGTCCGAGCTCAGTACTCGCGGCAGACATGCCAATGTCCTTCAGCACTTGATGGGCTTCGTCAAGGACGACCTCAGCGCCGGCGACAAGCAGGAACTGCTAACGATTATTGGCGATTACCAGAGGGAGCTTGTTCCACTTATCGTCCCTCTCACTCTGTTGCGTCATCACCTGAACCGAGTCGACGCCCCCGACTGGATCCACTCGCAGGTTTACCTGAATCCCCATCCCAAGGAACTCACCCTCCTCAATCACGTTTGAGGTGAGCCGGACCCGGGCATTCCCCGTGGGCCTTGCTTCGGCAGCGGCACAGGGTCCATATCACAACCCTTGCCCTCGCGCGCGGGGAAGCAGGATCGCGGTCGATAAACGCGCGTCCTTCGGGCCCCCCGCCGCATCCGAGTGGGACGGACCGCGACCGTCAGGAGCGANNGAGCGGCGACAATGGATTTCATTTGGGGCATCATCGGTCTAAACGGCGAGCCAGCGAGTTTGGGGCCACTGGCAAAATTGGGACGAGCAGGCTAGCATGACCGTGACACAGGTACAAGGGAGAACATTGATGTCGGAAGCAGCCCGGGACTTGCTTGTCCGCGGAATCGCTTCTGCCAAGGCCGGCGAAACGGACATCGCCTCGCGCTATCTGGAACGCTGTCTCATGATGGACCCGTCCATGCGCCAGCGGGTCGACGCGCATCTTTGGCTCGCCAAGCTCAGCGCTACCGACGAGGAGAAGGAGGCCCACCTCACAGAGGCCCTTCAGCTCGAGCCCTCGAATTTCGGCGCTCGCCGCGATTTGGCGCTGATCCGGAGAGAGCTAAGGGAAGAGGAGTTGGTGGATCCCGCAGCTCCCAATCTGCCGGAGGCAGCGGAAGGTATCCCCATCAGAGAACGTCGCTACGTCTGTCCTAGGTGTGGCGGCCGCATGTCTTATGAGCCCCGGACGCATCGCCTGACCTGCAGCTACTGCGGACACCAAGCTCACTTGGCCGACGCTTTGGCCAGCGGCGCGGCAGTGGCCGAGGAGGCCTTCATCCGCGCGCTGGCGACAGCCAAGGGCCATCGCAAGCCAGAATCGACCCCAACCTTCCAATGCGAAGCGTGCGGCGCCACCTATTTGCTTGAGGCGGAAACGCTCTCATTGACCTGCGCCCACTGCGGCTCCACCTACGCCATCGAGCATGCCAGCCCAGAGGAGCTCATTCCCCCACAGGGGATCGTCCCGTTCAGCGTCAGTCATGACCAGGCCAATCGGGGGCTGCGCCGTTGGCTTGAGAGTTCGGGGATCGAAGGCGTCGAACGGATCAGTGAGCTCCGTGGCGTGTATCTGCCCGCCTGGACGTTCGATATCACAGGTGAGGCTCCTTTCCGTTACAAGAGGCGGGAAAGCGATGTGTGGATCCCTGCGCGCGGCAACGAGCTTGTGCTCCACAACGATCTGCCCGTGCCCGCCAGCCATCGGCTCCCGGAGACGCTCGTCGAGGAGTTTCACAGCTTCGACCTTTCTGATATGAAGACCTACGATGGAGCGCGGCTCGCTGGTTGGCCGGCGGAGACCTACCAGATCCCGCCGGCGGACGCGGCCATGGCGGCCCGCTGGCACGTGGTCAAAGAAGCGCGGGAGAAGGCCAACAGCCAGCTCTACGGACAAGTCAAGGATTTCCAAATGAGCGCGACCGAGCTGCTCATCTCCGCCTACCGCCTAGTTCTTCTGCCTTTTTGGCTGGCCGAGTACACATTTGAAGGCGAAAGATATCGCGCGTTAGTCAACGGACAAACGGGCGCGGTGCGGGCGGAGCAACCGCGGCGCGGTTTCGGCGCCGTCTTGCGCTGGTTGCTGGGGAAAGGCAGGTCCCAGAATTGACGGCGCTTGTGGCATGTACTACAATCTCGGGCGTTAGATTTGATCGGGAAGAAGGAGCCTGCGGCAGATGAAATTCCGGCGCGCAATCGTGTGGGTGTTCTCCATCCTCTTCGGCCTGGCAGTCACCGTCGGGACCATCATGGCCTTTGGCACGACGGTGGACAAGTTCAGCGAGTCGAACACACTGCTCGTTTTCCTCTCGATGGGATCGCTCGCGTTCATCTGGCTTGATTTCATCCTTCAGACAAATTATCTACGGAGCTAGGGGAGGTCCTTCGCTCATCCTCCCGCAAGCCCCACAATCAGTCCCGGCCGGCTCCCGCAGCCGGCCTTTCTTATTCCAACTCTCGAGATGTATGGGCGCGACGGCTAATCCTCCCCTCTGAGCGGACTTTGATAGTTTTTGCCAGCCCGTACCCCCTATACATGGACCCGCGCATCTCTGGGAAGCAACTTGATGGGTTTGAATCTGTTTGAGTGACTTACGATCATCCCGGCTCCCCGGCTTTTACAACCTCCCCTTGAGGGAAAGGATCCGTGAGCTACAGCGGGCCGCAAAGCTCACCCATGAGACGGTGGCAGCCCTTGCTGGCCCTGACGGGTTGACGGGCGAAGGCGCCGATCACATGATCGAGAATGTGATCGGAGTCTTCGGCTTGCCCCTTGGGGTGGGCGTCAATTTCCTGGTCAACGGGCGGGAGGTGCTGGTGCCCATGGTCATTGAAGAGCCGTCCGTGGTGGCCGGCGCTTCTTTCATGGCCAAGCTCGCCCGCGAGGGCGGCGGCTTCCGGGCGGAGACCGACGAGCCCCAAATGATAGGGCAGATCCAATTGCTGGATCTCTCCGATTTGGAGGAGGCCAGCGCACGGGTGCAAGCCCGCCGGGAGGATATTCTGAAGGCCGCCGCCGAAGTGGACCCGGTTCTGCATGACCTGGGGGGAGGACCGCGCGATATCGAGGTGAGAGCATTCTCCGAGAGCGAGGTCGGACCTATGCTCGTCGTTCATCTCATCTACGATACGCGCGATGCCATGGGCGCCAACGCAGTCAACACCGCGGCTGAGAGGGTGGCCCCCATACTCGAGGAAACCACGGGCGGCCGAGCTCATCTACGGATTCTTTCGAACCTTGCCGACCGCCGATTGGCGCGAGCCCAGTGTAGGATACCGACGGACTCCCTCGCCTTTCGCGAATTCTCCGGCGAGCAGGTGCGGGATGGCATTGTCGAGGCCTGGGCCTTCGCCGAGGCCGATCCATACCGGGCCGCCACCCACAACAAGGGCATCATGAACGGCGTCGACGCCGTCGTCATCGCCACCGGCAACGACTGGCGGGCCATCGAGGCCGGCGCCCACGCCTACGCCGCGCGCGACGGTCGCTACACCTCGCTGTCACGCTGGTGGGTTGGCGAGGAAGGGGATCTGCAGGGATCACTCGAAATGCCCCTCGCCGTCGGCACCGTCGGGGGCGCCACCCGCGTCCACCCGGCCGCCAGAGCCTCGTTGGCCCTCATGGGCGTCGAGTCGGCTCGTCAATTGGCTGAGATCATCATCTCAGTCGGACTGGCCCAGAACTTGGCCGCCCTGCGCGCCCTCGCGACCGAGGGCATCCAGCGGGGGCACATGACGCTGCATGCCCGCCAGGTGGCAGTCGCCGCCGGCGCGGAGGGCGAGGCCATCGACAGGATCGCACGGCGGATGGTGGAAGAGAAGGTTGTCCGTGTTGATCGCGCTCAGGAACTGCTGCAAGAGGAAAGCTGACCTCGAGAAGGTCAGAGTGAGGGAATAGGTTTCATGTCCGAAAGAGGAGCAAGCCCCATTCTCAAGCCCATCAAAGGGGTCGGGATTATCGGCTACGGGGCCTATGTGCCCCAGTACCGCCTGCCGGCCTCCGAGGTGGCGCGCGTGTGGAAGGGCGGGACAGGCGGCGTTCCGATAGAGGAAAAGGCCGTCCCCGGCCTGGATGAGGACGTGATCACGATGTCCATCGAAGCTGCCCGCAACGCACTGGACCGAGCTCAGATTGATCCCCAACTGATCCGGGCGGTGTGGGTGGGGTCCGAATCCCATCCTTACGCCGTCAAGCCGACCTCGACGGTGGTGGCCGAAGCCATCGGCGCAACGCCGCACACGCAGGCGGCCGATTGGGAGTTCGCCTGCAAGGCCGGCACCGAGGCCATCCAGGCTGCCATCGGTTTCGTGGGCTCCGGCATGGCCCCCTATGCAATGGCCATTGGGATGGACACCGCCCAAGGCCGACCAGGTGACGCTCTGGAATACACGGCCGGCGCGGGCGGCGCCTCCTTCCTGCTCGGCCCCGCGGAGGAGGCTCTAGCCACCTTCGGAGCATCCTACTCTTACAGCACGGACACCCCCGATTTCTGGCGCCGCGCTCATGAGAAATACCCGGAGCNNACGCCCGAGGCGTATCAGTACGCCATCTTCCACCAGCCGAACACCAAGTTCCCGCAAAGGGTGGCCAAATCGCTGGGCTTCTCACCGGAACAAATTGAGGCGGGGATGCTCGTCCCGCGCATCGGCAATACCTACGCGGGATCGGCGCTGATCGGCCTAACCGCCGTCCTGGACAGGGCGCAGCCGGGTGAAGAGATCCTGATCGTCTCGTACGGGTCCGGCGCCGGCTCCGACGCGTTCACCCTGAGGGTGACCGATGCCATCCTCGACCGTCAAGGATTGGCACCCTCGACGGAGACGTATATCGACCGTCGCATTGAAATTGATTACGCAACCTACGCACGCTATCGCGGCAAACTGACCACGGAGTGACTTGAGGGCGTATGAGCGACCAAGAGAGGGAAATCATCATCGCCGGCGTCGGCATGACGCCGGTGCGCGAGCACTGGGACCTGTCCCTGCGCGACCTGGCGTTCGAAGCCATGCGCGGCGCGCAACAAGACGCGGGCGGTCTGCAGCCCCAGGCCCTGTTCGTTGCCAATATGCTGGCTGCCACGCTCTCCGGTCAGTCGCAACTTGGCGCCCTGCTGGCGGATTTCGCCGGCTTGAGAGGGATAGAAGCGCATACGGTGGAAGCCGCCGGCGCCTCGGCTGGTACGGCCCTGCGGCAAGCGTACTTGTCCATCCGGGCGGGCGAGATTGACACCGCCCTCGTCGTGGGTGTTGAAAAAGTTTCCGAACACGTCTCCTCCGAGGTGGAGCAGGCGTTGGTTTCGGCCACGGACACGGACTACGAAGCCGTCCAAGGCGTGACCCGCACCGCGCAGGCCGCCTTGCTCATGAGACGGTACCTCCACGAACATGACGCCCCACCTGATGCTCTCGCGGGCTTCAGCCTGACCGCGCACGCCAACGCCGTGCACAATCCCAACGCCATGTTTCGTCGGGCCTTGAGAAAGGAGGTCTACGGCAAGGCGGGCATGGTCAGCGATCCCATCAGCATTTTCGATGCGGCACCCATGGCCGACGGGGCGGCCGCGCTCTTGCTCACCCGCAGCTCGCTCGTGCCTGAGCCGCTGCCGCAGCCGCGCGTTCGCATCGCCGGCTCGGCCGTGGCCACCGCTCCGGTCGCCCTGCATGATGCAGCGGACCCCCTGCACCTTGAGGCCGTGTCCCAGGCCACCTCATCCCTTTACGAGCGCACGGGCCGGCGCCCGGAGGATATCGACCTTTTCGAGCTCCACGACATCTTCACCATCTATGCCGCCCTAGCCCTGGAGGCCTCGGGATTCTCGGAGCCCGGCGGCGCGTGGCGTCTGGCCCAAGATGGTGCGATCGAACGGAGCGGGCCGATTCCGATCTGTACCTTTGGCGGCTCGAAGGCCCGGGGCGACACGGCGGGCAGCACCGGCGCGTACCAGCTGGCCGAGGCCACCCTTCAATTGCAGGGACGGGCAGGGGAAAACCAGGTCGAAGGAGCGCGGGTCGCCCTTGTCCAGTGCCTGGGAGGCAACGCCGCCACCTGCGCCAGTCACCTTCTAGAGCGTCTGGATGCGGAGGGATAAGCTCAGAATTGCCGCTCAAACCGATTCTAGCGAGATCTGATAGTTCCTGAGAGTTTCATCTTCATACACTGCCTACTGTTGAAGCCAACCCATCTTTGTTGAGAGGTTGACTATGGAGATTTCTCGCCACTGGCGGCTGAAGAGGCAGCGCTACGATCTAGTCGGGGAGATTTGCCCCCATTGCGATTCTAAGATCTTTCCGCCGCGCGACATCTGCCCTGAATGCGGCGAGGACGCTCGCACCCTTCACAAGTTCAACGGTCGAGGCACCGTCTATTCCTATACCACCGTCTACGATCCCCCGGCTGGCTTCGAGGGCAGCGCCCCCTACACGGTCGCCCTGGTACAGCTCGACGAAGGGCCCATGGTCACGGCCCAACTGACGGACGTGGGCGGCCAGCCCGTTGAGATTGGAACGCCTGTGGAGATGGTCACCCGCCGACTGCGTTCGGATGGCGACCGCGGCGTGCTTCTCTACGGATACAAGTTTCGGCCCTTGTTGGTTGCGAGCGGCAGCCTGAGATCTCACTCGGCCTCAACAGCCCCCGGTTTCCTCTCGATTCCGGGGGTTTTTCTTGTTTGGCTCCCACCACGCCGAGCCCCGCTTGACGCTCCCCAACGCCTATGCTAGTATCCGCGGCTGAGAATCGCTATCGGCGGTCCCTCGGCCCGCTTGATTAGGAGGAGGCCATGGCTATCCAGCCTTCGAAGAGAATGGCGCTCGTCTTGCTGTTCGCCGCCGCCATGATCCTGGGGGCCTGCACCAGATCCGCATCAACTCCGCCACCCTCGACGGAGACCGGCGACGGCACTCCTGGCGGGTTGACCTCCCAGCAGATGACGATGGAGGCCGTCCGCAACGACCTCCTGACCCAGACCGCTGTCGCGGAGGCCGGAGGCGAGGAAGAGGCCGAAGAGACCGCCACCCCCGAGGCCACGGAAGAGACGACGACCGAGCCGACGGCGACGGAAGGCGCCACGGAGGTCCCGGCCGGCGCGCCCGCCACGTACACTCTGAAGGCGGGTGAACACCCGTACTGCATCGCGCGGCGCTTTGACGTCGACCCCAATGCCCTGCTCAATGCCAACGCGATCGACCGCTCCACACCGATTTCCCCTGGCTTGACGTTGACCATCCCCCAGGATACGAGCGGTTTTCCGCCGCCCCGCGCGCTGCGGGAGCATCCGACGACCTACACGGTCGGATCCGGGGAGACCATCTACAGCATCGCGTGCCTCTTCGGGGATGTACCTCCCGAGGCCATCGCGCAGGCCAACGGCCTCACGGAACCGTATGAAGTGTCCTCAGGGACCGTGCTCGACATCCCGTAGCAGGTAAATTGCTTCCGACCGTACATGGGGACGGCGCAGT
>JABAHQ010010807.1_pt1 | contig 10919 bp, 10 predicted proteins | sample 7062091 | NCBI WGS metagenome assembly JABAHQ01 (sample SAMN14534359, study PRJNA622989) | marine sediment metagenome | biome: marine biome [ENVO:00000428]; feature: marine pelagic biome [ENVO:01000023]; material: deep marine sediment [ENVO:00002113] | place: India: Gulf of Kutch | collected...
GGGCGAGCGGGGCCCTGCCGGCGGTCCCCGCGCCAAGAAGGCCGGCCGGCCGCGGCGCGGGCCCGGCGCGCGCCGCGGGCGCGGCTGGCGGGCCGCCGACCCGCACCTCGGGCGCGAGGCGCAGAAGTACGAGCGGCCCATCCCGAGCCGCGAGTACATCCGCGAGCATCTCGCCGAGCGCGGCGCGCCCTTGACCCGCGAGGCGCTCACCGAAGCGCTCGGCCTGACGGACGCCGAGGAGATCGAGGCGCTGCGCCGCCGGCTCAATGCCATGGTGCGCGACGGCGAGCTGGTGCAGAACCGGCGCGGCGAGTACGGCCTGGTCGGCAAGATGAACCTGGTGCGCGGCCGTGTCACCGCCCACCCGGACGGCTTCGGGTTCCTCATCCCCGACGACGGCACCCCGGATCTGTTCCTCTCCCCGCGCGAGATGCGCACCCTGCTGCACGGCGACCGTGCCGTCGGCCGCGTGGTCGGCGTCGACCGGCGCGGGCGGCGCGAGGGCGCCGTGGTCGAGGTGCTCGAGCGCGCCAACCGCCAAGTGGTCGGGCGCTACTTCGAGGAGGCGGGGATCGGCTTCGTGGTGCCCGACAACCGCCGCCTGCACCAAGACATCGTCGTGCCGCCCGACGGGCGCGGCGACGCGCGCGCCGGGCAGATCGTCGTGGTCGACATCGTCGAGCAGCCGAGCCCCCACAGCCAGCCGGTGGGCCGGGTCGCCGAGGTGCTGGGCGATCACATGGCGCCAGGCATGGAGGTCGACGTCGCCATCCGCGCCCACGGCCTGCCCGCCACCTGGCCGCAGGGGGTGGAGGCCGAGGCGGCGGGCTTCGGCGAGCAGGTGCCCGAGGACGCGAAGAAGGGACGCACGGACCTGCGCCGGTTTCCGCTGGTGACGATCGACGGCGCCGACGCCAAGGACTTCGACGATGCGGTGTACGCCGAGCCCAAGGCCAAGGGCTGGCGGGTCATCGTGGCCATCGCCGACGTCTCGAGCTACGTGTCGCCCGGCACCGCGCTCGACGGCGAGGCCCGCGAGCGCGGCAACTCGGTGTATTTCCCCGACCGTGTCATCCCGATGCTGCCCGAGGCGCTGTCCAACGGGTTGTGCTCGCTGAACCCGCGGGTCGATCGATTGTGCATGGTCGCCGATATGTACGTGGGCGGCGACGGGCGGCTCAAGCGATCGCAGTTCTACGAGGCGGTGATGCGCTCGGCGGCGCGGCTGACCTACGGGGAGGTCGCGGCCATGCTGGTCGATCGCGACCCGGCGCTGCGCGAGCGCTACGCCTCGGTCCTCCCGTACCTCAAGGAGCTGCACCGGCTCTACAAGGCGTTGCGCGCCCGGCGCGACGAGCGCGGAGCGATCGATTTCGAGACAACCGAGACGAGGATCCACTTCGACGACAACGGCAAGATCGACGAGATCGTCCCGGTGGAGCGCAACGACGCCCACCGATTGATCGAGGAGTGCATGGTCACGGCCAACGTGGCCGCCGCCCGGTTTTTGATCAAGCAGAAGATGCCCACGTTGTTCCGGGTGCACGAGGGTCCGGATTCGGACAAGCTCGAGGACCTGCGCACCTTCCTCGGCGCGCTCGGGCTCAAGCTCGGCGGCGGCGAGGATCCCGGCCCCAAGGACTACGAGCGCGTGCTGCGCCAAGTCCGCAAGCGCCCGGACCGCCACATGATCGAGACGGTGATGCTGCGCTCGCTCAGCCAGGCCGTCTACAGCCCCGAGAACGTGGGGCACTTCGGGCTGGCCTGCGAGGCCTATACGCACTTTACTTCACCGATCCGGCGTTATCCCGACCTGCTCGTGCACCGCGCGATCCGTCACGCGCTCGCGGGGCGTCGGCCCGAGGACTTCCGTTACGGGCACGAGGACCTCAAGCAGCTCGGTGAGCACTGCTCGAGCACCGACCGTCGCGCGGAGGAGGCGACTCGCGACGCGGAGGACTGGCTCAAGTGCGAGTATATGATGGACCGGGTCGGCGAGGAGTTCGACGGCTACATCACCGGGGTGACCTCCTTCGGCATCTTCGTCGAGCTCAAGGACATCTACGCCACCGGCCTCGTGCACGTGACCAATCTGCGCAACGATTACTATCATTTCGATCCGGTGCACCATCGATTGACCGGCGAGAACACCGGCACGGTTTACCGGCTGGCCGATCCGGTGCGCGTCAAGGTGGTGCGGGTCGATCTCGATGAGCGTAAGATCGATTTCGAGCCGGTGGGCGGTCCGCCGGAGCGGACCCCACGGGGGCGGCGAGGCGGCGGGCCGACGTCAACCCGCAAGAAGAGGAGCCGGAAGAAGCGATGAATCGAGCAATGCGTATCACGGCGGTCGCGGTGGCCGCAGGTGTGGTCGCGGCGTGCGCGGCCGACGATCCCCACCGGCGCGCCAAGACAGGGGCGGCGATCGGCGCCGTCGCCGGCGCGGTGATCGGCAAGCAGGTGGGCGACGATCGAGGCGCGCTCGTCGGGGCCGCCGTCGGGGCGCTGGGCGGCGCCGCGGTGGGCCACTACATGGACAGGCAGCAGCAGGAGATGGAGGCCCGCCTGGAGGAGGAGCGGCGCCAGCACGAGCTCGAGATCGAGCGGCTGAGGAACGACACCCTCAAGATCAACGTGCAGAGCGAGGTGATGTTCGACTTCGACAGCGCCGCCCTCAAGCCGGCGTTCCGGTCCTCGCTCGACAAGATGGCCGATATCATCAGGAAATACGAGAAGACCGCGGTGCACGTGGTCGGCCACACCGACAGCGTGGGGTCCGAGGCCTACAACCAGAGCCTGTCCGAGCGCCGAGCCGGCAACACCGCCGATTACCTGATCTCGCGCGGCGTGACGCGCGAGCGGCTCGTGGCCTACGGGCGCGGGGAGGACCAGCCGCGGGCGACCAACGAGACCGCCTCCGGCCGCCAGCTCAACCGGCGCGTGGAGATCTACGTCAAGCCCATCGTCGAGGGCCGCGAGCAGGAGGCCTTCCAGCCGCCCGTCTGAGCCGATGACCCGGCGCCGTCGCGGGGCCCCGCCGGCCGATCTGGTCTATGGCTGGCAGGCGGTGCGCGGCCTGCTCGAGCAGGCCGCGGCGCCGGTGGAAGGGCTGTGGCTGCAGCGGGGGCGCACCGACCGGCGGGTCCGCGAGCTCGCCGCGGACGCCGAGGCGCGCGGCATCGACGTGCGCTGGGCCTCGCGCCGCGAGCTCGACGAGCTGGCCGCCGGCGCGGCCCACCAAGGGGTGGTGGCGCGCTGCGCGCCGCCGGCGCCCCGGTCGGAGGCCGAGCTCGAGCGTCGCCTCGACGCCCTCGATCACCCGCCGCTGCTGCTGGTCCTGGACGGCGTGCAGGACCCGCACAACCTCGGCGCCTGCCTGCGCAGCGCCGACGCCGCGGGGGCGGACGCCGTCCTCGCCCCCCGCGACCGGGCCGCGGGGCTCACGCCGGCGGTGCGCAAGGTGGCGGCGGGCGCGGCCGAGCACCTGCCCTTCGTCGTGGTGACCAACCTCGCGCGCGCCCTGCGCGCCCTGCGCGAGCGCGGGGTGCGCGTCGTCGGGACGGCGGGCGAGGCCGAGACGAGCCTCTATGCGGCCGAGCTGCGCGGGCCGCTCGCCCTGGTGGTCGGCGGAGAGGCGCGGGGCCTGCGGCGGCTGACCCGCGAGCACTGCGACCTGCTCGTGGCCCTGCCCATGGCCGGCGCGGTCGAGAGCCTGAACGTGTCGGTGGCCGCGGGCGTGGCGCTGTTCGAGGCGGTGAGACAGAGGCAGGTAACAGGTAACAGGTAACAGGGATCAGAGGGCGCGCAGTTGGGGAACCGGCGTGCCTCGTTTGCCGTGGGTCCTGCGCGTGAGTACAATACCTCGTTTCCCAGAGGCCGGGCGTAAGAACCGAGCCGAATCCACTCCTTGCCCTACCGCCAGGACGGGGGGCTGAGCACCCGAAGGGAGTGTCATGCGACATTACGAGATCGTCTTCATGGTCCATCCGGACCAGAGCGAGCAGGTGCCCGCGATGATCGAGCGCTACCGCGCGATCATCGAGTCGGACGGCGGCACGATCCACCGGCTCGAGGACTGGGGCCGGCGTCAGCTCGCCTATCCCATCCAGAAGCTGCACAAGGCGCACTACGTGCTCGCGAACGTCGAGTGCACGCTCGACGCGCTGAACGAGCTCGAGAGCGCCTTCCGCTTCAACGACGCCGTCCTGCGCCACATGACGCTCGGCCGCAAGCGCGCCGTGACCGAGCCCTCGCCGATGGCGAGCGGCAAGGAGGGCAAGGGCAAGGAAGGCAAGCGCTCGAAGGGCGAGCGCGGCGCGCAGGAGACCGAGCCGAGCTCGGACACCCGTGCGGAGGAGGCCGAGACCGAGGCCTGACCGACCGCGCCGCGCCCGAGGGCCGAGCGCTGAGGCACTCCGACGATAACCGGACGGTGCTCGTGGGGCGGGTCGAGCGCGGGCCGGGCCTGCGCCACTCGCCCGCCGGCGTACCCATCGCGCGCTTCACGCTCGAGCACCGTTCCACGCGCACCGAAGGCGGCATGGACCGGCAGGTCACCTGCCGCATCGAGGTGGTGGCGGTCGGCGAGGCGCTTGCCGGCGCGGCCGCCGCGCTGCCGGCCGGGGCCGCGGTGCGGGCGGAGGGATTTCTCGCCCGAGCCGGGCACGGGCGGGGTGAGACCCGGATCGCGCTGCACGCCGAGGCGATCGCGCGTTTGGAAGACTGAGTAACCGTACGAGGCTGCGAGAGGACCGAGGACCATGGCACGTTTCTTCCGCCGCAAGAAGTACTGCCGATTCACGGCCGAGGGTGTCGAGGAGATCGACTACAAGGACATCAACACCCTCAAGCAGTACGTGACCGAGACCGGCAAGATCGTCCCCAGCCGGATCACGGGCACGCGCGCGAAGTACCAGCGCCAGCTCGGGCGGGCGATCAAGCGCGCGCGCTTCCTGGCGCTGTTGCCCTACACCGACCGGCACTGACCGGGGCCCGCCGGCCTACCGCGGCGCCCGTCATGCAGGCCCTGGCCGGCTTCATCATGCGCGGCCCGGCGCAGGCGGTCGCGGTCGTGGTCGTGGCGGCGGTGCTCGGGATCTGGTTCACGCCCGTCGTCGTGGTCAGCGCGGGCGCCTTGTCGCTGGTGACCCTGCGCCTGGGCGCACGGCCCGGCCTGACGGTGCTCGGCGGGGCCGCGCTGGTGGCCGTGGTGGCGGGCCAGCTCGCCGCCGGCCACTGGCTGGCCGGCGCCGGCCTGGTGGCGGGTCTGTGGCTGCCGTCGTGGGGGCTCGCCATGCTCTGGCGTCTCGGCGGCTCGCTTGCGTTGACGGTGCAGGCGGCGACGGCCCTGGGGCTGGCCGTGGCGCTCGGGTTGCACGTCGCCCTGGACGAGCCCGCCGCCTTCTGGCGGGCGACGCTGGAGGCCTGGCTGGGTCCGGCGTTCGGGCGCGCGACCGGCGGCGCCGACCTCGAGCGCTTGCTGGACCAGGTCGCGGCGCTGATGACCGGCGGGGTCGCCGCCTCGATGGTTCTGACCCTGGTGCTGGGGTTGCTCCTCGGTCGGTATTGGCAGGCGCTGTTGTATAATCCGGGCGGGCTCGGCGCGGAGTTCCGCGGCCTGAACCTGGGACGGCGCGCCGGGGCGGTGGGGCTGGCGGTGGCCGCGGGGGCGGCGCTGACGGCGCAGCCGTTGCTCGATTATTTCGCCCTGGTGCTGGTGATCCCGTTCTTGTTCCAGGGGCTGGCGCTCGTGCACGCCCTCGTGGCACGCACCGGGGTGAGTCGGTTGTGGCTGGCCGGGTTCTATGCCCTGATGGCGATCGCGCTGCCGCACGTGCTGGCCTTGGTCTCGCTCGCGGGACTGGCCGACACGTGGCTCGATTTCCGCGCCCGCCTGCCGACGCGCTGAGTCGGGCGGGCAGTCGAAGGCTCTTGCAGAAGGTGTGAACCAATGGAAGTCATTCTGCTCCAGAAAGTCGATAACCTGGGTGGCCTCGGCGACACCGTCAAGGTGCGTTCCGGCTACGCGCGCAACTACCTCTTCCCGACCGGCAGGGCCGCCATGGCGACGCCGGAGAACGTGGCGAAGTTCGAGAAGATGCGGGCCGATCTCGAGCGCCAGGAAGTCGAGTCGCTGGCCGGGGCGCGGCGCCGCGCCGAGGCGATCGCGCAGGTGGGGGCCGTGACCATCTCGGCGAAGGTCTCGCAGGAGGGCAAGCTCTACGGCTCGGTGAGCGCCGCGGAGATCGCCGAGGCCCTGGAGGCGGCGGGCGTGCCCGTCGAGCGCAAGGAGGTGCGTCTGCCCGAGGGGCCCTTCCGCGAGCTCGGCGACTACGAGGTGGAGCTGCACCTGTACAGCGACGTCAACGCTACGCTTCACGTGATCGTGGTGCCGGAGGCGTCCTAGCGGCGAGCGCCGGCCGGGGAACGGGTCGCGCCCGGGCGGGACGGGCCCGACGCACAACGAACGAGGCCGAGGGCGAGTGCATGGTAGAGCCAGTCCAGAGCGCCGGCCGGCGCGATACCGCCACCGAGTCCCTCAAGGTCCCCCCGCATTCCGTCGAGGCCGAGCAGGCGGTGCTCGGCGGGCTGATGCTCGAAAACGGCGCCTGGGACCAGGTGGCCGACCGGGTCAGCGAGGAGGACTTCTACCGTCGTGACCACCGCCTGATTTTCCGCGCGATCGCCGATCTCGCCGATCGCGGCAATCCCTTCGACGTGGTCACCTTGTCGGAGTGGCTCGAGAGCCGGAGCGAGCTCGACAACGTCGGCGGGCTGGCCTATCTCGGCGCGCTCGCCAAGGATACGCCGAGCGCGGCCAACATCACGGCCTACGGCGACATCGTGCGCGAGCGCTCGGTGCTGCGCCAGCTCATCCGGGTGGGCACCGAGATCGCCGACACCGCTTATCACCCCGAAGGGCAGACCTGCGGCGAGCTGCTCGACCACGCCGAGTCCCGCGTGTTCCAGATCGCCGAGCAGGGCGCGCGTCTGAAGCGCGGCTTTCGCAGCATCAAGGAGCTGCTCACCGACGCGGTGGATCGCATCGACAGCCTGTTCCAGCAGGACAGCCCCATCACCGGGGTGCCCAGCGGCTTCACCGACTTCGACGATAAGACCTCGGGCCTGCAGCCGGGCGACCTGGTGATCGTCGCCGGCCGTCCCTCCATGGGCAAGACCGCGTTCGCGATGAACGTCGCCGAGCACGCCGCGATGAACAAGCGGCCGGTGGCGGTGTTCAGCATGGAGATGCCGGGCGATCAGCTCGCCATGCGCATGATCTCCTCGCTGGGGCGCATCGACCAGCACAAGCTGCGCACGGGCGCGCTCACCGACGACGACTGGCCGCGGCTGACCTCCGCCGTCGGCATGCTTGCGGAGGCGCCGGTCTTCATCGACGACAGCCCCGGCCTCACGCCCACGGAGCTGCGGGCGCGCGCCCGGCGCGTCATGCGCGAGCAGGCCGGGCTGGGGCTGCTGGTGATCGATTACCTGCAGCTCATGCAGGTGCCCGGCTTCAAGGAGAATCGGGCGACGGAGATCTCGGAGATCTCGCGCGGCCTCAAGGCGCTCGCCAAGGAGCTCAACATCCCCGTGATCGCGCTCTCGCAGCTCAACCGCTCGCTGGAGCAGCGACCCAACAAGCGACCGGTGATGTCGGATCTACGTGAATGCGTGACCGGCGACACGCGGGTGGTGATGGCGGACGGGCGGCGGGTGCCGATCCGTGAGCTGGTGGGCCAGACGCCGAAGGTCGTCGCCATGGACGAGCGGGGGCGGCTGATCGAGGCGCTCAGCGACAAGGTCTGGGAGGTCGGACGGCGCGCCGTGTTCGCCGTGCGTCTGGCGAGCGGCCGGACGATCCGTACCACCGGGAAGCATCGGCTGTTCGCAGCCGAAGGGTGGAAGCGGGTGCGCGACCTTGTGGAGGGCGAGCGCATCGCCCTGGCGCGCGAGCTGCCGGAGCCGGCGCGGCCGGTCGTCTGGCCCGATGCACGGGTGGTGCTGCTCGGTCATCTGATCAGCGATGGGAGTTACCTAACGCACCAGCCGATGCGCTACACGACCGCGTCGGAGGACAACAGCCGGGCGGTGGCCGAGGCCGCGAGAGAGGAATTCGGCGCCACGGTCAACCGGCACTCGGGCCGCAGGGGTTGGCATCAGCTCGTCATCAGCGGCAACGGGTCGCGCTGGACGCCGGCCGGCGTGAACCGGTGGCTGCGCGAGCTCGGCATCTACGGCCAGCGCTCGCACGAGAAGCGGATCCCGGACGAGGCGTTTCGACTAAACGATCGCCAGGTCGCGCTGTTACTGCGTCATCTATGGGCCGCCGACGGGACGATCTACGCGCGCCGTCCCGAGCAGCGCGGCGGACACGCGATCCATTACAGCACCAACAGCCGTGGATTGGCCGATGACGTGGCAGCGTTGCTGCTGCGCGTAGGTGTCGTGGTGCGCATCAAGACGATAATCAAGGCGGGGTACCGCGACACGCACATGGTCGTCGTCTCCGGTTCTGTTGCCCAGAAACGGTTCCTTGAGCGCGTCGGGGCGTTCGGGCCCCGCGTGCCGCAGGCGCAACGCCTGGCGGCGGTGCTCGAGGATGTCGTGGCGAGCCCGAACGTGGATACGCTTCCGAATGAGGTGTTCACGCACGTCCGTGGACGGATGCGGCGTGCCGGGATCACGCAGCGCGGGATGGTGACCCTGCGCGGCACCGCCTACGGCGGCATGTCGCATTTCCGATTCGCGCCTTCGCGAGCCACCGTGGCGAGCTACGCTGAGATCCTCGATGATACGACGCTGCGTCAGGCGGCGGAGAGCGATCTGTTCTGGGATCGCATCGTGGCCGTCGACCCGGCAGGAGAGGAAGAGGTGTACGACCTCACCGTGCCTGGACCGGCGTGCTGGCTTGCCGACGGCATCGTGAGTCATAACTCGGGCGCGATCGAGCAGGACGCCGACGTGATCGTCTTCATCTACCGCGACGAGGTCTACAACGAGGACAGCGCCGACAAGGGCACCGCCGAGGTCATCATCGGCAAGCAGCGCAACGGCCCCATCGGCACCGTCCGCCTGACCTTCCTCGGGCAGTACACCCGCTTCGAGAATCACATCCCCGACGTTTACGAAGGCCCGGCATGACCCGCCCCACGCGGGTCTTGATCGACACCGAGGCCTTGCGCCACAACCTGCGCCGCGTCCGCGAGGCCGCGCCCGACAGCCGGACGATGGCGGTGATCAAGGCCGACGGCTACGGGCACGGCCTGCTGCGCGCCGCCCGGGCGTTCGCCGACGCCGACGCCTTCGGGGTGGCCTGCGTGGAGGAGGGGCTGCTGCTGCGGCGCGGCGGCTTCGACAAGCCGATCGTGCTGCTCGAGGGGACCTTCGAGGCGGGCGAGCTCGGGCCGGTGGCGGCCAACGGCCTGGAGCTCGTCGTCCACTGCGCCGAGCAGATCGATCAGCTCGCCACCGTCGCGCACGCCCCGCCGCTCGACGTCTGGCTCAAGGTCGACACCGGGATGCACCGGCTCGGCTTCGCCCCGGGCGAGATCGCTGCGGCGTACGAGCGACTGCGCGGCTTGGCGGCGGTCGGCGAGGTGCGGCTGATGACTCACCTCGGCTACGCCGACGACCCGCGCGATGGGCGCACCGCCGAGCAGCTCGCCGCCTTCGCCGAGGCCGCGGCCGGCCTGGAGGTCGAGCGCTCGGCGGCGAACTCGGGGGGCGCGCTCGGCTGGCCCGAGGCGCACCTCGACTGGGTGCGGCCGGGGCTCGCGCTGTTCGGCGCCTCGCCGTTCAGCGACGGCGACGGCGCCGCGCTCGGGCTCAAGCCTGCGATGACGTTCGCCACGCGGCTGATCGCCGTCAAGCGCCTCAGGCGCGGCGACGCGGTCGGCTACGGCGGGACCTGGGTGTGCCCCGAGGACATGCCGGTCGGGGTGGCGGCCGTGGGCTACGGCGATGGCTATCCACGCCACGCGCGCAACGGCACGCCCGTTCTGGTCAACGGCGAGCGCGTGCCGCTCGTCGGCCGCGTGTCGATGGACATGATCTGCCTGGACCTGCGCGCCCAGCCGCACGCCAATCTCGGCGACGACGTGGTGCTGTGGGGCGGCGGGCTGCCGGCCGAGGAGGTCGCCCGCCACGCCGATACCATCGCCTACGAGCTCTTCTGCGGCATCACTGCGCGGGTGCCGATCGACGAGGTCTGAGGTGCCCGACGGGGGCGAGGCGTGCGCGGCGGAAGCGACAGCCGAGCCGAGGGACGCGAGGCGTTGCGCCCCTGGGGCTTCTGGACGACGCTGGGCTGGGGCGTGCTCGGCTATGGGCTCATCGTCCTCGCCCAGCTCGTCTCCATCGTCGGCGTGGCGCTCGCGCTGCGCGAGCGCCGGCCCGAGGCTGCGCTCGGCGCCGCGGCCGAGAGCGGTCTCGCCCTGGCCCTCGGCGTGCTGGTGGCCCTCCCGCTCGTGCTCACCGTCGTGTGGCTCGCGGTGCGGCTGCGCCGCGGGTGGGACCTGCGGACCTATCTCGGGCTGCGCCCGGTGGGTTGGAGGCGGTTGCTCGGGTGGCTGGCGCTCACGCTCGCCCTCGAGGCGCTGGCGTGGAGCGCCGGCACGGTGTTCGATCGACCTCCCGTCCCCGAGTTCATGCGCCGGGCGTACGCGAGCGCCGGCTCGCTGCCCCTGCTGTGGGTCGCGGTGGTGGTCGCGGCGCCGCTCATGGAGGAGCCGCTGTATCGCGGCCTGATGCTGCGGGGCTGGTCGGCGGTGTCGGGACCGTGGACGGGCGCCGTGCTCGTGTCGCTGGTGTGGTCCGTGAGCCACGTCCAATACGACCTCTACGACCTCGCCCAGGTCTTCGTGCTCGGCATGGTGCTGGCCGCCGCCCGGGTGCGCACGGGCTCGCTGTATGTGCCG
>JABAHQ010009343.1_pt3 | contig 10916 bp, 9 predicted proteins | sample 7062091 | NCBI WGS metagenome assembly JABAHQ01 (sample SAMN14534359, study PRJNA622989) | marine sediment metagenome | biome: marine biome [ENVO:00000428]; feature: marine pelagic biome [ENVO:01000023]; material: deep marine sediment [ENVO:00002113] | place: India: Gulf of Kutch | collected...
CGGCCTCGTAGCCGGATGCATTCCTGATCTGGTTGGCAGCCAGCTGCCGGCTGACTGTGTAACGCTCAGTCAGATTCCGAAGCGCGGTATCCAGGTCGGGCGCCCTTTGAACTTCTGCCAATGCCACTTCCCGGGGCAGCAGGAGCTCCGCAGAAAAGGCATTGGCACGCTGCTCCAGCCAAAGCGGTGTTGCGCCTCCCAGAACCTCGGCCAGGGGAAGGGTACTATTGCGATCCAGGAGCAGGTGACAAATCTCGTGGGCCAGGGTACTGCGACGGGCGCCGGGGTGATCGGCCCGCCCCCCCTCAACGGTATTCAGGAGAATGGCCGGTCCATGGTGTGGCCCCCAGCAGGCAACGGCTTCCAGGCGACCCTGCGGCTCGAAGGCAGCCTCCTCCAGCACCACCCCCTTCTTGCGCAGCCACTCGTCAAGGCCGGGAACAGGCCCATCCGCCCCGAGCCCCAGATACTCGCGGAGCCGGTTTGCTGCCTCGTACCCCAGCCGAAAAGGGCGTTCATCCGGAGGGAACATATCCAGCGCAGCCCGTACCTTCACCCCGATCCCATCGAGCTCCGACGTATCGGAATGTGGGAGCTCACGGATTCTTGCCAGAACATCAGCGAGGACGTCAGCCCCGGTAACATCGACCGCCATCCGCGCAGCGGCCATGATCTCCGAGTCGCCATCCACAGACTCCCAGAAGGCGGACTCATCCTGAGAACCGATCAAACCTGGGCGCTCCTCGTCCGAGAGCCCGCTGCGCAGCTCGAAGAATCGTTGCCGCACACGCTCCTCCCGCTCCGCCCAGAAACGGGCCAGATGCTCTCCTGCTTCCCCCTGCGCACGCACATGCTCGGCCAGGGCATCCCCAAGCTGCGTCAGCGTCTCGACGACCTCTTCTTTGGGCCGGTAAAGGACCAACTCCCGCTCGGGGCATTCGAGCCAATACTGCCCACCCTCGCGCAGGACCAACAACCGGGGCAGCAGAATGCCATCCAGACCGGATGCGAGGTCATGACGGTGCTCGAACCGGACCAGCGTGTCGTATTCGCTGTCGGCCAGCCCCTCAACCGCGCCGAACGCTCTTTCCACCCGTCGCCACAGCTGGCCTGGCCGGGGCGGAGTCAGACCCAGCGGATACACCTCTTCCAACACCAACCACGGCCAAGCACCAGCCAGGTGCTCCAGGAAGAGGCCCCAGTCGGCCACCACCCCCCTTGGCGCTCCATCGGGATCCTTTTCTCCCCATAGCGCTTCTCCTGCCAGAGCCAAATAAAGCCTTCCCCGCCCCAGTGGGGATCCGGATCGGGCCGGCGGGTCTCCCGGCTGCCAGGTGAACTGCAGGCCCTCCGGCTCCCCGGAAAGCCCTATTCCACCTTGTGCTGTTTGCACCATCGTCTGAACTCCCGCTCGTATCCCTGGGCGCGGGCGCGCGCCTCCAGCTCCCTGCGAATGCCGGAAGTTACCTGCCGGTATCCCAATGGATGGCCGTGGTAATAATAGGATCCGGGCGCGTTACGCCTGGCAACAAAAGGGATCCCCCGGTGCACATTGTAGAGCCGGGCCGGAGGGCCATCCGCCTCCTCCCACTCCTCGGGATAAGGGATCCCCTCATTCAAAAGCCGCAGCACCGTGCTCTCGGAGAGCCCATTCGGGCATTTTCCAACCAACTCCGAACCCTCCCGCCGAAAATCAGGCTCCGGCCCTGTGCCCGGCTTATGCTTGGGATCTCCCCCCGGATCGTAGCAATACCACTTTTCGCCGGCCATCTAAACTTCCTACCCGGTTGCCCCTGAACCCAGCCACTGCCACGAATCACCCATACCCAAACCGCCCCAACGTATCCCCCACCAACCGCTCCAACCGCTGGACTGCCTCCTGGTCCAGCTTCGCCCGCCCCTTACCGACGCTATCCGCCCGCACACCCGCGACGGCAGCCCGCTTTCTACCCTCATCCGCCTCAACACCAACGAAATCAAGCACCCGTCCCAGCTCCGCCTCCGGATCCCGAACGAAGTCCTCGTAGGCCACCTCCAGCCACTTGTTCTCGGGCATGGCGGCGAAAGCGTCGGCGGAAGCCTCCACACAGCGCTTCCATTGGAGGGCACAGACCTCGTCCAGGGGGTGCTCGGCGAGCAGGCGGTCCATGCCGTCGAGCTGCGGGCCCCACAGACCCACCCGACCTTCCCGGGAGACCAGACGATGCAAACGGCTGCCGAGATAGCGGGCCGCGTACCAGGGCAGATCCGTGGCAGGAACGAAGCGCGCCTTGCGCGCCAGGTAGGGGACATCCAGGGGCACCTTCCAGCGCGCCATGGCCGAGCCCACGGCATCCAGCCCGTCGCGGCGGATGAAGACATATTTGGCCTCGGGAACCACCGCGTCCACGAACGGGACGCGGAGGGAGTTGGCGCAGGTCTTCTCCACCACGGTTTGCGCCTGGTACCGGCGCTCCACCCAGCCGAACTGGCGGCGGATGAAGCGTTGGACCTTGGGCCGGGCCAGCTCAGGAGGAAATTCGTCGGAGGGGTACCGCAAGTTGCCGTGGCGCCAGATGTAGTTGATCTCGTCACACGGCCAAGTGGCCACGCCTCGGAACCGGGTAAGCACGTCCCGAAGCNNCTGCTCGATGGCCCTCACGTCGAAGTCCGCTTCCACCATTTGGCGCGCCGCCCGGCCCATGGCCAACCGCTGTTCATCATCCCCCAGCAGGGTGCTCACCCGCTCGCTCAGGGCATCCACATCGCGATCCGGCACCAGGAAGCCGGTCTCGCCGTCCCGTACTGCCTCCCGGACGCCGGGAACATCAAAGGCGATTGTGGGCAATCCGGTGGCGGCGGCCTCAAGGATGACGCGGGGGACCCCCTCCCGATAGTAGGAGGGAAAAAGGAATAGGTCCGCTTCCGCGAGCACGGCCTGAACATCGGCAAGCCGGCCCAGATACTCCACCCCTTCCTGCTGAGCCAGCCAGCCCTGGGTTACGCCGTCCGGATGGTCCGGCTCTTCCTCGCCGGCCAGAAGGAATCGAGACTCGGGCCGGCCCTTGCGAATGCGCGCAGCCACTTCGGCAAATTCCGGAATCCCCTTCTGGCGCAAGAGCCGTCCCAGCATCACCACCACCGGTGGCCTGCCTTTTCTGTCGGAACGATCGGCGACCGAGAACCACTCCACATCCACACCGGAGCTGGCAATCAACCGGGCCTGCTCACCGGTGACCCACCCCCGATCCCGGAAGAGCTGGCGATCGTCCCGATTCTGGAAGATGGCGACATCGGCGCGCGGCATCGCCGCCGCATACCCCCACCCGGCTAGCCGCGCCGCAATCCCACCGGTAATAAAGGCATGGCCAAGGCCCGTAATGGCGTTGGCGATGCTCACCGATCCCCCCAAGACCCGCCGGGCTGCCAGGGAGCCAAAAATCACCGGCTTGGCGTGAAAGTGCTGGATCAACGAGGGCTGCCAACGACGAAAAACAGCCAGCAACCGCCGATAGGCCTTCCAGTCGGCGTGACAACCCTCCCCGGTTGAAGATCACGGGCTCCAGACGGGCACCCAGCTCCACGAGGGAGCGACTCTCCGCATCATCCGCCGTGGCAAGCACCACCTCCCAGCCCTGATCCAGGAACCGCCGGATCAGGTCGGTCCGCGAGCTGGTAAGGGCATAACCGCGGTTGGCCGCAAAAATCACACACGGCTTGGTCATCAGACTGGCTTCTCGTCCAGCCACGCCTGGAACATCAGCACATCCCACAGGTAGTAGTGCCACCGGCGCTTGCCGGAAACATGCTCCTGCCACATCCGCCGGATCGGCGCCGGATCGAAGAAGCCTTCCTCGCGCAGGCGCTTCTTATCCAGAAGCTCCTCCGCCCATTCCCGCAGCGGTCCGCGCAGCCAATGCTCGATGGGCACGCCGAAGCCCATCTTGGGCCGGTCCATCAGCTCCTGCGGGACGTAGCGGTACAGCACCTGCCGGAGCAGCCACTTGCCTTTGCCGTCCCGGTATTTGTACGCAGTCGGCACCCGCCAGGCGAATTCCACCACGCGGTGGTCCAGCAGCGGCACCCGCGCCTCCAGGCTCACGGCCATGCTGGCCCGGTCCACCTTGGTCAGGATGTCGTCGGGCAGGTAGGTCAGCATGTCCAGATACATCATCCGTTCACGCAGCTCAGGTAGGGCCGGCAGGCGGTCGGGGCGGCTGAGAATCGTATCGGGCTCGTTGGAGCCAAGTACCAGCTCATCCGGAGCCTTGGCATGGGACACCAGGCTTCGATAGAAGGACTGCCCGTCCCGGTAGGCCAGGACCTCGGCCAGCTTGGGCAGCCGGTCCGCAAGGTTGGAAACCTGGAACCTCCGTGGAAGCTGTCGCTGGATAGTATCCAGCGCATGCCCAGGCGCCCGATTGAGCACCCCTGCCAGGATCCCCCGCAAAGGCCTGGGCAAAAGCCGCAATTTGCTCCAAGCCTGATACCCCATGACATAGCGGTTATACCCACAAAAAAGCTCGTCGCCTCCATCGCCGGACAGGCTGACGGTCACGTGCTGCCGGGCAAGCTGACTGACAAGGAAAGTTGGGATCTGGGAAGAATCCGAGAAAGGCTCGTCGTAGATGGTGGGCAGCTTGGGGATGACCGCCATCGCCTCCTCGGGCGTGACGTAGAGCTCGGTGTGCTCGGTGCCCAGATGCCCCGCCACCGCCTTGGCGTGCTTGGCCTCGTTGTAACCTTCCTCGTGGAAACCGATGGAGAAGGTCTTCACTGGCCGGTGGCTCTGAGCCTGCATAAGGGCAGCCACTGTGGTAGAGTCGTACCCGCCCGACAAAAATGCCCCCAAGGGGACGTCCGCCACCATCCGGCGGCCCACCGCATCGCGCAGCAAAGCGTCCAGCTCATCGGTAAGGACTTCCGGGGCGCCACCGGAAGCGGACACACCCTGCTCCGCCGCCCGGCCCAGATCCCAATAGCAGATTGGGTCACCCACATCACGACCCGCTTCACGGATGACAACGAAGTGGGCCGGCGGCAGCTTGGCGATGCCCCGATAGATGCTCCACGGCGCAGGGACGTAGTTGTGGCGCATGTAGAGTGCGAGGGCATCCCTGTCCACCTGGCCCTGCCAGTCCGGGTGGTCCACCAGTGCCTTGAGCTCGGAGCCGAACAGGAAGGTATCGCCGCTACACCCGTAGTACAGCGGCTTCTCGCCCATACGGTCCCGGGCCAGGAAAAGCGTCCGCCCGGAGGTATCCCAGAGGGCGAAGGCGAACATGCCGTTGACCCGCTCCAGCGCCCCCTGCACCCCCCAATGGCGCAATGCGGCGAGCAGGGTTTCGGTATCCGAATGGCCGCGCCAGTCGAAGGCCCCACCCTCACGCTCAAGGTCCGAGCGCAGATCCTGGTGGTTGTAAATTTCGCCATTATAGACGAGCACATACCGGCCACAGGGCGAGTGCATGGGCTGATGGCCAGCCGGTGAGAGGTCGAGGATGGAGAGACGGCGGTGAGCCACGGCCAGTCCGGCCGAATCGTCGGTCCAGATACCCGCGTCGTCCGGGCCGCGGGTCTCGATCCGGCAAGCCATGCGCTCCGCAATGGCAGGCTCGGGAGCAACCCCCCAGAATCCAACGATCCCACACATGGGTTAACGGTTACCCACTGGAGTACGGCAGCCGTACTCATTGCAGCAACGCCAGCCATCCGCCCTGGATATCCACTCCAGCATATCCCGCAGGCTCTGCATGGCGGTGCCGAACCGCTCATCACCCACCAAGCCCAGATAGCGGGGCCGGTTCTGGCCGAAACCGAAGCGAAGCCCTTCTCCCTCCTCTGGCATCATTTTCTCTTTAATCATCTGCCTCACGAGCCTGATAATGTCTGATAAAGATTGGCATACTGGGCCACTACTGAATCTATGCCGTAATGACTCTCAACCCGTTCTCGAGCTTCCCGGCCTAGTGCTTGTCGCTCTTCCGGACTCTTTCGGAGCATCGCATTTAGCCCGCTAGCAAGCGCACCCGTATCCGAAGGCGGCACGACAATTCCAGTTGCACCAACAATGTCGGCACTATCTCCAACATCGGTGGCAACACAGGGAATACAATTGGCCATGGCCTCGCCGAGTACATTGGGAAAGGCCTCCGACCAGGAACTGAGGCAGAAAACATCCATCGCCTGCATGATCCGGTGGACATCGCCGCGCTCCCCAGTGAAGACGAAGCGCTCCAGGAGTTCCGGTGGCACGATGCCGGCCAGCACCGAGTTGGCGGGAGAAACATCCCTTCCCACGAGCAGAAAACGAACCGATGGACGTCTCCGCGCCACCTCAACAGCCGCTCGCAGGAAGGAGGCGTGGTCCTTCATAGGATGGAAGCGGGCGACGTGGCCAATCACCCTCACGTCGAGCGGCAGACCGAGCTCTTTCCGGACCGCAGTTCCGGTTTCCAAATCGGGTTGCAGGCGCTGCAGTTCGAAACCGTTGGGGATGACCGCCGCCCGGGAACCCTGGAAGCCTAAGGACTCGTGCTGAGCCCGCGAGAGCCGGCTATTGTAGATAACCGCCTTGGCCCGGCCAGACAAGGCCCTGTTGGCCCGGATGACCTGCCGGGTCAAATGCTTCTCATTTCTTATGTCATACAAACTTTGTCGGATATTCCAGGCTAGAGCTGGTCTTCCCTGGGCCAACCTCGCCGCCAAGCTCGCGGCCAAGTTGCCGTGATACATCCAGCCCTGGAGGATATCCGGCTGAAAGGCCCGAGCGATACGACGCAAATGCGCTATCGTCCCTGGTGTGGGCATCCCACCACGCATATCCAGGAAATGGACCGGTACGTCCAGTTCTCGTATCGGGGGGCCGAAGCTCCCCTCATCCCGAAGCGACAACACAGCCGAATTAAACCGCTGGGCAAGCCCGCCCGCCAGAACGTTATAAAGGGCCCGCTCCGCCCCCCCGGTGGAGAGGCCGGTAATTACATGTAAGATCCTCATGACTGGGGTTTTGGCTCCAAAGATTGGCCTGTTGGCCCAGCATGCCGAAACGGCAGCACTTGCTTAAGGATCCCGAGGCCCCCGTAGAACTGGAACAGAGCAATGAGTCCGTCTAATTGGTACCGATGGCGTGGCCCCTGAAGATTTTCGAACATCCCGTATAAGAGAATCATCGCCAGAAAGTAAAGAACCACAAACCGCGCCGTTAGGGTAGCCTGCTGCCAGACCCGAAACACCCCGTAAACCAAGGCAGGCATCATGGCCCAATGAAAGACCTGCGGTAGATCCAGAAAGGTGTAATGTTCCGTCGTATGGAAGGGAATGGGCGTCAGTGCCATTCTTGGGAACCCGTAGAGGGGATTGACAAAACCGTCCTGTAGCCGGCCGTAGGCATCCAGCAGCCCATTCACCCCTAAGGCTGAGACGACGCCAACCAAGCCCGCAGGTACCAGCAGCCAAAGGGCCGGCCGCCGCCTTCCCGCTGGCGATAGAAGCATGGCCCCAAGAAAGGCGGCCAGCAGCATCAGCGGCACGTAGAAACGCGTAAAGAACAGAACCCCCCCTACAGAAACGGCCAAAAGAACCGCCGCCCCGTAACGACCGTTACCTGCCATGCTTACCGCGTAGACCGCCACCGCGGTGCCGGTAAGAACCAGCGAGCCCTTGCCGTTCATGATGGTGGACCAAGCAAGGACATCCGGATGAAGCGCGGAAAAAACGAACAACCCGATTACTAGGCTCTTGGGAAACCCCAGACCGCCCCGCGCCGCGGCGGCCATGAATCCAGCAGCGGCGAACGTCAGGACCACATTCAGGGCCACCGGAGCGAAATAGGCATGCCCCAGAAGTCGAAGGCTTTCGGCGTTGTATAAATAGTAGATAAAGTGCCTACCGCCAGCCACTGAAAACAATTCGGGCAGGTGACCGTACAAATTGGTCACACTCACACCCTGTTCCAACAGGCGCCGGCCGAGCCTTAAATAGGTCCAGTCATCCAGGAAATTAAAAGTGCCATCGAAGAGAACGCCATAGTACACCGAAAAAATCGTCGCCTTGGTAGCGGCGACGAACAGGCTCCAGCGCGGTTTCCGGGTTATCCAAAGCCCAATCAAGAACCCCAGCACCAGGATCATAAAAGCCGGACCCGCAAGCTCAACCAGTTGGAACGGCTGGGCGGTATGCCGGTTCATAATCTCTCTCTGTTGGAGCCAGCGATGCGCCCAACCCATCGCTCCCAAACCTTACCCACGTCATGGGGCCTCCGCCGGATCACCCCATCAAAGTGGAATAGACTGGCATTTCCCATGAAGTGCCATTCCTGGTCGAAATATGGGCGCAGCTCGGCCACTGTCATCGGGGCCACGCCCAGAAACTGAAAGAGCCTAGCCAATTCGCCGTCGATATCCTCCGCCATTTTTTCATAGTGGACGGGCAAGTGCGGAACATACCCTTCGACCTGCCGAGCCCGCGCATGGTACAGGCGATAACGTAGCGCGTGCTCAATAAGCCCTCGCCAACCGGTCTTATCCGTGTTCTGCATGCTGGAGCAAACGGAATCCACAGGGCCCCGGTAAAGATGGATGACCCCACTCACCGGGAATCCCGCCGCCACCAGCGCTGCCACGCGGGAGTTAAACTTAAGACCATCCACGAAGATTCGCCCAGGATTCGCCGTGTGGCGATGGACAGCAGCGAGGAATGCCTCGTAATCGGCCCGAAAGCCTGTCAGTTCGCGGGGCCTTGCCCTCTGCAGGACTCCTGGTGTTGCCCAGAAGGAAGTGAAGTCGCTGAATGCGAATCGCCCCAACGCCCCTCCCCGATCACCGGGGTACTGCGGCAACATTACCCGGGTTCCGGGGAAACGGTTGGCGCCGACATCGTTCTTGACCGCCTGCCAGAACGGGCAATGGCTGACCCGCTCGCCGCATCCACAGACCTGGTCGAAGGCATTGGAGGGATAAGTGTCGCCCAACGTCGTCAGCTCCGGGTGCGCATTAATCAACTTCGCCAGCAGGGTTGCGCCGTGATAACTGGGGGCGAGGACAAAGAAGGTCTTTTCAAACATCAGGCTTCACTTTCACCAGGCCCAGCACTTCGTCCCACGCGGCCATAACCTGCTCTGGAGAGAAACGCTCGCGCACCGCAGTGGCCGCAATACCCATCTTCCGGCGTTTATCATCGTTCCCCATCAGTGCTCCCATGGCACAGGCAAGACCAACCGCCCCCTCTTCCTGCGACACCAAATAGCCATCCAACCCGTCACGGATGATATCTGCGGGGCCCGTCTCGCAATCGAAACTAACCACAGGCAGCCCGTACGACATCGCCTCAATCAGAGTGTTGGGGAAACCTTCGAAACGCGAGCTCATCATGTAGTAATCCGCCCGGGCAAACCAGTCCCCTGGGTTGCCCGCCCGGCCGGGCAGGTGGATTCGGCTAGACAAACCAAGGCTGTCTCTTTGTGCCTCGAGGCGTTCCCTTTCGGGCCCTTCGCCCAGGATGACGAGATCCCACTCGGAATAGCGCTGAGCCAACTCCCCAAACGCAGCCAGTAGTTCCTCGAACCCCTTTTGTTTATCGAGCCGCCCGACGGCAAGCAAAACACGTCTTGTTTTATCCACCACCGAAACCGGCTCCAGGACCGGCTCTCCGTCCGGCAATGGGTAGATTACCGGATTGGGGATCACCCATCCTCGGGAATTCGGGCAACAATCCTGCAACCAGGCAAGGGTTCTCCGCGTTTGAACGATCACGCTGGCGGCCCGCGGATAGGTGAACCGTCTAAGGGCCTCAAGCCCTTTCCCTAGGGAAATAGCCGGCGGGTGGATCCGCTCCGAGACCACCACCGGCACCCCCAATCCCCATGCCGATAAAACCGCAGCCACGTTTACATGGGGCAGGAACGAGACGATGCCGTCCGGATCTAGCTCTTGAATGGCCCGCCGAAGAGCGAAATACCGGCGCGCCTTGTTGAGAACAGAGCGACTCGGGGTCCCCACCCGATCCGCCAAGTAGTCTAACCGGACACGTTCATTCAGCGGGTAGAGACACTCCCCCCTGCCTGAGAACGTGGGCATCAACGTCACATCATGCCCTTGCCCCGCCCAGTGGTTGCAAAGCAGGGCGGCGACGCGCTCGGCCCCGCCGCCCTGCATGGAGCTGACTAGGAAAAGAATGCGGCTCACGGGCGGGACCAAAGTTGCAGGTAACAACAGTCACCTAGAAAAAAAAGCGCCCAGTTTCCAAACGGGTCTGAAGAGACAGCTAACTTTGCCAATTCTCTGGGCCCCAGAAAGGAATGCTCCGACCCAACAAGGACTCCAAAGCTTGGACTTCCTCTTGGTAGTAACTCCAGGCTTTTTCTTTTATCTCTTGATTAGGTTTCGCTATGTCATGCAAACCGCCAAAACTAGTACTTTTTATACCCAATTTCTTCGCGACTCGGACCATTCCTTCGAGGTCGTGATCCATACACCATTTCCGGAACCCTTTCGCCATACGGTATAACCCGAACGCCCTTGGCCTCCCCGCCGATCCCAGATTACCCTCCAATCTGGCAGCGCTCTCTTGCTCCCACTTCCTATTATCAACCCCCAAAAATCCTCCCACTTGGAGGAGGGCCCCGGCGGTAGCCGAGGGATCACGGAAAACCTCCTCATAAAAAAGAATGAGAACATTTTCCTTATCAAACCGAGAAAAAAACCTTTCGAGCTGCACCGAGTAAAGACCTCTAGAAAAGGCCTCATTGTTTGTCTCAAAAAACTCTTCAGGCCCGAGATCCGTATCCCCCTGCGAATACGACATCCGGTATTGGCTGAACAATCTTTCAACGGGGTCCCGGAGCATTACTATAAGTTTTATGTGGTTACCAATCGATCCACAAATACGCTCTGCCACAGCTGGATCATAAAGATACTTGGGAGTGATTTCTCCCCACT
>JABAHQ010001473.1_pt1 | contig 10915 bp, 8 predicted proteins | sample 7062091 | NCBI WGS metagenome assembly JABAHQ01 (sample SAMN14534359, study PRJNA622989) | marine sediment metagenome | biome: marine biome [ENVO:00000428]; feature: marine pelagic biome [ENVO:01000023]; material: deep marine sediment [ENVO:00002113] | place: India: Gulf of Kutch | collected...
TATAGCCATATACAGTCACCTACAACGTCTCTCCCTCCGATATTTTACCGATCACCGCACCGGCGAAATCGTCTCTCGCTTAACCAATGATGTGAGCTTATTGCAAGAAGCTGTTACCAACAGCTTGGTCAGCCTCTTACGCCAATTGCTAACCCTGATAGGTGGCGTGATTTTTTTGTTCGTGTTGGATTGGCGACTGACCTTGATCATTTTAATTGGTATCCCTCTGGTCACTTTAACCATGGTTGCCCTGGGGCGACAGATTCGGACAGCCTCTAAGAGGGTGCAGGACCAGTTGGCGGAAGCGGCTAACGTGATAGAAGAAACAACTGCCGGGGTGCGCATCGTCAAATCTTTCGCCCGCGAAGCCTATGAGATCAGCCGTTTCTCTGAAAAGGTAGAAGCAACATTTCAGGCGGCCATGCGTCGGGCTCGCGTTGCCTCGGTGTTGGGGCCAATTATCGGCTTTATGGCCTTTGCCTCGATTACGATTACCCTCTGGTTTGGCAGTTTTGAGGTCATCCAGGGACGCTTGACGGCCGGAGGGTTGGTCGCTTATCTGGTTTATACTATGATGGTTGCTGCGCCGATTGCCTCCTTGGCCGGGTTGTACACCCAATTTCAAAATGCCCTTGGCGCTGTTGAGCGTCTCTTTGGCCTTCTAGATACAGTGCCTGACATTGACGATCATCCCCAGGCCATCACTTTGCCCCCCGTTGTCGGCAATGTCACCTTTGATGCCGTCCACTTTCATTACAACACCAAAGTGCCCGTCCTCAAAAACATTTCTTTTTCGGCCGAGCCGGGTCAGGTCATCGCTTTGGTTGGCCCAAGTGGGGCCGGAAAGACGACCGTGATTAACTTGATTCCGCGCTTCTACGAGGTGACCGGGGGCCGTATCACCATTGATGGCTATGATATCCGCGATGTCACCCTGGCAAGTTTGCGGGGCCAAATTGGGATTGTATCCCAAGACCCCCTTCTCTTTTCGGAGACTGTTTTGGCGAATATTCGCTACGGCCAGCTCGATGCCGGCCAGGCGGAAGTTGAGGCCGCCGCCAGGGCCGCCAACGCCCACGAATTTATTATTAACGAACTGCCCGACGGCTATCAGACCCTGGTCGGCGAACGTGGGGTCAAACTCAGTGGCGGCCAGCGTCAACGGGTTGCTATTGCCCGGGCGATCCTCAAAGATCCACGGATCCTCATTTTAGATGAAGCAACCTCGTCCCTCGATAGTGAGAGTGAGCAACTGGTCCAGGAAGCCTTAGAGCATTTGATGCGAGGCCGCACCACATTCGTGATTGCCCATCGCCTCAGCACGATTATCAAAGCCGATTGGATTATCGTTCTGGCCGAAGGAAAAGTGGTTGAACAGGGAACCCACGCCGACTTATTAGCCCATCCAGATGGGCTATATCACCGGTTATATCATATGCAGTTTTCGCTCGAAGCGGCGGCTGTCGGGCTCTGAAAAGCCGGTTTTCCCATGGATTTGTTCAATTTATTGGGCGAATTCTTTTTCATTTTAGGTGAAAAACCGGGTTTCGTATCAAGTTGCGATTTTGGAGTCATAGTATGGGTGCTTCTTTAAATATCGGTAAGCCATTTGGCATCGAGATAAAAATCCACTGGTCATTTTGGTTGGTCGTGGTGTGGGCGGGCAGTGAGGGAGTCCGCTGGTCGGGGCGCTGGCAGGGCGTGTTGTTCGCTGTTCTGGCCATCCTCCTTTTTTTTGTTGGCGTGCTTCTGCATGAGTTGGGGCATGCCTTGGCCGCTAAAGCGTTAAATGTTGAAGTAAAAGGGATTACCCTGCTGCCGGTTGGGGGAATGGCCAAAATTCACAACATGCCGGAAAAGGGTTGGGGGGAGTTTGTCATCGCTTTGGCCGGTCCCACGGCTAACATAGGTATCGCTTTGGTTTTGCTCATCGCGCTGCTCTTGGTTTGGGGACCGGGGCTCCTCATCGGCTTCACCCAGTCTATGGAAACGGTGCTGTTTGGTGTTATTCGCTCTGTTTTTGATGGTGGGAGCGCCCTCTCCTTAACCGCCTTTTTAATTGTGACCAATCTACTGTTGGCCGTACTCAACCTGCTGCCTGCTTTTCCAATGGATGGCGGCCGCATTTTTCGGGCCTCTCTGGCTCTGCTGCTGCCCTACCAAACGGCTACCCGGATCGCTGTACGGACGGGGCAGATTCTAGCCCTGGTAACCATCGTTTTCACCTTGACCCCCTACTTTCAGGTGCAAAGCCCGAGCGCTGTTTTGTTGGCTGTCTTTGTTTTTGTGGGGGCGACTTACGAGGATAAAGTGGTCCGCTTGCGCTGGCGATTGCACAACCTGCGGGTAGTCGATGTGATGTCAGCCATTACCCCGCTCCCTCTTTCGCCAGGGGAAACCCTGGGGACAATTATGGAGCGGGTTTTCAAATCGCCGCAACTGGACCTGCCGGTGATGGTACAAGGGGCTTTGGTTGGCATGTTGCGGCGAGATGATTTGATTTTGGCTTTGCGTCGGGGGGAGTCTCATTTATCCGTAAGTGAAGTGATGCGTACTGACTATCCCTCAGTCCTGCCGACAGATAACTTACAGACGGTTCAACGCCAGATGCTGGCCTCCCAATTCACCACATTACCGGTGCTTAATAATAACAAATTGGTCGGCCTGATTAATATTCGTGACCTCAAAGGGGCATCTGCGCCCTTTAGTGACTAGATTTACCTTCCAGGTGGGCCACGTCCTGTTTCGCCTGTTGCCACAATTCAAACCAGGTTCTCTTGTCAAGCTCAGTCAAAACGAGGTTTTGTTCGTGCGCCAATGATTCCAGCCGTCTAAAACGCCGTATAAAGCGGGCGTTGCAGGCGCGCAGAGCGCTCTCGGCATCCACCTGGAGTTTGCGGGCCAGGTTGACCGCAGTGAACAGGAAATCGCCAATCTCGGCTTCGACTTCGGCGGGGGTACTGGCTGTGGCGATTTCATGGGCTTCTTCAACCAACTTTCTCAAAACCCCTTGCACATCGTCCCATTCAAAACCGACTTTAACCGCCTTCTGGGAAATATCAAGCGTTTGGGCCAGGGCTGGCATGGCTAATTTCACGCCATCCATAGCCGAGGAAAACGTTTCAGTTTTTCCCTTTTCGGCTTTTTCCTGAGCTTTAATCGCCTCCCAATTGACCTTTACCTCATCCGACCCGCGAACGCTGATATCGCCAAAGACATGCGGGTGCCGGCGGATAATTTTTTGATTGATCCGATTGATCACCTCAGTCATTCGAAACGTGCCTGCCTCGGTAGCAATTTGGGCATGCAAGATGATCTGCAAGAGCAAATCACCCAATTCATCGGCCAGGTCGGCCATGTCGCCGGAGTCCAGGGCGGCTAAGACCTCATACGTCTCTTCCAAGAGGTAAGGTCGGAGGGTGTGATGGGTTTGTTCTCTGTCCCAGGGGCAGCCATCTGGGGCGCGGAGGTGAGCAATAGTCTCCTGAAAACGGGTCAGACCGGGGCTATGGGGTTGGGCGGGGATGAAAATTTGGCCTAAAGATGCATTTAATTCTGACAAAGTTGTTTCGATGGGACCGGTGACCGCCAGCCCTTTAATCTCTGTTTGAGGCGGGTAAATGGTTTGCAAAACCTTCATTAAAGGGGCGACCAGGTCTGGATGGTAGAGGCTGGTGATAAGGACGGGGCGATGGGGCTCTAAAGGGGGATGATGATAACTGGCCAATAAGGTGGCATCGAAAATTTGCACGCCCATTCCGGGGGAAATTTGTAGCGCCTTCAGGGTCTGGGGTAAGATGGCTTCGTCAGGCAGGATAGTTACAGGGATATTGGCTTGGCTAGCTGCTTGTCGAATAAGGCTTGTACTGGCTTCGTCAATGAGTGGATCACCAGGGACAGCATAAACAACCGGCGTCGCTTCAATCAACGCTTGTGTCAGAGCCTGATAGCCGTCGGTTAGGCCATCGACCGCTTTGATATGGGGTGTAACATAGTTGATAGAGGTGGCAGCGGGTATTTGCTTTAAGGTGTCTGTAGAGCCATTAGGAGACTTCAAATAAATTCTCTGAGTTGTCTTTATAGTTTGCTGAGCTTTGCTTGAGAAAGCGGCTTGCTGGTCGTTTCCAAGGCCGATAATGATAATACCCGTCATATATTTCTCCTGGTGGCGTAACCGTTAAAAAGGGAGTCTCAGAATCCGGGTTTTTGGTTGAAGATAGCCCAAAAACCTGGGTTCTCTTGAATTTATCTATTGGCTATTATACGGTTCCGATACCTCATTGCCAAGCCTAAGAGGAATTGTTATAATTGTAATTGTTAAAACGGTCGTACGTCATCGAGTTCGAGTTGGTATGTGACGAGATCTCGGCCAACAGAGGGGATATCGTGGCAAAGATATTGGTTATAGATGACGAGCCAGTACTGCGGCATATGCTTCAGGTAAGCCTGATGGACCATGAGGTCCTTTCGGCGGCCAGTGGTATCGAAGGTTTACTCATGGCCACGCGAAATAAACCCGACCTGATCATTCTGGATGTTAAGATGCCGGGCATAGACGGGTATGAAGTTTGTCGTCGTCTGCGGGTAGACCCTGACCTGGCTCATATTCCAGTTATTTTTGCCACCTCTCAAGATGATTTGCCCCATAAGCTCGAAGGGTTCGATGTGGGCGCTGATGATTATTTGACCAAACCTTTCGACTTGACCGAATTGCAGTTTAGAATACGAGCCATCTTACGGCGCGTACAGCCGCAGTCCGAAGAAATCATACTCGCCGTCGGGGATGTCAAATTGAATTTGCTGAGTCGAGAGGTCACGACTCCTCAGGTAACAGTCGTCTTGACGCCCACCGAATATATCTTGCTTGAATATTTGATGCGCCATACAGGTGTCCTGCTCCCCACCAGCCAGATTTTAGAAGAAGTGTGGAAATATCCGCCTGGCGTCGGAGATCCAGCTTTAGTGCGAATGCACATTCGACATTTACGTGAAAAACTAGAAGAAGACCCGTCTCAACCAAAATTTATTCAGACTGTTGGTCGTCAAGGATACACGATTAAGGGGTAGCTTCCTTACTAGGGCCTATAAGGGTGAGGCTCTCAGAGAGCCTCGCCCTTTGTTTGTCCCATTGAGATCCATGAATCCATGATTTAAAAGGCGCGTTTCGTTTGACAGACCCTCATGCCGATGTTATGCTTCTACTCTGGTAAAAATATGATTAAACTTGAGCGCGGTATTCGGTTAGCCTCTTATCAGGATAAGGTTTGTTATGAGCCATTCCAATTCGGGCCGGTTTGGAGTGATGATTATATCATCACTCAAAAGTTTCTTGATTAATTGGCGTCAACGACCATGGCTGTGGGGAGGGGCAATTGGATGCGGAGCGTTGCTATGCATTATCATTTTGGTGCTAAGCAGCGCATTTGCGTCAAACCGGATAATTAGGGGCGACCAGTCTCCTGGGCTGACTTTGCCGTCGAATCAGGCTGAAAATACACCTTCATCTAACGCGGATACCGCTGTGGCCACGGCGGATGAGGTCAATAAACACGATGCTGACAACCCCCAATCCACAGCAGGCGATGAGATAGCTGTTGAGCCAAATCCCGCATTTGGGCCAATTTGTTTTAAGGCTGAACCTGATGATAGCCAGCTCAAAAGTTGTCGAGATACCTATTTGCCGGTCATTGAGATGCACGCCATTTTTGACTACTCGGGGATGTCGGCCCAAAATGAATGGACGCGCGTTTGGTATCATAATGGCCAGGAAGTATTAAGGGTTCAAGAAAATTGGACCGGCGATGTTGAAGGACAGTTTGACTACAACCTGCATACCTCAAATGGACAACCCCTTTCGCCTGGGTTGTGGCAATTACAACTCTATGTTGACGGACAATTGGAGACATTCGGCTCATTTGTTATTAATAATGAGGTGATCAGTACATCCGTACGGCCTTCTGCCAGCCCCCCCCCTACGCCGACACCTACCCCCATTCCGACCACAGCAGCCTATCGTCTGGCCTTTACCAAATGGGATGGGGGAAAGCATGCTATTTGGGTAGCTAACCTGGATGGTAGCGAACAGCAATACCTCCTTGATTTTGCAGCCAGCCCCTCTTGGTCGCCCGATGGTCAAAGTATTACCTTTTTTGGCGAAGAGGGAATTGATACTCAGGCCGCCGTTGAGACAGGGGCAAATGGCATCTGGCGCATGGGAGCTAATGGCGAGAATCCAACCCAACTTTTGCCTGAAGGTTCGGCGCATTCAGTCGCCTGGTCACCTATCGGTGATATAATTGCCTTTGATGCGGCCCGAGGGGGGCCAGACCGGCGGGTTTATTTTATTGGCGCTGATGGGTCTGTTCAGAACCTTGAAACCCTTGGCGAGCAACCTACCTGGTCCCCGGATGGTCAGCAGGTCGCGGTCAAAGTGTGTCGCCCTGAATGTGGCCTTTGGATTGTGAACCCGAACGACTCAAATCCGCGCCAACTAACGGGTGAAGGATCAGACGGCCTGCCGGCCTGGTCCCCTGATGGCCAAAAAATCGCTTTTAGCCGTGATGTGGATGGCAACGTTGATATTTTTGTGATTAAAGTGGATGGTACAGACTTACAGCGTTTAACCACAGCCCCAGGTCATGATTCTGTGCCTGCCTGGGCACCTGATGGCCGGCAAATTGCCTTCCGTTCCGCGCGGAACGGTTTATGGCAAATTTTCCTTATGAACGCGGATGGCTCCAATCAACGTATGATTATTGATAATGTCGGGGCCAGCGATGAATGGGCTTTTGACCGGATGTCTATTCGGTAAGCCAGACTAAACTTATCACTTGTTAAGGAAACTATGGACCAAGCTCATATCAGAAACTTTTGCATCGTTGCTCATATTGATCACGGTAAATCAACCCTGGCCGATCGCCTGCTGCAAGTGACCGGTACGCTCTCCGACCGGGAAATGCAGGAGCAGGTGTTGGATAGTATGGACCTGGAACGGGAAAAGGGCGTCACCATTAAGGCCAGCGCAGTGCGCATGGATTACACCCACACTGATGGTCAAACTTATCAGTTGAATTTGATTGATACCCCGGGACACGTTGATTTTACTTATGAAGTCAGTCGGGCGTTAGCTGCTTGTGAAGGGGCCGTTCTGGTGATTGATGCTACCCAAGGCATCGAAGCTCAAACCCTGGCTAATCTCTATCTGGCCTTGGATGCCGATTTGGAAATTTTGCCCGTCGTCAACAAGATTGACCTTTCCTCAGCCCGCCCGGATGAGGTAGCACAAGAGATTGAAGACCTGTTTGGGTTCGATGCAGCTGATGTGTTACCTGTTTCAGCCAAGTCAGGTTACGGGATTGAAGGCTTACTGACGGCGATCATTGAAGGGTTCCCTCCCCCGTCAGGTGCTGGCGATGCCCCCCTCAGGGCCTTGATATTTGACAGTCATTACGACCCTTACAAAGGGGTTATTGCTTACGTGCGCGTGGTTGATGGGGCGATCCATAAAGGGGATCAGCTTTATTTTGCTGCTTCGGGACGGACGGTGGAGCCTTTGGAATTGGGCATTTTCCAGCCGGCTATGAAACCTATTGACAAATTAAGCGTGGGGGAAGTTGGCTATGTCGCCACTGGCCTGAAGACAATCCGCAATGTGCGCGTGGGGGATACAATCTCCCTGGCCGGATCCAAGGTAATACCCCTGCCCGGCTATAAGCCGGTCAAATCTATGGTCTTCGCCGGGTTGTATCCGACTGATCGAGAAGATTATGACCTGTTAAGGGATGCCCTGGAAAAGCTGCAATTAAACGATGCCTCTCTGATGTACCAGCTTGAAACCAGTCAGGCCCTGGGCTTTGGCTTCAGATGTGGTTTCTTGGGGCTGTTTCATATGAGCATCATTCAGGAACGGCTGGAGCGTGAATACGATCTTGATCTGTTAGCCACCGCGCCCAGCGTCCAGTACAAGGTGAGTTTGACCAACGGCGAGGAACTAGTTATCACCAGCCCGGCCGAACTCCCCGATCCGGCCGTGATTGACAGGATCGCCGAACCCTGGATGCGGCTGAGTATTTACACCCCGGCCGATTATATCGGGCCGGTGATGGAGATCACCACTAAACGCAGAGGGGAGTATATCAACATGGAATACCTGGATGAAACTCGGGTAGTGATCGAATATTACCTCCCCCTCTCGGAGATGATCGTTGATTATTATAACCAGTTGAAAAGCGTCACCCGGGGTTATGCCTCGATGGATTATACCTTCCACGAACATCGGGTAGGGGATCTGGTTAAGGTCGATGTCCTGGTTAACAAAGAAATCGTCGATGCCCTGAGTATCATTGTTCACCGGGAGCAAAGTTATTATCGCGGGCAAAGGTTAGTCAGCCAACTCAAGAAGTTAATCCCGCGCCAGTTGTTTGAGGTGCCTATTCAGGCGGCTATTGGGAGCAAAATTATTTCCAGGGCCAATGTGAAGGCTTTACGTAAAGACGTTTTGGCAAAGTGTTACGGGGGGGACGTTACACGCAAGCGAAAATTGCTGGAAAAACAAAAAGAGGGTAAGCAGCGAATGAAAATGGTTGGGAGTGTCGAAATTCCCCAGGAAGCCTTTATGTCCGTCCTCAGCTTGAGTGATGATGAGTAGTAGCGAGCATGGACTACGATTTATTTGACAGAGCCCTGATTTTTGCCGCCAGGGCGCATAGCAATCAACATCGCAAAGGAACCGATGTCCCCTATATCACCCATCCGGTGGCTCTGGCCGTCATGCTGATTGAAATGGGCTGCTCTGATGAGCTGATCGTGGCCGCTCTCTTGCACGATGTTATTGAGGATACCCCGGTTACCCTATCTGAGGTTGAAGCGGAGTTCGGGAGCCGGGTGGCTGAGTTGGTCTGGGGTGTCACCGAGCCGGATCGTAGCGCGCCCTGGGAGGCGCGGAAGGCCCAGGCCATCCATAAATTGCGCGATGCGCCCCTGCCGATTAAGTTGTTGGCCTGCGTTGATAAGTTACATAATATCCGTTCCCTGGCCAGGGGCTATACCGAAATGGGTGATCGGGTCTGGGAACGGTTTAAGCGAGGTAAAGAGAAACAGGCCTGGTATCACCGGTCCTTGGTGGGCAGCTTGATGGCTGGCCTTGAGGAACCAGAAAAATATCCCATTTTTGCCCAATTTGCCAAAGAGGTGGAGAATCTATTTGGTCGATAATGATGTTTTGCCAAAACTTGAATGAAGGGGTACAACTATCAATATAATAAATAATAGGCATTATCGGCCATAAACGAATGGTCTTAATAAGCCGTATTTCGTATTGCGTATTTCGTAATTTTAACCCCAACGGAATACGAAATACGCTATCTGACGATAAAGAAAGCCCCGATTTCTAAGCGAAGTCTCATAACAGTATCGAATTCTGGCAAAGAAGCAATGGCTACAAAACTTGACTTTTTTCGGCGAAAACTATCTGGCCAGGCAGAGAAATTAAGAGCATATCTGAATGAGGTAGAAGACGGCAGCCTTAGCTTAAATAGAAAAGATAAAGCAGCCATGTTAGATTACCTGGCCAAAATGGATGCGATTCAGCGGATTTTTCTGGAAATGAAATCAGGGGCTGGCCCTGACCTGACCGCAGAGAAGAATGTATTTGAAACCGTGCAAACGCGAGTTCTTAAGGATGCTGCTGTCATTTTGCGTAAGTTGGGCGGGGTTGAGGGACTAAAGGCCGCCAGGCCGGCCGATGTGACTGAAGCCGACTTCCCTTGGTGGTTTGCCGATCGTTATGTGGCCCGGCAGAGGGCCAGGCGAATCAGGAATCTAATACAGGCTCTGATTATCCTGGCCGCTATTGGCCTGGTGGTGGTGGTTTTGTTCAACACCGTGCTTAAGCCAGACCCGGTTATAGTTGAGCAGACCCGACATTATGAGATGGCCAATAATGCCCTGCTTATGGATCAGGATTTGGCCCTGGCCTTAGAAGAAATTGAACAGTCCCTGGCCCTGGTACCGGATGACCTGGATGCCCTTGTTTTTAAGGGGGTGATTTTAGAGTTGTCTGGCCGGACGGATGAAGCAGAGCAGGTATTTGAGCGGGCCAACGAGATAGCCGGATCGGCCCCAGAACGGGTGTTATTTCTTCGGGGCCGGCTTTTACTGCAATTGGGCCGGCTGGAAGAGGCCAAGGCGTTGACCGAAGAGGCCATTGATATCAACCCTAACTTCGCCGAAGGGTGGTTCTTGATGGGTCAGATTTATGAACGACTGAATCAGATCCCCCAGGCTTTTGATGCGATGAATAATGCCGCCGATTTGGCCCTGGAACAGGGCAATGAGCAGCTTTATGCTATAATTAGAGTCAATATGGGTTACCTGGCTCCGGCTGGGGCTGGCCCCTAGAAATTCCCACCTCAACGCCCCGATTGAATATGATTGAAAATCAACCCTTAGAAAAAGAAGCCCACTCCGACCAGATTGGGTCCCTGGCCCAACCGTTGAGTGGGGGCGTCTCCGATAGCGAGAAGAGGCAGCCAAAGACAGCGGAAAACTTTTTTTTAACAAGACAAAGAACGGTTATTGCCCTCTGTTTAACGCTGATTCTGGTGGTGGGCGGCGGGTTGCGGTTGTATAACCTGCGTTGGGACCTGGGGACCTTTCCCCATCCCGATGAGCGCTCAACCCTGCTCTTCTATGCGACCCAAATCCGTTGGCCCGAGGACAGCGCCAATTTATTAGACCCTCGCCAGTCGACCCTCAATCCCTTCTGGGACGTCCCCAATCAACGCCACCGTTCTTATACCTACGGTCATTTCCCCCTTTATACGCTCGTTTTAACCAGCGCTTTGCTAACCCGGCTGACGCCTCTTGCAGAGAGTATCAACGCCCCGCCTGCAACAATTGAGTTCTTTAGGGAAGC
>JABAHQ010013332.1_pt2 | contig 10913 bp, 10 predicted proteins | sample 7062091 | NCBI WGS metagenome assembly JABAHQ01 (sample SAMN14534359, study PRJNA622989) | marine sediment metagenome | biome: marine biome [ENVO:00000428]; feature: marine pelagic biome [ENVO:01000023]; material: deep marine sediment [ENVO:00002113] | place: India: Gulf of Kutch | collected...
GACGGGCATCTGGTGCTGGCGCAGGCGCAGGAGGGGCTCAGCTGCTTTCTGGTGCCGCGCCTGCTACCCGGCGGTGCGCGCAATGCTGTGGCGATCCAGCGCCTCAAGGATAAGCTGGGGGACTGGAGCAACGCCTCCTCGGAAGTGGAGTTTCAGAACGCTACGGGCTGGCTGGTGGGGCCGGAGGGGCGCGGCGTCAATACGATCCTGGAAATGGTCGCGCTCACTCGGCTCGATTGCATGACCAGTTCGGCGGCGTTGATGCGCCAGGCCCTGGTCCAGGCTGTGCACCATACCCATCAGCGCGAGGCGTTCGGAAAGTTGCTGATCGACCAGCCGCTGATGCGCAATGTCCTGGCGGATCTGGCGCTGGAAAGCGAGGCGGCGGTGGCGCTGAGCATGCGTGTGGCCCGGGCGATCGATGCCGCCCAGCGCGATGCGGGAGAGGCCGCTCTGGCGCGCATTGCCACCGCTATCGGCAAATACTGGATCTGCAAGCGCACGCCGCCGCTGGTGAACGAGGCCCAGGAGTGCCTGGGTGGTATCGGCTATGTGGAGGACACGCCGCTGCCGCGTCTGTATCGGCAGGCGCCGCTCAACTCGATCTGGGAAGGCGCCGGCAATGTGCAGTGTCTGGATGTGCTGCGCGCCCTGCGCCGGGAACCGGAAACCCGCGAGGCGCTGTTTGCCGAGTTGACCAGCCTGCGCGGTGCCAGCGAGTTGCTGGATCGCGAGGTGGCTTTCCTGGCGGACACGTTCAACCAGGTGGGTACCCTGGAACAGCGCAGCCGTTTCGTCGTGGAGCGGGCCGCGCTGGCACTGCAGGCGGCAACCCTGCTGCAGTCCGGCCACGAGGATATTGCCGAAGTGTTCTGCCGCTCGCGGCTGGGCGGTGAGCGGGGGCTGGCGTTTGGCACCTTGCCCGCCGATGCGCCCATGACCGAACTGATTGAGCGTGTATTCGACTCCGCGGCATAGTGCGGTGACCGGAGGTGGTTGTAGGGAATTAGTTGCGGGAAAGTCGTCGCAGAAATAAGTGACATAAAAAAAGGGAGGAACATTGTTCCTCCCTTTTTTGTTGTCGGCGTGTTGCCGGTTTTGACGATGACTTATTCGTCGAAGTCGATACCGAGGCCCAGCTCCATGTAGGAAGTATCGTCGCTGACGCCAGTCTCGGTGACGTAACCCTGGACCGGCACCGACGGGAACTCGGCATTCAGCCAGTCGTTGAGGGTCTGGCCGATATCCAGTTCCAGCCGCGCGACGTTGAGCAGATCGTTGATCATGGGCTCGTATTCGGCTACCACCGCGGGCAGGAACAGGTTCAGGACCGGTGCGNNGTGCCGTTGCTCAGATTCAGCAGGCTGCCGAACTCCAAGTGCAGCTGGCCGTCGCCTTCAGCACCGAGCGATGTCGCGACCAGGAAATCGGCCGTGAAATCCAGGATGACTTCCTCGCCATCGGCGGTACCGACTGACATTACCACCTGGGTTGCCGGCAGCAGCATCTCGAGGCCCAGCGGGTATTCGCTGGTGTCGTTGACCTGCAGTTCGGGCACGGCGCCGAACTCGAGACCGATGTTGAGGTCGTCGTCCAGACTGTAGCCAAAGCTTGCCAGAACGCCGGCAAAGCTCCCCAGGTCGGACACTTTCAACGGCAGGGTCAGGTCCTGATCGATGCCACTCTGATAAACCGCGGTCAGCACCTGGTTGACCAGGTTGGTCGAAACAGCGGCACTGAGATCAGTCGTGCCGGACAGGGATTCCGCACCGGGTCTGACACTGGCAATGCGCCGTGAACCGAGCACTTCCCGGCCGGGGGCGACGGTAGCGGAACTGATCGAGCCACTCAGCACGGCCTGGCCATCGCCGCTGGGCAATACGTCCAGCAGTTCGGGCGCCATGTTGATGGCGAATTCGGCGTCATTCTCGGAGTCGCCGTCGATATCCAGCGGCAGCGACAGGGGGATCGCCGGGATCGGCAGTTGCTCGAGCAGCGGGCCGGCCAGGCTGGCCAGGCCGCCATTCACGATGGCCACCAGCGAGTCCTTGAACGCGGGGAGGATTCTGGGGGCGAGAACATTGGAGTCCACGTCCATATCCCCGAGGCTGAGCTGGATATCGTCGCGATCGTCCAGTACCAGTTTGATCGACTGGTCGTCGGTGGCCTGGACGCCCAGCTGCACTTTCAGGCCGATATCGTCAGTCGTTATCCGGGTGTTGCGATAGCCCCACCAGAAGCCGCGTTTGATCTGGGTGGAAACCACAGCGCGGGGAATATCCATATGGATATTGATGGTCAGCGTCTCGCCTTCGCCGGGTGAGAAGAACAGGTCGATGTCCGGTGTGCCGTGCAGGCCCAACTCGCGGATATAGACATCGCAACCCCAGAGCCACCAGGTATCGACTGCGCACTTGTTGGGGTCGATGCCCAGCAGTGCGTTGAGGTCCAGGTCAGTCAGCAGCCGGCCCAGCGCCGGCCCGACGTCCTGCATCAACTGATCGCCCACCACGACCTGGATCGCGGAGTCCACCGGCGCATCCGGTGCGGCGTAATTGATGGCCTGATAGCTGCCGTCAAAGCCGTAGAGGTTGACGTTATAGTCTTCGGCGGCGGGCATTTGCACGCTGAAATGCTCGCCGTCAAAGTCGTTTACAGGATAGCCATTGACATCCAGGTTCATCACGTCGGCCGCCGGGTCGACGCGCCCCTCAACCAGAATGTTATCACTGCCGTCAGCCGCAGGCTGAACATCACTGATAATGACAGGGGAAAGATCCGCCGCCGAGGCGACGCTCGCTGCCAGCGACAGAGCGCCCGACAGCAGGTAGCTTATAAAGTGACGGTATTTCATGAGTATGATCCTTTTTAGGCGTTATTATCGAAAGCCGCGCACTCGAGGGAGGCTCCAAGGCGTGGCTTGCACTTCAGGACCCGGGCAACCAATCGCGGGCCAGAAACCACCAATCGACATTGGGGACACTAAGCTGACATTAATAAATTTGACTGTCAACGAAATCCGACGTGAACTATTTACTTGGCCGGCGACTATATTGACGCACCTCTGCTAAAATCGCGGCAATGAATTGACGAAGTGGTGGTGGGGCGGTCTTCATCGGGCAGTTGTAACCCGTCTTGAGATGCCTGTGATGGAACCGGACTCCGGTGCCTGGCGTAGTCCGTTTATGGGTGAGTTTTCACGGCATCGTGACTAGACTGATTTTGGGTGACGGCCTGCGCATCGCCAATAATAAGTCGGGGAACAGCATCACTATGACCAGCCAGTATCAGCATAAGTCCGTTCGGGCCGTCAGCGGCGCGTTTGCTGAATCGCAGCGCCCAGCCCGGCGATAACCCATGGACTGGATCAACGTCTGGCGACTGGTCGACCAGTCGCAGCTCGGCAAGCCCATCGTCCACGGTGTACACAATCACTGGCTGTGTGTGGTCGCCGTGTGCATCGCCATATTCGCCGCCGGTGTATTGTTGCCGGTCACGCATCGTTACCACCGGCGCGATCAGAGTTACCGCCGGTTGTGGCTATGGGGTGGCAGCCTGGCCATGGGGACCGGCATCTGGGCGATGCACTTTACCGCCATGATCGCCTACCGGTTGCCGATGGCGGTAACCTACGACGTCGCCATCACCATCGCCTCGATCGTGCCGGCCGTGCTGGCCAGCGGGTACTGCATTCTCAATTATCATCCGGCCCGTTCCGTCAATATCGGGTTGCAGCGTTCAGCTCTCGCCATGGCGCTGGGCATCGGCCTCATGCACTACGTGGGCATGGAGGCGATGAATGTGGCGGCGGATATGTACTATTCCCCGGGGCTGTTTGGGCTCTCGCTGGCGGCCGCGTATCTGCTGGCATTGGTCGGGCTGTACATTCACGCCATTGCCAACACCGGCGCTCCGCGCAAGGTGGCCGTTTATCTCGGTAGCGTCGTATTGGGGCTGGCGGTCAGCGGCATGCATTTTATCGCAATGAAGGCCACATACTTTGTCGCCAACGACGATGTATTGCTGTCAACGCTGGCTATCGAACCCTATGGTCTGATTGCGGGGATTGTCCTGATCGCCGCGTTCCTGATCGTGTTGATGATGGTGGGGCTGATTGTCGATCGCCGCTTTGCCCGGATTGCGTCGTCGCTGCAACAAAGCGAAATGCGTTTTGCGCAGTTGGCCGAAAACACCCAAATGGCCATCTTCACCTTTGATGCAGAGCGCGTGATCTATGCCAATCCGGCTCTTTGCAAATTTACCGGCTACGATTCGGCGCAGCTACAGCGCATGACACTTGAGCAGGTGTTCGGCGAGGCGTTCAACCGCCTGGCCCGGGAGGTGCTGACGCCGCCACTGGTGCTGGACCAGGCCGTGCACGAGGAATACTCGATCACCACGCGCGGGGGCGAGGCCCGGTGGATGTATTTCAGTGCCACCCTGGCGCAGTTTGACGATCAACTGTTGGGTCTGGCCAGTGGCTTTGATATCAGTGATCAGAAACAGGCGGAGTACACGCTGAGAGCGCTGGCCTACAACGATCAGCTCACTGGGCTCGGCAATCGGACGATGTTTATCGACCGGCTGGATCATCACCTGAAGCTCAATCGGCGCAGCAAAAACCGGCAGGCGTCCTGCGTCATGCTGCTGGATCTGGATGAGTTCAAAAACGTCAATGACAACTTCGGCCACCAGTTCGGCGACGAACTGTTGCAGTCAGTGGCTCACCGCATTGCCACCGTTTCCAGAGAGAGCGATACGCTGGCGAGATTGGGCGGTGATGAGTTCGTCATGCTGTTTGAAAACCTGGGCGATTACATGGACTGGTCCCTGATCGCGGAGAAGCTGGTGGAACAGTTTGCGGAGCCGATCAATCTAGGGGGGGGCGTGAAGTGGAAATCGGTGCCAGCATCGGCGTCCTGCCCCTCGATGGAACCCACTATAACAGCGCCGATGAGGTGCTGCGGGATGTGGACATCGCGTTGTATCGGGCAAAGCGGTTCCAGGATTCACGCTGGGTGATTTTTGACGAGGCGCTGGACGAAGCCTCGCGGCGGTTGCGAAGCATGCAGAGTGAGCTGAAAGAAGCCATTCGCAGCGGCGGGCTGGCGTTGCATTTCCAGAGTATCGTCAGTACGGCGGCGCGGCGGCCGATGGGTTTTGAAGCGCTGGCTCGCTGGCAGAGAGACAATGGCGAATGGGTCTCCCCGGGCGAATTCATTCCGCTGGCCGAGCGTACCGGCATGATTTCAGAAATCAGCCTGTGGGCACTGCGGACCGCCGCCGCGGCCGTCAGTCGCTGGCGCCAGCACGCGCCGGACATCTATGTCAGCATCAACGTGGCAGCGGAATCGTTTACCGACGAACGCTTCCTGGCGGAATTGGAAAACGTGATTCAGGAATACTCACTGGCACCGGGCCAGCTGAAACTGGAATTGACCGAAACCATGCTGATGAATCAGGGCGACGACATGCTGGCCCGGCTCGATTATATCAGCGGGCTCGGCTACGAACTGATGCTGGATGATTTCGGCACGGGTTACTCGTCTCTGGCGGTGCTCAATCGGCTGCCTATTGATACCGTCAAAATCGACAAATCGTTTGTGGCGGATCTTGCGGTCAATCAGCAGGCCGCAGCGGTGGTGACTACCATCGTCTCCCTGGCCGAGCAACTGGGAATGGCGGTGATTTGCGAAGGCGTGGAAACGCAGGCGCAGGCGCGTGAATTACACAACCTGGGCTGCTATTTGATGCAGGGGTTTATGTTCACCCGGCCGATGCCGGTGGCGGACGCCGATGCGTTTGTCATCGCCAAAGCCCACGAGATGCAGCCCCCACCCTCAGACACCCGATAAGCGAACCGGCATAACGTCCGCAACCTTGCTATGCTGTGTTAACGAAGCTCTGATTCTATCAGCGGTGTCTGACGCACGAGCTCCTTATACATGTGGGGGCGAGCATGTGGCTGCGAGCGACAAGAAAGTGCCGAAGCTCACCGATGCCAGGGGGCCGATCCGACGTGAGCGAACCAACACCCGACAACAAAGCCTCCATCCTGCTGGCGGACGATTCCAAGCTGGTGCGTTTTACCGCCCAGAAAATCCTGGGCGAGGAATTCGATCTGCATCTGGCGGAGGACGGCACCCGGGCCTGGGAGCTGGTGCGCGAGGTCCAGTCCATTCAGCTGGTGCTCACCGATATGCAGATGCCGGGGCTGAACGGCTTCCAGTTGCTGGCCAAAATTCGCCAGAGCGAAGACGAACGTATCCATCAGTTACCGGTGATCATGGTGACCGGTGCCGAGGATCAGGCGGGATCGAAAAAGCGCGCCATGGAACAGGGTGCAACGGATTTCATTGCCAAGCCCTTCGACAACGCCCATCTGCAGGCGCGCATAAGAGCCCATGTCGGGCATCAGCAGCGCGCGCGTTCACTGATGGAGCAGGTCAACACCGATACGGTGACCGGGCTGCTCAACCGCGAAGCCTTTGACAACGAGCTGACCAAGGACGTCGCCTTTGCCGCGCGGCACCGCAACAGTCTCGCCGTCGTGCTGATCCAGCTGGATCGTTACCGGAAGCTGTTCGAGACCATCGGGCGCCAGGGGTTTGACCGCATCATGCGTCAGGTGGCCGCCTTGCTGCAGCAGTCGGTACGTCAGGAGGACACGGTCTCCCGGGCGGGACTGTCGCACTTTCTGCTGTCACTGCCCACCGCCGACCCCGATGCCGCAAGCAGTCTGGCGCATCGCATCGCCGAGACGGTCAGTGCCTGCGACATTCAGGTCCGGGGTGAAAACTGGCCGCTGTCACTGTCATTCGGTATCTGCACGGTGGCGGCGGGGGCCACCGCCGAGGCGGATGCGCTGGTCAAACACGCGCGCGATGCGCTGGAGCAGGCCACGCAGAAAGGGAATAACCAGGTCGTGGTGAAAGCCATCGCCGCACCGAAGCCGCCGGCGCCGCTCAGTCTGGATAAGCTGGCCAGGACGCTACAGGAGCGGGGCCGGCAACAGGCGGGGACAGTGCCGGAGGAACTGGATACAGAGCGGCTGATGGCGGCGTTGAAACCGTTGGTCAGCCTGCTGTCGGCACAGCAGCGCCGCCAGTTGCTGGAAAACGGAGACTGATTACTGCGCTACCGCCTGGCGCATCCTGCCGACAGCGTCGGCGATGGCCTGTTCCGACATCGCCTCATCCTCGAACAGCAGCACCCTGCCCTCGGCGTCCAGCACGATAAGGTTGGCGGTTTTTTCTTCAAGCCCCCATTGTTCGAGGCCGAGTCCTTCGGCATCGACGACCAGGCGGTGTTCGGGTTTTTGTTGTTTGTTCTTTTTCACTTCCCCGACGACCAGGCCCGACGTACCCCACATGGCGTCATCCGAATTGATCAGTTTGGTCACGCCGATGGTCTCGGGATCAAATTCGGTTTCCAGTGCCGCGTAAAAATCCTCGTGCACTTTGTCGATGCCCGCTCTCGCGGCCACGTATTCGACAACCTGGATTTTGTTATTCAGGTCGCCGGTGCTCCAGGGGACAAAGGCGGTTTCCTCACCGCGCAGTACACACTCGCCTTTCTCGGTAATTGTCAGATCGGGCAGGGGCTCCCCCGGCGTGATGTCGGCGGCCAGAGCGATAGTGCTGAGCGGACCCAATAGGCAGGTAGCGAGAAAACGGGTTACGGGGTGTGTCATAGTCTGTTTCCTGTATTTATTGTTGATCGAGCTTGCCCGGAGGGCTTTTATACCGGGCGGATAGTACAATTGGCGGGCGTTGGATGAAACAGTGAATGATTTCAGCGGGTTAAAAAACAGCACTTTTACCGCCTGCTCCAGCCTGCGAGTGGCCGTCTTGACCGCTTTTGTCACGTTCATTTACGCTGATTTGCAGTTGCAAACACTTACTCTCTGGGATTATGGACATTCCTTCCCGCAGGAGGTTCAGCAATGAGTCTGAAAACGGACCTATGAGCAGTGTGCCCTCAGTCACCAGCAACGAAGGTGTCGCCCTGCCGGCTATCGTCTACGGCACGGCCTGGAAAAAGGAACGTACCGCGGCGCTGGTACAACAGGCGGTAACGGCGGGATTTCGCGGTATCGACACGGCCTGTCAGCCTAAACACTACAACGAAGCGGGCGTGGGGGAGGCGTTGCAGGTGCTCGCCCGGGAAGGCGTGACGCGGGAATCGCTGTATCTGCAAACCAAGTTCACGCCGGTCACCGGGCAGGACCCCGACAACATGCCTTACGACCCCGAACGGCCGTTGGCTGAGCAGGTGGCCCGCTCCTTCGAGGTGTCAAAACGCAACCTGGATACCGATTATCTGGATGCCTTGATTCTGCACTCGCCGATCGCACCGTTCGAATCCACGCTCGAGGCCTGGGGCGCCATGGAGGATGTGTATGCGGCGGGCGAGGCCCGTCAGCTGGGGATCAGCAACTGCTACGATCTGCCGGTATTGCAGGCGCTGTACCAGTCGGCCCGGGTCAAGCCGGCTATCGTGCAAAACCGTTTTTACCAGGCCACTGACTACGACCGGGCTTTGCGTACCTGGTGTCGCGAGCACGGGGTAATCTACCAGAGCTTCTGGACGCTCACCGCCAACCCGCACGTGCTGTCGGCAACGGCGGTCGCCGAGCTGGCGGCCAAATACCGCTGTGAGCCCGCGCAAATTCTGCTGCGCTTTGTCACCCAGTCGGACATTGTGCCGCTGACCGGAACCACCTCCGAGACGCATATGCGCGATGACCTGGCGATGTTCGCCTTTTCGCTGACCGAGAGCGAATTGCGGGATGTCGCGCTGTGCCTGACGTCGACCGCCTAGTGGCCATCTTTCACGGGTTCCGGCCAAAACCGCCTGACGCTATCGATAGGCTGCCCCGCCAGGACTTGATAGTATGGTCCTATTCCAATAACAACCGCCGATGAGGGGAGCCCGCTGTCATGCGTCCGACTGAGTTGTTTGTTTTGCGCCTACGCCGGTTTTTGCGTTGGACGTTCGTTGTAGGCGCAATGCTGTTTGCCAGTCGCGCCGGGGCGCTCAATATACTCGTGGTCAATGACGATGGCCTGACGCCTCACGTGGAGGCGCTCTACGCCGAACTCCGGGCCCGGGGGCACGATGTCGTGGTGTCGACGCCCTGCCGTGGCCAGAGTGGGATGGGGGCCGCTGTCAGGATACTCGAACCGTTAAAACCGCTGGAGCAGGCCTGCCTCAACAATGCCGCCGAGGCGGGTGACCCCGGAGCCGGGCCGGTCACCCGCTCGGGCGAGCCATTCGACGACGAACGGTTTTACTATGTGGACGGAACGCCGGTCATGGCAACCGCCTATGGACTGGATGTCCTCGCCCAAAAACACTGGCAGGCAATGCCCGATCTGGTGGTTTCCGGCCCCAATCAGGGGCCGAATCTCGGCGCTATGGTGCTTAACTCCGGCACGGTCAGCAACGCCCAGTTCGCACTTTCCCGCGGCGTGCCGGCCGTGGCGGTCAGTGTCGGCCTGGACCGGAGCGATAGGTCAAAAGAGCAAACACAGGGCGGTGTATCGACAATCGCCGCCCGGCACACGGGCCTGTTGGTGGCGGCATTGCACGAGCAGGCCGGCGACGATGCCCTGCTGCCCCCGAACACCGCGCTGAACGTCAATCTGCCCGCCGATGTCACCCTTGGCACCTCCTGGGCATTTGCCCGTATCGGAACCTATCAGCCGTTTCGTTTTCGGTTTGTGGAGGATCTGTCCCGGGATGCTTTGGCCGCGGGCCGGGTCGACGAACCCCTGCCGGGGCTCACTGTGGCCATCAACAGAGAAAAGCCCACCGCGGCTCAGAGCGACGATGAAGGCGTCGTCGCGCAGCGCGCCATCGCCATTAGCGTCATGCAGCTGGGTTATGAACACAGTGCTGAAAGCCAGCAGTGGTTGCGGCGCCAGCTGGAACGCTGGGAACAGAACAAACGTCCGGCTTCTTAGGCGCGTATTGTTGTAGTAAAGGGGCAGGCACAATCAGCGCGCCTGCACGGGTGTGTTTTCACTCCGGGAGTAACCGTCTATGGTGCCGCTGGGTATTCATCATTTAACCGCTATCGAGCTCGACCCCGTTGACTTCGCCGGGCTGGCCGCCGAGGCCGGGTGCCAGTCGATCTCCGTTTTTACTCAGCCACTGCCGACCCGGGCCGGCTTTCCCCTGGTGGATGCCGACAACCGTACTGCCTTCGCCGGGCGGTTGCGCGATGGCGGTTTGCAGCTGGCCAACGTGGAGGGGTTTATGCTGACCCCGGAGACGGACATGGCGGCGTTTTACCCGGCACTGGAAACCGGTGCGCACCTGGAGGCGCTGGGGGCCACAGCGCTGATCTATGATGCCGATCCGGAGCGGGTCACCGACAACCTGAACCGTTTCTGCGAAATGACCGCCGACCTCGGGCTGAATGCCAATGTCGAGTTTACCGCGCTGTCACCGCACTGGAACACGATCGAGAAAACCGCGGCACTGGTCACTGAATTGCGGCAGCCCAACCTGGGCATCGGGATCGACCTTCTGCACCTGATACGCTCTGGCGGGGATCCCTCCGCAGTGGCGGCCACCGCGCCACAGCTGATAGCGTATGCCCAACTGTGTGACGGCACCGACCTGACGGCCCGGACGGACTATGCCCGGGAGGCCGGCAGCGACCGGTTGGCGCCGGGGGAAGGCCAGTTTCCGCTGACCTCGTTTTTGCGCTCACTGCCCGCCGGTACACTATTGGAGATTGAAGTGCCCGCGCCATCGCCGCGCCCGGCACGGGAACGCCTGCCTGCGGTAGTGGCTGCCACCCGGCGCCAGCTGCGCCGGGCGGGGTTGGAATAACGCAGCCGGCCAGGTGCCGGTATTGGAGACATCCGCATGAGTTCATCTTCACACTCCCCCGTGGCCGT
>JABAHQ010008073.1_pt1 | contig 10909 bp, 16 predicted proteins | sample 7062091 | NCBI WGS metagenome assembly JABAHQ01 (sample SAMN14534359, study PRJNA622989) | marine sediment metagenome | biome: marine biome [ENVO:00000428]; feature: marine pelagic biome [ENVO:01000023]; material: deep marine sediment [ENVO:00002113] | place: India: Gulf of Kutch | collected...
CCCTGCAACCCACTCAGGAGACAAAAGAATAATCGAGACAATGTGGGACATCGCAGAGAAGCTGAAGGACTATCTGGGCTGCAATCAAGTCGATTTCATGACGTTTTGCAGGATAGCTGATGTAGCTGACTTCGCACGATTCAGCGTGTTCTATTCAAAGGGTCACCAATTCTACTACGAGTTCATCGCACCTTTCATCGCTGCAACCATAGAGCTCTCCACAAAGCTTCAGGTTCATGAGGAAGAGCTCCTGCCGTCAGCTCCATATGCTGCCCTGGCCGAGTTCTGCAAACAACGCAATGACCGACTCATTCAGGGTGNNCCATGAACTATGATATTGGTATTGACTATGCACTCTGGCGCGCCTTCAGGGGCGTCACGTATGGCTTTTATCGGCTTGATTACAGGAATCGGCCTCTCATCCCCTTGCTATTGAAACTGCACGGCTCCGTCAACTGGGCGACATGTTACAGGTGTCGTGAGCGAATGTGTGAGACGTTTACCTTCGGTACCGGGAATACGCCCGGACGAAGGTCTTCAGAGCGATGTATCTATGAAGAGGCGGGATACATTCGCCCCAGCACCGCCCTTTTCAACTCCAAGTGCCAATTCTGCGGGGCTCGACTGCTGCCATCGCTAGCCTTCCCATCAAGTCAGCAACGCGAAGCTGCCCAGATAATACAGCCTATATGGAGCTGGGCTCTGGATGAGCTCCGTCGCGCTTCCGTTCTTGTCATAATCGGTTACTCCTTCCCTGACTACGATTACCCAATCAGGGACTTGCTCAGCCTGGCTCTCGGTAGGCGAGCACCGTTGTGGAGAATGATATTCGTCAATCCTAGCGATGACGCTACGGAGCGGTTCAGGCGGTGGACGGAGAAGGAGGCTCCTGTCAGGGCGAGGTATGCTGATCTAGTAGTCATCAAGAAGCCATTTGAGGAAGCGTTACCTGACATAGAGTCGGCTCTCTAGCAAGTGACAAGGCACCTTGCACAAGTCACGGCAGAACAGCCGGATCCGCGGTGGACAAAGCTGGCGCCTTATGCGCGGCAAGTTTTCATCTAGAGTGGCAGCTCAGTTTAGCCGATTACCTTCAACGAGGGCTGTCTCGCCCACTGCTGACTGCTAATGTAATCATAGAGGTGAGCTCATGTGGCGTTTGGCTCTAGTTACAGGCCTTTGGTGCGCTCTCCCGATGTTCGGCGGGCAAGTACCCGTTGCTGCGGGTTCCTCTGCAACCGAGGCAGATAGGGAGGGATAAGCCAGCATGCTCAGACCCTGATGCCTCTGGTCGCGTGCTGCTGAGCAACTCTCCGCTTCGCATCGGAGATGCTCGCTGCGAGTTGGCGTAGCTCAATATGGATTGCCCCCCAACTAAACGCGCATAGAACTGCAATGGCTTTTGGGGAGTCCCCACATCTCGCCCTGAGAAAGCTTCAAGCTCGCTACATCGAACCGAGCTCATCAGGGTCTCCCGGGAGCCTTAGACCCATCTCTCCCGAAGGGTCTTCCCCAGGCCCAGGAAGCGGCCCGGCATCCCTGTGAAGCCCATAGAGACGGTCCAGCAAGGGGTCACCGCTCCGAGCCAACACACCCTGGCTCTCCTCCTCAGCTATCGGGCGAAGCGGTCCGACTGACTCCTCTGCTCCAATCTCGCCAGGGGCACCCGCAGGAAGCTCACCTGACCTTTCAAGAGGCGACCCAATGTCACTCAGGCCTATTCTACACAGAGAGGAGGGCAACTCCATGAACCTGAACTCCCCGGCCTCCTCCCCCTCCCTGCACTCGGTCCAGCTCTGGACTATCATCCGCAGCTCATCGCCGGACAGGTGTTCCAGCCACCTGTGGAAGGGTGCGCCGATTGCCGCTGCCGCCAATTCGGTCTGCAGCCCATCCGGGCAGTACCGGTAGATCCACTCACGGAATCCCTGGAGCAGAGCGGGCAGAGGGGCCACCCCGTCGATAGGGTCGAGGATCTCAAAGGAGGAGAGGCCCGTCGGCTGGATGGCCGGCTTGCCTTCATTCATTTCGTCGACCAGTTCATCCTCTATCTCAGACCAGTGCTCTGCTTCCCGTATCGCTGCAAGGAGCTCGGGATCCGTTTCCTGGCGATGCAAAGGTGGCCTGGCGTTTGACTGCCCCGCCCTGGTCATTCCCGCAAAAGAGGAGCCCCTGACAGCGGAAGTCCGAGGCGTTGCCTCGGGCCGGCGGGTGATAACGCTGGTCCGGTCGATGTAGCGCTGCATGTGAGGAGGGGTCACCAGCCGCCCGCTTCTGATCAATTGCCTTCTATAGCGACCAGACAGCCGGCCGGGGCTCAGAATCTTGGGGCGACCACGACCCTTGCCGCTGGGGACCCTCCCCCTTCTCTTGCGCTCGTCCCCGTCGTCTTCCTCGTCCTCTTCATACGGCTCTTGAGCTTCTTCTTCATCCTCGTCTTCGTCCTCCGGCCAGTCTGACTCATCCTCATCCCCGTCCCTGTCTGCTAGTTCTTCCCGACGCTCGTCATCCTCCTCGCCGAGCTCATCCCGCTCCATCTCATCCGGGGCCTCCTCCTCGGAGCTCTCATCTGATTCTCTTCTCTCCTCACCAGAATGGTCAATTCCCGAATCTACCTGTTTCTCTCCAAACACCTTCTCTATAAGATCAGCCATTGCTCACTCCTTTCTGGAAACTCGTTTCCACGCTCCTGGCAGCCTGTGACTGCCCCAAGCCACCGGCACCGTGCNNCGGAATTCCAGCAGTAAGGCAGGCCTGAAGAGGCATCTTGTGACCGGAGATTATTCATGCAGCAGATCCCGCACGCCAACTCCCTCGACCTTCCCGTGAAGCCCCATCGCGTTTATGCCCCTATTCAATTCCTGTACCGCTTGCTTCTGGCGACCGGGGGGGTTAGCATCAACGGCGACGATAACCTGGTCGACAAAGTTGATGAACGAGGCATATTTCTCCGCATTCCGCAGGCCGTTAGAGGAACACTCGACCTCGATGGCTACGACTTCCCCGTCCTTCGAGGCTAGGCAGTCGCAGTAGACCCCGGACTTGAGCTCTGCCTCCAGGTCTGCCTTGTAGCCCTTCCCTTTGAACAACTCTGCTATGCGCCAGCACCAGTAGGCATGGACTATCCCTCCCTTCGGTAGCTTGGTGATCGGCTCGCCGTCCTGCTTGAGCCACGAGTGAGCCTTGGGTCTAAGCTCGATCAGCTTCGGCGGCTTGCCCTTCCGGCCCAGGTTGACCGGAGCTACCTGAATGAAGCCCTTTCTCTCCAGCTTGTTCAGCGCAGTGCTCATCTTCCTCCAGGACAGCTTCAACTGCTCCCTACGCTGGGTGGTGAACAGGAAGGGCTGCAAATTGACGTGCCTCAGCAGCCTACTCTCGTCCGTGCTCANNCGGATTCCCGCTTCAGGTACTCCTCCAACAGCCGGGAACGCTTGGTGACGCTTTTATTCAGCGAATTCAGTGAGCGAGCAGTCCATTCCTCAACCTCCTGCTTCGAAACGCTGCCGCTGTAGGCGAATTCGGGGATGTTGAGCAGGACGGGTCTGGGGCAGCGTTCTCCGCCCAGCACAGCAACACATGTACCTACGGGCAGTTTTCTCAGAACCCTGGCCTGTTCCCAGCTCAACCCCAGAATCTCCCTGGCATAGCCAAGCTCTCGCCCCTGTGAGTTGAAGACCAGTTTCAGACGGGTGTTGCTGGTTATAGCCGACGAGACCTGGCTCAACAGCTGCTCGACATAGATGTAGCTGACGGCGAAGGGCCTGCTGCGGGTAGCCAGATGGTCCATATCACTTACGTATTCGGTCTTCCTCTGCATGATGAGGCCGCGGCTTTCGTCCAGGACGTGGATGAGGAGGGGGTAGTCTGAGGGGTTGTACTGCCGATATAGCTGGATGTAGTGCATGAGAAGGTAGCTTAACAGCTGCTGCAACTGCTCCGGGCACCCGGCGAAGTCCAGGCGAACGCTGCTTCCCTGGGCAAGCTGATCCAAGTCGAATCCGGTGTTGCAGGCGAAAATCGGGCCGGCCAACCTGACCATAGCCCTGGTCCGGTCCCGAATGGTATCCCTGTACAAATCATCTTTGCTTCTCGGCTTGAGCTTCAAACTGGAGAGGAGGAGATCCAAATCCTGAAGGGTGGGGCAGAAGTCCGTATCCTCGTAGAACTCACAGAGTTGACCCAGGCAGTCTTGCAGGAAGTTGGACGAGGCAATCCAAAGACCGAAAACATGGCAGAAACAATCGGCGAAGGTGGCCAGCCAGCGGCCAGTGGGAACATTCTTCGGCGCTTTAAGAACCGAGAACCGCAGCTCCTCCCAGGGAATCCTCAGGAGGTCGGGCGCCACTCGCAACATGTCCTCATATTCGAACCTGGAATCATGGAACCACAGGTGACAGTCACGCTGATATAGCTCGGTCGCGACGTGTTTGGCAGCATTGCTCTTGCCTGAGCCGATATCGCCCGAGATGATGAGGCCCTTAACCACGTCGTCCTTTAGGCTCCAATAGAATGGCCGGCCGGATTGGCTTACCGTGCCCACTTCGGCGCCCCGGGAACCCAGCATCTTCGGCTCGGGAGCTGGGGCGAACGGATCGTCACCGGCCACGACCCCCGCCCACTGAGCCTTGATCCTGGCCTCGGCCGCAGCGTAGAGATCCTTGTCATTAGTCAGCAGGTAGGCCTCAAGCAGGCCGTTTAGCTCCTCGTCATCCTCCAGGCCCGCCTCCCTCTTCATCGCTATGAGCCTCTTCACCAAGGCTATCCCCTCCCAAGCCTCCGGATCTTCCTCTCCAGCTGGGCCAGCTTGGCGTTCTTCACCATCTTTGCTAGCAACCCGAGGGTCCCGGGTAGATCGATGTCCCTCTCCTTGACCAATTCAAGCTCCAGCAAAGCCTCCTCGTACCTCTCCTTCATCGGCATACATCGGAGACAGAACGCCAGCCCGTGGCCTGGAAAGGACCGGGCGTGACGATAGCAGAGGCCTACCCCGCAACCGGCACATCGGATGGCACAGGACTTGCAGAGCTGGACTGCACAGACAGCACAGGAGACCTCTACATCCTCCTCTCCCAAGATGGACTTCCCGCAGTTGGGACAGCGCTCGAAGCGATGCTCCACATCCGTGGTAACGTTCCCTTGAGGATCGGTGGCTATCTCCTTGACGTAGCTCCTTATGGGACGACCCTGAGAATCAACCTTCAGTATTCGCTTGATAACCCGCATGGCTTACTCCTTCAGTCTGTTGATGACCTTGATCCCAAACCAGATCAAAGTCCCCAGGAAAGCCAGTGGGAAGATCAAGGGCGTCCCGATGAGGTCAAGGACGGTTGAACGAAACAGCCAGAACGACACTACAAGGAAGGCCAGAAGGGGCCAGGACGCCCTCAGTATCTTCCGGGACACTATCAACCAGCCGACAAACTGGAGCATACTCAGTGCCTAATGAAGCCTGGGGAATCGCTTTCGAGAGCACCGGCTGTGCCCAGTTCACCCAGGTCGATCTCGTCGACGTCGGAGGCCAATTCCTCCACCAGCGGGTCAGTGATTCGCGCGGTCAGAAATCTGCCTTCAGCGATGCCCAGACTGGCAAGGCGGTCACGGACCTTGGTTTCGACCTCCTCAACCAGAAGCTTCACATTCTGCTCTTCGCCAACACTGACCGAATAGTGCTCACCTGAAACGGTGAAGTATACTCTCATTTCAACCTCCTAGAACCAAAGCTCCATACCGGCGTCAATCATCGTAGAGCCAATGACTGGGCCGATGTCTTGCCGGGAGAGGTGAGTTACATCCTTCAGGTTAGTTGGGGTCCATCCGGGAACTGGTGGCGCTCCATCCTTCAGGGATACGACTACCCTATAGGTAGCTTCTCCGGGAGGGGTGCCCACCTGTGAGATCGCGTTTAACACTCTGTCCGTGTAGGTCTCAAAGTGCTCTTCCTCATCCAGGCTAGGGTCGTGTGCGTACTGCAGCTGGAGATCCCAGCGGGCTAGACAGCGGCTGGCATTGTGCCGGCTGTAGACCTCGAGGTAGGCAGTTTCCAGGTAGCGCCCTGTCATCCAAACCTTCAGCCCCTTCTGGATGGTGTCCCAAAGCCGATACAGGTAGTCGGGATCCAGCCCAGTCCGGTTGACTATCTCAAGCCAGATCCGCATTATCTCGTTCGCCACGTAGACGGTCGAACGGCTCCACAGGCGTACGCCGATGCGGGTGAGAACTCCCGTTGCCATCATTCCTCCTTGTGATTGTCTGAAGCCTCGCCTTCGGGAGTTTCTTCCTCAGCCGTTTCGCTTCCCAGGATCTCGATGCTTACCTGGGCGCTTGGCTCACGGTTGAGGGGCTCCAGCATGCTCTGAATCCGCTGCCCCGGTGGCTGGCAGACGAAGAACCTCAGGGCTGCATACGGGCTCCTGTCTCCCGAAGCCTGATCCTCGACCAGATCCAGTAGAGGCAGAGAGAGGTCCTCTTCCATTGTCGCTCCGCAGTCATAGAGAGGCTTGACCCTTATAGAGAGACCGGAGATCTCGAAGACGAGATATCCTCCCTCAAGAAAGTGCAGAGTCAGGAGGGTGATAGCCAGCTCCTCCACCTTCCCCAGCCATTCCCTGATCCTGGCTGTGCCCAAATCCGTGTGGCCGAGTCGATCCAGGCATTCATCAATGAGATTTCTGACCAGCTTCCACGCCCTCTGGAAGGTCCGGTGCGGAGTTGTGGCCACCGATCTCTCCACCGCCAAACCGGTTCCAACTTCCACGAGATCTGCCTGTTGCCCATCATCGTTAGCGCTCAACATAGACTCCTCCTCTCCTATAGCTAAGCTGCTCCTGCCGTCTCTGGCTCTTCACTATGTCCAAGATATCGCCCCAACCGAGGAGATCAGGGTTATCGATCAGTTCCCTCCTTGCGGCGAGAGCGCTGAAGATAGCCTTCCTGATCCTCCTGCCTGACCACCCCTTGGTAAGCCGGACTAGACGAGTCGTCTCGGCCTGGTCATCGGTCCGTCCCTTGCCTCGATTCGGCTGCGTTATCTCCAGACGCACTCCCAATAACCGCAGCCCTTTCAGGGTGTCCCTCAAGATAGCCTCCCTTTCCTTCGGACCGGGGAGGGGGACATATAGAGAGAGGTCAGCCCTGTCTTGGAAGGCGGGCTCAACGCCCTTGGGCAGGTTACTCGTCGAGATTATGAGAACGTTCCGAAGCCTCTTGATGCGGTCAAACCCTTCAAGGAACGAGTTTACGCCCCTGTAGACGTCCACCGGGTTGGCCTCGGACAGGGACGCGGCCCTGTTCGTAGCCAAGTTCTCTATTTCGTCCAGAAGCACGAAGATCGCAGCCTCTGTGCTGGCTAGCTCCTCCAGGCGGGAGAACAGTTTGTCTNNGCCAGTGGCTGACCAAGCCGTGGGAGTTGACCCGGCACCACACGCTTTGGCTCAGTCCGTTCTGGGAGAAGTAGCGCGCCGCTTGGTCAGCCAAGCCGAGCGCCAGAGTGGTCTTGCCGGTCCCGGGCTCGCCGTAGAGGAAGAGCATCCCATGAATTGGCAGGCGGACATGGGAAGCCGCTTTCTGCCGAAACGTGTAAGCTGATATGAGAGTGTTCAGGGCGAACTCCTTGACCTGATTGCCTATGTAAAGATGCTCCCAGGCCTCTTGACCCTCGTGGCAGGGCAGCCGCCAAAGAGCACTGAAGTACTTCCGGTCCTCCTCGCCCAACTGGATCGTCTTCATCTCTACATCACCTCCGAAGTTGTTTCCGGAATTTGCTTCTCTTCGCAGCGCCACAGGTTGTATCCGACAACGGGTCTGCGTTTGCATCGTTTTGCGCACGTCCATTCAATCCGTCCCCGACCATCTTCCTGGCGATGATCCGGGCCAGGACCCTGAGCCCTTTCTCAAGTTCATCCCGGGAAACGCCTTGTCCATTCACGGTTATCCGTCTCGCCTCTCCTGTTCATCAGCGTCCGTAACATCCCGGGCACGCACTGGAGAAGCCCGAGCCGCGAGCATTCGGTCCAGCCTGCCGCTCGTTCTGCTCCGGTGGATTAAGAAAGTACTGCAGGGCTTTGGTGACCGTTCGCCTGATGTACGCGGAGGGGGAGGGATGATCACAGGCCTTGGCGTTCGGACGGTAAGCGATGATCGCCGCCAAGTCTCCGGGGTCGGTGATACCGGCGTTGATGGCCACTCCCAGCAGGCTCATGTCGATTCCGGAGCGGGTCAGATCACCACTCTGCTTACCCCTGCCTTCGAACACCTCTCTGATCCTGGGATACTCGGTTATGAGTCTGAGAAACTGCTCCGGAAGCTCGTCGGCCATCTCAAATTGGAGGTCTTGGCCGCGGCGCTCATCCGGTGGTTCGCCGCTGGGGAGGTCCGGGTCGATCGGATGCCTTACTACTTCACTGGGTAGGAGATCCAGGGGCTCTCCCTTTAGCCGATCGATGAAACGGGTCCGCTCACCGGTCACTTGGTGAGCGCCGTAGGGCAATTTGATGATGTCGCCATATCCATCCCGTCTGCTGAGCTGCCGCGGATACGCAGTAATGGATATCAGCTCCTTTGGGTATTCGACCTGCTCCAAGGCTTGCAGAGCAATGCACAGGGGGAGCTTGGCCGGCACAGACCTCTGGAAGAACGCGTAGATGTGATGCCCCTTTCCCCCAGAGAATGCCGCGTAAGGTCTAGGGAAGTAAGGGCAGAGGTGGTCGAAAAGTTCTCTAGTGACTTCCAAGAGGACAGACTTGAACTTGTCGTAGATATCCAAGGGATGGAAGCCCTGTGCCTGGAGGGGTCGGATCACCGACCTCACCAGATCAATATCCAGACCGATGAATTTAACCTTGTCTCGAGCGTCGAGGAGGTAGGCAGCCAAGGTCTTATCACCACTGAAATGAGAGAGCACATCCCCCATGGTGAGTGGATGATCGCCAGGCCTGTAGGAGCCGTCGGGGAGCTGGTACGCCCAGACCCTCGTGGCTCGGCTCTTCGCATGGAAAAATAGGTCGTGGAAGGCAACGGCCTCCCTCAGCAGTTCTCGCGCAATTCTAGACGTCTTGTCCATCGCCCTCCCCAATGGAAGGGAGCGGCCAAAGGTTAGCTCCCTGGCCCCTCAAACTTGCCCTTCAAAGACTCCAACTCCGCCCTTAAATCGACCTCAATCAGCTCCTCATCGGCCTCAGGCTCCGAACGGTCTTGCTCTTCTAATTCCCGTCGGCGCTCCTCGCTAACGACAAGAGACCATAAGTAGTAGCCCCTGCCCTGAGCCGACGTCCTGATTCCGTGGTAACACAGGCCGATCCAGTCCCCAACCCTCACGTGCTGCTCCAGCCGTTTTGCGTGAAGTATCTCGCTTAGCCAGACTGAACAGCGGCTCCCGCGCTCAAGGTCCAGGAGCTCGGCCACATGACCACTCCCCACCCGTGTTGTGGGGTTTCGGACGGCTAGAACCTCGAAGTACCGCATCTCCGCCGTCTCCGGCTCCCACACCGGCGGGAATGGCTCCTGGACATGCTCCTCCAGCTTGGCCTTATGCTGTTCCAGATTCTCTGCTGTCACCGTAGATCACCTCCTCCTCATTGACCACCATCAACCGCAACCGCTCCAGCCGCACGATCTCCCAATGCAGTTTTGCAAACTCCCGTCCAAATTAGGTTTTCGCCGCAGCTCGGGCAGAGATTGGCGGCCTGCTCCCGATTGAAATCCTCCCCCGGTTGGGGTCTGCCCCGACCTTGCTCTGGATTCCGCTTCTTGTCCGACTTTCCGGTGGGCATCCTGATCACCTCCGACTGTTTCCCTGCACAGGTAGCTTTGCGACTGGAGCCTCCTCGGTTGAAAGTCTAGGTCCTGGTGATATACTTAAATGGGGGCTTATCCTCTTGGGCTAGAGGTGGTGTCATAAACAAGCCTCGACGCTCACATGCCGGACGCATGAGATAAGCCCCCTTCTCGTTTCTAATCTTAACACATGTTTAACTGAACTCCATTAGTGCATCAACGATAAGTCACCTCTCAATATAAATTCTCTCAAAATCCCTAAAGATCGTCCTAACTCTTTGCCAAAATCTGCATTCGCTTTCCTTTTTCGCTGCTTTGTTCAGATCCCTTATGTTCAGGATATCAATCTTACGCTTGCAATGCAGTAAAGAAGGGGGCCATCTACAGCTATTTTCAAGAAATTCCTTCCCTTGATCACCGCCGATTCTTTCTGTGAAGAATCGATACAGGGGACATTCTAGATATTCCAAATCCAGCATCCAGCGCAGAACACTTTTGACAAAGAAGAGATCCAACCATGGATGAGGACCTATAAATGTCATGTCGTGGCTCTTTGGTACTTCTGCTGGAAGACGAGCAAAGACGCTTCCATTTCTTCCGACTTCGACGATAGCATCAGGCACTTTCTCAGACATCAGCAAGAACGGCCTTCCGCTCTTCGGAAGGATTAAAGGAGAATTCGTACCTACTCGATTAAGGGCAACTTCAACCTGGTCAGTCAGCTTCGTAAATTTGCTGCGTCTTCCAGTAATAGAAGAAAAAGCGTTGGATGCGGCATATTCAAAATTGCAACAGAGTGCTAGTGCTATTGATCTGGCAGTATCCAAAATAAAAGAGGGATAATGCTTGGCAATTTTGGATATTCTCGCCAGTCTAGATGTAAAAACGCTAACGAAGTATTCATAATATGCCACCTGCGCTTCCAGAACCTCTTTTGCAACTTCGGGCTCCTTCCTAAGGCGATTAAATGCCAACAAACTATTGTAAGCCAAGTTTGTTAACGACATTATCTTATTGCCATAACCGTTGTACTCGCTATTTAAGTCAAGAGATACCGAAAAGATATTTCCAAAATCTTGCTTGCCCTGCTTGAATAGCAGAGGATATACATTAAGGGCTGCTAATATAGTGTTGACAA
>JABAHQ010000089.1_pt2 | contig 10904 bp, 5 predicted proteins | sample 7062091 | NCBI WGS metagenome assembly JABAHQ01 (sample SAMN14534359, study PRJNA622989) | marine sediment metagenome | biome: marine biome [ENVO:00000428]; feature: marine pelagic biome [ENVO:01000023]; material: deep marine sediment [ENVO:00002113] | place: India: Gulf of Kutch | collected...
GAATGCTTCATGTACGTGTCGAGTCGATCCCAGGGCTCGCCGCCGAAATAGTCGGGCAAAAAACTCGGGATGTCGGCAGTCCCGGCAAAGCTAAACAGGTTGGTGACGCCCGCCCCCACGCTCGCTGCTTTGAACCGATTCGATTTGGTCACGATAAACGACGTCATGTATCCGCCGTAACTCCAACCCATGACACAGAGGCTGTCGGGATGAGCCACGCCCAGGCCCACGACTTTGTTGACGCCTGCGATCAGATCATCGTAATCGCCGAATCCCCAATCGTTGTAGTTCGCAAATCGAAACTCCTTGCCGTAGCCGCTGCTGCCACGAGGATTTGCACGCAAGACCGCGTAGCCCTGCTGAGCGAACGCCTGAATCGGATAACCCGAACTCCGAGCCGTGTAGGTTTCCGTAAACACGCCCGCAGGCCCGCCATGAATCTGCAAAATTAGTGGGTGCAGTCGATCCAAAACATGATTGACAGGATAGGTCAACAGGCCTTCAATCTCCAGACCATCTTTGGATGTCCAGGTGATGGCTTCCGTTTTTCCCATTCGAAATTTTGGATAATCGGAATGAATGTTCGTCAGCTTCTTGGGGTCAAACGTTCCAGTCGATGTCACATGAACCTCTGACGGAGTGTCGGTGGTTTCGTGAATGAAAGCGAGTGTCTCACCATCCTGGCTCAGTGAAGCATTTATGAAATTTCCGCGTCCGAGTGTAAACATCTCCGGTGGCGTGCCATTCCTTGGAAGAACAAAGACCCGACGGCTCGTTTGGTCTGTCTCCGCAAAAAGAACTTCTTTGCTGTCATCTGACCAGCCGATGAGCCGCGGAAACCGATCGGGTGTCTCGGCAAGTTTTTGAGGTTCGCCGCCTTTCGCCGGCACAATGTAAATATCAATAGCAAAGGCCCATCTTGGATTGCCGCCATCCGAAACACACGCCAGCCACTTGCCATCCGGCGAATATCGGGGCATCATGTCTGCTCCGCTAAACGTGACCAACGGGGTGACCGCACCGCTGTCGGAGGGAACCGTGGAAATATCCGTGGTCGGCCACTCATCAATTTTGGGATTGATACGATGTTCAAACGCAATGATGCGTCCATCGGGCGACCAATCGAACGGCCGAGTCCCAAAAAGTGAACCGATATGAAAATTGCCGGACGTCAATCTTTGAACCTCACGATCGCCGTTCACGTCCTTGTCAACAGTGATCGTGTAAAGGTGAGCGTACTTGTAGTTGGTGTCCAACACCTTCATGTCTAACTTGGCTTTCTTCCTGTCTTTCTCGAGTTCGGTTTCCGGATCGTTCATGGTGTAAGCGATACGCTTGCCATCCGGCGACCAGGCATATGCGTTCACCCCGTCCTCCGCTTGAGTAATCTGTTCCGCTTCGCCGCCTTTCAACGACAGCACCCATATCTGATTCTTGCCATCCTCTCCCCTGGCCGTGGTGAAAGCAAAATATCTCCCGTCTGGAGAAAAGCTGGGATTGGCACACGATTCATCCCCGCGCGTAAATTGTTGATTTCGTTTACCATCGGACGATACCACCCAAATGTGTGTCAAATATTCGGAGGTTTCTTTATCCATGATTGGTGTTGATATGGTGTAAGCAATCAGGCGACCATCGGGAGAGACCGCTGGGTCGCTGACTCGTTTGAACTTTATCATCACCCCCGGCGTCCACCCTCCAGGTGATTCCTGAGTCCATCCTCTGCACCACATGCAGAAAATTAGAACTGCGAATGTAGTGAACAAGCCCAAGTTCTTGATTTCCATTGACTCCCCTTTCCCTATTCTCTGATTTTTGTAAAACGATTACTGGCTAAGAATTCGGAGTGAATCCACCCAAAACAACAGAATGTACAAAATATCAAACTGCAAGTCAAACCTAAAACCTGTCGTTTATGACCAACCAACATATCTTCTGTGTCATTTTTTGTTGCTACTACATAGAAATTATCTTATATTCCGCTATCCCGCCGCAGCACACACGAGCCACACTCAGTTGGAAGATTCGAGTACGGAGAAAGTCCTGTAAATACCGCACGTCCTCACCGGTTGGGATACCAGAAAAATCAGATCCTTAGTTCTACCCTGAAAAAAGTCATCAAAATTGAATGAAGGCGAATAGTTGAAGGCAAAACCACCATTTCTCCCGACAAAAAATAGAATTACGAGTACGGTAATTTGCCGGATCATTTAACCTGAATAATTCATGAATTGAAAAACACTTGTAGAATATCGGTAAGCAAGAATATTTAATGAACAACGGGTTATGAAGTGCTGGAACCACCTACTGTGCTTAAATACTTCTGGTCTTTTCTGCCTAGCGAAAATTTCAAAATTAAAACAAGGGGAATTGAACAATGAATGAAAGAACGCTCGTAAAATTTGAAAAGAACAAAACTTTTCTAAGCGGGACTTCCAGCGCTGGTATTCAACTAGGCGCAGATACGGATCCGCAGGTCTTACTGGCGCTTAAGAATGACAGTCCCTTTCCCGAGCGACAGATAGAGCTTGGCAAAATCGCCATCAATGCAGAAGGCGGTAAGGATATTGAATTTGGCAAAGGCTCGAAAAAGGTCACCTTCAAAGGCGGCGCCAATGCCAGCGCCTTCTCGGGATTGGGCGTCTATCAGGATGCCAACTCCTTGATCGGATCGCTCGGGCTTGATGACAACATCGCACCAGCATTAGATCTACAAGACAGCGCGGACTCGCTCTATCTGCTCCTGAGATGGGGGTACGACCTCGAAGCGTCGACCAGTGGTGCCGTGGCTTTGGGCGGGCCGGGTTTAGTGAAATTTGGAGCAGACGGCAAGCGCGAAGCCATGTTCGCAGTGATGCGGCGCCTGCCGAAGAGCACAGGTGCATTGACGGCAGTTAAGAAAACCCTGAACAGTTGGAGGCTGCCGTCTCAAGTCGATTCCATCAAGGATTTCGAACCCGGCACCTGGCTGATTTCGGAAGTAGACAGCGCCATCGCCCTGACGCTCGGCGCCCAATTCGGCTACAACTTTAACTGGGTGAAAGAAGCGAAACTGAAGGGACTCAGCGGCGATATCGGCCTTCAGCTGCAGCTTGGTGTGACTGCGGCGCTTGGCTTTCAGGCCAGCGGCAAGTTTGCACTGTTGATAGGGCGCGACGCCAGCGATGAGCAAACGCAAGAACTCCGCCTGCGCCTTTTCAAACAACGAAAAAAGGGCTGGAATTTTGCCCTCAACACACGTGCCTCTGTTCAAGCAGACTTTGACTCCTTTCTTCCGGATAACTTCAACGATTTGGTTAAGGCCGTCTTTGGCACACACGGCGCCCAAATTCTCAAAGACCTTGAGGTGATAGAAAAATGGACGAATCCCAATCAAGACATCTCTGAACTCCTCGGCGGTATCAGCGTTGATTATTTCAAGAAATTTGTTGCAGACGTCACCGGCGTCGATCCCGAAACCGCCTTCGACGAAGCCAAAGGCCGACTGCAAAGCTTTCTCGAAAAATGGAACCAACTCGATCACAAAGCTGCCACGACATTGTGGAAACTCGTGGAGGAAAACGTCGATCTGTCGGATATCCGCAACATCGTCAACATAATTACCGAGAGCGACGAGCAAAGCATTAAGCGACACCTGGAAGACAAAATCGCAGATGTCGATTTCTTTAAAACCCCCGCAGGCAAATTCCTCTTGTCTTTGATTCCTCTGGACAGCCTCCTCTCTGTGCTGACGGATTCACAAGCGTTTGAAAAGTTCCAGGAAGTTGCTCAAAAAGCGTCCGAGGTTCTGGACGGTGAATTGATGGAAGAAACGCTGATCAAGCTTCAGGACAATCTCAACCAGCGTCTGAAATTGGATAAAATCGAAAACGTCGTTTCTGAGACCGACTTCAAAGACCTGGATGAATGGCTCAAAGCGAAACTCTCGGACTTTCTGGGCGAGACGTTGAATTTGTCTAAATTAGATGACATCAGAAAGACAATTCATCTGCTTTTTGAAAAACGTCAAGAGTTTTATGACAAGACCCTCAAAGCCCTGACGAGACAATATGAATTTAAACTCAGTGCCGCTTACCAAAAAACCACCACCAATCAAGCGCTTATCGATGTGGTTTTCGATTTTGGGAAAGGAGATGTCAGCAAGCATTTGAAACAGGCCATTGGCGGCAAGTTTGACAAGCTCATGGCAGAGTCCCATTCGGGGATTCGGCTCAAAGCCGCAACCCTCACACATGAAATCAACCGCCAAAGTTCGGTTGAATTAAGCCTGCCATTTTTCAAAAGCAGCGTCAAGCATATCAATAATTCGCTGGCAAAAGTGAATGCGGTTGATGAAGACGACGGCCGCGTACTGGTCTACGAGCTTGGAGCCAAGGACATTGTTTTGCGGAAAAACCAGCAGGTCAGCACACTCGCGGTTGGAGGGTTTCTCAAAGTCAACGCGAACCAGGTCCGCATCCATTCGACGGATGCTCTAACCTATTCGTATTCGTTCCGACAGGCAAAAAGAAATATGAAACGAGCCGACGTGCAATACCAGTTGAAGCCTTATGTGAAAGCCTATTTTCCGTCCTCGTTTAGTGCGATGCACGATGGTGCCATCAGTGCCCCGTTCGACACCTGGGTTGGCGATCTGGACAAGACCATCGATCAACTGGAGTCCAACGGGACGGACAATTTTGGCCACACCCTCATTTCTTTGCAGGTAAGTCTGTCTTCTGAAATTGCCTCGGCCTGGCTGCAAGCGCCATCGGACAAAAAGGCCATTCAATACATGAACATGTCTCGGCGTTTGCAGGCCAAACTAAAACAGCTGCTGCCGTTTTATTATTTCCAAAATGTTGAGAATTATGAGAACATCGTACCTGCTTCGGTGCTTTTGGCCTACGCAGCCGTGCCGCCTTCTACGACAATTCAAACATCGTTCAATGCTCTGAAGAAGATAAGTACAGACCGAGACGTATACTGGAATTGGCCTGACCGTAATCAACAAGAGGCGATGCTAAACAACAACTTGACTGCCGCGAGACTGGCCCGTCTCCTCGAACAAGTCCACAATCGCGTGGAGGCGACTCCGGGAATGGAAGGCAAAGCCAAGTTCTACGATCCCGAGCGTGTTGCGGGCTTTCTGAGCGATGTGATCAATGGCAATACAGAAATGCATTTCCGAAGTCTGTTTCTGGTTGAGTCGGAAATCGTGCACGGCGCCCACGATGCCGGGCTTAAGCTGGCAAAATTTGCAAAGAAAGCGAGCAGCGAACCATCGGAAGCGGTGAAAGTGCTTGCGGATTTTGGGGCGAACATAACCGAGACGTTTAACAAGAGTGTCCGGTCCATCTATGGCGGTGATGCCGTCCGTCCCCTCGGAACCATGATGTTTGCCGAAGCTGCTTTTGCGCTGAATCCTCAAGTCAGCCTGAGCGACGCGAATGCCATGCTCGACCTGATCATACTGAAACAGACGACAGATTTCAATTTCGCCCGCTACGTTGAAGGCAGGGACGTCCCAACTGGGGACGTATTACTTCAAGAGCGGCTGGTTGAATTGGCAAGCTGATATTTTTGCTGAAGTGCTTGAGCGGAAGCTAATATAATTAGTGACTGAACGAAAACGGGCTGTTGCTGTCATTCCCGAGATCTTTTGTTCGGGAATCTCCTGCCTAATTTCGGGAGATTCCGGCACAAAACAATGCCGGAATGACGTGCACTAACGAGTTTTCGTTCAGTCACTAATTAACATTCTCATTTCGATAGTCATTTGTTTAAGTTGCAGTTATGTTGAAGTTGGAGTGCAAAAATCAGTGAAGTGTATTTTTGCCGTCAGGGAAGCTTCCTATAAAAAAGGTCTCTACGCTCACTGATTTCTATAATCCTGCTCAATCGAGTGAGAAATGTTAGAAGCTAATTTTATTCAGCCGACGCAGGCGCTAGTTCCCTCGGTTAGTAAAAAACTTCAAAAACTGAAAACCCTCTTTATCCTGACTCCGTTCCTAATCGCCCTCTCTAAATCCCACATCCACAATAAAGCCTGAAGTGGTCACATAAACCTCGTAGACATTCGTTTCGGATGGATACGTGAACACCGTATTGCCATAAACGGCGTCTACAAATCGCAACTTGTGGCCATATTTGTAAAGCCATCGCCATTCGGGTCGTTCTTCCTTTTCGATCAAACTGTAAACACTTGGCTTCCGACTTATCTCATCCTGATAATTGATATAGCGGCCTCGAATTCTGGTGAGTTTGTACATGGTGTGAATGCCTAAGAAATTCATAAAATCATCCCACTTCAGGATGTCTCCTTCGAGCGCCCATTGATCGCCGTTCAAAAGGAATTTCAGCGTTTTCTGTCTCTCGCCATCAGAAAATGGCGTGAGCTCAAGATACATGGATGCTGTGCCATCTCCTTCCTCTAAAGCCATACAATGTACCTCTGCAACCAGCTCTTTGTGTGTAAACCGATCGTAAGACTGAATAAACGCAGCCAAAAACAATACCGCAGCGGAAACGGAAATCCAGAGAATGGTGAAAACGAATCGGAAGGTATTCTCTGAAATGCTGATATGTTTAATCAGTTTCCCGCGAACTTTTCGGAAAGTGCGTCTGAAGCGATTCAAGACCAAAACCAGCAACGTTAGCAAGGCCGCAACCAAAGAAGCTGCGAAAACGACAATCACGAGCGTCGTTTCAAATGGTGGATCAAGCATCAGAATATTCCCCGTTTAATCTTAATTCAGTTATTTACGAACAACATTGATGCTTTTCGGGCAAGATTGTGCAAGACAAAAGAATTGTAAAAAAAATGATTAAGAGTAACTAATCATAATCATTCAGGTGGCACTCAAAAAGGCAAAACGATTTTTGGCAAAACTTTTAAAAAAAACGTCATTGAGAATTGAAAAACTCACAGGAAATGCGCTTGGTTTGAATATTGGCCTTAATGGCATTTAATTCTACACCGCTGTTTGAGAGCAATTGTTTTGCCCTGCTAAAATATATACCTCAATAAACCTGAATAGTCTACACAAAAATTGCATGTCGTTTTGGAACTTGCTCCGCTGGGGTTAGGAATTTAAAGCATGACCCTCATCGTCGTCCCCTCACCGATCTTGGTGTCTTTGACGACGAGTTTGCCCCCGTGGTAGTCCTCCACGATACGTTTGGCCAGGCTCAAACCCAGTCCCCAGCCTCTTTTTTTGGTACTGTATCCGGGTTTGAAAATGTCACTTTTTTTCGAGCCTTCGATTCCTCTGCCGTTGTCTGAAATATCAATGTAAATATGGTGCTTGCCATTCTTGAGGCTTCCGACATCGATATTGATCTGTCCGCTGTCTTTTTCAATGGAATCCAATGAGTTTTTGACCAGATTCTCGATCACCCATTCAAAAAGCTCTTTGTTAAGTGGCACTTCACTGTCCTGCAGGGCATAATTTTCTGTGATCTTTACTTTCTTGCCCCATTGGGGAAGCCGACGCTGAAAATAGTTCACAACTTCGGAGATCACCGCATGTATTTTCGTCCGCCTTAATTCCGACCGAGAGCCAATTTGTGAAAAGCGCGCGGTGATTTTGTTCAGGCGGTCTACATCCCGCTCCATTTCGATCAAGGTTTTCTGGGCGTCTCTGTCTTGCACCTTCGATTTTAGCAACTCCATCCAGCCCATAATTGACGAAAGCGGCGTTCCGATTTGATGCGCCGTTTCTTTTGACATGCCCACCCAGATGAACTGCTCCTCACTGCGCTTGATGCTTCGGAATCCGAAAAAGCCGATTAAAATGAACAATCCAACCACGGCAATTTCAATGTAGGGAAGCAACTGCAATTGCTCGATCAGTTTGGAGTCGCCGTAATACAAATTATTCAGCAATCTGCCTTCATATTTGATGGGGATCGGATCCGCTTCGCGTTTCATCACTTCCATAATCTCTTTGACTTCGGCGATGGCCTGCTTGGAATGATCGTTGGGATCGACATCGATGCCCTTCCACGCAATCGGGGTGTCGTCGGAGTCGGTCATGATGATTGGGAAGTTCGTGCGTTGAATGATTTGCTCAAAAATAAAATTGAGGTTTGAACTCGTCTCGGCGGTTGCGGCTGACGCGTACATCTGTGCATAAAATAACAGAATCTCTCGAGATTCCGCCCTTAATGCACTCACGAGACGCTGGCTGTAAAACAGCAAGGAAATGATGATGAGGATGGCAAAGATAAACAGCAGGCCTTTAAATCGGCCTTTCAGTCGGTAAAGGTTGATTTTCATTTTTTTAAAAGACCATTCTTTATTGGCCTCCCTTGAATTGCCAACTGTAAACCACCAGGCCCAGAAGGAGAGCCAGGATACCAAAGGTCGACCACACACCGATGGTAAACGTTTTCGGCTCAAACACAAATTTAATGTCGTGATTTCCTGACTGCAAAAAAATGGACCGCAGGATATAATCGGTCTTGTAAATTTTGGTCTCCCTGCCGTCCACGTAAGCCTTCCATCCGGCCGGGTAATAGATTTCACTGAGAACCATGAGCGCAGGTTTCACAACTTCGGCGGTCAGGGTGATCTCGTGAATATCGTAAGACGTTACCTGCACTTGATTTCCGGTTGAAGGCTCAATTGCAAAGCCAGGCTCTTCCTCCAAAATGGCCAGTTCTCTCGGATCGAATTTTCCCGAGTTTAAGTAGTCGAAGAATTTCTCGCCATCTTTCACCACCTCGATTTGGTCGACAAAAAAGGCTCTTGGCAACACACCGGTGTTTTCGAACACCGACGGCCTGCCTTGCACAACCGGCTTGAACCTCGGATCCGGGATGGGGTAATGAGAAACCAGATATTTCACGTTCAGCATATCGACGATGGCGTAATCCGATTGCAACGTGGCTTCGGAAATATCATCAGGTGCAATTGCGTTAACAGCCGGTTGTCCATCCCGGTGGGTCACGTTTATGTACTTGGACAAAAAGGGCGGCATGCCGTAAAGGTTGCGATACTGAGGATCTAATTTAGTTTTCTCGAGAAACGTTTGATAGATTTTTAGTTTTGCAGCATGATACCCTTTGATATTTTGAAGCAAATGGTACATGTACCAGGTTTCCGGCTTGTTGTCGTAAACCGGATAAATTCGAAACGGCTCGTCTTGTCGTTTCAGAAATCGCACCGCTGCGTTTTCTGCAAAATATTCCTTCGACTCGGTTTTTGGTTTTGGATCAGTGATTTTGAAATCAACCAGCCAAAGATCGGCAACCAACAGTGCCGTCAAGATGATTCCAAATGCGTTAATTTTGATTTTGTCCTGCAAGTAATAAATAATCAAGAATCCGGTGATGCCCGCGATAACCAGCAGCTTTAGCCCATCGGCCGCCGCCATTTCGTAGGCGGCTTCTTGGGCATCCGGTCCCAAAGGCTTGGCCGAACTGCCAACTAAATCCAGGTACGCCCCTCTGCCTAACACTAAGAATAATCCAACAACGGCGCAGACTCCCATGAAAATGTAGGTGTACTTGCGGATTTTTTGCCGTTCCGATTCCTTTGTTGCATTCATCAAGGCATGCAAACCTATTCCGGCAAGGGCAACCACCGCGAAACCAAACAGAATCAAGATCATGCTGGGTACCCGAAATTTATTGAAAAAAGGCAGCAGCTCATACAACGGTCCGTACAAAATGGGGAAGTGCTTGCCAAAGGCAACCAGCAAGGATGCCAGTGCTAGAATCGAAAAGAAAATGACCAACTTGTCGCGTCGTTTTAGTAGGATGGCCAGGCCGGCCAGCATCAGCGGGATAATGCCCATATAAAAAGGATAATCCGTAAACGGCATCTGGCCCCAATACGTCTGACCGCCAAAGCCCATGAACGACGGTACCACGAAGGTCACCATTTCGATGGGATGAAATGACCAGTTCGTGGCGTAACCGTAGTCCAATCCTTTCTCACCGCCGCGAATGGAATAGTGCGCGTACTCCTGCACCGGCAAATACAGCCAGGCGGACATGGCCACGCCAATGACAATGGCCCCGATTACGACTCCCAAAGTCTTTGAGATTTCAATGACCGGCTGTTTTTTCACCGCCGATTCAATGATCCAGTACAGAACGAACAAGCCCATCATCATGAATGTGTAGTAAGCGATTTGGGTGTGTGCTTGCAGCAATTGCAAACCAATGGCCAAGGCCAGCAAGGCAAAATAGCGCATTCGTCGTCTTTGCAGAAGCTCATCGAGCAAAAGAAGATTCAATGGGATAAAGACCGCGGTGGCGATCTTGGTGTTGTGTCCGAACGCCGTAAAAGAAATCACCTGCGGCTGAAACACGAAGGCCAGCGCAGCGAACAGGGCAATAACCCGGACTCGGGTTTTTCGCATTATCAACAAATAGGTGAACAGCCCAAGCAAAAAATAATTAAATAAGATGCGACTAAAATCTGGAACCGGGAAAACTCTTTCGACGATCCAAACGACTCCACGAAAGAGATCGCCTAGCAAATCCACAAATGGCGCACTTTGCAGGCTGGCAAATGATGGCATACCACAAAAAATATATGGGTTCCACAGTGGGTAGATACCACGGTCTAATGCGTCTTGAACAAACGGTTGTATACTCCTGGAGGTGATAGCATCCGGTGGGAGAAATGTCTTGCCGGCAAACATGACCTCATTGAAGAATATCAGCAGCAAGACAAGGAGCACCATTAACGGGAAAAAACTTGGATGCTTATTTAAGAAATCTATCAAAGCTGTGGAACGAGGCGAACTCTTCGACTTCGGAGCATCTTTCGGGGATTTCTTGCGCTTTTGCTTTTTCGCCATGTGATTATGCCTTTAGACTTTTAGAACAATGAAATTCCGCAGCTATTGCAGCTATTATAATAAAGAAAAATTAACTAAAAGTAAAGAGTAGAATACTTCAAACAAGTG
>JABAHQ010001719.1_pt3 | contig 10895 bp, 8 predicted proteins | sample 7062091 | NCBI WGS metagenome assembly JABAHQ01 (sample SAMN14534359, study PRJNA622989) | marine sediment metagenome | biome: marine biome [ENVO:00000428]; feature: marine pelagic biome [ENVO:01000023]; material: deep marine sediment [ENVO:00002113] | place: India: Gulf of Kutch | collected...
AACCGATAGATGGTGACCACGACCGCGACGACGATCGCGGCGTAGGGAAATGCGGCGTACAGGATGAAATCCGTCATGTTTTCCATCTCCTCTGATCCCCGGAGATGCCTTCTTCGGGCCCCAGCACCGGCAGAGCGCGCGTGAGCTCACGCGAGGTCGCGTACCCATCGGGCCGCAGCCCCAGTAGCACGGCCCGCGTCAACGCCGCGTAGACGTTGCCCGTCCCCTCGAACGACTTCACGATCCGGGTCAGCGCCGGCAGCAGGAGCTCTTCCAGCAGGGCCGAGCGCAACTCCGAGTCGTCGAGCACCGCCAGGAACCGGAGCAGCACCGACAGATGATCCGGCAACTCGTTCCCCGGGTCGAACCCGCGCGCCCGGTACTCGCCGTTGAGACCCGCCATCAGCGCGCCCCGCTTGTAGCTGTCACCGAACAGGTGGTAGCCGGCGAAGAGACAGCAGGCGGGATTCAGGTCGAAGGTGGCGGCATAGATCTCCCGCAGGCGGTCCAGCGTCAGACCGGCGATCGCCGATCGGAACCCGTCCAGCACCTCCGCCGCCTCAGGCCGTTCCGCAGCGGTCTCGGCCAGCAGCGCGTCCAGCTGCTCCCCCAGCCCCTCGTCGGGGTACTCGAGGGCGGCCGCCAGGCGCGCGAACATCGATCGCTCCACGCTCCACCTCCTCACGGTCCACGCGCCGGCGGCTCGCGCCGGCCGATGCCCACGCCCTGGCCCCGTTCCAGCGGGTCCTGCATCATCTCGATCGCCATCTCCCGGTGGTACGGCGGCACGACGAATCTCTGCTCGAAGCTGGGCAGCGATGTGAGCTGATAGATCGCCTCCGCGGTCTCGCGGTCGAGCCCCGCCTCGCGGAGCGCGTCATCCACGGCCGCCGCGTCGCCGTCGCCCACCGTACGCTGACGGCGCATCACCCGTACGGCGATCAGTTTCTTCACCACGTCCTTCACATGCTCTTCGTTGCCCGCCGCGAACAGCCGCGCCAGGTAGCGGATCGGGACCCGGGCGCGTTCGATCGAGCCGAAATAGTCATCCCCCTCGATGTCGTAGGCGCCGTTCGCCTTCGTCCCGATCACCGGCAACAGTGGCGGCACGTAGAAGAGCATGGGCAGCGTGCGCGCCTCCGGATGCAGCGGCAGCGCCAGCCGCCAGTTCTTCACGAAACGGTAGACCGGCGACTTCTGGGCCGACTCGATCCACAGCGGATCGATGCCGTTACTCCGCGCCGCCGCGATCACCTCGTCATCGAAAGGATCGAGGATGATGTCGCGCTGCGAGTCCACCAGCTCGTCGTCCGGGACGTCCACGGCGTCCGGGATCCTGTCGGCGTCGTAGAGTAGCAGACCCAGGTAGCGGATGCGTCCGACGCAGGAGTGGAAGCAGGCGGGCGCCTGACCGGTCTCCAGGCGCGGGAAGCAGAGGATGCACTTCTCGGACTTACCGGCGCCCCAGTTGTAATAGACCTTCTTGTAGGGGCAGCCGGAGACGCACATCCGCCAGGCGCGGCATTTGTCCTGGTTGACGAGGACGATGCCGTCCTCACCGCGCTTGTAGATGGCAGCGGCGGGGCACGCCGCCACGCAGCCCGCGTTCAGGCAGTGATTGCAGACGCGGGGCAGGTAGAAATGGATGATCCGCTCGGTCTCGAACAGCCCTCGTTTCTCGGTCTCCGACAGGTCGCGCAGGTTGAAGTCGTTCTCGGCGTAGAGCGGCGAGCCGCCCAGGTCGTCGTCCCAGTTGGGGCCCGCCTCGATGTCCATCTCTTTGCCCGTGACCATCGAGATGGGCCGCGCCGTGGGCTGGTCGTCCGCGGCGGGCGCGTCGAACAGGTCCTGGTAGCGGTAGGTAAACGGCTCGTAGTAGTCGTCGAGAACGGGGAGGCTGCGGTTGTAGAAGATATTCCCCAGCGTCTTCCCCTTCCCCTGCAGCCGGAGCCGCAGCTTGCCGGCTTTCCGCTCCCAGCCGCCCCGGTACTTCTCTTGATCCTCCCAGAGCGTCGGATAGCCGGTCCCCGGCTTGGTCTCCACGTTGTTCCACCACATGTACTCGGTGCCGTCCCGGTCGGTCCAGATGTTCTTGCAGGCGACGCTGCAGGTGTGGCACCCGATGCACTTGTCCAGGTGGAAGACCATCGATACCTGTGCGCGGACATCCATGACTCGCCTCGTTTACCAGTCGGGTCGACCCTCGAGCTTGCGCGCGAGGATGTAGGTCTCGCGGTTCACGCCCGTGGGACCCCAGTAGTTGAAGCCGTAGGTGAACTGCCCGTAGCCGCCCATCATCAGCACCGGCTTGAGCCGGACCCGGGTGAGGCTGTTGTGACCACCGGCCCGGCGGTTCCCGCGAAGCGGCGACTTGGGCACCGAGATCGTGCGCTCCGGTGAGTGGTAGAAAAAGCAGGTCCCGCTGGGTATCCGCGCGCTGACCACCGCCCGGGTGACCACGACCCCATGGTCGTTGTGCACCTCCACCCAATCGTTGTCCACGATGCCCACCGACTCGGCGTCGCGGTCGTTGATCCAGAACGGCTCGACGCCGCGGGAGAGCGTGAGCATCCGGTGGTTGTCGTAGTAGGTGGAGTGGATGTGCCACTTCCCGTGCGGCGTCAGATAGTTGAGCCGCAACGTCCGCTCGTCCCCCTCGCTCTTGACGAGGTCCCCGAAGGTCCCCGGAGCCGGCGTCGGCTTGTAGGTGGGCAGCCCCTCGCCGAAGGCGATGTAGCCCTCGTGGTCGAGGTAGAACTGCTGCCGACCCGTCAGGGTCCGCCAGGGGACCAGCCGCTCCACGTTGTAGGTGTAGGGCGAGTAGGCTCGACCGTCGTTGCAGAGGCCCGACCAGATCGGGCTGGTCAGCAACCGGCGCGGCTGGGCCTGCAGGTCGGCGAACGTGGTCCTGACACCCCGGTTGGGCTCGGCCAGATCGGCCAGCGTCAGCCCGACCCGCTTCTCCGCCGCCCTGAACGCCCGGTAGGCCGCCTCGCCGTTGGTCTCCGGGGCGAGCGCCAGGATGACATCGGCCGCGTGGACCGCGTCCTCGAGCGACGGATAGGCGGCGCCGTTCCACCGAACCGCCGGGTGGGAGCGGGCGAGCTGATCGTACTGGTCCGCGATGTCCCAACGGGTCCCGTGGGCGCCGATCCCATCGCGGCGCGCCAGCGGCCCGAAGGAGATGAAGCGCTCGTAGAGGTTGGCGTAGTCGCGCTCCACCACTTTGAGGTGCGGTCCCGTCACCCCGGGCACGTACTCGCCCTCGCCGTGCGCCCAGTCGCGCACCGAGGACTGGGCCATCTCATCCACCGTGTCATGAGCGAGCGGTGTGGCTACGACGTCCTTCACCGGTTCCGGCAGGTGGACCCTGGCCAGCTCGCCGGTCGCCTTCGCCAGCATCTTGAAGATGTCCCAGTCGCTGCGCGACTCCCAGCAAGGCGGCACCGCCTGGCTCAGCGGGTGGATGAACGAGTGCAGGTCGGTCGAGTTGAGGTCGTCCTTCTCGTACCAGGTGGCGGCGGGCAGCACGATGTCGGAGTAAAGGGCCGAGGTGTCCATGCGGAAGTTGAGATCCACCACCAGGTCGAACTTGCCCCTGGGGGCCTCCTCCCGGTACTCAACGTCCTGCGTGGACCCCTCGGCCACCTCTTCGCCGATGGCGTTGTCGTGCGTTCCCAGATAGTGTCTGAGGAAGTACTCGTGGCCTTTGGCGCTCGACATCAGCGCGTTGCCGCGCCAGATGTACCAGACGCGCGGCCAGTTCTCCGACGCATCCGGATCCTCCACCGAGAAGTGCAGCTCGTCCTCGCGGATGCGCTCCGCCACGTAGTCGGCGATCTCCTGGTCGTTGGTGGCCCCCGCCTCGACGGCCTCCCGCGCCAGATCGAGGCTGTTGCGATCGAACTGCGGGAAGAAGGGGAGCCAGCCCAGCCGCACCGCGCGGACCTGTTGGTCGATCGTGTGCCCCTTCGACAGCTCGGCGTCGGGTACCGGGTGGTACTCGTCGAAGCCGCGCTCGTAGCGCCACTGGTCCGTGTGCACATAATGGAAGGAGGGCGCGTTTTGAAGCCGCGGTGGCTTCAACCAGTCCTTGGCGAAAGCGACGCTGGACCAGGACGAGATCGGCGCCAGCTTCTCCTGTCCCACGTAATGGGCGAGGCCGCCGCCCTGCACACCCACGCTGCCGGTGAGCATGAGCCCGGTGATGGGACCGCGGTAGATCAGGTTGTTGTGATACCAGTGGTTGATCCCGGCGCCGATGATCACCGTGCACTTGCCGCCGGTTCGCTCCGCCGTGGCGGCGAACTCCCGGGCGAACCCGATGGCCGTATCGCGCCCGATCCCCGTCAAACGCTCCTGCCACGCCGGCGTGTACGTTCCCTCCTCATCGTCGTAGCCCGCCGGATAATCGCCGGGCAGCCCGCGATCGACGCCGAACTGCGCCATCAGCAGGTCGAACGAGGTGGCGACGGGGACACGGCCCGCCTTCGTCTCCACGTAGCGCACCGGCACGCCGCGCCGGCGCAGGGCGCCGGCGGCGAAGTCGTGGAAGGCGACCTGAAGGACCTCATCGCCCTCGCCGAGCAGCGATAGTCGGGGAGCGATCTCGGAACCGTCGGTCCCGTCCTCGAGCTTCAGGTTCCAGCGGCCGCCCTCCTTTTCCCAGCGGTGACCCAGAGACCCCAGCGGCAGCTTCAGCTCGCCGGTGGCCTCGTCGAGCACCGGGAACTTGAAGCCCGCGTTCTCCTCGGCCGCGTAGCGCTCGAGGTCGCCGGCCCGCAGCAGCCGCGAGGCCTCCCACCCGTTCTTCCCTTCCCGTAGCGTGACCAGGAACGGCGCGTCGGAATACCGCTTCAGATAGTCGTCGAAGTAGGGAACGCGCCGCTCGTGGTGGAACTCCTTCAGGATCACGTGGTTGGCCGCCATCCAGAAGGCGCCGTCCTGGCCGGCGTGCGCCGGGATCCACCAGTCGGCGTAGCGGGAGACCTGGCTCAGGTCCGGAGAGAAGACCACCAGCTTGGAGCCGTTGTGCCGCGCTTCCGCCGCGAAGTGCACGTCGGGCGTCCGCGTCATGTTCAGGTTCGAGCCCATCGCCACCAGGTACTTGGCGTGGTACCAGTTGGCGCTCTCGCACACGTCGGTCTGCTCGCCCCAGACCTCCGGCGACGCCGGCGGCAGGTCGGAGTACCAGTCGTAGAAGCTGAGGTTGACGCCGCCCATCAACTGCAGGAACCGCGAGCCGCCGGCGTAGCTGAGCATCGACATGGCCGGGATCGGCGAAAAGCCGATCACCCGGTCGGGTCCATGCTTCTTGATCGTGTAGATGTTGGCCGCCGCCATGATCTCCAGAACCTCGTCCCAATCCGCGCGGCGGAACCCGCCCTTCCCCCGGGCGCGGTGGAAGCGGGCACGCTTCTCCTCGTCCTCCATCAGCGAACGCCAGGCCTCCACCGGATCCCCGTGGGCCTGCTTCGCCTCGCGCCACAGGTCCATCAGCATGCCGCGCAGGTAAGGGTACTTCACCCGAATCGGGCTGTAGAGATACCAGGAGAACGAGATGCCACGCTGGCAGCCGCGCGGCTCGTACGGCGGTATTCCGCCCTCCAGCGCCGGGTAGTCCGTCGCCTGCATCTCCCAGGTGACGATCCCGTCCTTGACGAAGATCTCCCAGCTGCAGCCGCCGGTGCAGTTCACTCCATGGGTGCTCCGAATTGCACGGTCGTACTGCCAGCGGTTGCGATAAAACTCTTCCCAGGTTCGGGCCTTCGGGTCAACGACATCCTTGATCCAGCTCATCCTCGCCCTCCGATCAGTGGCATCCGCACCTCGCGCAGCCGTCCACGCCAGACGGCCGCCGCCAGCCCGAGGAGGAGCAGCATGCCTCCCAGCCCGAAGGCGGCGAACGGGAGCGGACTCGATGCCGTGGAGCGCTCGCTCTCGGCAGCCCCCTCGAGGAAGGCGGTCAGGTGCGCGATCTCGTCCCGAGTCAGTGGGCGTTCGCCGTAGGCCGCCTGCATGAGGGGGAACGGCGAGCTCTCAATGACCTGGGGCAGACCCGGGCCGTAGCGTCCCGCGGCCCCCGTGAGCTCTCGCGCCAGCGTGCCGCCGCCCAGGACGCCGACGCCGGCGACGGAGTGACACGAGATGCAGGCACCGCCGCCGTTCGCCAGCCGCCGCTCTCCGGTGAACAGCCGCCGCCCGAGCGCGGGATCGCCCGCCGCGGCGTCGGAGGTACCGGGAGCCGCCTCGCCCGTGGTCGCCGGTTGCCCCTCTTGCTCCACTTCAGCCGCCGACGAACGGGCTAGGAAGGCGAGGATATCCCGGGCCTCCTCCTCGCTGATCGCCAGGTTCGGCATCGGGACCCCGTACTCCGCCAGGAGCTCCTCCGCGATAGAATCACCGCCGGCGATCAGGCGATCCGGAACGGTGATGAAGGCGATCAGCCAATCCCGCTCGCGGCGTTCGGTCACGCCCAGCAATCCCGGTCCCACGAGCCGCTCCGAGCCGGGGCTGTGGCACGCCGCGCACTTCGTCTCGAACAGGGCCCGTCCCGCCTCGCGGTCTTGGGCCGGCACGGCCGTTGGGAGACCGGCCACGACGAGCAGCGTCGTCCCCATCGCCATCCCTGCCCGCCGTGCGAACCAACCTTTCATCGCGTCCCTCCTCGGTCCTCAGGCACCTCGAGCAGATTGGGCCGGCGCCTCCGCCGCACGGGACTCGGCGGTTCCCGCCAGATCCGCGAGGGTCGTCGTTTCCAGCATGGCGCGCAGCCCGGGCTTCACCTCCGCCCAGCGCTCGTGTAAGACACACGGGTTCTCGCTACCGCACCGACCGCCCCAGAACATGCAACGGTCCATGTAGTCAGAACCCTCCACCGCCTCGATCACTCGGAGGACCGACAGGGATTCGGGCGCTGTCGCCAGCGAGTAGCCGTTCCCGGCTCCGCGCACCGACTGGAGGATCCCGTGGCGGGAAAGCTTCTGGAAGATCTTCGCGAGGAAGCTGGGGGGCAGGCCCTCCGCCTCGGCGAGCTCAGCCAGCGGCACGGGCGCCGGGTCGCTTCGCCGGGTGAGGGCGGCCAGGCCCCGGAGCGCGTATTCGGTCTCGCGAGTGAGTCGCATGTCGGTTCAGGGTCAGCTTGGATAGAGGGTGGCGGAGGTTGCGGACTTATAAGATCCACTTTATCCTATTTAACCGCCCCGCCCACTTCGCGCAAGCCCTCTCGCTTGCGCCGATCACGACAGCGGCCGTTGAGAAGACGATGAAAGCCCTCGAGCAGCTGCTCTCCCAGACCGCCGCGCGGCACCGCCATCTCTGCCCCCGGCAGGTCCTCGGCGTCCGCATCGGCATGCTGGGCGCCCACCTCCTGGAGCTCGATCTGCCGCAAGCAGACAAGCGGGTGTTCACGTTCATGGAGACCGATGGCTGCGCCGCCGACGGGGTCTCGGTGGCCACCGGTTGCTCGGTGGGGCGGCGCACGCTCCGGGTCGTGGACTACGGGCGCGTGGCGGCGACCCTGGTGGACACACAGACGGACCGAGCCTTTCGCCTTCACCCCCACCCCGCGGCCCGCCAGCGAGCGGTGGTCCTTTTTCCCGACGCGGATCGCTGGCACGCCCAGCGCCAGGCGTATCAGCAGCTGCCCGACGACGAGCTACTGGTGGCGCGAGCGGTGGTCCTGAACCTCGACCTGAAGGCCATCATCAGCCGGCCGGGGGTGCGCACCGTTTGCGGAGCCTGCGGCGAGGAAGTGATCAACGAGCGGGAAGTGGAGATAGGTGGCCGGGTGCTCTGCCGCGCCTGTGCCGAAGGGGCGTACTACCGCTCGCTGGGAGGCCAGCGGGGCGGGAGCGAGAGCTGACACCGACGACCGGCACGCGGCTGGTGTTTCTCGTTTCACCATGAAAAACTGGCGTGCTCCCCACCCGGTCGTTATCATTGAGATACGGTTTCCCAGCATACCGCTTCGGCACGCTGCAGTGGACTCACCAGCGCCCTCGCACTTTCCACCTCTCTTGCCGTAGGAGGTTAGCCGTGCGTATCCGAGATATCCTCAAACAGAAGGGCGGCGATGTCGTGACGATCGATGCGGACCGGACCGTACACGACGCCATCTGCCAAATGAACGAGCACCGGATCGGCGCCCTGGTCGTGACGGAAGAGGGGACGCGCGCCCCGGCGGGGATCGTGACCGAGCGGGATGTCCTGCAAATGTGCGGGGAACGGTGCTCTCAGCTCAATCGACCCGGAGATCCGTGCCCGGCAGTCGTGCGAGACGTCATGACGAGTGAGCTGGTGATCGGAGTACCAGAGGACCGGCTGGACTACGTGATGGGGGTCATGACTCAGAACCGGGTCCGCCACCTGCCAGTACTCGAGGGTGCGCAGCTGGTGGGGATCATCTCGATCGGCGATGTGGTGAGAGCGAACCTGCAGGAGACCCGTTACGAGAACCGAACGCTGAGGGATTACATCCACGGTGCGGTCTCTCACTGATGGCTCGGCATCAGGTCGAACGATAGCGAGGCGTAATCGGCCGCAGGAACCAGCCATCCCAGAGCACCCATGCTTTCGCAGACCGCCGCGTATGCTCTCCGTGCCGTTCTTTATCTGGCCCGACAGCCGCCCCGCCAGTTCATCTGCGCCTCGCGCCTGGCCCGCTCGCTGGATCTACCTCACAACTACCTGAGCAAAATTCTCCACCAGCTGTCCCGGGCGGGTATTCTGTCTTCGACCCGCGGCCCTCGCGGGGGATTCCGACTGGCGGTTCCGCCCGCCGAGCTCAGTTTGCTGGATGTCGCTTCTTGCTTCGACCGAATCACGGGCGGTGGCTGTCTGCTGAGGCGTCCTGAATGCGACGCCGGTGATCCCTGTCCGGTGCTCGATCGCTGGAACGCGGCCACCGAGACGCTGGAGAGCTTGTTCGGCGAGACCACGGTGGCGGATCTCGTCGTCACTCCCCGCAGCTGATCAATCTTCTGACACCGCGCCCGTACTCCCCTCCGCCGCTCACACGGGTCTGTCCACCAGCTGGTTCTGCCAGGCGTGAGCGGATCACGGTGAAGCGTCGGGGGTCTCCGAGTTTCTGGTAGCGGGAGAGAGCGACAAGCCACGCGTTGACAGGTGGAGTGGCGGTGGTATGGTCTTATGTACGAAAACAACAGTAGAGGGCCGACCGCGACTTCGGGCGCTTCCGAACTGGACGTCAGCAACCCGCTGATACCGTAAGACGATGGCGCTACCGCTGATCCTCAGTGTGGTCCTGTGTTCGGCCAGCGCCGGCACCACCGTTTCGCCTGACACCATGCTTCGGGTCGGCTCGCCGGACGGCCGGGTCGAAATCCGGTTCGATCTGATCGATGGCCGTGCGACTTACCGGGTCAGCCGCGACGGCCGACCGGTGATCCGCCCTTCCCGGCTGGGCTTCACGTTCCGGGCCGCGCCGCCGCTGACCGACTCGCTCGAGCTGCGGGAGATCGCGCGGCGCTCGGTCGACCAGATGTGGACCCAGCCGTGGGGCGAGGCGGCGGAGATCCGGGACCACCACAACGAGCTACGCGTGACGCTGGCGGAGACGCAGCCGCCAGGCCGGCAATTCGATGTCGTCTTCCGGGTCTTCGACGACGGCGTGGGCTTTCGCTACGAGCTGCCGGAGCAGCCGGCGCTGTCCGAGTTCGAGATGATGGACGAGCTTACGGAGTTCGCGCTGGCGGGCAACCACACGGCCTGGTGGATCCCCGCCTATCGCCGCGACCGCTACGAGATCCTCTACTCCAGCTCGCCGGTCAGTCTGATCGACACGGTCCACACGCCGCTGACGATGAAGACGGCCGACGGTCTCCACCTGAGCATCCACGAGGCCGACCTGACCGACTACGCCGCGATGTCGCTGATCGGCTCGGGAGATCTCGTGCTGCAGGCCAACCTGGCGCCGTGGGCCGACGGCGTCCGGGTCCGCGGCCGAACGCCTTTCGTGACGCCGTGGCGGACGATCACGATCGTCGAGCGGGCCGGCGACCTGATCGAGTCGCACCTGACGCTCAACCTGAACGAGCCCAGCGCGCTGGCCGACGTGTCGTGGATCCGGCCGATGAAGTACGTGGGGATCTGGTGGGGTATGCACATCGGGCGCTACACGTGGGGTTCGGGCCCGCGGCACGGCGCGACGACGGCGAACGCGAAGCGCTACATCGATTTCGCCGCCGAGCACGGGTTCGGCGGCGTGCTGATCGAGGGTTGGAACGTGGGCTGGGACGGCGAGTGGTCGGCGAACGGCGACCTGTTTCGGTTCACGACGCCATACCCGGACTTCGACATCGAGGAGGTGACGCGCTACGCGGCGGAACGCGGGGTGGAGATCATCGGTCACCACGAGACGGCGATGGGGATCGCCAACTACGAGGGGCAGCTGGAGGACGCGTTCGCCTACTACGAGCGGCTGGGCATCCATGCGGTGAAGACCGGGTACGTGGGGTGGCGGACCCGCGGGGGCCACGCGCATCACGGCCAGTACATGGTCCGCCACTGGCGGCGCGTGGTGGAGGCGGCGGCGCGGCACCGCATTGCCCTCGACGTTCACGAGCCGATCAAGGGCACGGGGATCCGCCGCACCTATCCCAACATGCTGACCCGGGAGGGGGCCCGGGGTCAGGAGTACAACGCCTGGAGCGGCGACGGCGGCAACCCGCCGGAGCACGAGACGATCCTGCCGTTCACCCGACTGCTGGCCGGCCCGATGGACTTCACGCCGGGGATCTTCGACCTGACGCTGGACGAGCGGCCGCGGAACCGGGTGAACACGACGCTGGCGAAGCAGCTGGCGCTCTACGTGGCCATCTACAGTCCGCTGCAGATGGCGGCGGACCTGCCGGAAAACTACGCGGACGAGCCGG
>JABAHQ010016169.1_pt1 | contig 10891 bp, 6 predicted proteins | sample 7062091 | NCBI WGS metagenome assembly JABAHQ01 (sample SAMN14534359, study PRJNA622989) | marine sediment metagenome | biome: marine biome [ENVO:00000428]; feature: marine pelagic biome [ENVO:01000023]; material: deep marine sediment [ENVO:00002113] | place: India: Gulf of Kutch | collected...
ACAATCGTATCGAATCCGGCATCGCCGCCTTCGATCAGGCCGCTGACGCTGGCACCCGGTCCAATGACAAAGGTGTCTTCATTGTCGGCGGCACCGGTGAGGCTTTCGGTGTCGGTGAAAGAAACACCGGCCACGTTACCGGCATTGGTCCCGGTCACGTTCCAGGTGGTGTCCGGGGACGGACCATATAAAGTATCGTCACCCGCGCCGCCGGACAGGCCGCCGTCCAGCGAACCGGCGTCTTCGAGGAAGAAGTCGTCGGCATCGCCGCCGCCTTCGAGGTTTTCGATACCGGAGAAATCCTGATCGTTCAGTTGGCCGCTGTTGCTGCCTTTCACCCGCCAGGTGTTGCGCTGGTTCGCGCCGCGCAGCCGGTCGGCTCCCAGACCGCCGGAGAAGGCGCCGGAAACGAATCCGCCTATGGCGAACAGGAACTGGTCTTCGTCACTGCCGCCCAGCAGGTTTTCGATATCCAGAAAGGGCAGTCCGTTGAGCGAACCGTCGTCCTCACCGGTCACTTCCCAGGTGTTCAATTGATCGGCACCCGCCAGGGTATCCTCTCCCAGACCGCCGGAGATCAGTCCGGTGAGGTCACCGGAGGGATCTATGTTAAAAACGTCCTCGGCGGTGCCGCCCTCGAGGTTCTCCACATCGGTGAAGGTGAACGCGCCCACGGTGCCGGTATCCAGACCGGTCAGGTTCCAGACGTTGGCGGTGTCGAGTCCGCGCAGGGTGTCGTCGCCGGCACTGCCGGTCACGCCGCCGATGTTGGCGATCTGCCCGGTGCCGCTGGCGGCGCTTTCCGCCAGATTGACGGCCGCCGCGGTGGAGGACTGGGAATAATCGAGAACGTTGAGTCCGCCGCCACCGTCAATGATTCCGCTGATACTGCCGGTGCCGATGAATTTAAAGGTATCCGCACCGGCGCCGCCGGTCAGATTCTCCATATCGCTGAACAGCAGGCCGTTCAGATTACCGGCGTTGGCTCCGGTGATCTCCCAGGTGTTATCCGTATCCGCACCCACCAGGGTATCGGTGCCCGCGCCGCCGGCCAGGGTTCCGGTCAGTCCGCCGGAACCGGTCAGTTGAAAGGTATCGTCACCCGCGCCGCCGGTGAGGTTTTCGATGCCGGTGAACGCCACGGCGCCCACCGTTCCTTCATCGGTACCGGTCAGGGTCCAGGTGTTGGCGGAATCCGTTCCCACCAGAGTATCGGTGCCGGAACCCCCCGCGAGGGTTTCGATACCCGAAAACGTTACCGCGCCGACCGTTCCCGCATCGGCCCCGGTCAGGTTCCAGCTGTTGTCCGTATCGGCGCCGGTCAGGGTATCGCTGGCGGCGCTGCCGGTCAGGTTTTCGATGCCGGTAAAGGCGGCGACATCGGTGGCCACTCCACCGCCGAGATCAATGCTCACGCCGAGGGAGCGCCCGCTGTAGTCCAGGGTATCGCTGCCGCCTCCTCCGTCGAGGCTTCCGCTGACGCCGGCGCCGTCGACAAAATTAAATATGTCGGTGCCCGTGCCGCCCAACAGATTTTCAATGCCGCTGAAACTGGCCGCATCCTTGGTTCCGGAATCGAGGCTGGTCAGGTTCCAGACACCGCCGAGATCGCCGCCGGTAAGCGTGTCTGTTCCCAGCCCGCCGCTCAGAACGTCGGCATCGCCGTCGTCGACGAAGATATCGTTACCGGAACCGCCGAAAAGGGAATCCGCTCCACCCAATCCGCGCAGAATGGTGTTGCCGCTGAAACCGGAAGCGTTCAACTGGTTGGCGCTGGCCCCGCCGGTGAGGTCGGCGTGGGTAAAGCCGGACAGGCCAAAAGCCTTACCGCCCAGGTTGAGATTGGAATCGTCGAGGGAGATATCACTATCGGCTTGTACTTTGAGGGTATTTTTGCCGCCGCCGCCGTGGAGGTTGGCCTGGCCTGCGAAGCCGGCCACGTTCATCGTGGTGTCGCCAGAGCCACCGGTCAGATGCGCGGCTTCAAAACCGGTGACCGTAACCGTCTTGCCGTTGATGGTGATTTCGTTTTCAGTGAGGGTGAAATCGCCATCGGCGGTGATGGACAGAATATCAAAATCATCTTCGGGGTTGTCGAATACAATCGTTTCGGAACCGAGAGAGCCCCAGTTGAGGGTTAACTGGTCGTCTCCGGATGTCCCGGCAATAACGATGCGGTCGTCGGTAAGGTCCCGGGTGGCGGAGGATACGGTGCCGTCGACGTCATGGACTAATTCGAAAGTGTCGACGCCGTCGTACTGAAGGGTGAGATCGGTATAGGCGCCGTAGGTCAGATCGGCGGAGAGGAGTAAACGCGGTTCAAGGGCTTCGTAAACGGGTTGATTCCGTTTTCCGGAAGCGGACTTCCTTCCCTTGCTTTTTTTCTTACCTATTTTGCTTTTACGTTTGCCAAATGCTTTTTTCTTTTCCCCCAACAACGGTTCATAGGCTGCGGCCGGAGAATTTGCCGTGCCTCCCCCAAATGGAAATGCCATGATCTCGCCCCCACTCCAAAGTCATGGTTCCTGAAATAACTGAAAAGGCAAAAACATTTAAATCATAAATGCACAGTGCGCTCGAGCAGTTTCCACCTATCAGCGTTTACACAACTCTTAGTACCCCCATTACAGTATGATTGGACAAACTTTACCCAAATGGCCAAGGGGTGTCAACCGGTTAAAAACACCGTAACCCCTTTAAATAGAAAGAGAAAGTCAATCTGTCCTGCAACACATTGAATCTTTGGGCATTAGTGGAACAATGCGATTTTACAGGAATTTCTTGGGAGGAAAAAAAATTGGGTGGCACGCACTTAAAGCGACGGGAATTATCATTTACCCTGACAATCCTGGATCAACCCTCGAATATTATTATCCTTTGAAGTGAATGGTGAAATCTCTTCGGACAAAAAAGATACAGGGCGCCGGTCATCCAATATTTTGCAAGGAGGTCTTGATTGATTTAGAGTTTATCCCAAAAAAAATCCCCGCCGAAGCGGGGATGGGAAAGCAATAAGTCACCCTTTTGGGTTCTCTTGAAGAATGATGCCCGATTACTTGGTTGGATCGGAATCCAGGGGCAAGGTTCCGAAACGGGTCTCATACTCCTTAACAATTTTGGACAACAGGACCAGCAACCGTTTTGCGGCATAGGGATTCAGGACCATTCGGTCGGACAGCTGGATGGTCAGCTCCCTGTCTTCCGAAACATTCCAGGATTGATTGGTGCCGAAGAAAATGGAAACCTCTTCGCGGGTACTGGATGCATTGACCACATTGGCGTAGGTGGTCTGCATTTTGGAATCGTCCCATTTCAGCGTCAGCGACTTGAAGAAATCGCTGGCGGTGGTATCGGCTTTTCCAGATTTCGCCTGAGCTTTTTGCTCGCTGGCGACTGAAGATTTTTGCTCTGCCATTGGTTGGTCCTCCTAAAAAATTAATGAACTGCTTGAAAATTTTTCTTCCAAAAAATTTAAGTAGAAAAATAATCTCATTATTAAAACCCCAAAACCAATCCTCCGTTTGGGGTATTTAAAGCCGGGTTCTAAAAAAATTCCGGATACCTTAACGGTAATTCAGGAAAAAGGTTTACAACGTATTTAAGCTTTATAAACTATTGTTGAGAAATTTATTCAAAAACTTATCAGACTTTTGCGGATAATGTCAATACTGGAAGGGGGTAAAATTTTCTTAATAAAGAAAGTTACTTTCCAAGTATAATTATCAAGCTAAAAAAACCAGCCTTTTCAATTGGAAAGAGGGCTCCTTTTTGAGAGGATTCTCTCTCCTTTTAGGCCGAAGCCAATAAGATTATTGGAATTTTTTGAATTATAGTATGGATACCATAATCTGGATATTCATGTTGGGTTGAAAAGGGTTTTCGACCTGAAAAAACGATTTACCCATTTCACAATGAAACCCATCTCCCGTTAAAATTCTTGACTTAAAACAGATCAGCTGGATTTATGAAAATTCACTTGTGTACTGCCGGGTTAATCCTCGGGCTTTTGATTCACTCCGCCGCCCTGGGTCAATCCCTCAAGCGAGGCCCCTATCTCCAACAACTTTCCCCAACCAGCGTGGTCGTTCGCTGGCGGGCCGCTATGGATGATTCCGCTATTAACAGTGTCCATTATGGAACTTCCCCTGAGGATCTTTCCCAAGTGGCTGTTGATGGTCGAGAGGTCATTGCTGAAATGGATTGTGGTTTTTTATGTTCGGAAAATTTGCTGGAGAAAGAGGTTCTGTTAAATGGGCTGAAACCCGATACTCACTATTATTATGAAGTGGGGACTTCTTCGTCACCGATGAATTCTCCGGAGACCCGAGGCGATTTTTTGACGCCTCCCCTTTCCGGAAACAAAAAACCCCTTCGGGTATGGATCCTTGGAGACTCCGGAACGGGAAATAAAAATGCCAAAAGGGTGAGGGACGCTTATAAGAATTATACGGGCTTGCGTAAAACCGACCTGATCCTATTGCTGGGGGATAATGCCTATAGCAATGGAACGGACGAGGAATATCAAAAGAAATTTTTTGAAATTTATCCCGACCTGATCAGGAACAGTCCGGTATGGCCTTGTCTGGGAAATCACGACAGCGCCAGTTCCGACTCATCCACCCAAACGGGTCCTTATTTTGATATGTTCACCATACCGGTCAAAGGTGAAGCCGGTGGTGTGCCGACGGGGACCGAGGCCTATTACTCGTTCGATTACGCCAATGTTCACTTCATTTGTCTGGATTCTTTCGATACGGATCGATCCTCCGGTGGCGCAATGATGACCTGGCTGAAGGCCGATTTAAAGGCTACCTCCCAGGAATGGATCATTGCCTTTTGGCATCATCCGCCTTATACCCGAACAGGTCATAATTCCGACCATAGTCAATGGTCGATTGAAATGCGGCAAAACGCCCTGCCCCTCCTGGAGCAATTCGGAGCGGATCTGGTGCTCAGCGGACATAGTCACGCCTATGAACGTTCATTTTATTTGGACGGCCATTACGGACCATCGGGCGAAATCGTCCACCATCCGGAGTTGGTCAAAAATTTAGGAAATGGGGTATCACGGCCGGCACCGGACGCGAATGGTCCTTACACAAAAAGGTATAAAGGGAAGAAAGCCGGCCGCGATGGAACCGTCTATGTGGTGGCTGGAAGTTCTGGAAAGCTGACTTCAACTCATTTAAGGCATCCCGCCATGCACACCACGATCCTGGAGTACGGCTCTATGGTTCTCGATATTTACGCCAATCGATTGGAAGCTGTTTTTTTAAATGACAAGGGTGAAATCAAAGACCGGTTCTCCCTCCTTCACGAACCGGACCGTGTCCCTCCGGCTATCTTTGCAACCCAACCATTAAATTCGACAACCCTTAAAATTCTTTTCTCGGAGCCTGTGGACAGGAAAACCGGTACCCAGGCGGCCCATTACTCTATCAACCCTGGGATAGAAGTCTTATCCGCCCAACGTTCCCGGGACGGGCGGGCCGTCATTCTGACCACCACCGAATTAAAACCGGGACAGGCCTACGAGATAACGGTTAAGGGCGTCAAGGATTATCGCTTCAGAAACGCCATCCCTGAACCCGGATGGAAGGCTGCCTTTATTTTTGTCCAGTGAGAAAACCGGCCTTTGATTTTTTTAATTTATGAGGTGAAACAGAAAAAAAATCAGGTTAGACAACGGTCCGGCGGCGGGTGATGGTTACAGGGTATGAACCGCACCCACACCGGTCATATATTTTGAATTGCGACTGTACCGTATGGGGATATCCTTTACGATGCTGGAAGCGCGATCCCTGTCCTGCCGGTCAAATTTCACTTCCACGATCAAGGTCTCGGGGAAATTGGCCCGATGGTCAAAATTGGGAGCCGTTTTGAATCTCTGATCCCAAATCTTTTGCTTGCTGTCCACTGTGACTCGGATTTTATGGTCCGGAGTCACGAAGTATTGCCGAAGGTATTGGTTGATAATCATCGGATGAGGGTAATCCTGCATCCAGTGCATGCCTTCCTCCGGTATCTGGGAACGGAGCCTCTGGCATATTTCGCGCCAGGAGGCACCCGGGAAATAAGGCGCTTCCTCCACCTTATAAAGCAGTTTCCAGACAAATAAATTCCGTTTCCGTTTTATTTCGAGGATGCCTGAGTCCGGGGTACGGCTTTCTCCGTACCAGCGATAACGAACTTTAGACCGCGAACTGGCCCCCGACAGGTTATCCATGAAGGCGACGTAATCGGGACTGTCAAAATAAATATTGTTGACCCAACGGTTGGGATAGGCGCGGATGAATCCTTCACGATGCATGCGAATCCAATGGACTACAGAGTGCAGATAGGTCTCCCGGGCCACGTATTTGATTTCATAACGGGTGACGTCCGGTATCTTGTAACTCATTTTCTCAACCCCGGCTTCATGATGGTTCTATACATTTGCTTTACATCTATATTCTGGGCTTCCACTTCCCGGCCGTTTAACTTGATCACACTGCCCTTTTGCGATCGAGCCTGCACGGGGGTCTCAGCAAAAACAAGACGGTCCGCCTCGATGGCACCGAACCCATGCTCCGGTTTTTTCACGTAAGCCATCAGGCCGGCCACACTGGCATTCTTGATTGCCGAATCTGTAATCTGTAAATGAGAGCCATCCTTACTGGCCGCGCCCACGTTAATCTGATTCATTTCAAGGTCTCGGGCCACCATTCGGCTTTTTTCTCCGACCGACAACGCCTTGTCAGAAACATTTTCAAAGCGGGTACCATTCACCAACACATCGCTTCCACTCACGTCAATGGCGTCCCCTCCTCCCGCCGAACCGATATTGTTGAATTTCCCGCCATTGACTTCCCCCCTGGAGAAATCTGAATCGAAAGCGTCGGAAACCGTATTCTCAATCCGGACATCGTTAAGCTTAAAATTGGAATGAATGATATTGAGCGAATCCTCCCCGCGGTTGCCTTCAAAAGCACAATGCTCCATCTGGATATCGCTTTTATAGAAAGTCACTCCTCCCGTGAGACTCCAGGAGGGGTGTTGAATCCCCGAGGTTCGCCGCACAATCACATGAGACCATTCCGAAGGTTTTGGAGAGTCCATAACCACGATACCCTGCCAACTGGAATCTTTCCCGCCGATGCTTTCCAGAACAATCGGAGCATCCTTCGTTCCCTTTAATTGCAAAGGACCTCTGGTTAAAACAAAGCTTTCCTTATGGAACCTCAGGTGAGTACCCTTTGATATTGTCAACCCATAACCTTCAGGCAATATCAGGGGCTTTTTAACTTCCCAACTTCCTGGAGAAATTCTAAACATTGAATTTTCCATATCCAACTTTAAGTAACTGTGAGTTCGCAGCGATTCTGTTATTGTTGATACCGGAATAGGGATGGAATCAAAAGGAACCTCATAGTCCTGGCTGGTTGCCAAAGCATAGGCATGGGTGGCATTACCTTTGACTCCTGCTTTTACGCGAATCTGGAATCCTTCTTTGCGATAATCGTTCAGATATTTGAATTTATATATAACAGGCCGTTCCCCGTGAGGAGTGGCCATTAATACTTTTGGGATATTTTCTCCAGCCGATAATTCCAGGGGCCGGACTTGACCGGTCTCCGGGATGAACCACTCAATACCTTTGATTTCCACCTCATAAGGAACGGCATTGTGGATTTCCAGAAACCTCTCGGAATTTGTTTCTATATGATAGATATTGATTAATGCAGGAAATCGATCCGCGTTTCCGCATTCATTAACACCAAGAAAACATTCCGTACGCCAGACGAGATTCTCCAAATCCAGTCTTTGGACCAGAAAAAATTCCTGGCCCAGGGATTTGAGTAGTTGATTTTCCCGATCCACCAATTTCTTCAACAATCCCTCTTGTTGAAATTTTTGAAAGATGGTCTTAAAGGCCCTGGCTCTGGCGTCAAAAATGCGGCGATCCAGCAACAAATCCCGCGAAAACTTTCTTACCGAATTACTGGGATTGTCCGCCGAAGGGGGAAAGCCGCCTTCTTTCTTAACAATCCCGGCGTCGGCATCGAAAATAATGGGTTCCAACTTTGCAGTAATAGGATTATAGGAAAAACGGACGTTGCCGTACTTTAAGCTGTGATCATATCCCCATAAATCCGCTACCGCTATAAATTTACCCATCTGGTCGGCGTTAAAAACCTCCGAAGGCTTAAGGGTATTCCTGACAAAGGCACGTAAAAGTCCCACCGCATTTTTATAATCCCGGCTGAGGACTGGATCTTTAAAAACCTTGCCCCCTTGAAACGTATCAACAGTGACATTGTATAAACCATATAAATGAAAATCTACTTTGGAGTGAAGCCACTGGTTGGACTCGTCAAATTTAACGATGACACTGGCTTTTTTTCCCTGGGATTCCAGGAGTTCCTTGGAAAAGTGTTCCTCCAGGACCATGATTCCCTTGGAATCGCCGTTCAATGTGACCTTCACCAATTTCATGCGGGGGGTCAAAAGTCCTATTTCCCTGCTCAGGGCGTTGAACATGATCTGAGCATGCATTCCCCGGGTGATCGGGTGCTGGAGAGAAAACCGGCGCATGCCGAACAATTGTTTTTTCCCTTTCACACGAACCCGAAACGACCATTTATCGCTTTTCAGGTGATCCAGAGAATCGCCCTTCAATCGAACTTTTACCTTGAGAGTATTTCCATCATGCCTGATAACGGCGGGAACCAGATCGTCATCACCCTTAATCAGCATTCCTCTTTTTAAGGCTTCTTCTCTTTTTTCAATCAGCTTGTGGTAATGTTTGAACTTGATATCAATAATCAAATGCGGCAGTTCCGAACTCGATCCTTTCACCCAATTCCCCGGGGCCTTGAAAAACGTTTTAGCAATTCCGCCGACCAGATTCTTAAGCGGAGCCAGTTTAAACTCATGCTCCATAATCAGGCCATGGTTCTGGGTCCAAATATAGAAATCCCGGCTATAGAAATAAATGATGGATCCTCCCACCAAAGTAAAGATCAACAGCCAAATGGAGCCAAAATACAGGAAGGTGCGGATCTTTCCTCTTCGGGGAGGTGAGGCAAGGCGGGTTGGGTTTTCCGCCGGTTTGACTTCGACCGGCTTTGCTATCGTTACTTTCATACCAATCTAGACGCTGGGCAACCGATTTTGGTCCAGAAAGGTCACTCCGATATTGGGGAACAATTGGAGTAATTCATCGACCAAAGCATTTAAGTTTTCAGTACTCGGGATATCCAGAAAATAGGTCGCCTCCACGGATTCTTTTCTAATATCAAACCGTCTCAAATCACTGGCCTTCACATGCTTTGAAATCGTTTTGTTCAGTTGCTCCAAGTAACCCTCTGGAACTTTTTCATCAGAATTGTTCCAATCAATAGACAAAAACAGGTTTTTATCCTCGACATCTCTTCGAGTCCATTTTAAAACCGCCAAAACCCCCAGAATAACGAGGCCCGCAATAATAGTCGGGAGAGTCTGGTTAGCGCCTAACCCCAACCCCATGGCAATGGAAATAAAAAGGTAGGCCAACTCTTCAGGTTCTTTAATGGGGGTACGAAACCTGACGATTGACAGTGCGCCCACCAACCCCAGGGAAAGAGCCAACGAGGATTTCACCACGGTAATAATGAGAACTGTGGTCAACAGAACAAAAGGAAACACCTGGGCAAACTCTTCCCGATTGGACAAGGTGGAACCGAATTTTCTGAAATGCCACCTTAAAACCAGGGACAATAACACCCCAATACCCAAATTAATCAACAAAAGGGTGATTGAAAGTGGGGCGGCCCCTGATAGTTTGAGTTCCTGAAGCATTCATTTCTCCTTAATCCGGCAAAAATATGACCTGTTATTTTTCACCAAATCAATTGAGGGGATAAAAACAAGTGGGATTAGCTCGAACCCTCATATCGGGCCAGCCCACGTCCCTGAGAATCCAAATAGTCTATATAACTAATTGTAAATGACGGACTTAAAAACTTCTAGCACAATTTAACGGCTTCCAAAGACCCCCTAAGGATTGAACACTCTCCGGCCCAAAGAATGGTCCCCCGACTCCGTTTTTATTAAAAAAAGCTTCGGGGGACATGAATAATATCTCCCGGTTGCAATTGGATGTTTTTGGTCAAATCGCCCTCAAAGATCACTTCATCCAGGGAAACAGGAATTTTAGCAATATCACCCCCCGGATTTTTCCTTCTCCGGTAAACCTTGGTGCCTTTAGGTTTGGCGACATCGGTCAATCCCTTGGCAATTAAAATGGCATCCAGGACGGTCATACCTTCATTAAAGGTGATCACTTGCGGCTCATTTACTTCCCCAATCACATTAATTCGATTATCAAAATTGTCTTTAATAAAAATCAAGTCATTGGGGAGCAGCCATACGTTTTGAGAAATATCTCCCTTTTTTACCAAGGCGTAAAAATCGACATTTTCCTTTTGACCTTTTCTAAGCAAAAAGGAATGCTTTAAATCCGCTTTATCCGTAAACCCCTGGCTCAAGGAAAAAAGATGCAGAAGCGTTATGGGTCGGTTGACTTTGTAGGTTCCGGGGGCGTTAACTTCACCGGCGATGGATATATTAATACTGTTAATCTCTTTTACAAAAACGGTGACACTGGCATCGGTAATGAATTTCCGGAGTTTATTGGTAATCATTTTTTTCAACTCAGCTGGAGTCAAACCGGCGGCTCGAATATCCCCAATCAAAGGAATGGAGATAAAACCATCCGGGCGCACGGGCAAGGCTCCGGCAAACTCCTTATTGCCCCATACGGAGATTTCGATGATATCCTCCGGGCCTAGAACAAAAGGACGCTCCGCCTGGCGCTTCATTCGGGTATCGCCAGCCTGTTTTTGTTGATTTCCAAAAACGACGCTTGGCA
>JABAHQ010000230.1_pt1 | contig 10888 bp, 12 predicted proteins | sample 7062091 | NCBI WGS metagenome assembly JABAHQ01 (sample SAMN14534359, study PRJNA622989) | marine sediment metagenome | biome: marine biome [ENVO:00000428]; feature: marine pelagic biome [ENVO:01000023]; material: deep marine sediment [ENVO:00002113] | place: India: Gulf of Kutch | collected...
CTGCGGCCTAGGGGCTGTCCACCTGCTGGCCACCGCGCACGGCGGCGATGGCCGATTCCAGGCTCTTGCGCGAGAGCCCGCTCTCGTTGGCGATGCGGCCCAGCTCGCCCTTGGCGTCGGCCACGGCCAGCAGAAAGAGCTCGCTGGCGACGAAGGCGTCACCGCGCTTGATGGATTCCTTCTCGGTGGCCTGCAAGAGCTTGGCCAGCTCCTGGCCGACCTGGACCTGCTCCTGCCCTTGCACCTGGGGCAGGCGCTTGACGGCCGCTTCGGCCGCCTGGGTCAGGCCGGGCACGTTGACGCCGGCGCGCTGCAGGATGGACACCGGCCCGTCGGTCTGGCGCAGCATGGCCAGCAACAGGTGCACGGGCTCGATGTAGGCGTGGTCATTGCCCAGGGCGAGCGATTGGGCGTCGCCCAGGGCTTCCTGGAATTTGGTGGTGAGTTTGTCGAGACGCATGAGAGGGGCGCTCCGGAAAAAGTGGATTGCCAAGCACATGGCGGCGATGGGGTCATTTTCAAGCCGGCAGGACATCGACAGCGCCCCAGGGCACCGGAACCGGCTCCGCCGGGCTGCAGGTGCCGCCCCCTTGAGGGGGTCGCGCAAAGCGCGGCAGGGGTGGTTCAATTTCTCCAGTAGGCGTACGGCCAGGCCAGTTGGAAGCCTGCGCGCTGGTAGAGCGCCAGCGCGGGCGTGTTGTCCGCCGTGACTTGCAGGAACACGCGCGGGATGCCCCGGCGCAGCGCCTCACCCGCCATGGCGCGCAGCACCATGCCCGCCAAGCCGCGCCCGCGCTGGCGCGCCGCCGTGCGCATGCCGTGCACGCCCAACCAGCCGTGGCTGAAGCTGGCGGCACCGCAGGCCAGGGTCTGGCCCGCTTCGCTCAGGCTGGCAAAGCGCGTGCCGACGGCGCGCGAGAGCGCGCGCGAGCGGCTCGCGCCGTCCACCGGGTCCAGCCCTTCGCCGAGGAACATGGCCAGCCAGGCCGCGTCGGGCGTGTCCGTCAGGCGCAGTTCGATGCCCTGCGGCGGGTCCGGCAGGCGCCGCAACAGTTCGGCGGCTTCGGCGATGTGGGTTTGCGTGGGCTGGGTGCGGGTGAAACCGCGCTCGGCCAGGGCATGGACGAAGGCGTCCCACTCGGGCAATTCGGGCAAGCGCCAGGCCACCGCGAAGCCACGCGCTCGGTAGCGCTCGGCAATGGTGTCGATGAGGGCCGGGTCGGGCACCGCGTGCGACAGCGGCACCGCGCACTGCGCCCGCCCCACGGTGCCGCGGTCCATGGGCAGCAGCCAGCCGGGCAGCCCCTCGTCCACATGCTCCGGTGCCACGGCCTGGACCGTGTTGCGTTCGATGGCCTCAATCACGGCAGGGCCCATCGCCAGCTTTTTAGGCGTTGCCCGCCTGGATGCCCCAGCGCGCCAGCGCCGCGTCGTCGCTCACGCGCGCGTCGACCCAGCGCGCGCCGGCGGGCGTCTCTTCCTTCTTCCAGAACGGCGCCCGGGTCTTGAGGTAGTCCATCAGGAACTCGCAGGCCTGGAAGCTCTGGCCGCGGTGCGCCGAGCTGACGACCACCAGCACGATCTGGTCGAGTGGCTGGAGCGGCCCCACGCGGTGGATGACCCGTGCGCCCAGGATCTGGAAGCGGCGGAAGGCCTCGTCGATCATGGCCTCGATGGCCTTTTCGGTCATGCCGGGGTAGTGCTCCAGCTCCNNGCACGGTGCCGATGAAGCTGCACACGGCGCCCACGCCCTTGTCCTGCGCGCGCAGGCGCGCGACCTCGGTGCTCAGGTCGAAGTCATCGGTCTGGATGGAGACCCGGCTGGCCACGCTCATCCCCCGGTGACGGGCGGGAAGAAAGCCACCTCGGCGCCATCGGCGAGCGCGGCGGATTCGTCGGCCATGGTCTGGTTGAGCGAGACGCGCACGGCCTTGCCGCGCGCCAGCGCCTCGGCGTGCGCGCCGCCGCGCGCGATGAGTTCGTCGCGCAGCGCGGCCAGTGTGGGCGCCGCCGTGCTGAGCCGCTCGGTACCGGTGCCGATGGCCTCGCGGATGGAGGCGAAGTAGCGCAACTGGATGGTGTTCATGCGAGCAGGTCCGACAGGGCGACGAAGCGCACGGTGTCGCCAGGTGCGATGGTGGTGCCCGATGGGTTGTCGATCAGGCCGTCGGCCCAGACCACCGAGGTGAGCACGCCCGAGCTCTGGTTGGGAAAGAGCTTGACGCCACCGTCGCCATGGCGGCGCGCGCGAAGGAACTCGCGGCGCTTGTCGGCGCGCGGCAGGCTGAAGTCGGCGCGCAGCGGCGTGGCGGGCGGCAGGCGCAGGGCGGCGGGGTCGGCCACGCCCTGCAGCTTGAGCAGGAAGGGCCGCACCAGCAGCAGGAAGGTGACGTAGCTGGACACCGGGTTGCCCGGCAGGCCGATGAAGTGGCAGGCGGTGGCGGCGTCGGCGCCCGCGCCGGCGTCGCGCCGCACGTGGCCGTAAGCGAACGGCTTGCCCGGCTTCATGGCGATCTGCCAGAGGTCGAGCCCACCGAGTTGCTGCACCGAAGGCTTGATGTGGTCTTCTTCCCCGACCGACACGCCGCCGCTGGTGAGGATGAGGTCGTGGTGGTCGGCCGCCGTCTTGAGCGCGGCCAGCGTGGCCTCGCGCTTGTCGGGGACGATGCCGAGGTCGCTCACCTCGCAGCCGAAGCGCTGCAGCAGCGCGCGCAGGAAGAAGCGGTTGGAGTTGTAGATGGCGCCGGGCTTCATGGCCTCGGGCGGCACTTCGCCGGGCATCACGAGTTCGTCGCCGGTGGAGAACAGGGCCACGCGCGGACGGCGCACCACCTTCAGGTGCGCCAGCCCCAGGCTGGCCGCCAGGCCGAGCGCGCCCTCGTCCAGGCGCTGGCCGCGCGTGAGCACGGTGGCGCCGCGCGCCACGTCTTCGCCGCTGCGGCGCACCCATTGGCCGGGCTCGGGAATGGCGTCGATGTGCACCGCGTGCAGGTCTCCGCCGACCTCGCGCGTGTCCTCCTGCATCACCACGGCGTCAGCGCCTTCGGGCATGGGGGCGCCAGTGAAGATCCGCGCGCAGGTGCCTGGCTGCAGGGGTTCGCCTGCGTGGCCCGCCGGGATGCGCTGGCTGATGGGCAGGACCACGCCCTTTTCCGTCACGTCCGCGCGGCGCACCGCGTAGCCGTCCATGGAGGAGTTGTCTTGCGGGGGCACCTGCAGGGCGCTCACCAGGTCCTGGGCGAGCACGCGGCCCACGGCGTCGAAGGTAGGCACCGATTCGGTGCCGGCCAGGGGCGCGGCGCGGCCGAGCAAGGCGGCCAGGGCGTCGTCCAGGGCCATCAGGGGCGCGCGGGCCGGGGCGTTCATGTCTTCTCGGGTGGGCTGTAGTGGAACCGGCTGGCATTGTCGACCAGCCACGCGGCCACGTCATCGGGGGCGTTCAAATCCAGCACCGGGCGTGCGGGTGGCTCGGGCAGGGCGGCGGGGCTGTCGGTGGCGATGGCCAGCACCAGCGGCTGCGCCGGGTAGATCACGCGCTGGCCGCTGGCCTCTCGCCAGACCTCGACCTTGGGCAGGCTGCTGGCCTTGAAGCCCTCGACCAGCACCCAGTCCACGGCGGCGCTCAGCCGCGCGACCAGCGCGTGCACGTCGTGCGTGGTCTCGGTCTCGAACTCGCGCATGACCACCATGCGCCTGGGCGAGGCGGCCACGATCTCCACGGCGCCGGCCTCGCGGTGGCGCCAGGTGTCCTTGCCGGGGTGGTCGATGTCGAAGCTGTGGTGCGCGTGCTTGATGACCGAGACGCGCAGCCCACGCAGGCGCAGGGCCGGGATGAGCTGCTCGACCAGCGTGGTCTTGCCCGAACCCGAGAAGCCCGCGAAGCCGACGACGTTCATGCGGCCGTGGTGTGCTCGGCGATGTACGCCTTGACCGCCGCCGCGTCTGCCGCCATGACCTTCACGCGCTTGGGCAGCGCCTCGATGCCCGCGTAGGCGGCCGGGCGCTCGGGCTCGTGGCCCAGCGCCTCGACGATGGTTTCGGCGAACTTGATGATCGGCAGCGCGGTTTCCAGCACCACCATGGGCACGCCCGGCTCGAAGTGCTCGCGCGCCACCTTCACGCCATCGGCGGTGTGGGTGTCGATCACCACGGCGAAGCGGCGGTCGACGTCGCGGATGGTGGCGAGTCGGTCGGCGTGGGTGCTGCGCCCGCTCAGGAAGCCGTAGTGGGCGGAGGCATCGGCGAAGACGGCGTCGCCGCTGAGATCGAAGCGGCCCTCGCGCGGCAGCGCGTCGGCAAACAGGGCCTTGCAGCGCGCGGGGTCACGGCCCACCAGGTCGAAGACGAAGCGTTCGAAATTGCTCGCCTTGGAGATGTCCATGGACGGGCTGGAGGTCTCGTGCGTGTCGGCGCTGCCGCGCACGCGGTAGACGCCGGTGCGGAAGAACTCGTCGAGCACGTCGTTTTCGTTCGTGGCCACCACCAGGCGGTGGATGGGCAGGCCCATCTGGCGCGCCACGTGACCGGCGCAGACGTTGCCGAAGTTGCCGCTGGGCACGGTGAAGCTCACGCGCTCGCTGTCACTGCCCGTGGCCTGGAAATAGCCGGCGAAGTAATAGACGACTTGCGCGAGCAGGCGCGCCCAGTTGATGGAATTGACCGTGCCGATCTTGTGGCGGCGCTTGAAGTCGAGGTCGTTGCTGACGGCCTTGACGATGTCCTGGCAATCGTCGAACACGCCCTCGACGGCGATGTTGTGGATGTTCGGGTCCGTGAGGCTGAACATCTGCGCCTGCTGGAAGGGGCTCATGCGGCCGTGGGGGCTGAGCATGAACACGCGCACACCGCGCTTGCCCTTCATGGCGTGCTCGGCCGCGCTGCCGGTGTCGCCGCTGGTGGCGCCCAGGATGTTGAGCTCTTCGCCGCGGCGGCCGAGTTCGTACTCGAACAGCTGGCCGAGCAGTTGCATGGCCATGTCCTTGAAGGCCAGCGTGGGGCCGTTGGACAGGGCCTCGAGGTAGAAGCCGTCGTCGAGTTGCTTGAGCGGCACGATGGCCGGGTTGCCGAACACCGCCTCGGTGTAGGTGCGCTCGCAGATCGCGCGCAGATGGGCCGCGGGAATGTCGTCGATGTAGAGCGAGAGGATCTCGAAGGCCAGCGCCGCGTAGCCACCGGGCTTGCCTTCGTTGAAGACACCGCGCAGGCGCTGCAAGCTGGCGGCGTCCACTTGCGGGTAGCGCTCGGGCAGGTACAGGCCACCGTCGGGCGCCAGGCCTTCGAGCAGGATTTCGCAGAAGCGCTTGCGGTCCGCGTGGCCGCGGGTGGAGAGATACAACATATCAACGGTCCATTTCACTCTCACCCGATCCGCCGCGAGCGCCGCGGTCGAACCGGGAAACACCGCGGAACCGGCTTGGCCGGGCCGCTGGTGTTGCCCCCTTCAGGGGGGAAGCGCCGAAGGCGCTGCGGGGGTGCCTCACGTCAGCGAAGCTCTTCCTTGCGGATGCGCACGATGGGCGACAGCACGGTGGGCAGGGATTGCAACTCGGCCAGCACGGTGTCCATGGTGCCTTCGCGCGTGTCGTGCGTGAGGATGATCAGGTCGGTGCTGGTGGCGCCCTCGCCGCCCACCTCGTCGGCCTCGCGCTGCAGCACGGCGTCGATGCTGATGCCGTTGAGCGCGAGCACGCCCGTGACCTTGGCCAGCACGCCCGCCTCGTCGGCCACGCGCATGCGCAGGTAGTAGCTGGTGATGACCTCGCTCATGGGCAGCACCGGCAGGTCGCTCATGGCGTCGGGCTGGAAGGCCAGGTGCGGCACGCGGTGGTGCGGGTCCGCCGTGTGCAGGCGCGTCACGTCCACCAGGTCGGCGATGACGGCGCTGGCGGTGGGTTCACTGCCCGCGCCTTTGCCGTAGTACAGCGTGGTGCCCACGGCGTCGCCGTGCACCACCACCGCGTTCATCGCGCCTTCGACATTGGCAAGCAGGCGCTTGGCCGGCACCAGACTGGGGTGCACGCGCAACTCGATCCCCTTGGGTGCCCGCTTCGTGATCCCCAGCAGCTTGATGCGGTAGCCCAGTTGCTCGGCGTAACGGATGTCAGTGGCCGACAGCTTGGTGATGCCCTCGACGTGCGCCTTGTGGAACTGCACCGGGACGCCGAAGGCGATGGCGCTCATGATGGTCGCCTTGTGCGCGGCGTCCACGCCCTCGATGTCGAAGCTCGGGTCGGCCTCGGCGTAGCCCAGGCGCTGCGCCTCCTCGAGCACGACCTCGAAGTCGAGCCCCTTGTCGCGCATCTCGGAGAGGATGAAGTTGGTGGTGCCGTTGATGATGCCGGCGATCCATTCGATGTGGTTGGCCGAGAGGCCTTCGCGCAGCGCCTTGATGATGGGGATGCCGCCGGCCACCGCGGCCTCGAAGGCCACGATCACGCCGCGAGCCGAGGCGGCAGCGAAGATTTCGGTGCCATGCACCGCCAGCAGTGCCTTGTTGGCCGTGACGACGTGCTTGCCGGCCGAGATGGCCTCCATCACCAGCGCCTTGGCGATGCCGTAGCCGCCGATGAGCTCGATCACGATGTCGATGTCGGGGTTGGCGATCACCTCGCGCGCGTCGCTCACCACGGTGACGCCCTCACCGACCACGGCCCTGGCGCGCGCCACGTCGAGGTCGGCCACCATGGTGATTTCGATGCCGCGGCCGGCGCGGCGGCGAATCTCTTCCTGGTTGCGTCGCAGCACGTTGAAGGTGCCGCTGCCCACGGTGCCAATGCCCAGCAGGCCCACTTGAATCGGTTTCATCGGTCGGTCAGATAAGAAGAACTCAGTTGCCGTGGCGTTTTCGCCAGTGCTCGAGGAAGCGCGCGACGCGGCCGATGGCCTCGCGCAGGTCGTCCTCGTGCGGCAGGAAGACGATGCGGAAGTGCTGGTTGTCGGGGTAATTGAAGCCCGAGCCCTGCACCAGCATCACGCGCGTTTCCTGCAGCAGTTCCAGGAACATCTGCTGGTCGTCCTGCACGGGGTACATCGCCGGATCGAGCTTCGGAAACATGTACAGCGCCGCCTGCGGCTTGACGCAGCTCACCCCCGGGATCGCCGTGATGAGTTCGTAGGCCAGGTCGCGCTGGCGGCGCAGGCGCCCGCCTTCCTGCACCAGGTCGTTGATGCTCTGGTAGCCGCCCAGCGCGGTCTGGATCGCCCACTGGCCCGGCACGTTGGCGCACAGGCGCATGTTCGAGAGCATGTTCAGGCCCTCGATGTAGTCCTTGGCGGGTTTCTTGTCGCCCGACACCACCAGCCAGCCCGCGCGGTAGCCGCAGGATCGGTAGCTCTTGGACAGCGAGTTGAAGGTGAGCGTGAGCACGTCCTCGGACAGGCTGCCGATGGGCACGTGCTTCACGCCGTCGTACAGCACCTTGTCATAGACCTCGTCGGCGAAGATCACCAGCCCGTGCTCGCGCGCGATGGCCACGATCTGTTGCAGCAATTCCCTGGAGTACAGCGCACCCGTGGGGTTGTTCGGGTTGATCACCACGATGCCCTTGGTGGCCGGCGTGATCTTCCGGCGGATGTCGTCGATGTCGGGCATCCAGCCCTTGGACTCCTCGCACATGTAGTGCACCGGCGTGCCGCCCGACAGGCTCGTCGCCGCCGTCCACAGCGGGTAATCGGGGGCCGGCAACAGCAACTCGTCACCGTCGTCCAGCAAGGCCTGCGTCGCCATCACGATCAGCTCGCTCGCGCCGTTGCCGAGGTAGATGTCGTCGAGTGTGACGCCCTTGATGCCCTGCAGCTGCGTCTCGTGCATCACCGCCTTGCGCGCCGCGAAGATGCCCTTGCTGTCCGAATAGCCCGCCGAGTTGGGCAGGTTGCGGATCATGTCCTGCTGGATCTCCTCGGGCGCATCGAAGCCGAACACCGCCAGGTTGCCGATGTTGAGCTTGATGATCTTGTGGCCCTCTTCTTCCATCTGCCGCGCCGCGTCCATGATGGGACCGCGGATGTCGTAGCAGACGTTGGCGAGCTTGGCGGATTTCTGGATGGTCTTCAAAGTCCCTCCGACGACGGGATCGCGACACGCAGGGCTAAGATGCAAGCCTCGCCAGCCACGAGCAAACCGGCAATTTGACCACAGTTCCCCGACCCGCCCAGGGCGCGAACGCCCCATGAAACTGCACCCCGACACGCCCCACCAACTCGCCATCACCTCGCTCGGCGAAGGCTGGATTGCGGTCAATGGCGAGCGGCAGGAGGCGAGTGTGGTCCTGAGCGCGGCCGGGCAGTTGCGCCCCTGGGAGTGCCAGCGCTTCGAGGACCTAACGCCGGCCCATTTCGAGGCGTTGGTGGAGCCGGATGGCGTCACGCCCGAGCTGGTCATCTTCGGCAGCGGTTCGAGCTTGCGTTTCGTCGCGCCGCGCCTGTTGCGAGGCCTGCTCGAACGGGGCATTGGCGTCGAAACGATGGACACGGCGGCCGCCTGTCGCACCTACAACATCCTGGCCGGTGAGGGGCGGCGCGTCACCGCGGCCCTCCTGCAAGAAGGTGGATCCCCGCCCATAAACGGGTAATCCGGGCCCCGAGGAGGTAAAATAGCGGGCTGTTGCCCGGCCAGACCTTCCGTATGCATACGGAGCGCCCGTCCGGCCGTTCGGGCAGCCAACGCAACACCATCCACTTACGTCAGGGGTCTCCACAGCATGGCCGTCGTTGTCAACAAACCCATCCCCGAGTTCGAATCCCAGGCCACCGGCGGCATCAAGGTCAGCCACCAGAGCCACCTCGGGCAAACGCTCGTGCTGTATTTCTACCCCAAGGACAACACGCCCGGCTGCACCACCGAGGCCATGCAGTTCCGCGACAAGTACAAGGATTTTGTCAAGGCCGGCGCCCAGGTGTTCGGTGTCTCGCGCGACAACATGAAGTCGCACGACGACTTCAAGGCCAAGCTCGAATTGCCCTTCGAGCTGATCGCCGACACCGAGGAAAAAATGTGTCACATGTTCGGCGTGGTCAAGAACAAGATCATGTACGGCAAGAAGGTCAAGGGCATCGAGCGCAGCACCTTCCTGATCGGACCTGACGGCGTGCTGCGCCAGGAGTGGCGCGGTCTGAAGGTCCCCGGTCACGTCGAGGAAGTGCTCAAGGCGGTCAAGGCGCTCAAGAAGGCCGCCTGATCGCGATGGTGCGGCGCAGCGACACCTCGCTGCCCCGCCGCCACGCCGAGCCTTCGGCGACATGTGGAAGGTGTATAGTGGTCCGCATGTCTTCGGGCATCTTCCCCGTCCACCGCTGTTTCCCTCCCGTCCGACGCACGCAAAGCCGCCCGNNTTTTTTCGAGCCCGCACGCTGAAGCCCACATGCCCCTGCCCCCCGCCCCCTCCAAACGCGCCGCCCTCCTCGCCCCCGACGCCTATTCCCTGAAGGCCTCCAACGCCAGCCTCGAAGACTTCGACGAGCGCAGCGGCGGCCTGAACATCCTCCCGGACGACGACACACTGACGGCACCCGAGCCGGTCGAAACGCCCGCGCCCCGCAAGGCGCGGCCAGCGCCAGCGGCCAAGACCCGCCGCGCGCCAGCGACGGCTCCCGCGCCCGCCCTGGAACTCAAGAGCCGCCCGGAACGCCCCGAGCCGGCCGCACCCGCCGCGGTCAAACCCGCCACCCCGTCGCCGGTGGCCGCCGCGCGGCGCCGCGCCCCGGGCAAGGGCGTCAGCGGCGGTCCCGCCCGCCTCTTCGTGCTCGACACCAACGTGCTGTTGCACGACCCAATGAGCCTCTTCCGCTTCGAAGAGCACGACATCTACCTGCCGATGATCGTGCTGGAGGAGCTCGACGGCCACAAGAAGGGCATGACCGAGGTCGCGCGCAACGGTCGACAGACCAGCCGAAACCTCGATGGCTTGGCCGCGCAGGCCGGCGGCGACATGACCAAGGGCTTGAAGCTCTCGGCCACCGGTCACCAGTCCGCGCGCGGGCAGCTCTTCTTCCAGACGGAGCAGTTGCTGGGCGAACTGCCCGCCGCGCTCCCGCAGGGCAAGGCCGACAACCAGATCCTGGGCGTGGTGGCCGCGCTGCGCCAGCGACACCCGGAGCGCGAGGTCATTCTGGTGTCGAAGGACATCAACATGCGCGTGAAGGCCCGCGCGCTGGGTCTGGCCGCCGAGGACTACGAAAACGACAAGACCCTGGACGATGGCGAACTGCTCTACCCGGGCTCGCTCGCGCTGCCACAGGACTTCTGGACGCGCCAGAGCAAGACCATCGAAAGCTGGCAGAGCGGCAGCCACACCTTCTACCGCGTCAGCGGTCCGGCGGTGAGCCAGTTCTACATCAACCAGTTCGTCTACTTCGAAGCACCTGGCGAGCCCTCGCTGTACGCGCGCGTGACCGAGATCCGCGACAAGACCGCGGTGCTCAGGACGCTCAAGGACTACACCCACCTCAAGAACGCCGTCTGGGGCGTGACCAGCCGCAACCGCGAGCAGAACTTCGCGCTCAACCTGCTGATGGACCCGGAGATCGACTTCGTCACCCTGGTCGGCACGGCCGGCACGGGCAAGACCCTGCTGGCGCTGGCCGCCGGCCTCACGCAGACGCTCGAGGACCGGCGCTACAACGAGATCATCATGACCCGCGTCACCGTGCCCGTGGGCGAGGACATCGGCTTCCTGCCCGGCACCGAGGAAGAGAAGATGGGCCCGTGGATGGGCGCGCTCGACGACAACCTGGAGTTCCTGGCCAAGGGCGACGGCGGCAACGCCGGCGAGTGGGGTCGCGCGGCGACCAACGAGCTCATCCGCAGCCGCATCAAGGTCAAGAGCATGAACTTCATGCGCGGGCGCACCTTCATGAACCGCTACGTGATCATCGACGAGGCGCAGAACCT
>JABAHQ010011796.1_pt2 | contig 10875 bp, 10 predicted proteins | sample 7062091 | NCBI WGS metagenome assembly JABAHQ01 (sample SAMN14534359, study PRJNA622989) | marine sediment metagenome | biome: marine biome [ENVO:00000428]; feature: marine pelagic biome [ENVO:01000023]; material: deep marine sediment [ENVO:00002113] | place: India: Gulf of Kutch | collected...
GGTGACGAAGTTGATGTTGTGGCAGCCCCGCTGCTGGAGCTCGAGCATCATGCCGGCGATCTCCTCGGGCCTGGATCCCCGGGGCCCCCGGTCCCCGGGCTTCGGCTTCTGGGAGATGTCGAAGTTCTGGCAGAACTCGCAGCGCAGGTTGCAGTGGCCGAAGAAGATCGTGCCCGAGCCGTTCCAGCCCCGGAGGCAGTCCTCCTCGCCGAAGTGGGGGAAGTGGCTGCCCACCACGGCCCACCGCCCGGTCTTGCACGCCCCCCACTTGTCGGCGAGGCGGTCGGCGCCGCAGTCCCGGGGGCAGAGCCGGCAATCCTCCAGGGCGGCGAGGGCCTCGGCGGCCCGGCGGCGGATCTCGTCTGGGCCGAGGCTGAGGTAGGCGGGGCGGTGCATGGGGCCGGACGGATGAAGAAGGAAGATTGCCTCCCCGGAAAGATAGGACGAGGCCCGACCCATCGCACGGCTCGGTCTGCCCGGTCGCCCGGCCGTATCGGACCCCCCCGGCCGCTCGGCGCTACTCGGCCCGAACCGTCACCGCCGGATCGGTCTGGGCCGCCCGGTGCGCCGGCAGGAAGCCCGACAGCCCCGCCACGGCCAGGAGGACGGCCACCACCCCGGCCAGCACGGCCGGATCCCACGGCCGAACCTGGAAGAGGAACCCCGACATCACCCGTCCCAGGGCCAGGGCCCCCGCGACGCCGATCCCCAGGCCGACGGCCGCCACGAGGAGCCCCCGGCCCAGGACTCTGGCCAGGACCCGCTTCGGGGCGGCGCCCAGGGCCAGGCGCACCCCCATCTCGCCCCGGCGGGAGGCCACCGCGTAGCTCATGACCCCGTAGACGCCGCCGGCGGCCACCGCCAGGGCCACCAGGGCGAAGACGGCGGCGAGGACGGCCACGAAGCGCTCCCGGGCCACCAGGTGGTCCACGTCCTCGCTCAGCGGGGCCACGTCCGGCAGGGGGAGGTCCGGGTCCACGCTCCACACGGCGGCCCGGGCCGCCTCCGCCAGGGACGCCGGATCGACCCGTGTGGTAGCCAGGACCCGGGGATAGGCCAGGGGGAACTGCTCGATCGGCACGTAGAGCGCCGGCTCGGGAGCGCCCCGGGGTCCGGTGAAGCCCACGTCCTCCGCGACGCCGACGATCGCCCACTCCTGGGGCGCCTCAGGGAAGTTGCGCCGGGGCGTGCCGGTGAGGATCCGTCGCCCCAGGGGATCCTCTCCTGGGAAATACCGCTCCGCCAGGGCCCGATTCACGACCGCCGCGCCAGGGGCTCCCAGGCGGTCGGTGTCCTCCAAGGCCCGGCCCCGGACCACCTCCACCTCCAATGCCTCGAAATACCCTACCCCCACCGGCCGGAAGCGGGCCCGGGGCACCTGCCCCGGCTCCGGGTCGGGTCGGGCCTGGACCAGGAATCCCTCGTACCAGGTGGTGCGCACCGGCGAATCGTAGGCCAGGACCGCGGACTCGACCCCCGGCAGGGCGGTCACGGCCTCCCGGATCGCCCGGTGGGCGGCCAGGTTCACCTCGGCCTCGCCGTACGGCTCGCCGCTCAGAAAGTAGGGAACCGAGAGCACGTTCTCGGTCCGGACCCCGGGGTCCACGGAGCGGAGCTCGACGAGGGTCCGGAGGAGGAGTCCGGAGCCCGCCAGGAGCACCACGGCCAGGGCGAGCTGGCCGACCACGAGGGCGGTGTGCAGGCTACTGGCGCCGCTCCCGGCCCGGCCGCTCCGGCCGCCGGCCACCGCCAGGGCGGCCCGATCCTCCCCGCCACCCGCCCGGAGCGTGGGGACCACCCCGGCGCCCACGCTCGCCGCAAGGGCCAGGGCCAGGGTGTAGGCCAGGATCGTCCCGTCGATCCCCACCCCCGCCTGCCGGAGGAGATCGGCGGGGGTGAGCTGGAGGAGCGCGTCGATCCCGAGCCACGCCAACCCGAGCCCGACGACCGCGCCGGCGAGCCCCAGCACCCCGACCTCGGTCAGGGCCTGCCGGACGAGCCGGCCGCGGCCGGCACCGAGGGCCGCCCGGATCGCCGTGTCCCGGCTCCGGTCCACCGAGCGGGCAAGGAGGAGGTTGGCCAGGGTGGCGCAGGCCACCAGGAGCACCAGGGTCACCGCGCCCAGGATCAGGAGGAGCTCGGCTCGGATGTCGCCCACCACCTCGTCCCTCAGGGGGACGACGGCCGCGCCCAGGCCCGCGTTGGCGCCGGGGTATTCCTCCTCCAGGGCGGCGGCGATCGCCGACAGCTCGGCCTGGGCCTCCGGGACGCTCACCCCGTCGGCGAGGCGGGCCAGGGCCAGGGTGAAGTGCGAGGTGCGGCGCCCGTACCAGGGGTCGTCCTCGTCGATCGGTACCCAGACGTGGCTCGAACCCCGGGCCTCCGTGAGCTCTACGGTCGCCCGGTTCAGGGGCATGGGCCCCGGGGGGAGGACGCCGATGATCTCCCGGGGGCGGCCGTCCAGCTCCAGGGTGCGGCCTACGACCCCGGACTCGCCCCCGAAGCGCGAGCGCCAGAGGCCGTGGCTGATGACCACCACCGCCGGATCGCCCCGGTTCTCCTCGGGACGGAAGAAGCGCCCCAGGGCGGGGTCCAGCCCCAGGACCCGGAAGAGCTCGGCCGAGGCCCGGCCCCCTGGGACCTGCTCGGGGTCGCGCCCCTCTCCGGTCAAGGCCCACGCCCCGGCCCAGACCAGGGCCACCTCCTCGAAGGACGACGCCCGGGCCCTCCAGTCCTCCACGTTGGGGGCCGAGGGATCGCCCAGGCGTCCGGTCTCCCGGTCCCGGTCCCGGAGCACCACCACGCGGTCCGCCTCCGGGTACTCCAGGGGACGCAGGAGGACGCCGTTCACCACGCTGACGATCGCCGTGTTGGCGCCCACCCCCAGCCCCAGGGTGAGGACCGCCACCGCGGCGAACCCCGGCCTCCGGATCATGTCCCGCACCGCGTACGCCACGTCCTGCCCGAACCCGTTCATCCCTCCACCTCCCCCGTTCGTGGCTCCGTCCCGGCCGGCGACCCCGGCCGCCCGACCTCCCGCCCGCAGCTCCCGCGTCCGCTCCAGGAGCCCGTGGACCAGCGCGTCCGCGGCGGCCCGCACGGCCTGGGCCGCCGCGCCGCACGCCCCGCCCCGCTCCCGGGCCCCCCGGACCCGGTCCCGGAACGCCCTCACCATCTCCTCTTCGAAGCGCTCCCGAAACGCCCGGGGGTACGCGCGCAGGAGGAGCCGATAGAGGCGTTCCATCAGCGGTCCTCCACCACCCCGGCGCCCCGGGCCGCCCGGAGGAGCTCCTCCATGCGGGCCGCCTCGGCGTCGGCCACCCGGCGCCCGAACGCCGTGACCCGGTAGTACCGGCGCCGCTCGTCGTCCTCAGACTCGGGCACGGGCCGCTCGTCCATCTCCTCCAGGAGAGCCTCGTCCAGCATCCAGCGCAGGCGCCGGTAGAGGGCTCCGGGCTGGAGGCGGACGCGCCCGTCGGTGAGGCGCTCCGCCTCCTGCATGATCCCGTAGCCGTACTGCTCTCCCCGGGCCACGACGGTCAGGATCAGGAAGACGTCGGGCTTGAGGGGAAGCAGCTCCCGGGGGTCGCGGCTCGTCACGGGAGATCGACTCCGGCTGTGGGATTGGGATCGCTGGCAGTGGCAGACCTTCACATTCTGTCTATATACACTCTGTCTATATGACGAGACCAGAGCACGAAAGGTTGCAGAACGACATTCCGGAAGCTCTCTATCGCCGGATCAAGGAGAGCGCGGAGACGAGCCGCCGAAGCATCAACGCGGAGATGCTCGAGCGGCTGGAGCGCTCGTTCACGAGTCGACCGGTCGACCCGGAGGCGTTCCTGGTGAGGGCTCGTCGGCGGCAGGAGAAGATGGAGCTGCCATGGGTCACGGACGCGGACCTCCGTCGGGCCCGGGGGTCCGGGCGCCCGTGATCGTCGCGGACACGAACCTGATCGCCTACCTCCTCCTCCCCGGCGACCGGACGGATGAGGCCCGCGCGGTCTTCAGCGTGGATGCCGACTGGGCCGCTCCTCTCCTCTGGCGGAGCGAGCTCCGGAACGTGCTGGCGACGTACGTGCGGGGCTCCCGGCTCTCGCTCGAGGATGCGGTGGTGCTCATGGAGGATGCGGTGGTGCTCATGGACGGCCGGGAGTACGCCGTGCCGAGCGAACGCGTGCTCCGGGCGGTGGGCGATGCGCCGGCGGGAGATGAGGGAGCGAGCGCCTGCGACGCGGAGTTCGCGGTCCTCTCCCGGGATCTCGGCGTCCCCCTGGTGACGGTGGACGGCAGGGCCCTTCGGAGCTTCCCCGACGTGGCCGTCTCCCCCGAAGCGTTTCTGGCGTGAGGGTTGCTTTCCTACCCCTCCACGGCCTCCAGCACGAGGCGCATGAACTCGTTCACGTGCTCGTCGCCGTCCACCCAGCGGGTGACGGTGACGATCCCGTGCTCGGGGTCCACCCAGATCACGTTGGTGCTGCCGGCCCCCAGGGCGAAGAAGCTGGACTCGGGGGCGGCGGGGAACTGCTCCCGGCCGGTGTTGAGCCACCACATGTACCCGTAGACCGGCTGGACCTCCGAGGGGGTGGTGGCCCGCTCGATCCACGCCTCCGGGAGGATCCGCTCGCCGCCCCAGAGGCCGCGTCGGAGGAAGAGGAGGCCGAAGCGGGCGTGGTCCCGGGTGCTGATGAAGAACCCCCCGCCCCAGTGGCCGCCCCCGCTCACCGACTGCATGCGGAGCCCGTCGAGCTCCACCCACGAGGTCTCGTAGCCGTGCCAGCGCCAGGTCGTGGAGGCCCCGATCGGTTCCATCACTCGCTCCCGGAGGACCGCGGGGAGGGGGCGGCGCCACACCTGGAGGAGGGAGTAGGCGAGGAGGTTCACCCGGATGTCGTTGTACTCCCAGAATGTGCCGGGCTGCTGGATCTCCCGGTCGATCCCCTCGCGCCGGTCGGCCTCGTCGGGCTTCCCGAAGAGGGTGCCGGTCCACTCGCTGGTCTGGGTCAGGAGGTGGTGCCAGGTGATCGGCCGGTTGTGGGGGTCGTCGAAGGTCCCGTCCCGGACGTACTCGCCGGCCCGGTCGTCCAGGGCCTCGATGCGGCCGTCGGCCCAGGCCAGGCCCGCCACGGTTGAGAGGTAGCTCTTGGTCACGCTGAAGGTCATGTCCACGCGCTTCGTGTCGCCCCACTCGGCCACGATGTAGCCGTCCTTCAGGACGATCCCGTTCACCCTGCCCCGGGGCTTCGTAGGACCCACGATCTCCTGGTGGGGGATCCCCCGGAAGCGCTCCCGGAGCCAGACCCCGGCGTCCCTGGAGAGGGAGGTCTCGTGGGCGAGCGTGTAGTCCACCGCCTCCTGGAGTCGCGCAGGATCCAGGCCCATCTCCGCCGGGTCCCGCCGCTCCCAGGCGTCGCCGGGGGGCGGGACGTACGCCCCGGCGGTCGCCGCCCCGCTGCCGCCTCTTTCCCCTCGTGGCGTGTCGGCGGGCCGGCACCCCGGCACGAGGAGGAGGGCGGTGAGGAGGCCGAGCGCCAGGTCGAGGGGTCGACGTCGCAGGAGAGGAAGCGCCATGGTCCTTGTCCCGGGAACGGAGGAGGATCCGAGCGAGGCGCCGCAACCCGAAGCGGCCCGGGGCCATACGCGGAATCGGCCCGGCGCCACACTAGGCGCCGGCGCTGGTCCTGAAAAGGTGGGGCGGATATTCTTCGTCGTCGAATTCGCCGCATCCGTCCAGGCGTGGACCGTCCCAGGGAGCCGCCATGCCCGCCGTCGCCGTCGCTGCCAGCTCGCCGATGGCGGCGGAAGGGGGCGCCCGGACCGCGGCCATGGGCGGCAACGCCGTGGACGCGGCGGTCGCCGCCACCCTCGTCTCCCTCACCACCGAGACCGCCGTGGCCTCCCTGGGCGGAGGGGCGTTCGTCACCCTCTCTCCCCCAGGGGGCGAGCCGTACACGATCGACGCCTACGTGGAGATGCCCGGCCGGAGGGCCGGGCCCGACCGCTTCGGCGGGGGCCTCCGGACCGTCCGTTTCAGCTACGGAGGCGGCCTCGCGACCACCGTGGGGCACGGCTCGGTGGCGACGCCCGGCTCCCTGGCGGGGCTCGAGGAGGCGTGGAAGCGGGAGGGCAGCCTTCCCTGGAGCCGACTCCTGGAGCCGGCGATCGGATGGGCGATGGACGGATTCCCCCTCACGCCGGCGGCCCATCACTACCTCGTCCACTCCCACGAGGCCGTCTTCGGCTGGCACCCCGAGTGCCGCCGGGCCCTCCACCGGGAGGACGGCAGCCTCCGGGACGCCGGCGAGCGGATTCGGATCGACGGCCTCGCCGACACCCTGGAGACGATCGCCCACGAGGGCCCCCGGGCCTTCTACGAGGGGGAGCTCGCCGAGCGGATCGCGACCCACGTCTATGACAACGGGGGGCTGCTCTCCCCCGAGGACCTGGCGAGCTACGAGGCCAGGGTCCGGGAGCCCCTGCACGCCCAGGTCGGGGGCTGGCGGGTGTCGACGAACCCGCCGCCGGCGATAGGGGGCGCGGCCATGGTCGCCATGCTACTCCTCATGGGTGGGGAGCCCCGGGGATCGTGGAGCCCCGCCGCGCTGCGGCGCCAGATCCGGGTCCAGGAGGCGATCCTGGAGTACCGCCACCGGGACGTGGACCGGAGCGACGATCTGATCCGGGACGTGGGCGCCCTCCTGGACCCGGCGACCCTGGAGGTCCTGGGCCGCAGGGTGGAGTCGGCGTCCACGGTCCACACCTCCACCGTGGACTCCGAGGGCCGCGCCTGCGCGATCAGCGCCTCCACCGGCTACGGCTCGGGCGTCGTGCCCCCGGGGACGGGGGTCTTCCTGAACAACTGCCTCGGCGAGCACGAGCTCAACAAGCGCGGCCTCCACGCGTGGCAGGTGGGGGAGCGCCTCCCCTCCAACATGGCCCCCACCCTGGCCCATGCCCCCGACGGCTCGATCCTGGCCGTGGGCTCCCCGGGGGCGGACCGGATCACCACGGCGATCCTGCAGATCCTGGTGAACTTCCTCAACCTGGAGATGACCCTGGAGGAGGCGATCGCTCATCCCCGGCTCCACGTGGAGCGCGTCGACGGGCGCACGGTGGTGGCCTACGAGCCCGGCCTCCCGGTGGACGAGCTGGGCGTGGAGTGCCGGGCTTTCGACTCGATCTCCATGTTCTTCGGGGGCGTGGGCGCGGCCCTGAGGCGCCGGGGCGACCGCTTCACCGCGGCCTCGGATCCCCGGCGGGAGGGCGGGACGGCCCTCCACATCCCCGACACCGCGACGTGACGCCGGTGGGGACCGGGAGCGATCGGGACGAGGGCCTCGTCCGCTCCCTCTCGCTCCTCCACGCCACGGCCCTGGTCGTGGGCACGATCATCGGGGCCTCGATCTTCGTCCAGCCCTCGGAGATCACGGGCCAGGTGCCCTCGGTGGGGGGCGTCGTCCTGGTCTGGGTCCTCTCCGGCGCACTCACCCTTCTGGGAGCCCTGGTCTGCGCCGAGCTGGCCTCGGCGCTACCCGACACCGGAGGGGTCTACGTCTTCATCCGGGAGGCGTTCGGACCCCTCATGGGGTTCCTCTGGGGCTGGGCGATGTTCTGGGTGATGCACTCGGGGATCATCGCCGCGATCGCGGTGGTCTTCGGCCGCTACCTGGCCTGGTTCCTCCCCCTGGGCGACTTGGGCGTCCGGGGCGCCGCCGTGGCGGCGATCCTCGTCCTCACGTGGGTCAACCACCGTGGAGTTCGGCAGGGGAGCCGCCTCCAGACCGCGTTCACGGTGGGGAAGGTGGGGGCGATCGCGATCCTCGTCGTGGTGGGCGGCGCCGCGGTCCTCCTGGCCGGAGGAGGGGCCGGCGGCTTCGGGGAAGCGGCCCCGGGCTCGGGAGCGCCGGCCGCCGTGGGGGCGTCGGAGATCGTGGGCGCCCTGGTCGCCGGGCTCTTCGCCTTCGGCGGCTGGCACATGGTGACCTACACCGCGGGCGAGACCCGGGAGGCGGCCCGGACGATCCCCCGGGCCCTCTGGATCGGAGTGGTCGTGGTGACGGTCTGCTACGTGGCCCTGAACGCCCTCTACCTCTGGATCCTCCCCCTGGAGACGGTGGCCACCTCGAGCCGGGTCGCCGCCGACGCCGCCGACGCCCTCTTCGGGTCGGGGGGCGGGGCCCTCATGTCGGGCCTGGTGGTCTTCTCCACGTTCGGGGCCCTGAGCGGAATCGTGCTCATGGGCCCCCGGGTGTACTACAGAATGGCCCGGGACGGCCTCCTCTTCCGGTGGCTCGCCGCCGTCCACCCCCGTCACCGGACCCCCCACCGGGCGATCTGGCTCCAGGGCGCGTGGGCCGTGGTCCTGGTCCTCACCGGGACCTACCGGGAGCTCTTCACCCGGGTGATCTACACCGAGTGGATCTTCTTCGGGCTGATGGCCGTGGGGCTCCTCCTCCTGCGTCGGAGGGAGGGGTACGCCGCCGGCTACCGAGTGCCGGGGGGCGCCCTGGTGCCCGGGGCCTTCGCCCTTTCCGCCGGGGTGATCGTGGTGAACCAGGTGATCCGGGACCCGGTGGAAAGCGGCGTGGGGCTGGGATTCGTCCTCCTGGGGGTGCCGGCCTACCTTCTGGGCACCCGCGTCGGGGCCCGGGGGACGCCCGGTGACGAGGCCGACCACACGCGAGGAGAAGCCCGTGGCTGAGATCGTGGACTTCCACAACCACTACTATCCGCCCGCCTACCTGGAGGCTCTGGCCTCGGGATCCACCACCCTCCGAGTCACCGAGGACGCCGAGGGCAATCCCGTGATCCACTACCCGGGCGACTACAACGTGGTCGTGGCCGGCCACCGGGACGTGGACGCCCGGGAGGAGGCCCTGGACCGGGCGGGGGTGGACGTGCAGGTGCTCACCTTCACCTCGCCGGGCACCCACGTGGAGTCGCCGGAGACGGCGGCGCGCCTCGCCTCCACGGTGAACGACGCCCTGGCCCGGATCGTCGAGGAGCGGGGCGCGCGCTTCCGGGCCCTGGCCACCCTCCCCCTCAACGACCCCGACGCCTCGGTCCGGGAGCTGGAGCGGGCCATGGACGAGCTGGGGCTCCCCGGCGCCATGCTCTTCAGCAACGTGAACGGGGTGGCCCTGGCGGACCCGCACTTCCGGCCTCTCTACGAGACCGCGCACCAGCGGAAGGCGGTGCTCTACGTCCATCCGATCCACCCCCTGGGCGTGGAGGCGATGACCGAGTACTGGCTCATGCCCCTGGTGGGGTTCGTGGCGGACACCACCCTGGCGGCCGCCCACCTCGTCTTCTCGGGGACGGTGCAGCGCTATCCCGGGATCCGCTGGGTCCTGGCCCACCTGGGGGGGACGATCCCCTACTTGGCCGAGCGCCTCGATCGCGGGTTCGAGGCGTTCGAGTCGTGCCGCCGCGAGATCGACCGCCCGCCCAGCGACTACCTCCGGCGCTTCTGGTACGACACGGTGAACTTCGACCCGGCATGCCTGGAGCTGGCCGCCGGCTTCGCGGGCCCGGACCGTCTCCTCGCGGGGAGCGACTATCCCCACATGATCGGCAGCATGGAGAAGATGGTCGAGAGCGTCGGTCGGATCGGCGTGACCGAGGAGGACAGGGCGGGGATCCTGGGTGGCAACGCCAGGGCCCTCCTCGGATTCTGACCCCTCGGCGCTTCGATTGCGCTGGTGGGGAGGGGCGGTAAGATTGGAAATGTCCACCCTGAAGATCCCGCGCTCCTCTCGCCGGGCCAATGCTCGCCGAAAGACTCTCCCGCGCCCGGATCCTCGTCGTCGATGACGAGCCCGCGAATATCGAGCTCCTGCGGCGTATCCTCGAGCCCGAGGGATACCCGGAGCTCCTGACCACCACCGACCCCACCGAGGTCGTCGATCTCTACAAGGACAACGACCCGGACCTGGTCCTCCTGGACGTCATGATGCCCGGGATCGACGGCTTCGAGGTCCTGGAGAACCTCAGGGACCAGGGCTCCACCGCGGCCTTCCTCCCCGTGCTCGTCCTCACGTCGGACCACACCCACGAAGCGAAGCGGAGGGCCCTGGCGGGCGGCGCCAAGGACTTCCTGACCAAGCCCCTGAGCCCCGCCGAGGTCCGGCTCCGGGTGCGCAACCTCCTGGAGACCCGCTTCCTGCACCTGGAGCTCCAGGACCAGAACCGGCTCCTGGAGGAGCGGGTCCGGGACCGGACCGCCGACCTGGAGCGGGCCCGTTACGAGACCCTCGAGCGTCTCGCCCGGGCGGCGGAGTACCGGGACGACGAGACCGGGGAGCACACCCGCAGGGTGGGGCGCCTGGCGGCCCGGGTCGCCGAGGCGCTGGGGTGGGAGGAGGAGCGCTCGGAGATGATCTTCCGGGTGGCGCCCCTCCACGACGTGGGCAAGATCGGGATCCCCGACTCGATCCTCCTGAATCCGGGGCGCCTCAGCGAGGAAGAGTTCCGGATCATGCAGACCCACACGACGATCGGAGCCGAGCTCCTCGGGGGCAGCGAGTTCCCCCTCATGCACATGGCCGAGGAGATCGCCCTGACCCACCACGAGCGCTGGGACGGCGACGGGTATCCCCACGGCCTCTCGAAGGAGGAGATCCCGCCCGCGGGCCGGATCGTGGCCGTCGCCGACACCTTCGACGCCCTCACCACGGCCCGCCCCTACAAGGAGGCGTGGAGCCTGGAGCGCACCGTGAAGGAGATCGGCTCGCAGCGGGGCGGCCAGTTCGACCCTGACGTGGTGGACGCCCTGGAAGCGGTGCTGGAGGACACCGGCCCCGAGGTGCTGCACCGGGGACGCAGGTATCTCCGGGAGATCTCGGTGTGAGGGGCGGTCGGCGCCTCGCGGGGCCG
>JABAHQ010004582.1_pt2 | contig 10873 bp, 10 predicted proteins | sample 7062091 | NCBI WGS metagenome assembly JABAHQ01 (sample SAMN14534359, study PRJNA622989) | marine sediment metagenome | biome: marine biome [ENVO:00000428]; feature: marine pelagic biome [ENVO:01000023]; material: deep marine sediment [ENVO:00002113] | place: India: Gulf of Kutch | collected...
TGCCGAGCAGCAGGGCGCGCCTGAATGCAGTCATCCGCGCACTCATAGACGTGATGTATAATCGCGAGGACTCTATTATGCTGCTGTATCGTGAAACGCATGCGCTTGACAGGTCCTCGTTGCACTCGATTCTCGCGAGAGTGGAAGAATTCAATCGCTTCATCGAGGACTTACTTGTGGAAGCAACTGAGCCGGCCGAACTCGCCGTCGGTAATAGAGCGCTTGCGGCCAATATACTGACTTATCTACCTACCATCGTATCGCTTCGCCGTTGGCTTCTGAGGCGCCAGACAACCAGCGAGGAAGTGATAGATGAGCTGACGAACTTCCTGGTGCGGGGTCTCACGGGAGAGACGAGCGGTGTGCCCAGCCACAAGGGTTAAACCAGGCAGGGCAGTATCACGCAAACCGGTTTCTACAACATCATCAAGATTGGCACATGTCGGTAAGCTATTTCCCAAGCACGCCATGCCCGGCAGGCGGCAACGGAATCAGCGCGAACCATGCGACTAAGCTCTTACTGTAGAGTCCGAGGAGACGCCGAGCATGTCAAACACCAGTCAACCGAACGCCGGGCGGCAGCAGATCCGCGTTCTTCTTGCCAAGGCGGGCCTCGACGGACACGACCGCGGGGTGAAGATCGTCGCCCGGGCCCTGCGCGATGCGGGCATGGACGTGATCTACGCTGGTCTGCATCGCACCCCGGAACAGGTGGTGGAGGCGGCGATCCAGGAGGACGTGGATGTCATCGGAATCAGCCTCTTGTCGGGCGCGCACATGACTATCTTTCCCCGGGTCGTGGATCTGATGAAGGCGAAGGGCGCCGACGACATAATTCTTGTCGGCGGAGGAGTCATGCCGGACGAAGACGCGGAGAAGCTCAAGGAGCTCGGCGTATCCGCAGTGTTGCTCCAGGACACGCCGCCACGCCAGATTGTCGAGACCATCGAGCGGCTGGTCACGGAGCGAGGGCCTCGATGACGGCATCGCTCGCCGGCGACAGAGCGAAAACTGACTGAGGTGGGGCGCCATGGAGAGCTGGAGCTGGCCTCCGCAGTACGACGACGGCTACTTTCCGCCATCGGGTTCCCGCTACTGGTTTCCGCGCCGCGAAACCATGGACCCTGCAGAGCGCGAGCAGGCCATACTGCAGCGATTGCGCGAGGTAATGCAGTACGCCTACGAGCGCGCGCCGTTTTATCGCGAAAAATGGCGTGCCGCCGGTGTCGTCCCCGCCGACGTTCGCACCCTCGCCGACTTTGAGCAGGTTCCCGTTGTCACTAAGAGCGAGCTGAGAGAGGCGCAGGCGAGGTGCGAGCCCTTCGGTGACTATTTGTGTGTCGAGGACTCGGAGGTCATGCGTGTCCACGGCACGTCGGGGACCACCGGCCGGCCGACCGCATTCGCGATCAGTCGCCATGACTGGCGTACGATCGGCAACAATCACGCCCGTATCATGTGGGCGATGGGACTGCGGCCCGGCGACATGGTCATGATCGCCGCTGTGTTTAGCCTCTACATGGGTTCGTGGGGAGCGCTCGCAGGCAGCGAGAGACTGCATTGCAAGAGCTTTCCCTTCGGCGCAGGCGCGGCCGGCATGTCCGCGCGCTGCGCCCACTGGCTGGCGTTGACAAAGCCGGCAGCCTTCTACGGCACACCGTCGTATGCGCTGTATCTCGCCGAGGTGGCGCGCGAGGAAGGTCTCGACCCACGGGGCTTCGGCTTGCGGATCATGTTTTTCTCGGGCGAGCCGGGCGCCTCGGTGCCTGCGACACGTGAACGGATCGAGGAAACCTACGGGGCCCGTGTCATCGACTGCGGCACCATGGGCGAGATGACACCATGGATGAGCGCGGGCGGCAGCTTCGAGACCCGTGGCCTGATGCTGTGGCAGGACATCGTCTACCACGAGGTGTGCGATCCCGAGAGCTACCGCCGCGTGCCGTATGGCTCCCGCGGCACGCTGGTGTACACGCACCTCGAGCGTACGTCGCAGCCGATGATCCGGCTCGCGTCCGGCGACGTGTCGCACTGGGTGGAAGGGCCTTCCGCCTGCGGTCGCACCTACCCGGTGTTGCCGGACGGCATCTACGGGCGCGTGGACGACATGATCACCGTGCGTGGGGAGAACGTCTTCCCGGCCGCGGTGGACGCGGTGCTGAACCGCATCGACGGATACGGAGGCGAGCACCGCATCATCGTTAGCCGCGAGGCCGCGATGGACGAGCTCATCGTGCGCGTCGAAGCGGCGCAGTCGATATCGCGCGATGACTGGCCCGGGCTCGAATCACGCGTTCAAGCGGCCGTGACCCGCGAGCTGGGCGTCCGCGTCAAGGCCGAGGTTGTCGCGCCGGGCACCTATCCTCGGACCGACTTCAAGGCCCGCCGGGTTATCGACGACCGGCGGCTGTTCGACCACCTCGCCTCACGCAAGCAGGGCTGAGAGGAACCGATGGCGTACCGCCCTTCCATGGACCTGGTCGAAGGCGTTCGCGAGGGTTGGATCGGCCCCGTGGCACGGCTGATCAGCCGTGCGGAAGCCGGCTACGAGGAGTGCCGGCCCGCCGTGGAGGCCGTCTACCAGCACACAGGGCGGGCCGCAATCGTGGGCGTCACCGGGGTTCCCGGCAGCGGCAAGTCCACGCTTCTCTGCGAGCTCGTTCGCGCCGCCCGGCGCACCGGCAGAACCGTGGCGGTGGTGGCCATCGACCCCACCAGCCCGTTCTCGGGCGGCGCCATCCTCGGCGACCGCATCCGGATGAACGACCTCACCGGGGATGAAGGTGTCTTCATCCGCTCCATGTCCACGCGCGGCGCTCTGGGAGGTCTTGCGCGGGCCAGCATCGATGCGATCGATATTCTCGATGCGGCGGGTTTCGATATAGTGTTCGTCGAGACCGTCGGAGTCGGGCAGGACGAGGTCGACATCGCAGGTGCGGCACACACGACGGTGGTCGTCTCCGCCCCCGGGCTGGGCGACGATATCCAGGCGATCAAGGCTGGTGTGCTGGAGATCGCCGACATTCATGTGGTAAGCAAATGCGACAGACCCGACGCCAGCCGGACGGTGAAGGAACTCAGATCGATGCTCACGCTCTCGCCGCGCGACAACCAGCACTGGCGGCCGCCCGTCATCGCAACGAGCGCCCGCACAGGCGAAGGCATTGAGGAGTTGCTGGAGGCCATCGATCGGCATGGCAGCTCCCTGCGCGAGAGCGGCGAGATCAGGACCAGGCAACGCCGGATCGCCGAGCGGCGGGTGGTCAAGTACGCCGAGGAGATGGTGCGAGACGCATTCGCCACCCGGCGCCAGAATGCGCTCGACGGCCTGATGGAGGCGGTGGTCGAGAGACGGTTACATCCACGCAGTGCCGCGCTGCAGGTGGTTGCCGCGGCGAACGAGGAGGCATGAGATGGACAAGCGCGCAACACGAACAGCTCGCGACCAGGCGCTGGCCCGCTGGAAGGAGCAATGGGAGCGTAACGAGCTTGCCGGCTTCATGCAGCGCGCCCCGGAGCGTGTCACCGAGGGGAAGACGATCTCGGGCCTGCCGCTGGAGCGGATATACACGCCGCTCGAGCGCGACCCCACGGACTACGAGGCGATCGGCTTTCCAGGCCAGTACCCGTTCACCCGCGGACCTTACCCGACCATGTACCGCGGCCGCCCGTGGACCAAGCGCCAGATCGCCGGATTCGGCACCGGCGAGGACACCAACCGTCGGTTCAGGTATCTGGTGGCACAGGGTCAGACCGGTCTCTCGGTCGACTTCGATATGCCGACGCTGATGGGGTACGACTCCGACCATCCGATGTCCGAAGGCGAGGTCGGCCGCGAGGGCGTCGCCGTCGATACCATCGAGGACATGCGCGCGCTCTTCGACGGCATCGACCTGCGTGACATCTCCGTGTCGATGACGATCAACCCGAGCGCCTGGATCCTCTACGCAATGTACATTGCGGTGGGTCAGGAGCGGGGCTACGACCTGCATCAGCTCTCGGGAACGATCCAGAACGACGTCCTCAAGGAGTACATCGCGCAAAAGGAATGGATCTATCCACCGCGCCCCAGCATGCGGATTGTGCGCGACACGATCGTGTACGGCGCCGAGCACATGCGCCGCTACAACCCGATCAATATATCCGGCTATCACATCTCCGAGGCCGGCGCCAACGCGGTCCAGGAAGTAGCATTCACGATGGCCGACACCATTGCCTACGTGGACAGCGTCACCGGGCACGGCCTGCATGTGGACGCGTTCGCCTCGCGGCTATCGTTCTTCTTCGTCAGCCAGCAGGATTTCTTCGAGGAGATCGCCAAGTTCCGGGCCGCCCGCCGCGTATACGCGCGCATCATGCGGGAGCGCTTCGGCGCAAGCAAGGCGGAGTCCATGCGGCTTCGTTTCCATGCGCAGACCGCCGCCGCCACGCTCACCAAGCCGCAGTACAAGGTCAACCTCGTTCGTACCGCGTTCCAGGCACTGTCCGCGGTGCTGGGCGGCTGCCAGAGCCTGCACACGAACGGCCTCGACGAGGCATTCACCATTCCGAGCGAGGAAGCCATGAAGCTCGCGCTTCGCACCCAGCAGGTCATCTCTGACGAGATCAACGTCATGGACGTCATCGACCCGCTGGGAGGCAGCTACTTGGTCGAGTCCCTCACCGACGAGATCGAGGAGAAGGTGTTCGACTATCTCGAGCGCGTCGATGACCTAGGCGGCACCATCAAGGCGATCGAAACAGGATTCTTTCAGAAAGAGATTGCCGACACCGCCTACGACACGGCGCTCAAGCGCCAAAGCGGCGAGCGGCCGATGATCGGGGTCAACCGCTACGTCGAGCCCGAAGAGAAGCACGACATCGAGCTGCATCCCTACGATGATGAGAGCACGCAACGCCAGATCGCCCGCCTGCAGCGGCTGCGCGACACACGCGACCAGAACCGCGTGGATGAACTGCTCAAGGAACTCACGGACGTAGCGGCGGATGAATCGCAGTCGATAATGCCCGTCACGATCGAACTTGTAAAAGCCGGCGCCAGCATGGGTGACATCGTCGAGTCTCTGAAGACGATCTGGGGGACGTACCGCGAGAAGCCAGTCTTCTGAAGATGATCTTGAGGACGCCGGAACCGGATCGCAAAAGCATATTGAGTAGGGGCAGGATATGGTCGAGACGCTGAGAAGCATCGTTCACTTATGGGAATGCGACACCGTCGACCATTTCACGACGGCTTGCTATTTCCAGGCCTACAGCGCGGCGCAGTGGCATCTGCTGCAAGCGCTCGGCTACTCCGACGACCAGATGGGTGCGATACAGCCGGTTTCCTGCCGAACTGGCTTTAAGCAAGAACTGCGTGCCGGCGATCCGTATCACATCGAGTCGGGCGTGCTAGAGCAAGGTTCCAACAGCCTAACGGTGGGTCACAAGCTGTACAATTCAGAGACAGGGACGCTGGGCTCGACCCACATCCAAACGCTCGGCGGCGAGTCGCGACCCGTTGCAGCGGCCCATTCCATCGATTGGGAGGAGCAGGATCCGGGGCCGGAGATCGACTTCGACCGCTACAGTGTGTGGTCGACGACCAGTCAGAGCGTCGTGCGAAAGTGGGACCTCGATTATGCGGGTCTTCTCGATCTGAGTTCTTTGATTCNNAACATGGTAGGAATGACCTCGTCCTATATGCAGGAAAAGCACATCGGCTTTGCAACCTTTGCCTATCGGATTCGCATCCATGAGCTTCCGCGTCGGCCAGGCACGATCATGAGGACGGAGAGCGCGTTAGCACACTTGGGCCGCAGCTCTTTGTGGTTTGCCCATCGCGTCGTCAACAAATCTACGAATTCGCCGATTGCGGATGTTGCGCAGATGGGAGTGCATTTTGATCGGGTTGGTCGCTTACCAGCTACGATTCCCGATGAAATACGTCAGAGCGCGGAAAGCTTTTTAGGGTAGATTGGGCGCCGGCCCGTATAAAAACCATCTCGCCCAAATAGATCGACGAACGTCCCGGCTGGCCGGGACGTCAGCGAGACGAAGCTCCGAATATCCAGTGCGCCGCCGACAAATCTGCAGTGGTTGAGGACGATGCACGGGGCTAGGTGAGTGAAATCCGCTCCCGCCGCGGTGTCCGCGGCGTCTGGAGAGCGTCTCGACACGTCCGCCACGCGAGGCGTGCGACCGCCAACCGCGCGCCCTACCAGGACGCGGTTTGGCGCTGGCTCAGGCTCGGTCAAGTCGAACGCGGGGGTCTGGTCAGGGTCATCGAGCGGCGGGGCCGCCGCTCCAGCGTCTCCGCTGCTCGCTTGCCCCAGTGTATTGGGGGGCGCTGAGTATCGGGCTTTGCCCGCGAATTGCGCTGAAAGAACCGGCGATTTCGGGCTTTGAGACGAGGGTCAAGATCGCACGAGTTTCGGTCCGAGTCGGTTAGCAAACGGGCCCCGGTCGGGCAGTCAATACGCCGTATCCGATTGATTTTTGGCAGTTTCCTGGATTAACCGCAGAGACGCCGTTGAGAGACAGGACTCGTTGGCGGAGAGGGTGGGATTCGAACCCACGGTGCGGAGACCGCACACACGCTCTCCAGGCGTGCTCCTTCGACCGCTCGGACACCTCTCCGGGAACCGGAAGGCTAGAACAGAATTTCGCTTCCGGCAACGTGACCCCGATGGAGCGTACGGCTTTGGCGAACTGGGCTCGGAGGCACCGGTCGCCTGACCGTAGCGTGGGCTGAGCCGAGGGTCAAACCCACCATCTCAGCGGAAGTGACGCTGTCGCGGCCGATTTGGTGGGCTTCGCTGCGCTCAGCCCACCCTACGCCGCTCGGACACCTCTGCGAAGAAATCGAAGGCTAGAACAGAATACCGTTCCGGGCAACGCGCTCCCGGACGCATGGGGGTTAATCCAAACCCGTCAAGCGGCCCCTGGGCGGAGTCGATAACCGATCGAACCCCCTGGGCGCGGAGCAACGTTATGAAAGTTTACCCACTGGTTGCACCGGCGGTGCTCGTGCTGGCGGCGAGCCTGGTTCCCATCGCACCCCGGGCGCTCGCCGAGTCTCCAGAAGCGGGATTGGGTGATCGCATCCTCGAGAGCTGCCGCAGCGTCGTGTCCGAGGAGGTCGCGGCCGACGAGGGCGCCGCGTGCTTGAACTACATCGCCGGCGTCACCCAGACGCTGCGCGCGATGGGCTCCGCAGCGCAGGACGTGGCACTCGGCCCGAGCTACTCCGGCGTTTGCGTGCCGGCGGACGTGACCCTGGAGCAGATGGCGGCCATCTTCGTCGAGGCGGTCGACGCGCATCCGGACACCTATGCGCAGTGGGGGGCGGCGACCGACATGCCCACCCTGTTCATGGCAGTCGTCTTCGCGGACCGCTGGCCCTGCGAGCGCTAGAGAGCCCCGTGCTCGGAGAGCAGCGCCCGCACTGACTCGGCCAGACGCCGATAGCCCTGCGCGTTGGGGTGGATCATGTCGGACTTGAAGCGGTTGTCGCCGAGCAGCTCAGCGATGACATCGTCCTCGATGGGCACGTTCAGGTCCGAGGCGACGTCCGCGTAGAAGTCCGCGGAATCCAGAAAGATGCCGGGGTCCGGGACCCCGAGCAGCACCACCGGTATCCCGCGCTCCCGCACCAGACGGATCATCTCGCGCAGATTCCGCGCCGTGTCCGCGGAGTTCTTCTTGCGCAGGATGTCGTTGCCGCCGTGGCACAGAATGACCAGGTCGACACGCTGGCGATCGAGGAGCTCCGGCAACCGCGAGAGCCCGGCCGCGCTCACCTCCCCCGGTACCCCGGCGTTGACGACGCGCCGCCCGATGAGCCGCTCGAGCACTGCCGGGTAGCTCTCTGCGCGCTTCGCGCCGGTGCCATACGTCAGGCTATCGCCGAACGCGAGGATGATCGCGTCGTCATCGAGCCTGGGCAGCTCCGCCGAGGAGCCGCCGCAGGCCGCCAGCGCGGCCATCGCCGCGGCCAGGAGGATGGCGTTGCGGATCGTGTAGAACCTGGGAAAAAGTCTTCTCACATCCGCCGTCTTGGGGCCCACCTGCCCTGATAGATAAGACTAGAGATCGGGGCGGCGGGGGATTGTCTTTAGGCTCGGGGTGCATGGGAGCCGGGGCATGCACCGCTTTCGGCGCAAGCCCGATGGGTGGGTTTCGCTGCGCTCAACCCATCCTACGAGAGGTCAGCCCTCCGAGAGGGTAAGGCCCCGTCGAGCCGAGGCGGCAAGGTCGCGGCCCGATGGTGGGCTTCGCTTCGCTCAGCCCACCCTACGAGAGACGAATACGACAGGTCAGCATGGCTCGCTCCGCAAGGGGTCAAAAGGGCGCGGAGGCAGGTGAGAACGTTTCTCAAGTACCTCCGACGCCGACCCCCTTTTATTAGAGGAGGTCGCGGACGGCGTCGCGCTCTTCCTGGAGCTCGCGCAGGGTCTTGTGCATGCACTCGCGGCTGAAGTCGTCGATCTCGAGGCCCTCCACCACCTGATAGCGGCCCTCCCCGCACGTGACGGGGAAGGAGTACATGACCCCTTCGGGGATGTCGTACTGACCCTCGGTGGGAATCGCCATGCTGACCCAGTCGTCGTTGGCACTTCCGAGGATCCAGTCGCGCATGTGCTGGATGCCCGCGAAGGCCGCCGACGCCGCGCTCGAGGCACCGCGCGCCTCGATCACCTCGGCGCCTCGCTTCTGCACGCGCGGCATGAATTCCTCGCGCACCCAGGTCTCGTCCACCAGCTCCCGGGCTGCGCGCCCGGCCACCGTGGCGTGGCTGATGTCCGGGTACTGGGTGGTCGAGTGGTTGCCCCAGATGGTCATTCGCCGGATGTCCGCCATGGCGGCGCCGGTCTTGCGCGCGAGCTGGGCGATGGCGCGGTTGTGGTCCAGGCGGGTCATGGCGCTGAACTGCCTCGGGTCGAGGTCGGGGGCGTTGCGCATGGCGATGAGCGCGTTGGTGTTGGCCGGGTTGCCGATGACCAGCACGCGCACATCACGGCTCGCCTGCTCGTTGAGCGCCCTGCCCTGGGGGGCGAAGATCTTCCCGTTCTCGGCCAGCAGGTCCTTGCGCTCCATGCCCTTGCCCCGCGGCTTGGCCCCCACGAGCAGCGCGTAGTCCGCGTCGCGGAAGGCCGCGTCGGCGTCGTCGCTGGCGGCGATGTCCTGGAGCAGCGGGCAGGCGCAGTCCTCGAGCTCCATCACCACACCGTCCAGCGCCTTCATCGCGGGCGGGATCTCCAGGAGCTGGAGGATGACCGGCTGCTCGGGGCCCAGCATCTCGCCCGCCGCGATGCGAAACAGCATGGAGTATGCGATCTGGCCCGCCGCTCCCGTAACGGCGACACGTACCGGTGGCTTCATGACACTCCTCTCCTCCGTCGTGTGGCCCGGTTTTCGCCTCAGGACCGCTTGTCGATGGGCGTATAGTCGCGCTTCTCGGCTCCGATGTAGAGCTGGCGCGGACGCCCGATGCGTCGATCCTCGTCCTCCATCATCTCCATCCACTGGCTGATCCAGCCCACGGTGCGCGCCATGGCGAAGATGACGGTGAACATGTTGAGCGGGATCCCCAGCGCGCGCAGGATGATGCCCGAGTAGAAGTCCACGTTCGGGTAGAGCTTGCGCTCGACGAAGTAGTCGTCCTCCAGGGCGATCCGCTCGAGCTCGAGGGCGATCTCGAACAGCGGCGCGTCGCCGCCGAGCTGATCCAGCAGGTCGTGGCAGGCCCGGCGGATGATCGTCGCGCGCGGGTCGAAGTTCTTGTAGACGCGGTGGCCGAAGCCCATGAGGCGGAACTCGCCGTTCTTCGCCTTGTCGATGGCGGCGGGGATGTTCTTCACGCTGCCGATCTCGCGGAGCATCCGGACGACCGCCTCGTTCGCGCCGCCGTGGAGCGGGCCGTAGAGCGCGGCGCAGGCCGCGGCGAGGGCGCTGTAGGGGTCGACGTGCGAGGAGCCGACCTGGCGCATCGTCGACGCCGAGCAGTTCTGCTCGTGATCGGCGTGGAGGATGAAGAGGACGTCGAGGGCCTTCTCGATCACCGGGCTCGGCTTGTACTTCGTCTCGGTCATCTTGAACAACATGTTCAAGAAGTTGCCGGCGTAGCTCAGGTCGTTGTCCGGGTAGATGTAGGGGATCCCGCGACGGTGACGGTACGCATAAGCGGAGAGCGTCGGGATCTTCGCGATCAGCCGGTACATCTGGAGGCGCCGGTTCTCCGGATCGTTCACCGCCTTGGCGTCGGGGTAGAACGTGCTGAGGGCGCCGACCGTGCTCACCAGCGTGCCCATGGGATGCGCGTCGTAGCGGAACGCGTCGATGAGCTCCCGAATGTTTTCGTGCACCAGCGTGTGGTACGTGATGTTGTGCCGCCAGTCCTCGAGCTGCGTCGCGGTCGGAAGCTCGCCGTGGATGAGGAGATACGCGACCTCCAGGAAGCTCGCCTTCTCCGCTAGATCCTCGATCGAGTAGCCGCGGTACTTCAGGATCCCCTTGTCACCGTCGATGAACGTGACCTTCGACTTGGTCGAGGCGGTGTTCTTGTAGGCGGGGTCGTACGACATCATCCCGAAGTCGTCGTCCGAGACCTTGATCTGGCGCAGGTCCATCGCTTTGATGGTCCCGTTTTCGACCGGCAGCTCGTAGGTCTGGCCAGTTCGGTTGTCGGTGACCGTCAACGAATCCTTCGGCATGCGCGTGCTCTACCTTTCTCTCGCCTTCTCCGGGGGAGAGGGGGCGGCGAGAATACCCGAAAGACAATGTCAGGCCAACGGCACCGAAAGGCCAGGGCCCGAACGGACCCATTGACCGCCGGATCAACGTGAGATCTCGGGCGAACGGTGGCATTCTGAGCGCATGCCGCCGCTCCTCT
>JABAHQ010005710.1_pt2 | contig 10870 bp, 7 predicted proteins | sample 7062091 | NCBI WGS metagenome assembly JABAHQ01 (sample SAMN14534359, study PRJNA622989) | marine sediment metagenome | biome: marine biome [ENVO:00000428]; feature: marine pelagic biome [ENVO:01000023]; material: deep marine sediment [ENVO:00002113] | place: India: Gulf of Kutch | collected...
CGACCCGCGCCTGGTGCTCACCTTTCCGGTGGAGCTGCCCGCCAACACGACGCCCGAGGAAATCGAGCAGTGGCTCTCGGCCAGCGGCTACACGCGCGTGCAGGCCGAACGCACCGTGCAGCGCGAGGTGAAGGACGAGGCCCCCGCCAAAGGCAAGAAGGCCAGGCCCGCGATCGAGGCCGTGAAGCTGCTCGACGTGGTGGCCGACCGCTTCCGCATCGCCGGCGCCGAGCCGGCTCGTGTGATGGAGGCGATCGAGACCGGCCTCAAGCGCGGCGGTGGGCGGCTCACGGTGTACGCCTTGAAGGAAGAGGGAGAGCCGGAGATCTGGAAGTTTTCGACGGGCTTGCATTGCCCCGAGAGCGACATCCGCTACACCGAGCCCACGCCCTCGATGTTCTCGTTCAACTCGCCCGTGGGCGCCTGCGACACCTGCCGTGGCTTCGGCCGCGTGATCGGTGTCGACTACGGCCTGGTGATCCCGAACGAGAAGCTCACCTTGCGCAACGGCGCCATCAAGGTGTTCCAGACGCCCGCGTGGAAGGAGTGCCAGGACGACCTGATGCGCCACGCCGAAGCGGCGGGCATTCCGCGCGACACGCCCTGGGCCAAGCTCACGCCCGAGCAGCAGGCCTGGGTGAAGAACGGCTCGCCGCAGTGGAACGGCAAGTGGAACCAGCACTGGTACGGCGTGGGCCGCTTCTTCGAGTACCTGGAGAGCAAGGCCTACAAGATGCACATCCGCGTGCTCTTGTCCAAGTACCGCAGCTACACCGAATGCCCGGTGTGCCGGGGCGCGCGGCTCAAGACCGACAGCCTGCTGTGGCGCGTGGGCACCCGCGCGCAGGCCGACGCGGTGCTGGAACCCGCGAAGCGCTACCTGCCCGCCGGCGTGGCCTGGTCGCGCGCCCAGCTCGAGGCCTTGCCCGGCCTGTGCCTGCACGACCTGATGCTCATGCCGCTGACGGAGCTGCGGCGCTTCTTCGATTCCATCGCGCCCACGCAGGCGGGCAGCTCGGGCGAGCAGCAGGCGCTCAAGCTGCTGCTGGAAGAGATCAACACCCGCATCCGCTACCTCTGCGAGGTCGGCATCGGCTACCTCACGCTGGACCGCCAGAGCCGCACCCTCAGCGGCGGCGAGGTGCAGCGCATCAACCTCACCACGGCACTCGGCACCTCGCTGGTCAACACGCTGTTCGTGCTCGACGAGCCCAGCATCGGCCTGCACCCGCGCGACATGGCGCGCATCGTGGACGCCATGAAGCGCCTGCGCGACGCCGGCAACACCCTGGTGGTGGTGGAGCACGACCCGGCCGTCATGCTCGCCGCCGACCGGCTCATCGACATGGGCCCGGGCCCCGGCGAGCGCGGCGGCAGCATCGTCTTCGACGGCACGCCCGAGCAGATCCGCGCGGCCGACACGCTCACCGGCGCCTACCTCGGCGCGCGCAAGACCATCGGCATGGGCTTCAAGCGCGCGGTGACCGACAGCACGCCGCGCCTGATCCTCGAAGGCGCGAGCGAGCACAACCTGAAGAACGTGTCGGTGGAGTTTCCGCTGCAGCGCCTGGTGGTGGTCACCGGCGTGTCGGGCTCGGGCAAGTCCACGCTCATCCAGGACGTGCTGGCGCCCGCGCTCATGCGCCACTTCGGCCAGAGCACCGAATCGCCCGGCGCGCACGACCGCCTGCTGGGCGCGGAACAACTCGCCGACGTGGTCTTCGTCGACCAATCGCCCATCGGCAAGACGGCGCGCTCCAACCCCGTGAGCTACGTGGGCGCCTGGGACGCCATCCGCGCGCTGTTCGCCGACGCGCCGCTGTCGCGCCAGCGCAGCTACACGCCGGCCAAGTTCAGCTTCAACAGCGGCGACGGGCGCTGCCCCACCTGCGGCGGCTCCGGCTTCGAACACGTGGAGATGCAGTTCCTCTCCGACGTCTACCTGCGCTGCCCCGACTGCGACGGCAAGCGCTACCGGCCCGAGATCCTGGAGGTGAAGATCGACCGCGGCCAGCGCTTGCTCAACGTGGCCGACGTGCTGGAGCTCACCGTGAACGAAGCCGCGCAGCTCTTCGCGCACGACCGCGAGGTCATCCGCGCGCTGCAGCCCATCGTCGACGTGGGCCTGGAATACGTGAAGCTCGGCCAGCCCGTGCCCACGCTGTCGGGTGGTGAGGCCCAGCGCCTCAAGCTCGCGGGCTTCCTCGCGGAAGCGGCCAAGTCCGCCAGCGCGAGCCGCCAATCGGTGGCGCGCAAGGGCACGCTGTTCCTGTTCGACGAGCCCACCACCGGCCTGCACTTCGACGACATCGCCAAGCTCCTGCGCTCGCTGCGCAAGCTGATCGACGCGGGCCACTCGCTGGTGGTGATCGAGCACAACCTGGACGTGATCCGCGCCGCCGACTGGCTCATCGACCTGGGCCCCGAGGGCGGCGCGGGCGGCGGCGCGGTGGTGGCCGAGGGTCCGCCGGAGCAGGTGCGCGAGCACCCCGGCAGCCACACCGCGCAGGCCCTGCGCGAGTACGCGATGGCCATGGACCAGGTGCACGCGGTCAACGAACGGCCGGCCGTGCCCTACGGTGCGCGCGCGGCCAGGCGACGCGGCCCGCACGACGAGGCCATCCGCATCGTCAATGCCAAGGAACACAACCTCAAGCAGCTCAGCGTGGACATCCCGCGCGGCAAGTTCAACGTCATCTCGGGCGTGAGCGGCTCGGGCAAGAGCACGCTGGCCTTCGACATCCTGTACAACGAGGGCCAGCGCCGCTACCTGGANNCCACCGTGGCGATCGAGCAGCGCCTCTCGCGCGGCGGACGCAAGAGCACCGTGGGCACCACCACCGAGGTCTGGCACTTCCTTCGTCTGCTCTACGTGAAACTGGGCACGCAGCATTGCGTGCACGACGGTGCGGCCGTGAAGCCGCAAAGCGCCGACAGCATCGCCGCCGCCATCCTGCGCAAGCACGCGGGGCGGCACGTGGGCCTGCTGGCGCCGCTGGTGGTCAACCGCAAGGGCGTGTACACCGAGCTGGCCGACTGGGCGCGCCCGCGCGGCCACAGCCACCTGCGCGTGGACGGCGAGTTCCTGCCCACCACGGGCTTTCCGCGCATCGACCGTTTCAAGGAACACACCATCGAGCTGCCGGTGGCCGACTTCGTCGTGAACCCGGCCGACGAGGCCCGGCTGCGCAGCGAACTGGCGAAGGCGCTGGAGCACGGCAAGGGCATCCTGCACCTGCTGCACCCGCTCGATGGGCTGAAAGACGCCATTGCCGATGGCCGCTCCACGCGCGAGATCGGCGCGGTGGAGGTATTCAGCACCGCGCGCGCCTGCCCGGTGTGCAGCACCAGCTACCCCGAGCTGGACCCGCGGCTGTTCTCCTACAACAGCAAGCACGGCTGGTGCCCCGACTGCGTGGGCACCGGCACGAAGCTCTCGCGCGAGCAGCGCAAGGCCCTGGACGATTCGGTGCGCGACGCCGACGAGAAGGGCCGCGAGCAGAGCTTCGCCGAGCCCGAGGTGGAGGGTGTGGGCGATGAGCTTTGCCCGACCTGCGAGGGCACGCGGCTCAACGCGCAGGCGCGCGCCGTGCGGTTTGGCGGCGTCGCCATCACCGACATCGCGCGCTTGTCCGTCAGTGAGGTGCGGCGCTGGGTGCGCGAACTCATGGAGGGCAGTGGTTTGTCCGGTCGGGAGGCCGACATCGCGCGCGACCTGTTGCCCGAGATCGAAAGCCGCCTGGCCTTCCTGGAACAAGTGGGCCTGAACTACCTGACGCTCGATCGCGGCGCGCCCACGCTCAGCGGCGGCGAAGCGCAGCGCATCCGCCTCGCGGCGCAGCTCGGCAGCCACCTGCAAGGCGTGTGCTACGTGCTCGACGAGCCCACCATCGGCCTGCACCCGCGCGACAACCAGATCCTGCTCGATGCCCTGCACCAGCTCGGCGCGCAGGGCAACACCGTGGTGGTGGTGGAGCACGACGAGGACACCATCCGCCGCGCCGACCACGTGATCGACATCGGCCCCGGCGCCGGCATGCACGGCGGGCGCGTGGTGGCGCAGGGCACGGTGGCGGACCTGTCGGCCAACGATGAGTCGGTCACCGGGCGCTACCTGCTGCACGCCATGAAGCACCCGCTGCAGGCGCGCCGCGCCGTGCGGGCCGACGAACCCGAGCTCGAGCTGCGTGGCGCCGCCCTGCACAACCTGCAGAAGCTGGACGTGAAGGTGCCGCTCAAGCGCCTGGTGGTCGTCACCGGCGTGAGCGGCTCGGGCAAGAGCACGCTGGCGCGCGACGTGCTGCTCACCAACGTGGCCGAGGCCGTGTCCATGCGCAGCACCGCCGCCGGCAAGAAGGCCTGGGACAGGGGCGAGCGGCCCGCCTGGTCCGGCTGCGAGCGCCTGATCGGCAGCGAAGCCGTGGACCGCGTGCTCGAGGTCGACCAGACGCCCATCGGCAAGACGCCGCGCTCCTGCCCGGCCACCTACATCGGCTTCTGGGACACGGTGCGCAAGCTCTTCGCCGACACGCCGGAGGCCAAGGCGCGCGGCTACGGCCCGGGCCGCTTCAGCTTCAACGTCAACGGCGGCCGCTGCGAGGCCTGCCAGGGCGACGGCGTGATCAAGGTCGAGATGCACTTCCTGCCCGACGTCTACGTGCCCTGCGACGTCTGCCACGGCAAGCGCTACAACCGCGAGACGCTGGAGGTGCTCTACAAGGGCAAGAACATCGCGGAGATCCTGGAGATGACGGTCGAGGAGGCGCACGAGTTCTTCGGTGCCGTGCCCACGCTGGCGCGCAAGCTGCAGACCTTGCTCGACGTGGGCCTGTCCTACATCCAGCTCGGTCAGGCCGCCACCACGCTGTCGGGCGGCGAGGCGCAGCGCGTNNTCTACATCCTCGACGAGCCCACCACCGGCCTGCACTTCGCCGACATCGAGCAGCTGCTCAAGGTCCTGCACCGGCTGCGCGACGCGGGCAACACCGTCGTCGTGATCGAGCACAACCTCGACGTGATCAAGACCGCCGACTGGGTGATCGACCTGGGCCCCGAGGGCGGCGCCGGCGGCGGCACCGTGGTGGCGCAGGGCACGCCCGAGGACGTGGCGGCAAACCCGGCGAGCCACACGGGGCACTACCTCGCGCGGCTGTTGTAAGCCTCAGCGATTGCGATACGCCAGCCCCACCCCCGCGCTGTAGGTGGTGGGCCTCGTGGCCAGCGGGCTGCGCCGCGCGGCGCCCTGCAACTGCGCCACGCCCAGGCCCGCGTAGCCCACCCAGTGCCGGTTCAGCGCCGAGGTGATGCGCCAGCCCATGGAGAGGCTGTCCCAGCCCGAGCCGATGGCATACGCCGGCAGGCCGGTGGCCGCGGCGCCTTCGGGGCTGATGCCGTAGTGCGTCTGGCGGAATCTGCCGTTGGCCCAGCCCGCGCCGAACGACAGGTCCCAGTGCGTGTCGCGCGAGATCCGGTAGCGGTAGTTCAGCCCCGTGTCCAGGCGCAGGCCGCCATCTCGGCCCAGCAGGTCTTGAGAGGCCCGGCTGGTCAGGCTCCAGCGCTCGCTGAGCGAGAGGCCCAGCGTGAGGCGGCCGCGCACGGTGGCGCGCACCTTGCCCAGGCCGTGGAAGCGCGGGTCTTTCTCGTCGCGCCAGTCGCGGCCGTCGTCGATGGCGAGCGAGGTGTTGAGCGAGACCTTGTCGCTGCGCGCGAGCTGCGTGCTCACGCCGCTGTCGACCGTTTCGCGGCCCTGGTTGAGCAGGGCGCTGGCGCCGGAACTCGCGAAGCGGAAGCGCCCGAGCTGGAAGGCCCAGATGCCACCGAACGAGATTTTCTGTTCTGCCGTGCCCAGCGGGTTGGCTGAGGAGCCGATGGCCGCGCCGACGAGGTAGTCGCGGCTGGCCTGCAGCGCCACCTCGTCGCGCGGTGCCTGGGGTTGCGCGGCGGCCGGTGCCTCGCCGCGTTCCTGTGCGAGGCCGCTGGTGGCGATGAGGGCCAGCGCCGCGGCGGCCAGCGGGCGCTTCACAGCCGGCTCAGGTCTTCGATGGCGTCGATCACCATGCCCGTGCCCACGGCGATGAGCAGGATGTCGGTGGCCACGCGCACGTACTTGTGGCCCGCGGGCGGCACGCCCAGGCGGATGGAGATGGCGTCGGGCACCGGGTAGTAGATGACGTCGCCCGGCAGCGGCGCGCCGCGGCGCCACTGCTTCGCCTGCCCCGGCGGCAGGCAGCCGTTGTTCTTCTTGGCCAGGCCGGGGGGGCAGTTGCCGGCGCGAAAGCGCGGCTCGTAGTAGTCGACGACGGTGCGGCGCTGCGCGTCGGTGAAGTAGCCACCGATCTGCACGTTCACCGAAATGTCGGTGCGGTCGCCGCCCGAGGGGGCGTGGCGCGCGCCGCTGTCGCGGTCACCGCCGCCGCCGCCCTTGTGCGGTTTGCCGCCGCCCTTGGCCTTTTCTTCCGCCTGGCCGTGCTTGCCACCGCCGGCGTGCGGGGGCTTCTCGGCCAGCGCGGGTGCGACGGCCAGCGCCAGCGCGGCGCTGAGCAGGAACGGGGAGAGGGAGCGATGAAGAAGGGGCATGGCGTGGGGCTCTGCGGTTCAGGGGAAAACGAAATCCTGGTCGACGGTGTCGCTGTCGCTCACCGCCAGGTGATCGGCGGTCTTGCTGACGCCGCCCGTGGTGGCGCGCACGGTGAAGTTGCCCGCGGCGCCGTTGTCGTCCGAGAAGCTCAGCGCGCCGCCGGCGGCGTGCTGGGCCACGCGCGGTGCGTCCACCGCCAGACCGGTGAAGGCGTATTCGCCGGTGATGGCGTTGACCGGGCGGTTCACCAGGGTGATCGTGTCTCCGGCGGTGAGCGTCTGGCGCACGGCCACGGACGCCTCGATCTCGGCGGGCACCGGCGTGATCGACACCTGCCCGGCGAAGATGGCCGTGCCCGAGGCCGGCGGGTCGATGCGCTGGCCGGCGGGTGCCGCGCGCACGAGCTGTCCGTCGAACACCTGCACCTGGCGCACCGCGGCGGTGGCGTACCCCGGCGTGACCACCACCAGCGTGTACTGGCCCGGCTCCACCGGCTGCAGTTTGAAGAGGCCGTTGGCGTCGGCCACGGTGGCGCGGCGCACCTCGCCGTTCTGCTGCAGCGACACGCTGGCACCGGCCGTGGCCGCAGCGATCGAGACCTCGCCGACCACGCCGGTTTCCACGCGCGGCAGGGTGCGCAGCACGGGCTTGAGCAGGTACTGGCCCGAATGGCCCGCCATCACCACCGATTGGCAGGCATCGAAGTCGATCACCACGTCGGTCAGGCCGTTGGGCTGCACGGACAGACTGGTCTGCACCTTCAGACCCGACTGTTGGCCGCTGGGCGTCTTGAGCGGCACTCTCACGCCCGGGTTGCCGCTGAGCACGATCCAGTTGCGGTCGGCCTGTGCGCCGGTGTTGGCGGCCAGCACCAGGCGCAGCCGGGTGTAGGTGCCGGCGGGCACCAGGGTCTGGCCCAGGTCGAGCAGGGCGCCATTGGTGTAGTCCAGCAAGTTGATGGTGCGCGGCGGGCTCACGGGGATGGACCGCCAGGCCGGGTCGTTGTCGGGTGCGTCTGCGGTGTGCACGCGCACCTCGCTCACGGTGACCACCACCTCGTCGTAGCCGCAGGCGGGGTTGTCGGTGAGCGCCACGCGCAGCGTGCCGCTGCCGGTGTCGCCGGCCCCTCCACCGCCGCCGCCGCAGGCCGCCAGCACGGCCACCAGTGCCACGCCCAGCGCGGCGCGCATCCGATACATCGTCTTGTTCACGCTCGTCTCCAACGACGTCGCACCGTGGGGTGCGCGGACGTGCATTGTTGGCCGAGGTAGCGCCACCGTCGTTACCGGTTGTAAGGTGCGGGCTGAAGAAGCTGTGATCTCATCGCCCCATGCCCCAGGAAACCGAAATCAAGCTCGCGCTGCACCCGGCGGACGCCGGGCGTCTGCTGGCGCACCCGCTGCTGCAGGCGCTGCCGCGCGTTGGCCAACGCCTGCACAACACCTACTTCGACACGCCGGAGCTGGCGCTGCGCGAAGCGCGCATGGCCCTGCGCGAGCGCCGCGTGGGCGAGCGCCACTGGCTCACGGTGAAGACCACCGGCAGCACCGTGGGTGGCCTGTCGCAGCGTGGCGAATGGGAGGTGCCCAAGCCACGCGGCAAGCCGGACTTCGCGCGCATCGTGGACGACCCGGCGGTGGCCGAGGCCCTGCAGGCCTGGGCGCCCAGGCTGCGCGCGGTGTTCCGCACGGACTTCGTGCGCCGCGCCGCGGTGGTGGATCACGCCGGCGCGCGCATCGAGCTGGCGTTCGATGAGGGCGAGATCAGCGCGGGCAGCGGCCGGCGCGCGCGCCGCGAGCGCCTGCTCGAGGTGGAGCTGGAGCTGCTGGACGGCCCGGTCGATGCGCTGTTCGACCTGGCGCACACGCTGGTGCTGGGCCCCGAGGGCCAGACGGCGCGCGCGCTGCGCCTGCACCCCGAGCCGCGCAGCNNGCGGCTACACCCTGTTCTCGGGCCAGGCGGCGCAGGCCCGGCGCGCCATGCCGCTGGCGCTTTCGCCCGACATGGATGTGCGCCAGGCCTTCCAGGCCGCCGGCCTGGCCTGCGTGGCGCACCTGCAGGCCAACGAGGCCGAGTCGCGCGCGATCGCCGGTCTGCCGCCCGCCGCCGCGCCCCTGCCCGACCCCGAGTTCGTCCACCAGATGCGCGTGGCCCTGCGGCGCCTGCGCACCGGTCTGCGCCTGTTCCGCGGGTACCTGCCGCCGCGTTGGGTGTCGCACTGGTCCGCGCACTGGAATGCGCTGGCCGACGTGCTGGGCACCGCCCGCAACTGGGACGTGTTCGCCACCGAATGGCTGCCCGAGCGCCTGCCCGAGAGCGACACCCGCGCCGAGGCCAAGGCTCTGCGCGCCTGGGTCGATGCGCAGCGCCGCGCGGCCAACCTCGCGGTGGCGCGCGCCCTGGCGGAGCCGGCGCACGCGCTGGCCCTGCTGGCCTTCACGCGCTCGGCCTTCGCGCTGCCCGTGTCGGGCAAAGGCGTGAAGCTGCCGCGCTGGGCCGTGGCCACGCTGCGCACCGGCCACCGGCGGCTGCGCGAACAGGCGCGCGACGCACGCCGCCTTGGCCCGGACGGCCGCCACGAGCTGCGGCTGGCGCTCAAGAAGCTGCGCTACACGCAGGAATTCCTGATCGGCCTGCTCGACCCCAAGCGCGCCGCGCGCAGCACCGCCACGCTGGCCGATGCGCAGACCCTGCTGGGGGAGTTGAACGACCTCGCCACCGCGCAGGCCCTGCTGGAGCAGGTGCCGACGGCGGTGGCGCCCGCGCTGGTGGCCACCCTGCAGTCGGGCCTGCATGCGCAACTGGAGGCGGGCCTGCTGGCCCTGCCGACGATGGAGACCGCGCTGGAGCGTGCGCCGCTGCCCTGGTGAGGCGGCCCGGACGGCGCGCCGCTCAGGCGCGCGGCGCGCTCACCCAGTGGTTGTCGAGTTGCAGCGCGGCGGGCCAGTCGCGCCGCCGGCCGTCGTCCCACATCGCCGCCGCGCCGCCGGCCCAGGCGTGCCCGGCTTGCGCGGCGAGCGCACCCGCCGACGGCAGGACGACCCGGTCCGCGATCGCGCCGTCCGGCGCCAGCGCCAGCAGCGCGTTCGCGCGCGTGGCGCTCAGCCAGAAGCCACCGCCCCCGCGCGCACAGATGTCACCGCCGTAGCCGAGCGCGCCGGCCATGGGGGGCGATGCCTTCAAGGCGCTGCCGTCCCAGGTGGCCAGCAGCGGCGCGTCGCGGCGCGCGGCTTCGTCCTCGTGTTCGGCTTGCAGGGCGATGCCCACGCGCCGGCTCACCGGGTCCCAGGCGAGGTGGCGCACGCTCAGGCGCGGGTCGTGCAGGCGCCACTGGCCCAGCAGGGCGCCGCTGGCGGGGTCGAGCGCGACCAGCGAGGGATCCATGCGGGAGAGGTCGCGGTGGCTGCGCCCGGTTTCGCTTTGCGTGGGGATGCCGCCGTTGGCCACCAGCAGGGTGCCGGCGGGGAAAGGTCCCAGGGCCTCAGGCAGCACCAGCATCTCGTGCGGGTCCATGCCGTGCGTGGCCCACTCGCCGGTCTTCTCCAGCGTGCGCGCGTCGCGCCGGCCGATCAAACCGCTGGCGTCGGCCTGGTCCGTCTCGGTGGTCCACACCGAACGCCCGTCGCTCGAGGGGAGCACGTGGCCATTGAGCCGGCGGTCGTCGTCCACCCAGTGCCACTGCGGCTCGCCGCCCCCGGGGCGCCAGCGCAGCAGCCAGTCGCCCGGGCGGCGCGCGGCCACGAGCACGCTGCCATCGGTGTCGAGCGCGAGTCCGTGCGCGCGGGTGGGCAGTTCGATGCGCGCGTCCACGCGCGCGCCGTCAGCGCCCAGGCGCAGGCGGCCAGCGTGGTAGCGGCCTGCTTCGGCCCAGCTGGCCAGGAGCTCGTCGGACTCGCCGGCTTGCACCGGTGGCCAGGCCATGGCGCCCAGCAGGGCGAGCAGGGCCCGGCGTGTGAGGCCGGCGCGGGCGTCAATCTCCATCGGCACTGGAGAACCCCAGGTTCACTTCAAGACTGCCGGCGACTTCGGCTTGCATCATCGTGGTCAGTTTCTTGAGGGTGCGCGCCGTGGCGTCGACGCTGGCGGGTTTGCCGGGTTGCAGAGACTGCATCGCGCGGTCCGCCTCATCCACCGTGGCGCGCCAGCGATCGGCCAGTGCGATGTGGCCGCGCCCGCGCAGGTAGCTCTCGATGCTCACCGGGCCCGCGCCGAGGGCGGGCGCGCCGCTGTCGGGCTGGCGCGCCAAGGCGCGCAGCTCGGCCCAGCCGGCGGCCCAGGCCGCGCCGGTCTGGC
>JABAHQ010019017.1_pt3 | contig 10868 bp, 10 predicted proteins | sample 7062091 | NCBI WGS metagenome assembly JABAHQ01 (sample SAMN14534359, study PRJNA622989) | marine sediment metagenome | biome: marine biome [ENVO:00000428]; feature: marine pelagic biome [ENVO:01000023]; material: deep marine sediment [ENVO:00002113] | place: India: Gulf of Kutch | collected...
CAAAGTGAACAACCCCAAAACACGCATCGCCCCGGGGATGCTGGTTCGGGTTCGCCTGCATCCCCGGACCCAGAACCTGCAGCGGCTGTTCGTCCCCAAAGACGCCCTGGTCCGCTCGCCCTTCTCCACCGTTGTCTGGGTGGTCCGGAACTCGCCCGACAAAGGATCGACCGCAGCGCAGGTCCAGGTCACTCCCGGGGAAAACAACGATGGTCGAGTGGCCATCGAACCGGAGGATGGAAAAGTGAACGATGGAGACTGGGTCGTGGTTCAGGGCAACGAACGGCTGCGACCGGGGTCCCGGGTCAAAATCATCGAACGCGTCCGGTAAACGCTCGAAGCCATGAAACTCATCGAGCAGTCTTTGAAATTCGGAGTCACCGTCGCCGTGGGTGTGATTCTCATCCTCCTGTTCGGCCTCATCTCCCTCCTGCGCATTCCGGTGCAGCTGGTGCCCGAAATCAGCCAGCCCGAATTGACCGTCACCACCGAGTGGCCCGGCGCCAGCCCCGAGGAAATCGAGCGCGACATCATCGATGAGCAGGAAAAGCATCTGAAGTCCATCGTCGGGCTGACCAAGATGGAAAGCCTGTCCCAAACCGGGCGGGGAGAAGTGTACCTGACGTTCCAGACCGGTTCGAATCTCCAGGAAATTCTCGTCCGCACCTCCAACGCCCTGCAGCAGGTGCCCTCCTACCCCGAGGATGTGGACGAACCCATCATCAAGACCGTGAACGTGTCCGACCGTCCCATCGCCTGGTTCGTTCTGCAACCGCTTCCGGGCCGGGAGGATCAGATCAACGTTTACCACTACCACGATTTTGCGGAAGACAAGATCAAGGACCGGTTCGAGCGGGTGCCCGGGGTCTCCGACAGCGCCGTCTACGGAGGCAGTCCGCTGGAGGTGCACGTGGTTTTCCACCCGGATGCCCTGGCGGCCCGCCAAATCAGCATCTTCAGTTTGAGGGAAAGTCTCCGGCGGTTGAACCACAACATCAGCGGCGGCGACCTCGACGAAGGCAAACGCCGCTACATCGTCCGGACCCGGGGCGAATTTCGTTCGCTGGAAAACATTCGCGATGCCATCCTCACGTATCAAAACGGATCCCCCGTTTACGTCCGCGATGTCGCGGAAGTCCGGCTCGCCTACGACGAGCTGCGGTCCTACGTCCGGCACAACGGGTTGCCGGGCATTGCAGTGAACGCCCGGCGCGAGATCGGGTCCAACATCCTCACGGTGATGGAGGAGCTGAAGAAGGTCAAGAAAGACTTGAACGACAACCTCCTGAATCCGATAGGGCTCCACCTGGTCCAGACCGCGGACAAGACCGAATACATCTCCCGCTCCATCGACATGGTCCGGTTCAACCTGATCGTGGGCGGGATCTTCGCCATCCTGATCCTGCTTTTGTTTTTGCGCAGCATCTACAGCACCCTGGTGGTGGCCCTCGCCATTCCCATCAGTGTCATCGGGTCGTTTCTGGTGATCACCCTGATGGGCCGGACGATCAACGTCATCATGCTGGCGGGCATGGCGTTCGCGGTGGGCATGGTGGTGGACGCATCCATCATCGTGCTCGAAAACATCCACCGCCACCGGCAGATGGGCAAAGACTCCTGGACGGCGGCCCTGGACGGCACGCGCGAGGTGTGGGGCGCCATTCTCGCCACCACCCTGACCACCCTGGTGGTCTTCATCCCCATCCTGTTCATCGAAGAAGAAGTGGGCCAGATGTTCCGAGACATCGCCGTAGCGATCAGCGCCGCGGTGACGCTTTCCATGCTGGTCAGCATTCTCGTGATCCCCGCCCTGAGCAAAAAGCTGCTTCAATTCGAAAGCCGCCACGAGCACGACCCGGTCTCCCGGATGCAGAGTTGGTTCAAGAATCTCTTCGGGCTGGTTCCTCTGGCGACCCGGTTCAACGCTCGGGTGGTGGGATTTCTGAACCAGGTCTTCCGATTTCGCGCGGTCCAGTGGATGATCGTTCTGGCCCTGACCGTGGTTCCGGTGACCACCGCGTGGATGATGCTCCCCAAGGCGGAATATCTTCCCGAAGGAGAACAGAACGTGATCATCGGCATGATGCTTCCTCCCCAGGGGTACAACATCCAGGAGGCCCATCGCCTGGGCCACGAGCTGGAGAAAATTTACCGCCCCTATTGGGAGGCCGAACCGGGAAGTCCGGAAGAGGCTCAACTCGATGGGCCGGCGGTCCGCAACTTCCTTTTCATCGGCAGCCGGGGCCGCTTGTTCACCATCGTCAAGGCCAAAAATCCGGAACGGGCCAAGGACCTGATCCCGGTCCTCAAGGAGAAGCTGGATCAAGTGCCGGGGATGATCGCCGTCACCCGCCAGCTGTCTCTGTTGACCAGCGCCTTTCGCGGGTCCCGCGGGATCGAGATCAACATCATGGGTCCGGACCTGGCCAAGTTGACCTCCATCACGCAGAACGCCTTTTTCACGCTCAAGGGCATCATGCCCGAAGCGCAAATCCGCCCGGTTCCCGGAATGGAGCTGGGCCAGCCGCAGATCCAGGTGCTGCCCCGGTGGCAGGAAATCGCGCAAATGGAACTGGACGTGGTCGAACTGGGGTACTCTGTTTCGGCGCTGGTGGACGGGGTGTACGCGGACGAAGTGTACCTGGACCCGGATCTCCTCAACGTCCCCTACCTGCCCCGGGACGGCATCGACCTCATTCTCAAAAGCCGGCAGCAGGACGTGCGGCGCACCCAGGACATCGCCGATATGATTCTCCACACGCGACGGGGCAACTCCGTGCCGTTGCAAAGCGTCTCCATCCCCATGGAGACCGTCAGTTCGGAACAGATTCAGCACTTCGAACGCCAGCGGTCCATCACCCTGGAAGTGGTGCCGCCGCCCCAAATGCCCCTGGAAGAAGGCATCCGGATTGTGCGTCAGGAAATCATCCAGCCCCTCATCGACGACGGAACCCTGAAAGGGGGCTATTCCATCAAGCTCACCGGCAACGCCGATAAACTGGAACGCACGCAGGAAGCCATGTCGGGGAATTTTATCCTGGCGGTGTTCATCACCTACCTGTTGCTGGCGGTCCTGTTCCAGCATTGGGGATACCCGCTCATCATCATGCTCAGCGTTCCCATGGCCGCGGTGGGGGGAGTCTTCGGGCTCGGCATTCTGAACTGGTTCGTCCTGCAACCGCTCGACGTGCTGACCATGCTGGGATTCATCATCCTCATCGGGGTGGTGGTCAACAACGCCATCCTGATCATTTACCAGAGCCTGCGAAACAGGCGCCTGCACAACCTGGACCCGCGGGAGGCGATCCTGGAAAGCGTTCGCACCCGCATCCGCCCCATTTTCATGAGCACCTTCACCAGCATCTTCGGCCTGATGCCCCTGGTCGTGATTCCGGGAGCGGGCAGCGAGATTTACCGCGGCATCGGGGTGGTGATCCTTTCCGGCCTGTTTCTCAGCACGCTGTTCACCCTGGTCCTCATCCCCTGCTTGATGAACCTCACCCTCCGGAAACGCAGCCCGCAGCATGGATAAGCAAAGAATCCTCGCTTATTGGCAGGCTTTTTTTGCCGACCTTTTCGTGGGCACGTTCAAAAGGTTCTTCCTGTTCAGCCTGGCAGGATTGCTCCTGGGCGGCCTGGGCTGGTTTGGTTTCGACCTCTGGGTCCTGGAACCGGCCGACGGGCCGGGTTGGGTGGAAAACCTGATCGGGATCGCGCTTTTGTTCTGGTACGCGGGGTTCGGGTTGATTCACGGATGGATCTCGGGCCTGGTGCATATCGTGTCCCGGAAGCTTCGGCAAACCGTTTCCGGCCTGCACGATTTGCTCGATCTGATGACCCGGGAGGTGATCGGCCAGTTCCCCCGCTTCAGCAAGAATATTCCCAAAGAGGAGCTGGCCGTCAAATTCGAAAACACGGGCCAGGACCTCAAAAACCGGATGCGTCTGAAAGGAGGCCTCGCCGGTTGGATGGGGAGCTGGGTGTTCGGCGCCATCCTCAAAGGCCTGAAATTTCTTTTTCTCGACGACGTGGTGGAGGAGCTGCGGAAAACCCCGTCCGACCAATTGACCGGTCGTCACATCGAACACGCCGTCCGGCGCGTGGGGGTGGAGGTGGTTCTTTCCCCCATCACCGACAACTTGTTTCTCCTGCATGTATTGAACGGGGTATTGCTCATCTTGACTTTCGGCATCCCCTTTGGGATACTTTTTTTCCTTTGAACCCAACGGGATTGGAAAGGAACCCATGATCCCCCGAAGCTTCCCCATCGTCCGGCGCCTTCGACCCTTTGCCCTGATCCTGGCCTTCCTCAGCTTCGGAACGTTGGCCGGATTTTCCGCCGTTCTGCACGACCATGACGTCCAGCCGGGTCATCCGCACAAAAATTGCGCCCCCTGCCATTGGAGTCAGTTGAGTCTTTCGGACTCCGGCCCGGCGCCGGAGGTTCCGGTTCCGATCCGTTTTCAATTCTTCCTTCTGATGGCGGGGGTATTATCTGCGGAACCCCTGGCTCTCGGGTATATCAGCCGGGCTCCTCCCCGGATTTCATAACCCTTCTCTTTTTTCCTCTGAAACATTCCTCCTTCGACGAGTTTCGTGAGAAACGCCCGGGACACGCCAGCCGGGAGACCCGTCCACGAACCGTGCGGAAGGGTTGTGGAGAATCGTTATGAAACGGATTCCGCTTGTCCTTTTTTTCCTGACGCTGGGAACCCCGGGGGTTGCGGCGGATAAAAAATATTTCGAAGAGGGGCGGATCGACCGGCTGGAGCAGCGGGTCGACCGGCTGGAAAACAACCGGCGGACGTCCCCCTCCCGCCGCCCCGGAGCCCGCGGCGCGTCGACGGCAACGGGAATCTCGCGCGCTTTTAATCCGGCGATCAGCGCCAACGCCCTGCTGCTGGGAACGTTCGTCGACCAGGGCCGGGACGATCCGTCGCGGGACGTCAAAACGGGAATGCAAATCCAGGAACTGGAAATCCGGTTGACGGGAACCGTCGACACTTACTTCAAGGCCGATTTGACTTTGTCGATGGAAGAAACGGATGCCATCGAAATCGAGGAGCTGATCGCCCAGGCCCTCCTGTTCCAAAGCCTGTCGCTGCGGGCGGGAAAGTTTTTTACCGCCTTCGGAATCCACAACCTGCTCCACACCCACCAATTTCCCTTCATCGACGCTCCCTTGATCAATGAAGAAATTTTCGGGGAGGAGGGGTTGAATGAAATCGGCGTCAGCCTGGACCTTTTGCTCCCCACCCCCTGGTTTGCGGAATTGAACGCTCAGGTCCTGGAAGGCGACAACGCCTTGTTTTCGGGTCCCCTGAACGACGATTTCCTGTACCTGGTTCACCTGCGAAACTTGGTGGAGCTCACCCCGGACTGGACCGCCGAGCTGGGCGGCAGTTTCGCCTATGGACGAAACGACAACATCACGGGCCCTTATAATGATACGCAGGTGGCGGGCGCGGACCTGCGGTTCAAATGGAAACCCGGCGGACGCGAACGGTACCGGACGTTCATTTGGCAGACCGAGTTCATCAATGCCTCGAGGGAGGTGGACCAAAAAGGGTTTTACAGTTTCCTCCAATACCAGTTCGCGCGGCGGTGGTGGGCGCAAACCCGGTTCGACTTTTTCACCCGTCCCCGGGGCCCGCAGGACGGAGATAAAACCCGGATCAGCGCCCTGCTGGCCTGGGTACTCAGCGAATTCTCCGCCGTTCGCTTGCAATACAGTTATCTGGACGCGTTTCGGGAACCGAACGAACATCAGGTTTTCCTTCAGCTCAATTTCACGTTCGGCTCGCATCCCGCCCACAAGTATTGAATTCCGCCGGGACCGGGCTAAGCCCCGGGTCCCCGGAGAAAGGCCTTCGACATGATTCATCCGACGCGATTTTTATTCGGTTTCCTGCTCGCCGCCGGGGTTTTCCTGGCCTCCGTCCCGGCGCGGGGAGAAATCCACATCGTCACCACCACGGAGGATATCTACGCCATCACCCGGGAGATCACCCGGGACCGGGCAAATGTGGAAACCCTCACTCACGGTTTCCAGGACCTCCATTACGTGGAAGCCAAACCCAGTTACATGGTGCGCCTGAACCGGGCGGACCTTTTGATCTACCAGGGTCTGGAACTGGAAATCGGCTGGCTGCCCCTGTTGCTCGAAGGCGCCCGCAATCCCAAAATCATGCCGGGACAGCTGGGGCACCTGGATTTGTCCCGAGGGGTCCTGCCCCGGGAAGTCCCTGAGGGATCGGTCGACCGCGCCCAGGGCGACATCCATCCCCTCGGCAATCCCCATTACCCCCTGGATCCCAAAAACGGGGTCCTGATGGCGATCGCCATCATGGAGCGTCTGGAAATCATGGACTCCGAAAATCTGAACGCTTACCGGAAAAATCTCCAGGATTTTCTGCTCCGCCTTCAGAAAAAAATCCCGGAATGGCATTCCCGGATGAAACCCTTCCAGGGCGAGCCGGTGGTGACCTACCACCAAACCTGGGCTTATTTTCTGAAGGAATTCAATATCAAGCGGGCCGGAACCATCGAACGGAATCCCGGCATTCCGCCCAGCCCGAAACATTTGACCTTCCTGGCGCAAACCATGAACCGGGAAAAGGTCAAAGTCATCCTGCAAGCCAATTATTTCGAATCGGAGTTTTCCGATCTCCTGGCGGAAAAAACCGGCGCCCGCGTCCTCAAGCTCCCCGTCTCCGTCGGCGGCGTGCCGGGCGTGGAAAACTATATCGATCTCTTCGACCACCTGGTTTCGAAACTGGAAGAAGCGTTCGCGCAGGACTGATACGCAAACCTTCTTTCCCGAAAGGAGAGCAGACGCCATGATGGATTTCTTTATGTTGATGACCGCGCCCCTCGTGGCCTGCCTGTTCCTCGCGGTGTTGTTCACCTATTTCGGGGTGCATGTGTTGAAGCGCGAGATCGTGTTCGTCGATCTGTCGCTGGCCCAGCTCGCGGCCCTGGGAACCACCGTCGCCTTTGTGCTGGAGATGGACCTGGATTCGCTGAGCGCCCTGGGTTTGTCCCTGGCGTTTATTCTGGCGGGGTCCGCTTTTTTCACCTACACCCGGACGCTGGCCGACCGGGTGCCGCAGGAAGCGATCATCGGCATCGTGTACGTGGTCGGTTCGTCGGCCGCGCTCCTCATGGTGAACCGCGCGCCGCACGGGGCGGAACACATCAAGAACCTGTTGAACGGATCCATCCTCTGGGTGGGCTGGCCCGGAGTTTTCAAGATCCTGGGGGTGGCCGTTCTGGTCTCCTTCCTCCACTGGATCTACCGGGACCGGTTCCTGAAACAATCCGAAACCTACCTGGTGGAAAAAGGCGGCCGGGATTCGGGCCGGGTGTGGGATTTTCTGTTTTACGCCACCCTCGGCCTGGTGATCGTGGTTTCGGTGAAAACGGCGGGCATTTTCCTGGTCTTCACCCTGCTCATCATCCCGGCGGTGTGCGGGGCGCTGTTTACGCGCTCCCTCATCCACCAGTTTCTCATCGGCGGATTCATCGGCGTCAACGTCAGCCTGGTGGGGCTGGTTCTTTCCTACCTGGCGGATCTGCCGACCGGAGCCACGCTGGTCTGTTCGTTCGGATTGGTATTTATCCTCGTTCTTTGCGTCAGCCGGTTCAAAACCGCGTGACGGGAAAGGACTGCCGGATCGCGGCAAGGTCCATCCCCTTCCCTCTGGCCCCGCCCCCGGGCCCGGTTCCCCTCCCCCGCCCTCCAGACAAAAAATCCCCGTAAGTTTCCGCTCCCGCCTCCGACTTCTTTGCAATGAACTGCGTTTCGTGGTATCTCCCGAAAGAAATCCCTCAATCCTATGAGGAGGAAAAGATGGTGAAACGAATCATCGTGTGGGGACTGCTGGTGAGCTTCTCAGGAATCGTTGCGGCGGGGTTGACCGGTTGCGCTTCCTCCAAATACGATCAGGCTTACGACAAAAGAAAGTCGCAGTACGAAAGAAACCAGGCGCGGAAACAACGGGAAGGATCGGGATATTGAATACCCGGGCGCGGGACGGAGAGGCGCGCGGTTGGGGATCAGGCCGAGGCCATCGCGCTTAGCCGCTCCTGGATATTTTCCCTCTGGTGATAGCCGAGGTAGAGGAGCCCGTCGGAAAGGGAATAGTTGTCCGGAAAGGTGCGGACTTCGCGGCTCAGTTTTTCCACGATTTCCTGGTAAAGTTCGTTCGCTTCTTCCGCCGTCATCCCCACCGAGGCGTCGTAGGAATACCCCAGGCTGAGGTCGTGGTCCGGCGGGGTGTACAGCCGGGTGATGTGCCATTCCTCCGGATTCTGCTCGATGGGCGTTCCCTTTTCCAGGTCGAACTGGGAGGCGATGCAGGAAAACCCCGGCGAATCCAGGAGCCGCCGGTTCTGGAGCACGAAGTTGACCGATTCCATGGCCTCCTCGCGCGTTTCAGTCGGAAACCCGCAGATCAGGTAAAAGTGCATGGCGATGCCGATGCGCAGGCATTGCTCCACGGTCTCGTCCACCCATTCCAGCTTGACGCCTTTTTTCATGGCGTCCAGCACCCGCTGGTTGTAGGATTCCAGCCCGAAAATCAGCTTGCGGCAGCCGGACCGGTAAAGCATCTCCATGCGGTTGTCCTTGAGCAGGCTTTTTTCGAATTTCAGTTCTCCCGTCCACTGCACGTTCACCTTCTGCTCCACCAGCTTGTTGGCGAAGGTCTTGAGGAAGTTGATGGGCAGGGCCTCGTCGGTGAAGAAGAAAAAATCACAGCCGTATTTGTTCTGCAGGTTCTTGACGTCGTTGACCACGTTCTCCGCGTAGCGCACGTGGAAATCCATGTGGTCGAAGGGAATCGAGCAAAACGCGCAGCGCTCCCAGTAGCAGCCGCGGGACCCCATCACGGGCAAAACGCGTTCCGGCGAAAGATAGAGATCCAGGGGAAACCCGTCGAAATCCGGCGTGGGCAAAGCGTTCAGCTCTTCCTTGGCAAAAGGCCGGTTCACCCGGACCTGCCCGTCTTGCCGGTAAATGAGGTTCGGCACCTGCGCCAGGTCGCCGTCGCTCCGGTAATGCTGAACCAGCTTCAACAGCGGCGTCTCGCCCTCGTGCACGATGAAGCTGTCGACGAAGTCGAACAGGGGCGAACCGTCGCGCTCCATCCGGTCCACCAGCTTGGTGAACACACTGCCGCCCACGGTGATGTGGATGCCGGGATGCCGGTCCTTCACCAGCCGGGCCAGCGTCAGACCCGGGATGATCTGCTCCACCGAGGTGATGGAAATGCCGAAGAGGTCGATCTCCTCGAACGGGATGGTGGGCAGGTACCACTTTTCGTAGAGGTCGTAAAAGAAATTTTCGTTCGGGTTGCGGAACGATTCGAGGATTTCCTTCGAAGAATACGGCGAATACCGGAGTTGGCTGCCGATGACGGTCAATTGCGAGGGATAATACGGGGCGAGAATATTGTCGAGCCACACGTCGATGATCTTCAGGCTCTCCATGTAGCGCTCGAGGTCATAAAAGGCCTCGGTCCGCAACGATCGCTTGGCCTCGTCGATCTGGTCGCAGAGCGCCGGGATGACCTCCTCCGCCTCCCGCAGCTTGGAAAACTTTTCCCGGTCGAATTTCGTCGGGTTCGCCTTGCCGCTGAGCTCGCGGATCTCCTGCCGGATCCGCTGAAAGAGCGGTTTGGTCTTTTCCCAGCAGCACAAGTCGTCCAAAAGCTCGATGGCGAGGTCGCGTTGGACCACGTCGTGAATGCCGTTCTGAGCCAGAAACGCCTTCAAGCTGGGCAGGCTGAGATACGGTTGCGACGGATGCCAGGAAGACGGGAAAACCAGGTAAATCATCGATACCTTCCTTCTCAAAGCCTCGAATCCACCGGGAGGACCCCCAACCGCCCTACGGTTTGGGCGCCATGAAAACCAGCAGGACCAGTCGATCCTCCGTGTGGTTGACCACCCCGTGATCCTGCCCGGCCGGCGCGAGGACGATTTCATCGGGCTGGAGCTCCCGTTCCTCGTCCCCCACAGTCACCTTGCCCCGGCCCTCGATCACGTAGTAGACCTTGTCCGAGCCCGCGTGGGTGTGCACCTTCTGGAACTGTCCGGGCTCCAGACAATATATATCACAAAAGAACTTGTCCGTATCAAAGAGACTGACCTTTTTCAGCTTCTCGGGATTGAACGCGATCGAGTCACGCAGTTTGACGACTTTCATGGATCTCCGGAAATGGATTTAAGAAAAAACAGTTACCGCGTCCGCGGCGATTCCTTGCCTTTGCCCCGGTGGGCGGAACGGGACCGCCCCGCGCCCGGCCTCCCTCAGGATCCCGGGGCGCTAAAACCGTAATATCCTTATGGTTAGAGGATTCTACCACAAACGCCGGAAGCCGCACAACCGGGAGGCCCCGGCCCCGTTCGGGGATGGCTATTTTATTGACATCGTCAACCGAATCAACTATTTTTTAAACATGCAGCCATCGCCGCCGGCCCTCGGAAAAGCACGGCGCGCAGATACCAAAACAAGCTCCAAGGACATTTCTTCCGCCGCAACCAGAACACGGAATTCAAACGATCGGGACGTGGCGCAGCCTGGCTAGCGTACCTGAATGGGGTTCAGGTGGTCGGAGGTTCAAATCCTCTCGTCCCGACCATTTTCAAAGGGGTTATGGAACCTATCCATAACCCCTTTTTGTTTGAGTTTTCACACGGGCGGGAGCCGGGGGGAGGATCTCGGTGACCGCCGAATCCACCGAACGAACACAAAAGGTTCAAACCGCCCCGGCCGGACCGCCCCCGTTCTGAAAAACCCCATGTCATGCTGAGCCTGTCGAAGCATGAGCCCGTCGAAGCATGAGCCCGTCGAAGCATGAGCC
>JABAHQ010030677.1_pt1 | contig 10866 bp, 9 predicted proteins | sample 7062091 | NCBI WGS metagenome assembly JABAHQ01 (sample SAMN14534359, study PRJNA622989) | marine sediment metagenome | biome: marine biome [ENVO:00000428]; feature: marine pelagic biome [ENVO:01000023]; material: deep marine sediment [ENVO:00002113] | place: India: Gulf of Kutch | collected...
GGGGGTCGGGGCCGGTGCGCTCGCCTGTTGCGAGGTGGCCGTGCGCTCGCACCCGGCCATTGCCCACACCACGGCACACAGCAGGCCCACCCCCAGCACCCGGCGCCACACCGCCGCCCGGCGCCGGGAGCACCACCCCACGGCGCCTACGCCGACGCGCCGGAGCGATGCCGCGGCATGGAAGCGTGAACCCATGGAGCCCTCCCTGGGGGTGACCGGACAGGCGTGGCCGGCGCCTTGCGGGCGCCGCCTGCCCTGACCGTAACTGCATCCCGCACGCGGCGGCAAGCATGCCGCCGCCACCGGGCGCGGTGGAGCGTCGGGAGAACGAAGGCGTCCCGCACACGGCGCAAGGAGGCCCTGCCGATGCCNNGAGGCCCTGCCGATGCCGCGGAATCGTCTGCAGCCGTGAAGGAATGCGTTGCCACGAAAAACAACCGTGTAGGCCCCGAGTCACTTGGGGGAAGGGGGGGAGACGACTCAAGACCTACACGTTTGTCAAGTGCAATGGGCGGGGCGGAAGACCGCTTGGGGGATATGGAGGGGGATGGCCTCCCACGCCGCTTTCTTGCTCGGGTCACTCGGGGTCAATCACGAGATGACACTTGGCGATGCTGCAAATGAGGTGCCATGGAGAGGAGTCCGGAAAAATATTTTTAAGACGCTGATATTGCACCTGTATTTATTCAGCGAGCGCAAGCGCAGGAAACTGGCGGGCCACGGGAAGGCTCCATACGGAGACTTCGCGATCCGTTAGTATCCATATGGAAATTCAAGGCTNNCAACCAATTGATATTCCGCCATATTTTGAGACCCAACAGGCTCATTTTGGAGATTTCGGTTTAGGTTCCACTCGGGTCGGTCCAGTCCTGCGGGGGGAGAAAATCCGCGGTCAATGCGGCCTCCGGGCTTCCGGGGGCGGGCTGCCAGTCGTAGCGCCACTGCACCACGGGCGGCATGGAAACGAGGATGGACTCCACCCGCCCCCCGGACTGCAGGCCGAACAGCGTGCCCTGGTCGTAGAGCAGGTTGAACTCCACGTAGCGCCCCCGGCGATAGCACTGGAAATTGCGCTCGCGCTCGCCGTAGGGCAGATCCCGGCGCCGGGCCACCAAGGGCAGGTAGGCATCGAGGAAGGTCTGGCCCAATGCCCGGATGAAGGCCTGCCCCTCCGGGCGGCCATCGCGCAGGTAGTTGAAGAAGATGCCGCCGATGCCCCGGTGCTCCCCGCGGTGGCGGAGGTAGAAGTAGCGGTCGCACCAGGGCTTGAACTCCGCGTAGTAGCGCGGATCGAAGCGGTCGCAGGCGGCCTTGAGCGTGCGATGAAAGTGGGTGCAATCCTCGCGGAAGGGGTAGATCGGCGTGAGATCCATGCCGCCGCCGTACCAGTACACGTCTCCCACCTCGAAATAGCGCACGTTGAAGTGCACGGCCGGCGCATACGGGTTCCAGGGGTGCAGGATCAGCGAGACCCCCGTGGCGAAGTACGGGGTGCCCGGCGCCACGTCCGGGTGCTCTTCCAGCACCACCGGCGGAATGTCGGCGCCGTTGATCGCGGAGTACAAGACGCCGCCCTTCTCGAACACGCCGCCGCCTTCCAGCACGCGGGAGACGCCGCCGCCGCCTTCGTCCCGTTCCCACGGATCCGCGCCGAACGGCGTGCCGTCCGCCGCGCCCAGGGCATCGCACAGGGTATCCTGCAAGGCGCGCAGGTCGGCGGCGACGGCCAGCCCGTGCTCGCTGGCGGTCAGGGCCGGCGTCGCGCCGCTTGCCGGTGGAGTGTCGGTTGGGCTCATGAGCGCGATGGCCTGCGCGGATGGGGTGGGGAACGCTCTGCCGGAGAGGCCCGGACGGACACCGCGCGGGCGGCGGCCCGTCACGGGCACTGGTCAAGCAGGGTTGCAACGGCGATAATGGCCCCGAGCATAGCGGCAACGCGAGGGCTGCTCAAGGCGGCCTTCCCCTGCCGTCTTCACCCCTGCACGGCCCGGGGAAGCCCCGGGTCCCCGCGGTTGTGACCGCCGCCGGAACGAGGCCTATGAAGATCGACCCCCCACAGCAACTCCTGGAGCGCGACGACACCCTGCGCATTGCCCTGGTGCGCCATGGCGAGACCTATCAGAACCGCGGGCACGTGGTGCAGGGGCAGGACCCCACCTACGGCCGCCTCACCGAGGCGGGCATGCGCCAGGCCCGGCTGCTGGGCGACGCCCTGGCCGAGCGGCCTTTCGAGACGGTCTACTGCAGCCCCCTGGAGCGGGCGGTGCTGACCATGGCCTACGTGCTCTCCCCGCGCCCGGGCGAGCGCACCTTGCCGCTGCACTTTNNCATGGCGAGACCTATCAGAACCGCGGACACGTGGTGCAAGGGCAGGACCCCACCTATGGCCGCCTCACGCGCGCCGGGATGGAGCAGGCGCGCCTGCTGGGCGAGTCCCTGACCGAGCGCGCCTTCGACATCGTCTATTGCAGCCCGCTGGAGCGTGCCGTGCTGACCATGTCCTGGCTGCTGATGCCGCGCGCCGGCGACCGGACGCTGCCGCTGCTCTTCCCCGGCGATCTGCAGGAGATTCACCAGGGCATGCTGCACGGACGGCCCCACACCGAATGGAAGGCGGCGATGGACGGCCACGACCCCATGACCTGGCGCTCGCCCGGCGGGGAGAACTGGCTGGACGTCCAGAACCGCGTTACCCGCTACTTCCAGGACACGATTCTGCCCAGCGTGCACCGCAGCATCCTGATCGTGGCCCACGGCGGCGTCAACCGGGGGTTGATCGCCTCACTGACGGGGATCGAGATGGGCGAGACCTGGCAGCCCCGCGGCGTGGGCGCGCCCCAGGACAATACCTGCGTCAACGACCTGCTCGTGGACCGCAGCGGCACCCTGCTCTGGGCGCGCATCAACGACTCCAGCCATCTCATCGGGCATTTCGACGGGGCCAGTCCGGGGCAACTGTGGCACCCGGAAGGGCGCCGCTGGGAAGTGCTGGGCGAGCAGGCCCAGGAGAGTGTCACCGCGGAGTTCAGCCCCTACGGGTAGAGGGCTCCCGCCACCGGGCCCGGGGGGCGGGGGGCTCAGGCAGGATCCGCCAGCAGGCGCTCGATCACGGCATGGCCGTCGCGGATGGCGACACCGCTCGCGGCGGCATCGGCCTCGCCGTACTTGACGGGCCGGGGCGCGCCGGCAAGCTGCGTGCCGGTGGCGATGGCGAAGGGCACCGGGTCCGGCGAGTGCGTGCGGATGGACACCGGCGTCGCATGGTCCGAGGCGATGCAGACCTTGAACGGCCCCAGCGCCGGCAACCCCTCCAGCATCGGGCCGAGGATCTTCGCGTCGATGGACTCGATGGCGCGGATCTTCTCCTCCCGGCTGCCCATGTGGCCCGCCTCGTCCGGGGCCTCGACGTGGACGAACACCAGGTCGTGCGCCTCCAGCGCCTGCAGGGCATAGCGCCCCTTGGCCGCGTAGTCCGTGTCGATGAAGCCGGTGGCCCCGGGGACGTGAATGATGTCGAAGCCGGCGTACACCGCCACGCCGCGCACCAGATCCACCGCGGAAATACAGGCGCAGGAGAGCCCGTGCAACTCGGCGAAGGTCGGCAGCGAGGGCGCCTTGCCCTGGCCCCACAGCCAGACCTGCGTAATGGGCGCCCGGCCCGCCGCCCGGCGCTCGGTGTTGACGGCGTGCTCCGCCAACAGCCCGCGGGAGCGCTCCATGATGTGCCGCAACTGCTCCGCGCCGGGGCCGCGCGGCAGATGGGGCGCCACGGGCTTGTCGGTGATGTCGTGGGGCGGTGTCAGCTCCATGTCCTGGCAGCCCTTGCGCCAGACCAGCAGATGGCGGTAGCTCACCCCCGGGTAGAACTGGAAGCTCTCGTCGGCCAGCTCGGCGTTGAGGGTCTCCACGATGCGGGCCGCGTCCTCGCTGGCGATATGCCCGCCGGCGAAGTCCGCCATGGTCGCCTCGGCCCCCGCGTCGGCCAGGATCACCAGGTTCATGCGAAAGGCAATGTCCTCCGGCCCCAGCTTCACGCCCATCGCGGCGGCCTCCAGGGGCGAGCGGCCCGTGTAGTAGCGGCGCGGGTCGTAGCCGAAGAGCGACAGGTTGCCCACGTCCGAGCCGGGCGGGTACCCGTCGGGGATGGTGTGAATGAGCCCGAGCTCTCCACACCCCGCCACGCGGTCGAAGTGCGGCGTTCGCGCCGCCTCCAGGGGAGTGGTGGCGTCCGGCGCGTCCCGCCAGTCGCCCATCCCGTCGCCTTGTATGATGACGTACTTCATCGGCTCTATGTGTTCATGCCCTGCGCGGAAATCCGTGGCGCGCCCGTCCCCGCCATCCCGCCCCGCTGGAGCGGCACGGTGCTGTCCCCTACCTTTGTGACAGCGCTTACCATTTGGGGTAGCATCGTCGCCCGCGGGTCACAAGCGAAAACGCGGAGAACGATTCTCGTTATCAGCACGGCTGCTGTCAAGGCCGGCAGTGCGATGCCCCACCATGTCTGAGCAGCCCCACAGCCAAGCGCCCCTGCCATCGGATGCGCCCACGGACGGCGAGCTGGTCGCGGCGGTGGTCGCCGGGGAGCGCGAGCGCTTTCGGGAGCTCGTCGAGCGGCATCAGGCGCCGATCCATCGCTATCTGTACCGGATGCTGCTGGGGGATGCGCACCTGGCGGAAGACCTCACGCAGACGGTGTTTCTGCGGGCCTACCGCGGGCTGCGGCAAGCGGACCCGGCCCGGCCGCTGCGCCCATGGCTGTACCGCATCGCCCACAACGTGGCGGCGAATCATCTGCGCTATCAGGCGCGACACCCGACCCGGCACCTGACGCCCGAGGCGTGGGCCGTGGTGCCCGACGCGGACGCCGCGCACGACGACCCCGAGCAGGCCCTGGCCGCCGCGCAGGAGCACCAACGGCTGCACGCGGCCCTGCGCACGCTCAAGCCGGCGCAGCGCAGCGCGTTGACGCTGCACTACTTCGAGGACCTGCCCTATCGGGACATCGCGGCCGCACTGGCCGTGCCCGTGGGCACCGTGGGCACCCTGCTGCACAGGGCCCGCAAGGCGCTGCGCAAGCGGCTGGACACGGGGTGACGGCCGCCCCCGGCGCCCGCCGCCGAGGCAGGGTGTCGGCCGTCCGCACCCGAAAGAAATCGCGCCCGGCGGTGTAGATAAGGGTGGCAGCGGGTACAGCCGCCGGCAGGGCGGGTGAACCGCCGCAAGGGGCCCGGATGCACCGCCGGCCGCCCGGCGCGGCACCGGGAAGGGCAGGCAACCGCCCCCGACGAGGAGAACCATGGACGATCTGGAGCGACGACTACGCGACGCCCGCCCGGCGGTGCCGCCACTGCCCGCCGACTTCTCCGCGCGGGTGATGACGGCCCTGGAGCAGGAGCCGGTCTCGATCCGGCCCGCGTGGCAGGTGCGGCTCGGTGCCGCCCTGCGGTGGGCCGCGGCCGCCGCCTTGCTGATTCCCGGTGTGCTGTCGGCTGGGGCCCTGACGCTGGAGGTGCGCTTCAGTGGCCTGCTGGAGGTGCTCTACTTCGGGGCGGACTGGCTCGGCGCCGCCCTGCGCGGTGTGCCCTACGACCTGCTGGGGCTGCTGCTGGGCAGCGGCCTGCTGGCGGCCTGGGGGGTGCAGCGGCTCTCCGTGTTGCGGCTTCCGGTGGCGTGGCTGCTGCTGCTGAGCTACGGCCTTGCCGGCACCGGCGGCCTTGCCATGGCCGGGAGCGGCCTGGGCACGCAGGCCCTGCAGGCCTCCCTGGAAAGCGATGCCGAATGGCCCGGCCTGTCGTGGTATCTGCGGGAGCGCTTGGCGTACCGGCGACCGCACCCGGACTTCCGCATGGGCCGTGTCATCGCCGTGGAGGGGGAACGCGTCCGGCTGCGCACCCCCGCGGGCGAGGAGGTGCTGACCACCGTGCCGCCGGGGTTGCGCCCGGTGCCCGGCACCCATCTGCGCATGGTGGGGCGCCAAGCGGGCACGGAGTTCCGGCCCAGCCGGGTGCAGCAGTGCGAGCCGCGCGCGGTGGCCCACTACTTCCATCACGCGGAGATGCGGCGCCGGCATGCAGAGATGATGGGTGGCGGCATGGGCGGCGGCATGGGCCGTGGACCCGGCATGATGGGGCCCCGCCGACACCGCGGCCCCATGGGCGGGCCGATGGGCCCGCGCATGCACCGCGGCATCCCGGCGCCGACGCCCCAGGCCCCGTCCGACGGGAACTGAGCGGAAAAATGCGGCGGCGTTGTGCCGGGGGTGAAAGAAGGGCGCCGCAGCGGTGTAGTACCGGGTGCGAGGGGAGGAACAACGCTAACGGTGGGGAAAACCCGTAAGCACGGAGCAACGATCATGAACCGCAACCTCAAGCACGCCGCAACACCCCTGGCCTTCCTGGCCGTGCTGGCCCTGGCGCTGGGCACGGCCGCGGCAAACCTGCTGGCGGACGTCGGCCATCCGGACGAGGCCCCCACGACCACGGACTCTGCGGCCACCGTTCAGGAGCAGCAGGCGCACCTGTGGCAGATGCGCAACATCATGCACAATGCCCGCTTCACGGCGACGCCGTCCGAGCAGGGCGTGACGGTGCGCATCACCGCTGCCGATGCGGCGCTCGTCGAGGCCATCCGCCACGAGTTCGGCGAACGGCACGCCCTGCGCAGCCCGCTGCCCGGCAGCACGGCCGCCGCGAGCGAGGTGGAGGGCGGCATCGCGCTGCACTTCACCAGCGAGGACGCAGCGACGGTGCAGACCCTGCAACGCTACGGAGCCGGACTCGCCTACACCCTGCTCCGCGACAACATGCACGCCGCCATGACGGAACTCCGCGGCCAAGGGCCGGGCTTCGGGCGTGGCATGATGGGCTTGGGCCCCGGCGCGGGCTACGGCCCCGGCGCGGGTCGCGGCATGATGGGCCCCGGCGCGGGCTACGGCCCCGGTGCGGGCTACGGCCCGGGCTATGGGCACGGCAGGATGGGGCCGGGTTGGGGTGCCGCCGATGTGACGGAGCGTTGAGCCGCTCCGGTTAGACGTCCGCGAAGTCGCCGTCGTCCGGTGGACGCACGACGCCTCCGCGGGCGGCCACACTGCCCGGCGGGCGCAGGCGGAATCCCGCCCGCCCGCTGCCGGCAATCTCCTCCCGGTGGACAATGGCGGCCCGGTCCGCCCCCTCCATGGTCGCGATGTAGTCCTGCAGCAGCACGTCCAGAGACCGATACGCACCGTGCACGTAGTCGCTGTTGTTGACGTACGCGCAGTCCACGGAGAGCACGTTCTGGGGCAGGTGGGTAAGGTCCCGCGGCCCCGAGCGCCCCAGGCGCCGTGCGCCGAAGTGCTTCACCCCCGAGGACAGCCCCAGCACATTGTCGAAGCGGGAGTGGTAGATCGTGACCCGGTGCGAGAGGTTCGCGATGGCGCGCCCCGTCTTGTCCGGCGCAAAGGAGTCGTAGGCGAGGTCCGGCGCCAGCATCAGCGTCTGCGTGAAGTGGATGTCGTTGAGCGGGTAGCCGATCTGCTTGCGGTAGTAGTGCGCCCCCTCGCGCAGCACGTAGTTGCCCATGGAATGCGCGAGCAGCGACGCCTCCACCGCGGGTGGCTCCTCTGGGGCGCGCAGGGCGCGGAGGATGCTGAGGAAGTGCTTGAAACCGCTCACGCTCTCCCGCGCGTCGTCGCGGTCCTCCCAGTACTCCAGGGTCTTGCCCTCGCTGGGCCAGGAGAACAGCAGCACCGGCCCCAGGTGCCCGTGGCGCTCCAGGCCGGTGCCGATCTCGTGGCCTTCCGCCAGCGCCTCGTGGAAGTTGTTGTTGAAGCCATGGATGTAGACCGGGAGCGGCACCGCCTGCCGCTCGGGGCCGTGGCGTCGCGTCAGTTCCTCCCGCAGGTCGGCCACGAACTCGTCGCGCTCCACCGTGCGCAGATCGCGCGGGTGCCGCGCGTAGCGCTCCGCGCCGAGCAGGAAGGACAGGGCGCCACCCCGTTGTGGATCGTTGCCGAAGGAGCCCTCGTCGTTGGGCTCGCGGTTCGTGATGACGAAGGTCTGGGCAGCCATGGCGCTTCCTCCTCGTGTGGTGTGACCTGCTTCGGTAGCCGACAGCAGCCCCCACGGCTCGGGCCGTCCCCCCTACTCCGGGTCCAGCGTCTGGCGCGTGCCGGCCTCCCGCGCGATGCGGTCCCAGTTGTAGGTCATCGCGGCATAGCGGTGCGCCTCGTAGAGCGGTGCCTGATCCTGGTAATGAGGGCTGCCGGGGTGCCCCGACACACCGCCCGGCACGACCCAGCGCGAGTTGTCCCAGTCCGCCGGGTCGAAGACGTAGCGCGCCACGGAGATGAACCGCGCGCGGAGATCCTGCGACACGTAGTAGCCCGCCGCCTGCACCGTGTCGCCGTCTCCGCCCATGGCGATCGGCTGCGGGTTGAGCAGGTAGGGCCCCTCGTCGTCCAGCCCCGCCAGGGGATGCGCCGCGGCCGTGGTGTGCTCGCGCCGCCAAAGCCATTGGGCCGGGTCGGGCCCCATACGGCCGCTCAGTTCCGCCACGGCATCGGCGAAGGCCCCGGCCAGCAGGGTGTCCCAGTCCGCTCCGGCGGGCAGTACGGACGCGTCGTCCTCCGCGATCATCGTGTGCAGCCGGGCCTGGGTGCGGGTGAGCAGCCCGTTGGCGCCGCGATCCACGGCGGAAAGGATATCGGCCAGCAGCCCCGGCTCCATCTGCGGGGTGAAGATGCGCAGCAGCACGTGCTTGCGGAGCGTGGCGAAGATCGTCGGGGCGGCGCTGTCCGCCGTGGCCTCGCCGTCCCAGGCCTGCAGCAGCGCCAGTGCCTGCGCGGCGGCGCCGTCGGCGGCCTGCACCCGGCCCCACAGGGGGCGGAACGCCTCGGCCGGGACCGAGCCGATGTCGTTGTGGATCGCCGCCATGTGCTCCACCGTCGCGCCCTGCAGCGCCCGCAGGCGGCGGTGGATGCGCTCCGCGCGGAAGCCGGGGGCGAAGTCGAGCCCGATGAAGTGCGGGTAGGACTCGTCCACGATGCGGTTGTTGGCGGTGTAGGCATAACCGGTGGCGGGGTTGCGCACGGCGGGCATGGCCTCGAAGGGCACCACGCCCTCCCACTCGTGATCGCCGTTCCAGCCGGGCACGGGCACCCAGGCGTTGGCCGCGCTGCGCACGGGCACGTGGCCCCGCGTGCGGTAGCCGAAGTTCCCGTCCACGTCGCAGTAGACCATGTTGTTGACCGGGTCCACCCAGGGGCGCATGGCCTCTTCCACCGCATCGGCGCTGTCCGCGTAGAGCATGGCGCGGATCGCGTCCAGCGTGCCGTTGGGTGCCAGTTGGGCGGTGTAGCGGAAGGCCAGCGCCGTGCCCGTGCGGGGGTCGCCCGCCACGATGGGGCCGTGCCGGGTCTGCCACGTCTCCAGGGACACCGGCTCCGCGCCCCGCACCTGGATCATCTCGGTGCCGTGCTCCGCGGTGAGCCATTCGCCCCGGTACTCGTAGCGGGTGGGGTCGGCGCTGTCGAAGCGCTCGATGTAGAGGTCCTGGTAGTCCGCGCTGCCGTGGGTGATGGCCCACGCCACCCGCGCGTTGTGGGCGAAGTGCGGAAAGCCCGGCACGCCCGGAAACGAGAAGCCGATCACGTCGAAGGCGGGGCAGGCCACGTGGTTCTGGTAGTACACGTTGGGCACGTCCAGCGCCCGGTGCGGGTCGCCCGCCAGCAGGGGCTTGCCGCTCGCCGTGCGCGCGCCGCCCACGACCCAGTTGTTGCTGCCGTCCTCCGTGCCGTGCTTGAGGAAGGTCAGGTGACCCAGGGCCTCCTTGAAGGTCTCCAGCGCATCGAGCACCTCCCCGCCGTAGCGCCCATCGGGCGGGACGATGACCAGCTGCTCCTGCGCGTAGCCGGGGTGGAACGCCGCGACCTTCTCCGGCCCCATGCCGTGCAGCATGCGTGCGCGCCAGAGCTTCGCCTCCCACACCCCCATCAGGATGTGGCGCACCATGAACACCGCCAGGGAGTCCAGCGGCAGCCAGGGCGCCGGCTTCACGCCGGTCAGGGAGAACTCCACCGGCGGCGTGCCCATGTTGTCCAGGAAGGCGTTGACGCCCTGGGCATAGGCCTCCAGCATGGCCCTGGTCGCCGGCTGCAGGCCGTCGTAGATCGCGGGCAGGCACGCGCCGATGCGAAAGCGCCGCATCAGCTTGTCCTCCTCCAGCCCCGCCGGGCCCGCGGCCTCCGCCCAGCGCCCGTAGGCGCGGCGCCGGTCGAACTCCATGTGCCACAGGCGGTCCTGGGCGTGGATGAAGCCCTGCGCGAAGAACGCGTCGTGATCGGTCGTTGCCTGGGCGTGGGCGATGCCCTGGGCGTCCCGGAAGATCGTCACGGGGCCGTCCAGGCCCTTGGCCGTGTAGTTGCGGGTGCAATCGGGCAGGGCGGCCTGCAGGGCCTCCCGGGTGAGGGCGATGGGCATCCGAATGGGCTCCGAGCGGGGTCCGGCGCGCCGCGAAGGCGCATGGTCGGCACCGGGGTGGGCGCAATCTCGTGACGCAAGGCACCGGGCGCGGCCGGGCATGAGGCCCCTGCCGTTGCGGCGGTTCCTTGCGGGCCGCGTGTGGGCTAAACCGTAGCCATCCTCTATCGCACTCCGTCAGAGCGCACAATGGACGCCCTTTGCACCTTCAGCCCACCCGCCGCCGACCCCCTGGGCGTGCTCACGAGCACCGCGCGCGTGATGAGCGAGGCCGCTGCCCATGTGCGCCTGGACGCCGCGGCGGCGCGGCGCTTCGCCGCGGCCCATGCCGGGCGGCCGCCACCGGCCCTGGCCGAGGACGCCCTGCACTGCCGCTTTTTGCCGCCCCGGCGCCGCCTGAACTGGCTGC
>JABAHQ010003650.1_pt1 | contig 10865 bp, 2 predicted proteins | sample 7062091 | NCBI WGS metagenome assembly JABAHQ01 (sample SAMN14534359, study PRJNA622989) | marine sediment metagenome | biome: marine biome [ENVO:00000428]; feature: marine pelagic biome [ENVO:01000023]; material: deep marine sediment [ENVO:00002113] | place: India: Gulf of Kutch | collected...
ATACTCGATCACAAACAAAGCTGGCTGCGTGACAGCGGTCTGCTTCAATCTTTCCGCGGCCGCTTCCGCATCCTCATCCTCTGGATAAAGGATATCGCGCAGGTCAACATCTAAATCAGGCTCGAGCAGTTCGCAGCACTGATCTACAATCTTGCGAAATTCAGGTTCATGGTCGTAAAGATCTTTCCCTATGTTAACATGCTGAGCACCCTGACCGGGAAACATGAAAGTCACCGCTTTATTGCCAGGCTCCTGAGCGGCTGTAAAGACCCGCTTGCGATCGCCAGACCGTAGTGTTTTCACCGCATCCTCAAGGTCTTGACAAACAAGCATCCTGCGATGTTTGAAAGCTTTACGACCAACCTGCAAAGTATAGGCTGCATCAGCCAAGTTAAGTTCAGGATGCTGTTCAAAGTGTCTGGCGAGATTTGTAGTCATGGCCTCCAACGCTGTGCTGGACCTAGCCGAAAGCAGCAACAACTGTGCAGGCCTGGAGTCACCGGATGTTTCTACATCAGGCGCCTCTTCCAGAACCACATGTGCATTGGTACCACCGATGCCAAAAGAACTCACCCCAGCTCGACGCGCATGGTCGCTCTTTTTGAATTCTGAAAGTTTAGCGTTGACGTAAAAAGGACTATTCGCAAAATCGATTTTTGGATTGGGCTTTTCGAAATTTAGGCTTGGTGGAATTTCCTTATTCTTGAGCGTCAAAACGGCTTTAATGAACCCCGCAATTCCCGCCGCCGCATCCAAATGCCCCATGTTTGTTTTAACGGACCCGATCCCGCAAAAGCCTTTCTTGTCGGTGGTGGCACGAAAAGCTTTTGTTAGCGCTGCAATTTCGATAGGGTCTCCCAGCTCGGTGCCGGTCCCATGGGCCTCTATATATCCAATGGTATCCGCTGTAATCCCGGCTAAAGCCTGAGCCATGGCAATGACTTCGGCTTGGCCATCCACACTTGGCGCAGTGTAACCCACTTTCAAAGACCCATCGTTATTCATGGCGGCGCCTTTAACGACCGCGTGGATGGTGTCTCCATCGGCAAGAGCATCGGCTAACCTCTTTAATACGACAATTCCCACGCCGTTGCCGCCCACGGTTCCTGCCGATTTGGCATCAAAGGTACGACAGTGACCATCCGGGGATGCGATCCCGCCTTGCTGGTACAAATAACCCACCTTCTGGGGAACACCAATCGAAATACCGCCGGCTAAAGCCATATCGCATTGATAACTAAGCAGACTTTGAACCGCTTGACAGAGAGCCACCAACGAAGCCGAACAAGCAGTTTGGACGACCATACTTGGACCAGTCAAGTTAAATTTATAAGATGCGCGGGTCGTCAAAAAGTCTTTATCATTGGCCACCATGATATTAAAACCGCCGAGAGATTGAATAAGGTCACGGTTTGAAATGAGGTTGTTCAACAAGTAGCTGTTCATACTAACAGAAGCATAAACGCCAATTGCACCTGGATACTTTTCCGGATCGTAACCTGTGTTCTCGAGAACTTCCCAGGCGCATTCCAAAAAAATGCGATGTTGAGGATCCATGGCTTCAGCTTCTCTGGGTGTATATTCAAAGAAAGAAGCATCAAACATTTCTACGTCTTCGAGAACGCTACCGGCAGATTTAACATAGTTCGGGTTTTTATATATGGAAGGATCTACCCCTTCCGCCTGCAGTTCTTCGTCAGACAAAAATGTGATCAATTCCACACCATTTCTCAAATTCTGCCAAAATTCATCTAAATTCCTGGATTGTGGAAAACGGCCGGCCATACCGATAACGGCAATGCTGCCTACGGAGTCATGCGTATTCGAATCGCCCATCGTTCTTTTTTACCTCCTTAAGTTTCTTTTGCTGTGCAAATGCGTCTTTTTGTTTTTTAGCCTTGTCATGGATTTTCTGAAAATCCGCCGATTCCCCCTCCTCCTGACCGAAATATTTCGCCAGGGCATTTATGGTCGGATATTTAAATAAATCAACGATCGAAAGCTCGCGCTCAAATTTTTTCTGCAACTTGCTTTGAACCTGGACCAGAAGCAACGAATGCCCTCCCAAATCAAAAAAATTGTCATCGATCCCCACCTTCTCCACCCCAAGCACCTCCTGCCAAACCCCGGCTATGCCGCGCTCAATCTCGTTCTGAGGTGCGACAAAAGCGGACCCCAGTTCAGGACGAATCCCGCCAGGTGCCGGAAGCGCCCTGCGGTCTACCTTGCCGTTAGGCGTCAGAGGAAAAGCCTCCAGAAACACAAACGCACTTGGTACCATATAGTCCGGCAAATTCGCCTGTAGGAAACGCCGCAGCTCACTTACTGTGGGCTTAGGATCAGCTTTCGAAACCAAATACGCCACCAGGCGCTTCTCCGACTTATCCACGTCTTCTTCCCTGCACGCGACGACAACCTCGTCAATCGCTTCATGCTGCACAAGGGCTGCCTCAATTTCCCCCAACTCAATGCGAAACCCACGAATCTTCACCTGATGGTCGATACGACCATGAAATTCAATATTGCCGTTGGCCAAATAGCGCGCTAAATCTCCTGTGCGGTACATCCTCGCCCCTGCATTAGAGCTAAAGGGATCGGGGATAAACACTTCAGCGGTCAACTCAGGACACTTTAGATAGCCACGGGCTAACCCATCACCGCCGATATGCACCTCCCCATAAACTCCAACGGGGACGGGTCGTAAATCTCGATCCAGTAGATAAATCTGGGTGTTAGCAATGGGGGGCCCAACAGGAACCATGCCTTCCTTGCATTCAATCTGGCAAACTGCAGACCAGACGGTGGTCTCGGTGGGACCGTACATATTCCACAGCGAACCCCCGCAGTCTAATAACCGATTTGCCAACTCGCGCGGCAACGCCTCTCCGCCGCAAAGCATCTTCAATCTCTTACTCCCCTCCCAGCCACTGTCCAAAAGCAGACGCCAGGTCGCCGGCGTCGCTTGCATCACGGTGGCACCAAAGCTTGCCAATGCCTCACGCAAACGAAGCCCATCAGAAACTACTTCCCGACTCGCCAAGATAACACGGGCCCCTACCATCAGCGGCAAGTAAAGCTCTAAGCCCGCAATATCAAAAGACAACGTGGTTACGGCCAGAAGACGGTCCTCCTTGGTTAAACCTGGTTGCTCCGACATGGCTCTCAAAAAATTGACTAAAGTTAGATGCTCAATCGTAACCCCCTTCGGTTTTCCGGTCGAACCTGAAGTATAAATGACGTAGGCCAGATTCATGGCATTTGTGTTGCTCTTTGGATTCAAATCGCTCTCTTTGGCAATTTCGTCCCAGTCGCTGTCCAAAGAGATAACATTCAACCGAGCAGCGGGGAGCGTAGAGCGTGGAGCGCGCTCTTCGCTCCTCGCTCCTTGCTTCTCGAATAAGGTCTCACGCAATCGCTGCTGAGTCAACAATACTCGTGGCTGAGCATCCTCCAGCATGTAGCCTATTCGCTCCTTGGGATAAGAAGGATCTAAAGGCACATAAGCACCACCAGCCTTCATAATGCCCAAAAGTCCAATCACCATCTCAAGAGAACGCTCTATATAAATCCCAACCAGAACATCCGGACCAACGCCCAGTTTCCGAAGGTAGTGAGCCAGTCGGTTTGCCCGACGGTTCAATTCACCATAGCTTAGCTCATCCTCTCCCATCACTACCGCAGTCGCCTCAGGCCTCCTTTCCACCTGAGCTTCAAAAAGATGATAAAAACATTGCTCCCTAGGATATTCCCTCTCAGTGCTATTCCACTCTACAAGTAATTGCTCGCGCTCTCCCTTGGTCAGCATGGGCAAATCTGAGAGACGCTGATCAGGGTTGGATACAACCCCCTGTAGTACGTTTTTGAAGTGTGCTATCATTCGGGTTATGGTAGGAGCTTCCAACAGAGCGGTGTTATACTCAAACACCCCCCTGAGCCCATTCGCTTCCTCCCACATGTAAACGGTTAGATCAAACTTCGCCATGCCGTTGTAAACGTCTAAATGCTCAAGCGTAAGCTCAGGAAGGTCCAGAGAGCGGGACGGCGTATTCTGCAGACTAAACATCACTTGAAAAAGCGGTGAACGGCTCAAATCACGCTGTGGCTGCAGTTCTTCCACCAGCTTCTCAAACGGCAAGTCCTGGTGATCGTAAGCTACAAGCGCAACCTCGCGGACTCGCGCCAACAGTTTGCGAAAAGTGGGATTCCCGTTTAGATCCACACGCAAAACCAGAGCATTGACAAAAAATCCGATCAGATTCTCAATGTCCTCCTGGTCACGATTGGCAATGGGCGTGCCGACGCTGAGATCCTCCTGTCCTGTGTAGCGGCATAACAGTACCTCAAAAGCTGCCAGTAACGTCATGAAAAGAGTGCCGCCTTCTTTCAGGCTTAGCTTCTTTAGCGCCTGAGTCAATTCTTTGGTTAGCTCTATAGATTGTCTTGCGCCCTGAAAATTCTGCACGGCAGAGCGCGGATGGTCGGTAGAAAGTTCCAACGTCGGGGGGACGCCAGAAAGCTGCTGTCTCCAGTATGAAAGGTGGGCCTCAAGCTCATGTCCTTTTAGCCACTCCCGTTGTCGCAGAGCAAAATCCGCATATTGAATGGGCAGCTCAGGTAACATCGGCACGTTGCCAGACAAAAAAGCTTGATAATGTGCAATCATCTCTCGCGTAAACAGCCCGATTGACCAACCGTCCGAGATAATGTGGTGCATGGTCAGGAGCAGGACATGCTCCTCGTCTGCGAGCCGAAACAAAGTCGTGCGCCAAAGCGGCCCTTCGGACAGCTCGAAGGGGCGCTGGACTTCCTCCTGAATGAGCCGCCACATCTCAGTCTCTCGTTTACTCTCCAGAAGCTCTTGCAGATCGAGCACAGAAAGTTTCACAAACATTTCCGGAATGATCACCTGAGCCGGTTTTCCTTCAACAGCCACGAATTTAGTGTGTAAAACTTTGTGACGACGCTGGATTTCCGTTAGACTTTTTTCGAGTACGGGAACATTCAGTCGCCCCTTCAGGCGAAAGGCGGCCGGAATGTTGTAAGTGGGATTATTGGGTTCTAACTGATCCAGAAACCACAGCCGCTGCTGTGCAAAAGAAAGAGGAAAAGAATTCATCTCATTCGCCTTGTTCTGAAGAAGCTGAGCCAATCGCGCGCGTTTTTGTTCTGGTGAAAGCTCAGAAATATTCTTTAGGGCGTCGTTCATTGCGTGTCCTCTTTATTCAATAAACATGTCGAGAGTAAGGTTAGCGACTTCGGGTCATGAAATCAGGGCTAAGCGGCGGCGGCTCTTTTTCAAAAACCAGACTCATGTAACGCTCGCCATCCTGAAAGACCAGTCCTTTTTCCACCAAGAACGTTAATTGCTGTTGAGGGTCGAAGTCCAGATCCTCTGCAACTTTGTCGATTCTTTTCGGTCTGGCGAGCTGTTCCAGCACTTGCTTGCCGTCTTTACCCACTTGATGTTCAACAACTGCGCCCGAACGGGAATCATAAACGATATCGGACTTGCCGTTGTCTTTAAAGAAAAGCCTGGGTGGAACCGACCCGTAGCCACGAGTCCAATGACTTCGCCACATTTCAACTTGTTCTCTGATTTTGTGAACCCATTTGGCTGTAGCGACAAAGTAGTCTGCCGTGGAATTGTGATCCATGAAATAATACGCCAGATTCTCCAGGACCTCTTTGCTGAAAGGATAAATGAGCTCATAGTAATCGTATGGGTGCAGATCCAGGCCATATTCGTCGGCTTTCATGAAGTAGGGACTGTAGCGATCAAAGCGCACCGGATACACACCGGTTGGTGGCGGTAAATGGATTAAGAAAGGGATATCTCGAACATATTTTTCGTAGACTTCCTCAGTTTCCCCTGGAAAGCCGATGAGAATATTCCACACAAGCTCAACGTCATGAATCAAAGAATTCTTCATGAGGGTTAAATTCTGGAAGGAAGAGGTTCCTTTTTTCATCAGCTTGAGGGTGCTCGTTGCTAAAGATTCAATCCCAGGTTGAATACAGTTTAATTTAGCTTTTGAGAGTACTTTTAGATCCTCTTCGCTGAAATCTGCTTTCACCTCATAAAAAATAGTGGCATCCGAAGGTGGATCTAAACGGGGCAAGACTTCATCGATATAGTTGGTTGGCAAAATATTATCAACGCAAAAATAATAAGAGCTTCTGGGGTAGTACTTGAACAGAGATTCAAATAGCTCAATTGCATTTTTTGGACTCATGGCTCGGTACTGCATGGTCATACCATTTAAGCCACAAAAAGTACAATGAGCTTTTTCGCCCCACCAGCAGCCACGGGAAGTTTCGAAAAATAGAATGGGCTTTTCTTGGTCTGGGAAGTTCTTCTCGTAAGTATCGAGGAATTTCTCATAGTTTACTTCTACTTTAACATCGATGGGAAGCTCGTCACCAATGGAACCCTTCATTCCGTTTCCATTCAGCAACAGATTATTTCTGGAAAACACACCCTTGATTTTCCGGCATTTCTCGCTTTCTCCGTTCAGGCAATGTTCCACAAACCCAGGAAAGCTCTTCAGGCCGGGACCTGAAAAAACGAAATCGATAGCTTCGACATTCATGGCAATCGCCTCTCCCATGGGCGTCTCGCAGTTTGCCCCTCCCATGACCGTAATGATCTCCGCATTTCGTTCTTTGAGCTTCCGGGCCATCGCAAAACAGGCCACGTTCTGTGAGAACATGGAAGTAAAACCCACGATGTCTGCGTGGTCCAACTTGTACTTATCGATAAGGGCACCCAAGAGATAATCAATCCCCTGCCATTTGTCCAGAATGGTGCGTTTCAGCATTTCGCTTCGCTCATCGCGATAGGGAAAATAGCGTTGCAGATATTCTTCACTATTTTCTTCGAGTTGAGGAAACGCGACTTGCCGGAAAAGCCATTCTCCAAGCCCGGCATTGTAGGCCTCCATTGAATCGGTCATGAATTTATAGAAATCGATCCCCAAGGTGCGCGCGAAATCTTGATTCAGATAATATATATCAACCGAAACGTGATCCTTAAACCTACTATCTAAAACAGATTTTAACTGGGTTAGCGCAAATGAGGGCATGTTCATACCGGCAAACGGCATATTGATCAAGGCTATCTTATACATTTCTTTTCTCCTCGCTGGTTAACATCTCGCTAAGCAATGCATTGACTTCATCATCTGAAAGACCGTCGAGGTTTTCCAGCAATTTTCGTGCATGGCTCGGATCAACTTTCTTACTTTCTGCCGTCAAAGCGTCGTCCTCTTGCGGCAGATCATAACCAAACTCAGCAGCTAAACGCTGACTGAAATCGCTCAGTCGCCGAGGTAATTTAATTTTTTTCCAGATGTCACCCAGACTGGCATCGATTTTATCGTGCTGCAGAATATCCGGATCCCCTGGCCCTGCGAGCATCTCTCCCTGTTCATAAGGATGCAAAACCGGCTCCTCAAATTCGAGGTTCAAAAACTCGCACACACTCCGCATAACTTTTTCGGGTTCGCTGACCAGCGTCTCGTAACGTACCTTATAACAGCACTTGGCATCTATCCTCTCGAAGAAATCCCTGATGTTATGGTTACAAGTGGCCCAAACTTTTTCAGCAAACCAGAAGGGATCGACCTCTTCTTCGCCAAAGAGTTTTTCAAAACGGTTGCGTACAAACGAGTCAATCACAGGATATGGGTGGCGAATCAGACAAATGTACTTTGGCTTTTCGAACAGTGCTTCGGCTCGTTCTAATGTGTCGATGTTCATGGCGTATCCAGGGGTTTTGTCTACCAGAATGCGCGTGCCAGCGTGATCTTGGATCAAACTATAAACCTGCTGAATGGATTTCTGCTTTTGAGAAGCTCCGTTTAAGAGTTCATGGCACTTGTCGTAGTCAAGCCCGGTGCACACCATCAAGTTACGAATTGCTCCCTCTTTCGAAAAAGTGGCAAGCTGATTGTGACTCCAGGCTTGGACCGTGTCGAATGCCAGCAGTCCCAATTCCGGAGGGCAAAAAAGGGCCGGATGCCCGGACAACATCAGCCGCAGCAAAGTCGATCCTGAACGGGGTGCAGAAAGTAAGAAAATGATGCCTTTGTTCTTCTTTTCTGCTGGTTTTTGAGACGCTCGTTTAACTCGACGCTTCGTAGTTTTCCCGGTATCAAAATTAGGCGGCGCTGAAGTTGCATATAACTCCTGCAACTTATCCATCCGGTCCACTTCCGTTGACACAAAATCGGTAAGATTCTTAATCGAAGGATTTTTCAGAATCTCGAAAGGATAGACGCGCAGTCCGAAATCGCGTTTCAACTCCCAGATTAAATCTGGTGTGATCGAGTCTAAACCGTGATCTATCAGACTATCATTAACTGAAATCTTGTCAGGCCTCATCTTGAGATTTTGAGTTACTTTTTCCTTCAAGTAGTTTTCAACTAAGTTCTTGCGCTCTTTTGTTGAATGGGTATTCAGGAACGTTTGCAAAAGTCCGCCTTTGGTTTCAGTCTTCTGTATTAATTCGGTTACGCCGGCTACGGTGGCATTTTCAAAGAAGTTGCGGAGGGAAAGCTCAGCCTGATCATAACTCTTGCGCAATTTATTGAGCAGCTGTGTTGCCAGCAAAGAATGTCCGCCCAATTCAAAAAAGTCGTCATGGACGCCGATTTGCTCGATTCCAAACAACCGTTGCCAGATTCTCGCCACGTTTTTTTCAATCTCACTTCTGGGAGCGACATACTCGGTCGACAGACCAGGTCTCGCATGCATAGGTTCCGATGTCGCGGAGTCTTCAGCACCTTCCTGGTCAGCGGGCGTTTCCCACTGATCCGATTGTTTCTCAATACGACGCCGGAGGTCGCTCGTGGATACCAAAACATGTGGCTGTGACGATTGCAAAATGCGGCTAAACACGTCCATGCCTTCCCTGGTTGTCATGCCCTTCTTAAGAGCCTCGTCGCGCTGCGCTTTCAGCTCGTCCGGGACTTCTGTGTTGACTGCCATTCCCACCTCTTGCCAAGTGTCCCAGGAAATCGAGACCATAATTCTGCCATTCCTTGAGGCGTGCAACGCGAACGCGTCCAGAAAAGCATTTGCTCCACAATAATCTATTTGGCCTATTCCACCGATCGTGGCGGCAAGAGACGAACAGAGCACCATGAAATCCAATTCAGTGTCTTTGAATAGAAGCTCCAGAACCTGGGTACCCTTCACTTTTGGTGCAAGCACCTGCTCAGCAGCCTCCAGAGATTTAAGTTGAATCATCCCCCCACCTGCCACGCCTGCGGAATGAATGAGGCCATGAATCCGACCAAATCTTTGATTCGCCCGCTTGATGACTTCTTTCATCTGTTGTAAATTGGAAACGTCCGCGCCTGCCACCAAGACTTCGGCACCGAGCGCCTCCAACTCCCGCACTTTCCTTATCTTTCGGCTGGTGTCGTCGGTCTCGTCATGCTCGACTAACCACTGTTCCCATTCAGTTCTTTGCGGCAGGCCTTTGCGTCCGGTGAGGATCAGTTTGGCTCGCACGGTCTGTGCGAGATACTCAGACAACGCCAGACCGATGCCGCCGAAACCACCGGTGACCAGGTAAACGCCGCCTTTTCGCAATTGCGTGGGTGAGCCATGGTTATCTAGATAAAGTGGCTCAAAATTTTGAACCCAGCGGTGTCCCCCACGGTAGGCGACAACGTTATCAGAAGGCTCCGAATGAATTTCGTTGATTAGTTGCTCAACGACTTTTGCCTGCCTGGATTCGTCGTTAGACAAAACAATGTCAATGCTGCGACAGGTAATATCTGGCAATTCTTGAGGAATGACCCTGCAAGGTCCCAATATTGTAGATTTATGGGGCTGAAGCGCTTCGTCACCGATGACCTCTTGTAAGCCGTTAGCAATGACATTTATGCACAAAGGACTCGAAAAATCTCGTTCGCCAAGCGCTCGGGCGAGTAAAAGCAGGCTATTAAAACCCAAATCAAAAGAATTTTCAAGACTTTCTGATTGTGGTACTTGGTCGGAATCAACATTCCAGAGGTGCAATATCGTAATTGGATCTTTATTTATTTTAAGTTCATTAAGCAGCCGGTTATAGTCATCCAATTTCCTTGGATTAATCTGATAATGTCGAGTACCCTGGTTGTAGAACTCAATTCCTTTGGTTACAACAGATACCTCATGTCCCAACTTTCCAAGGCACTTTAACAGTTCTGAACCCACGCCACATTCGTCTAAAAAGACTAACCAACGGCATTTTTGGATTTTTGCCTCTGAGAACTTTGAGATAACAGAACGCTTCCAGCTTGGAACGTAAAACCATTCCCCAATATCAGGCTTTTTCTGCAACGGGGCCCTTCCATTTGCTTCACTGGATATCTGTTCTTTAGGTTCAATCCAGTAGCGATGACGCTCAAACGGATAGGTGGGTAACAGCACGCGATGACGTTTCTCGTTTGCATAAAATCCACACCAATCTATTTCCACACCTGCCAGCCAGAGCTGGCCCAAAGCATTCAGAAGAACCTTAACATCAGATTGATTTTCATTTGGCCGGCGCATGCTAGAAATGATGGTCTGATGGGACGCCGACTCTTTTTGTTGTTGCTTTGTCTGCATCAAACACAGGCTTGCCAAAGTCGTCAACGTTCGTCCCGGACCCACTTCGAGCATAAGGCGACCAGGCTCTTTCAGTAACTCTTCTGCGCCATCTGCAAACTTCACACCCTGGCGCAGATGCTGCGCCCAGTAGTTCGGCTCGGTAGCCTGCTCTGCTGTTATCCACGTGCCGGTCACATTCGATACAAAAGGAATCCGCGGTGGCGAAAACTCGACGGCTGCTACTCGCTCGACAAACGGTGCCAGAATCGCATCCATCATCT
>JABAHQ010000343.1_pt1 | contig 10864 bp, 9 predicted proteins | sample 7062091 | NCBI WGS metagenome assembly JABAHQ01 (sample SAMN14534359, study PRJNA622989) | marine sediment metagenome | biome: marine biome [ENVO:00000428]; feature: marine pelagic biome [ENVO:01000023]; material: deep marine sediment [ENVO:00002113] | place: India: Gulf of Kutch | collected...
TAAAATGAATTTGTATTCATTAATCTGGACTTCCAGACAGCCTCCTTGCAAATTATGGGTTTTCGTTATTATTTCATTTTGCTGAGCTAATGACATAATCAAATTAACTTAAATACAATGAATAAGGAGAAGCCTCATGCAGGGTAGGGTCACAGCGGATAGGCTTAATGTTCGCAGCAGACCGGACATAAAAAGCACAAAGATTGGTCTTTTGACCCAGGATGAAATTGTTGACATTTTGGGGCAAAAAGCCAATTGGCTTGAGATCAAATATAACGGTGGTTCTGCTTTTGTGTATGGTGATTACATTGAAGTGGTCGAAAGCGTGCAGGCAATGAAGGGGAAGGTCAAAGCTGCGTTGCTAAATGTCCGCGAGGAGCCTGACTTGTCAAGTGCCGTTATTGGTTCTCTGGTTCGTAATGCTTTTGTGGATATTATCGCCCACCACGGTGATTGGCTTGAAATCGAATTCAATGATTCATTGGCATTCATTCACCGGGATTATGTTGAACTGGTAGAAGGGAGTCTTCCCGAGCCCCCTGCCGGCACCAGCCTGGAAGGCCGACCAAACAGTGCAAAAATTACCGCCGATGTGCTCAATGTCCGTTCCCAACCCGGCTCCAGTGCCGAGATAATGGGTACCCTTGTCCAGGACACAGTGGTTAACCTGATTTCAAAAATGGGCAACTGGTACGAAATCAGGTTTAACGGTGTTCCATCTTATATTCATGGGGATTATGTTGAACTCATCACGGAACCGACCGGTGATGAGATTGTCAGCCCCGACCGTGAAGAGGAAATAAAAGCACCCGACGAAATCAAATTAATACCGAAATCCAAACTAAAAGTTAGCGGCACTTCACAAGAGAGGAAAGTTGCCAGAACCTGGAACCAGTTCGGTAATTGGCTGGAAGAGTTGAGCGATGAATACCAGATTGATCCGGGCAGCGCGGTGGCGGTTTTATGTGTAGAGAGTGCCGGTAAGGGTTTTGAGAAAAACAATAAGAACCGAATGATCATCCGTTTCGAGAATCACAAATTCTGGACCTACTGGGGCAAAGATCATACAGAGGTTTTTCATCAGCATTTTAAATATGGCGAGAAAAAAAGCGGTAAAATGAAGATCTGGTTGGGTCACTATTGGCGCAAGAATGAGAACGGGAAATGGCAATCCTTTCATGGAAACCAGGTCAAGGAATGGGAAGTCCTCGACTTTGCCCGCTCATTGGATGATACCGCTGCCCTTTGTTCCATCAGCATGGGTGCGCCGCAAATCATGGGCTTTCATCACCATCGCATAGGCTATCCGAGCGTGCAGGAAATGTTTGAAAAATTCAACAGTGACATCCGATTTCATATCAAAGGACTATTTGATTTTTTCAACAAGCCTATGATTAACGCTTTGAGAAAACTGGATTTTGTAACATTTGCCGGATATTACAACGGGAGCGGTCAGAAAGAAAAATATGGTGAACGGATTCAAAATCATTATGATGCTTTCAAGAAAATAAAAACGTGAGATGTAAGATGGCAGATGGGTTACTTTGCCGAGGCAGCTGCATCGGTTAGGTGCGGAGCAGCCATCTCACATTTCACGTTTCACGTCTTACATTTCACATATTAAAGGAGGAGCCAAATGAGTATTTTCAGCTTCATCAGCAATATCATTAAACCGGCTACGGATCTAGTTGATAACCTAACCACCACCGAAGAAGAAAAGTTGGAGTTAAAAAGGAAACTCATTGAAGTTCAAAATGAATTTCAAAGTAAGGTTCTAGATTATGAAACTAAATTGATGGAATCGCAATCTTCAATTATCAGAGCTGAAGCAACCAGTTCATCGTGGTTGACCAAAAATTGGCGCCCCATCACCATGCTAACCTTTTTAGTGCTGGTAGTCTGCGACAGCTTTGGACTCTTGGCTTTCAGACTTGCAGACCAGGCATGGACGCTACTGCAAATTGGTCTTGGCGGCTACGTGGTCGGTAGATCGGCAGAGAAAATTGTTCCGGCATTCAAAAAAAAGGGGGAAGGCGAAGCCAAAGGTTAATTCTTCCTGACCCGGAGCACCCCTCTACGAGACAATCTATGGTCTCGTAGAGAAAGGGAAACGTCAGCAGACTGTATTTGCAAATCTCTTGCCGACAGGCGAACAGTTTAGTACCCTGTGGGAGGAAGATTATCAGATAGTTGATATAGATATAGATCCTTCAAAAGGCAACATATTGTCACACATTCCGTAATGTTTACAATAAAAAATTCCATTTTCATTTAACGGATAAAAGTATGAATGAAATCGAAAGAATTACCGATCAACTTCAGCGGGCTTTTACAGGAAAAGCCTGGCATGGTCCGGCGCTTTTAGAAGTCTTGCAGGATGTAACTGCTCAACAAGCGCTTAAGAGACCCATAGCGACAGCGCACAGCATTTGGGAAATTGTTCTGCACCTCACAGCTTGGCATAAAGCCATTACAAAAAGAATTGACGACCATGTCGTTGAGCTTACCGCTGAAGAAGATTGGCCGCCGGTTGAGAACAGCGATGAAAATGCCTGGAACTCTACCCTGGAATTGCTGAATGAAAGTTATGAGAATTTGTTGAAGAAAATTTCCGATTTATCCGATTCCGATTTAAACAAAACAGTGCCTGGAAAAGAGTATTCAATTTATTTCATATTGCATGGGACGATTCAGCACGACCTGTATCATGCCGGGCAGATTGCAATTTTGAAAAAAGGGTAACCTCTTCGATTTTCGGTAAAAATCTTATTTGATTCTAAACCCATCCCCACAAGTATTAACATTGTTTACGATAACAGTGTAAATGAAGTTAATATTTTATCCTATCATTCCTTTAAATTCAATCTCATTATGCCCTAACCAGAATGGTAAAGATTTTGCCTTTCCATTTGCAGAATCAATTATTCCAGAAAGGAATGATTTCAATGGAAAATACTTTGTTAAGGATCATTTTAATTATCACTCTATTTTTCTCGAATTGTACAATTCAATTTCACTCCGCACTACCAGATCCGGATTATTTTGAACCTAAATTGATTGAGTATATTCCTGTAGAATATCCTGAGGAAGCTAAAATGCACGCGATTGAAGGCGATGTGACCGCTAGAATTTATATTAATTTTTATGGTTACGTTAGGGCTGTTAAAATCGAAAAATCTGCTCACCCAATATTGGATCATGCAGTATATATTGCAGTTAAGGATTGGAAATTCGCACCTGCATTACTCAAAGGAAGACCCGTGCGATCAGAAATAACGAAGTCCTTTTCCTTTTATAAACCCGATATTAGATACCAAAATTAAAATATCGCAAGTTGAAATGAGTCGCCAAAAACTCAAAATTAGGTTAGCGATAAAAAGTAATCTTATGCTTGTTTTGTTGTTTCTATCTGCGTGTACAAGTTATCAATCTACTAACAAGAACTCATTTGAAGACTTTTCTATTCCTCCGATATCAATTTTTAATATTGAAGAGTATCTTATTGATACCACATACATAATCACAGGTTTTACTCGGTCATCAGTTATATGGAAAATCAGTGATTTTGTTTATGAAATAACCCTTTCCATAAACGTGAATGGTGTCAATACTTGGTGGGATTCCCCGTTTGAAGTAGTTCTCATTCTACCCAATGGCGAAATTGAATACTATCTTTTGAATGAAGAGGAAACTACATTGAGCAGTTATTTCATAGAAGATTTCAAGCTTATTGCGGAAATACCCAAGAAAGGCAGGGCTAAATGCGCACTATCTTTATTAGACCATCAAGCAGATGAATTTCAATTGGCGGATTATGATTGGTGGTTTCTCAATTTGTATTAAATGTAATTATGTCTGATTTTACTCCCACCTAAACTTCTTCACCGAAAATGCAAAACAGATAATCATCCAAATAGTGAGGATTCCCATTTCCGGCAATACCTCAACCAATTGAGCGCCATTATTGAAAATACTGCGCACAGCCCGCACTAAATGCGTTAATGGTAAAAATTCAATCAACGGTTTCAAAAATTTTGGCATGCCCTCCACTGAAAAATAAACGCCACTAAGAAACATCATGGGAAAAAAGAGAACATTGGCAATACCGGAAGCAGATTCAGTGGTCTTCGCCACGCTGGCAATTGAATAGCCTAAAGAGATGAAAGCGAGCATCCCAATAGTCAAAGCAAATAGCAGTGCAAAGACGTTACCAACCATCTGCACATTGAAAACGAAATAAGAAATGCCGATTAAGAGAATTGCTTGAATAAGAACAATGATATAACGATTAATGATTTGACCTGAAATAAATATGGATTTGGGTAGAGGCGTCACCGAAAGACGTCTTAGCTTACCCTTTTCCCGATAGGAGACGACAACCACGCCAATGGTAAATAAGCAGGTTGACATCAGGCTAAATCCGATTAATCCGGGAACCAGAAAATCGATGTAGCTTGTTTTTCTGCGGATTGCCTGAACCGGGGTTTGGGTAATCTCAACCGGCGGATCAATATTAATAATGCGCCAGTTTTCTTTAGTGACATAATTTTGAAGGATTGAATTGACAACTTGCAACATTTGCGGCTGACTGGGATTATGAAGCAGTTCAATCTGCGCATTCTGTTTTTCAAATTTCGCTGCAAATCCATGGGGAATGACAATAGAGACGCTTTTCTCATTTTGCTTGAGTTGTTCTTCAGCTTCTGCCCTGGTCAACTTTTCCAGCTTCAGAACCGAAATTTCTTTTAATCCTCCAATGAATTGAGCAGAACCCGGAGAGTTGTCTTCATCAACAATTCCCGCTGAGAATTTAATAACACCGGGATTACTGAATACCAGACCAAATATGAGAATCAGAAATACGGGGAAGAAGTAGGTCCAGAAAACAGTTTGACGATCCCGTAAGAATAGCTTCATCTCGATCTTTATTTGTCCCCACAACATTCTCATTCTCTCAAACTCCTTCCGGTTAATTCCAAAAACAGATCTTCCAATGTTGCTTTGCGGATATGCAAATCCTTAATTTCAACATTCTCAAATTTTGAAAATTCCATCAGACTCAATAACGTTTTTTGAGGATCATTGGAAAACAACTCCAACTGTCCGCCTTTTTGCAAGACTTTGGTTACGGAGGGTAGTTTTTCAAAATCATACGTATTAGCGACACCATTGCTGCTACACTCCACACAACTGCTCACTTTCAATTGGGCGATCAAGTCATAAGGGGTTCCCTGAGCGAGGATTTGCCCATGATCCATAATGGCGATGCGGTCACAGAGTTTTTCCGCCTCTTCCATATAATGGGTGGTCATGATGATGGTTTTCTTTTCAGACTTCATTTTGGAGATAATATCCCACAAGTTCCGTCGCGCCTGCGGATCGAGTCCGGTGGTGGGTTCATCTAAAAAAACGATTTGAGGATCATTCACCAAGGTAATGGCGAGCGCCAATCGCTGCTTTTGTCCGCCGGATAAATCCTGATGGTAGGTGTTTCGCTTATCTTCAAGAGAAACCAATTTGAGCAATTCGTCCACAGAGCGACGCTTCCTGTAATAATTGCCGAAAAGCTCAATTGCCTCGCCAACTTTTATTTTATTGTAAAGTGAAGTGGATTGCAGTTGAACCCCGATGACTTCCTTAACTCTCGTTAAATCCTTGCGCACATCGTGTCCGTTCACATGAATTTTACCGTTATCAGGAGTTCGCAGCCCTTCGATCATTTCCAGAGTAGTAGTCTTGCCGGCGCCATTGGGTCCTAATAAACCAAATATTTCACCCCGGTATGCGGAGAAACTTAACTGATCGACCGCCTTAAGATTTCCATAGGATTTGCCGATGGAATCAACTTCAATGATCGCTTCAGTGTTTTGCATCCGAACAAACTACCAAAGATTTCTTTTAAGAGATTTGTGGATTAAATATCTGAAGAAAAGGGCATCTTACTTAAATAATAAAGATGCCCGAAAGGTAATGATAATATCAACGAGTGGCAAACTTCTTTTCCAATTCTTCCGGCGAATGATATGTTATATCGTAAAATCCATTCCCGCTCTCATCGGTTATTCTAAAATAGAATCCCCAATCCAAATCAGAATTCGTTACTTTGATGAGCAATTTGTTATAACCCGGACGCAATACCACCGTGACAATATCTCTATCAACCACAGCATCCTGGTGGTAATATCTTTGCACAATAAGCTCCCCATTCAGCCAGAGTTTACATGCCTCATCAGTACCAACTCTAATTTGCACCTGTCTTTCTTCCGGTGAAAATGCATAAACCAAACCGTACCCAACTGTCCAATACTTATAGTCAAATATGGATTCAAAATTCACATAACCATCAAAATAACGATCATCAGCGCTGCGCCACGTAATCTCCCCGTTCGCGGCCTTGTAGCTACTCTTCAGATTAACTTCTTTTTCCGGTGGGTATTGATATTCAAACCCGGAAACTCTGTTTGCCGCAAAAGGACCGATCACCATCCAGTTCTCCTCCAACGGTGCGCCAACATCCTGATATTCATCCGCAACCGCATCGTAGTTATTGTGAGTCTGAAAAATGCTCGCTTTGGCAAAATGGGCCACCGCCTCAAGGTCCTTTCGTTCCGTATCTCTGGCAATACTTAATATTCGTTTGGGGAATGGATTTTCATGGGCGCCGGTCGCCCGGGTGTACTGTAAAGATTCAAAAAAGGGCTTCCAGATACTCCAACCATTATTGTGCCTCATCGAAATGAGAAAATCAAATTCTTGGGAGGCAATTTTCTCAGCACAGGACCGCGCTTTATCCAAATCTCCGGTCCGGAGATACATCAATGCCAGTGTTTGCCTTGCAACAAATTTAAAGAATTGTGGTATTTCTTTGCTTGATGATAATTTTTCCAAAATTGGAATGACTTTTTGGGCTGGCAAGTCAACCTTTAGCACTAAGCCGACAAAATTGTCTACATCCTCAAAATTACCCTTTTTTCCATCAAAATATTTTTCGTAGCGCCTTAGAGCAGACTCATAAACTCCCTCTGCTGCAGCCATATCCCCGGTTGATTTATATATTTCTGCCAAAATAATCACAGGTTTATTCGAATAAGGATGTTCCCGGATAAGCTCAGTAAGAATTGCTTGTGCCTCTTCTATTTGACCAAATTTCCATAGAATCATTGTCTTCAGCAATTTGAAATTATCTACTAATTTTTTACTCGGAGCGGATGCGATCGCATGGTTTACATATTTAAGGGCATTTGTCTGATCCCCCAATTCTACATATAGGTGCGCCAAATGATACGCCGAATAATAAAATTTCGGCCACTTGGTTAAAGCAAGCTTAAACTGCTCTGCGGCTTCATCAAATCTACCAGCCATTAGCAATATTTCACCCTTGCTATCATGCGGATTGGGTTCGTCCGGAGCTAAATCCCGATACATATCTATATTGTTTATTGCCGAAGTAAAATCTCCTCGGTGCGCATGCAAATACCCCAGATCGTTATAAAGCATTTTTCGATTGGGATCTAATTCTGCAGCGGTTTCAAATTCCTGGAGCGCCCCATCATAATTTCCCATTTCCCTATAATATCTAGCTAAATGAAGCCGAAGTTCAACATCCGTGGGAAAACGTTCCACAGCTTCTTCCAAAATAGGTATCAGATCCAGAAATTCACCCTTTATCCTGCTTTCCAGAAGCTTTAACCGAATTTTATCAGTATCTGAAAGTTTGTTTGAATATTTCTGAGCTTTATGAAGAGCAAAACTCCCCTCTTTTTCTTTTCCAAAATCGAATCGCAGATAGGCTAACTCCAAATACGCAGCGGCAAATGTCGTATCGGATTCAACTGCGTCCACCAGACCTTCTTCGGCTTCTTCCCGTAGAAATTTCTCCCAATTTTCCCTGGCTTGTGAATAGCAACGAAATGCTTCAATAGATTCGGTCATGTCCTTCAATTCAATGCCCGTGTAACGAATTTCCTTCAAATCTCCCCGAATGTTTGATCTGACTCTTTCCGAAAGGTCGCCCACCATGGAGAATATTTGCTCTAATCCGTATCCATGTACCATTTCACGTCTCAATAATCGCCCGGTTTTTGTATTGATCATATCCACATCGATACAGAGACTGTCTCCTAAAGGATAAATTCTTCCGGTCAATACGATTTCGGCATTGGTTTGTCTGGCAATCATTGCAGCAACGGAAGGATCCTCAAGTTCCTTTTCCTTTTTCCCATGCTTTTGAGCCACTTCATAAATCCGTTTGGTGGGAATGATATTAAGATATGGGGATTGGGAAAGTTCGGTGACAAACATGTCAGCCAGTCCACGCCGCAGCCAATTTAACGAAGCATTGTCGGTCTTATTCTCAAAATTCAAAATGGCAATATACCTTTGTTGTTCGGGTGAAACTTGTAAAACACTGGAGGCGGTTTGAGAGATATTTTCCGTGGATGAGGAAATGTCGGAAAGCTTGATTTTGCGATCGGTGTTGCTCTGGCATCCTTGCAGTAGAAAGAAACCCGTAATGAAAATTATGATTGAACTTAATATTCTTTTTTTCATTTCTTTCACTCTTCTAACAAATTGTTAAACCATGCTTTATACGGTGAATCAAATATGTTGGTTGCACCTCAAAAAAACGATTTCTCATTGAACAGACTTTACCAGTACCATAGTAATATCATCGTGTGGTGGTACTCCTGCCATAAATTCATATAATGATTTTAATATCTGCTCGCGAAGTTGTGTGACATTTCCGTTTTTCCGGATCTTTATCGTTTCAAGCAGGCCCTCTTCACCAAATTCATCTCTTCGCGGATTCATTGCTTCGGTTATTCCATCCGTATAAAAAACAAGCATTTCATCGGAATCCAAAACAACTGTTTTCTCTTCCAATTTTTCCTCAAATATTTTTCCGGATTCCAGCCCAAGCCCGATTCCGGAAGGTGTGAAAAATTGATGGCTTCCATTTTTACCAACTTTCAACAAAGAATTGTGTCCTGCTCTGGAAAATGTGACATGTTTTGTTTTGAGATTGATGACCGCATAGGTCATTGTAACAAAACTTTGGCGGTCAATATTTCCATACAATTTTTTATTCAATTCAATTAACAATTTTTGGGGAGTCAATGGGCGTGATGTCAACTGCAGCATCATGCCCTTTAATTCGGCCATATAAAACGAGGCAGAGGTTCCTTTGCCGCTTACATCAGCAATCACAACTCCCATTTGTTCATCCTCCAAATGGAAGAAATCAAAATAGTCGCCACCAACCTCATATGCCGACTGGCAAACACCATCAAACTGGAATCCCTTAACCATAGGCATCTTGGTGGGTAGCAATTTCCGTTGAACTTCTCGCGCAATCTCTAACTCCCGCTTCATTCGCTCCTGTTCCCGTAAGTCCTCATACAACAAAGCGTTCTCTAGCGCCAGGGCAGCCTGCCCGGCAAGTGTTGCAGCAAAATGCTGTTGGTTGATTTCAAACTCTTCAAGGTTTGGCGGCGATGCAAAAAACAACAATCCAAACAGTTGGTCTTTAACAGTCATAGGTACGACCAGTCCATTTTCGTCAGTTGATTTATGCTTGAGCGCCATAAGCACATCAGCGGGCGCCGAATGAATCATAAAACCATTTTTTTGCTGGAATAAATAGGATTGGACGTTCTTGTCTAATTCAAGAGGAGGATATTTGTTTCTATTTTCTCCCAGAACTGTAATTTCATGAAACTTGTTTTCGGAATTCCTGTTCCTAATGTATAACCTGGCGCTTGCAGCACCCAGGGCGTTTCTTAAGCGATCCCGAACCAATGGACCCAGACTTTCTAACCGGAATGTTGCGCTCAGTTCACTTCCCAAATTCTCAATTATTTTGCGCTCGCGGAGTCCATCAATCATTTCATTAAATGAGAATGCCAATTCGGCAATTTCATCCCTCGTTTCCGGTTTCACTTTTTTCTGCAAATCACCTTCATTCACCGCCTTCATGGCTGCCGTTAACTGCTCAAGGGGACGGGTTAACCTGCGGCTAATCACGAAAGATATTCCATTAAATAGTAGGATAAAGAACAGTGCCAGGCCAATATTCATCCGGATTCCCCTTTGCAATTCTTGATTGATTCCGATGACGGAGAATCCCACATGCACGCTGCCTAGAATGCGTTCTCCAACCTGAATATTAACTCTTTCGGTTCGGAGATCGCCTTTGCTCTCTTCGGCTATCGCGCCGCCGTCCAAACGACGGATAATATCGGCTTGACGGCTCCGAGTCAAAAACGAGCGTTCAATTTCAACCAATTCCGTATTTAATGTATGGACTCGGAGCGCATTGCGGTCATCATAAATCGCGATGTAAACAATATCTTTATTGAATTCCATTAATTGTGAAATATAGTTCTGATAGACATTCCATTCCTGTCGATCCAGAAGTTGCATGGTGGCAATGTTCTGAGCTATTCGCTTCATCTGCGATTCCACTGCCGTCCTTTTTGCATTGATCTCGCGAATAATGAAAAAGTAGGTTACGCTTGCCATAACAACCGTAACCAGAGCAGTGGAGAGAATAATAAACTTTGTCCGGAGGGTAACTTTCAACAAATTCCTCTTAAAACTAATTTTTCTAATTTACGAAAAGGCTCTTTTTTATCCAACGAGAATATATCGGGTTTCGTTACATTCTGCACTCCGCTGCTCAACTATTTTTATTATCTCTTGATATATTATTCACAATATAGATATATTAAAATAAATTAAAGAGGAGGTACCTTAAAATGGATAAACTGCTTCCTTTCACTTTTCTGTTCGCGTTTCTGATTTCTTGGTCATTTGGAGCAACTTTGCAAGAAACTTATATGAACTCAGCACCCGGATTGGGTTA
>JABAHQ010001063.1_pt3 | contig 10864 bp, 8 predicted proteins | sample 7062091 | NCBI WGS metagenome assembly JABAHQ01 (sample SAMN14534359, study PRJNA622989) | marine sediment metagenome | biome: marine biome [ENVO:00000428]; feature: marine pelagic biome [ENVO:01000023]; material: deep marine sediment [ENVO:00002113] | place: India: Gulf of Kutch | collected...
GCGCGTCGTGGACGCGGTGCGCGCGGTCCTCGAGGAGTAGTCAAGATGGACAAACGATACGAGTGGATTGTGGTCGGCGGGGGGATCGCCGGCATCGCCATCGCCGAGATCCTGACGCGCGAAGGTCACTCGGTGCTGCTGCTCGAGCGCGACGAGCGATTGGCCGGCGGCGTGACCGGCGTCTGCCACGAATGGGTGCACACGGGATCGCTGTACACCCTGATCGGGAAGCTGGTCACCATGAAGTACGTGCTGGGCGCCATCGACGACCTGCTCGATTACTACGCCTGCTTCCCGCGCATGAATCTGGTGCCGACCGAGCGCGGACTGATCGTGGGGGGCGATGGCTGGTTCGAATCCAACTACATCCATTTCAAGTACCGACGCCGTCCTCTCAATCCGGCCTGGACACTGGTCGCCGCGCGCTCGATGCACCTGATCGAGCGCATCGCAAACCACGATTGGCTGCGCCGGCGCGCAGGCGTGCTCGAAGAGCTTCGTGCCGGCCGGGCCGAGGGGATCGCGCGCAACGCGCGCAAGGTGCTCGGCGGCCGGGGGCGTTTTGTGACGGTGCGCAGCACCGATTTCACCGCCCGCAGCCGCAGCCTCCTCGCCGACCTCATGGCCACCGCCGTAGCCGGTGGTCTCGACATGCGGCTCGGATGCCCGGTGCGCGAAATCAAGGAATCCGCCGAGCACTGCCAGGTGGTCACCGACCAGGGCATCTTCAAATGCCAGCAAGTGGTCCTGTGCACCGGGAAGCACGTGGCGGATTTCGTGAACGCCAGGGTCACGAATTCGTACGCTCCGATGGCGGTCGTACGGGGCCTGAGCGCGGATGCGTACTCCTTCGTGGAGCTCGACTACCACGTGCGCAACTGCATCAACCTGCTGGTCAAGGGGGGCGGCTTGGGGCTCATCGGCGGCATCTCGTTGAAGGACGAGACGCAGTGCGCCGCCTATCTGGACGACGTCATCGAACGCCACCGGGCGTATCAGCCGAAGCTCGAAGTCCTCGGAACCTACGTGGGCGTCAAGAGCGAGATGACCACCGGGCGCGAGGACCGCAACTATCTCTTCCACATCCTTTGTCCCCGTTTGCGCGTGTGGGCGGCCATCCCCGGCAAGTTCACGCTGGGGTTCAGCCTGGCGCCGGAGTTCTACCGGCGCGCGTACCGCCGCAATCCGCGCAAGTTCTTCCAGCCGGCAGCGGACACGGGCGAGGCGGCCGCACTCATCGCCGATACTCGTTGGCAAGCCGTCACTGAGGAGTGGCAGCGGCGATCACAAGGCGCAGCAGCAGCGGGCTCCGTGCCGCAGGAGCCCGTCGAGACAACGATCGAGCCCGTGGCATAGCCGAGGGATTTGCGCGCCCTCCAGGACAGGCTCCGGAGCCGGCTGGCACAATGGGTGAACGTCGTCACGCGGCTGGCGCGCTGGATAGCGCTGGCCTGGGCGCTGGGCACCGCGCTGGCCCTCTACTACACCGCGCATAACCTGGGCGTCCACACCGATACCGCCGACATGGTCTCGGCGGAGCTGCCCTTCCGCCGCACCCTCGAGGCCTACGAGCAGCGCTTCCCGCAGCTCGTCGACCAGGTCGTCGTGGTCATCGACGGCGTCACTCCCGAGGCGTCCCGCAGCGCCGCCCGCGAGCTGACGGCGCGCCTGGAGGCAGAAGACGAGATCTTCGACTCCGTCTTCGCCCCCGGCGTGGAACCCTTCTTCGAGCGGCACGGCCTGCTCTATATGAGCCCGGGCGAGCTCGAAGAGCTGGCGGACCGACTGGCCGGGGTGCAACCGTACCTGGGCCGGCTGACCGCGGACCAGAGCCTGCGCGGCGTGCTCGCCCTGCTCGCCGACGCGCTGCAAGCGGTGCGCGAGGGCACCTTCGTAGACCTCGAGCCGATCCTGGAACGGGTCAACAAGGCCCTCCAGACCGGCCTCGAGGGGCGCTCCGCGCCGCTTTCGTGGCAGAGCCTGATGATGGGCGCCGAGGAGGGTCTCGGGGATCGGCGCCAGTTCATCCTGCTCGAACCGCGGCTCGACTACGCCTCGCTGTTTCCGGCCGAGCCCGCCTTGCAGACCGTGCGGCGCCACGCCCAGGCGCTCGGCATCGATGACACGCGCGGTGTGCGGCTACGACTCACCGGCGGCATCGTGCTGGACCACCAGGAGCTGCAGAGCGCGAGCCGGGGGGCAGGCATCGCAGCGCTCGGCGCCCTGCTGATGGTTATCGCGATCCTGTGGATTGGCCTGCGCTCCCTGGTGTCGGTCGCGGCAGCGCTGCTCACGCTGTTATCGGGGCTGGCCCTCACCGCCGCCTTCGCCGCCGCGGCCGTGGGCCATCTGAACCTGATCTCGGTCGCGTTCATGGTGCTCTACATCGGGCTCGGCATCGACTTCGCCATCCACGTGTGCATGCGCTACCGGGGCACACACGCGGCGGGCGTACCACACCCAAGCGCATTGCATCAGGCCACCGGTGCGCTTGCGCCGTCGCTCACACTGTGCGCGGTGACCACTGCCCTCGCCTTCTACTCCTTCGTGCCCACGCACTACGCCGGGGTCGCGGAGCTGGGGCTCATCTCGGGAACGGGCATGTTCATCGGGCTCGTCAGCAGCTTGATCCTGCTGCCGGCGCTGCTGCACCTGTGGCGTTCTTTGCATTCCGCACAGCCCGCACTCGGACGGGCGCCCGAGTGGCTGGCCGGATTTCCGACCCGGCACCAACGAGGCATCCGCCGCGCGACACTGGCGTTGAGCCTCGGGTCGCTCGCGCTGCTGCCGCTGGTGCGCTTCGACCACAATCCTCTCAACCTGCAGGACCCCGACAACGAGGGCGTGGCGACGCTGCGGGATCTGGCGGCCAACAGCGAAGCGTCCCCCTGGAGCGCCGTCGTGCTGGCCCCGGATGCCGCGAGCACGCGTGCCCTCGGCACCGAGCTGGGCGCGCTGGAGACGGTTCACGAGGCGCGCGAACTGTTCAGCTTCATCCCCGAGAACCAGGACGAGAAGCTCGGGATCATCGACGACATGCGGATCCTGGTGGGCCCGCTGCTCTACGGCGCCAGCACGGGCAAGCCGGCGCTCGAGGACCAGCGCGAGGCGATTCGCAGCGCTCTCGCGAACCTCGACGCGCATCTGCAGAGCAAAAGCCCGCGCTGGGCCGATGCCATCGAGCGCCTTCGGGACAATCTGCTGGCGTTGCAAGGGGTGCTGGAGGGACCGGAAGCCGCACGCACTCTGTCAATCGTAGAGCGCAACCTGGTGGCCACGCTGCCGGAGAGCCTGCGGCTCCTCGATGCCGCGCTAGAGGCGGGCCCGGTGGGCAACGGCGACCTGCCGCCCGAGCTCGTGCGGCGCTGGCTGAGCGCCGATGGGACCTACCGCATCGAGGTGGTTCCCGGGAAAAACCTGGCCGACGACATGGCGGCACTGCGCGAGTTCGTGGGAGAGGTGCGTACCGTGGCGCCCGAGGTCACCGGTGAATCCGTGCTGGTTCTGGAATACGGCGATGCCGTGCTCACGAGCTTTCGCCAGGCGCTGCTCATCGCCGTGATCATGGTCGTGGTCGTGCTGGGCGCCGCCCTGCGCAGTGCGGATGCCGTACTGGTACTGGCGCCGCTGATAGTCGCGACCTTGCTGACCTGTGCCTGCCTGGTGCTGCTCGGCATTCCGCTCAACTACGCGAACATCATCGCCCTGCCTCTGCTGCTGGGCATCGGGGTCGACAACGGGATCCACATGATGCGCGAGATCCGCAACCCGGCGGTGTCCCGGGGCGATCTGCTGCGCACCAGCACCGCCCGGGCCGTGCTTTTCAGCGCTCTGACCACCGTGTTCAGCTTCGGCAGCTTGAGCTTCTCGGCCCACCCGGGCGCCGCCAGCATGGGGCAGCTCCTGACCATCGGTGTGCTGCTCACCCTGACGGCCACGCTCATCGTTCTGCCGGCCCTCGCCGGCCGGCGGCGTTCGTGAGGGCCAGTTTTGATCGGGTCGATTGAGTTTCTTGATCTCCGTCAATGAGTGCGGGCCCGCCGCGCAACATGTTCCTCCGACCGACGTACGGCGGCGATTGCGCTATAATCGCCACGCTGAACGCGCACCTGACGACCGCGAGGCGTGGAGCAACCCTCGCGGCGTTAGTGCATGGCATGGGAGGAGAGAAGGGATGAAGATCGGATCCGAGGCCCACAAGGAGCTGTACTGCCGCACCTTCGTCGAAAGCCACAAGGCCTTCGAGCCCGAAGAGCTGCCTTGGCCGGAGCTGGATGGCGTGTATCTGGAGCGGCTGCGGAGCATTCCGTTCTGGGCGGACGCTCTGAAGACCGAGCAGGAGGCGGGCGTCATGGTCAATGCCTGCGCGGAGGCGGCCGATGATTCACTGGTGCGCGAGGCGATCGCTCTGCAAGGCTATGAGGAGGCCCGCCATGGCCGGCTCATCGAGCACATGATCGAGCGCTACGACATCCCCATCGAACGCCTCCCCGTGCCGGAAGTACCCGCGGACGTGGAGCAGGCTTTCATACACTTCGGCTACGGCGAATGCCTCGACTCCTTCGGCGCGTTCGGGCTGTTCGAGATCGCCCGCCAAGCGGCCTTCCTGCCCGAGCCGTTTTTCCGAATCTTCGATCACATTCTCCAGGAGGAGGCCCGCCACATCGTTTTCTTCGTCAATTGGGTGGCGTGGCGCCAGGTGCGCCGGCGCCGCGGCGTCAAGCCTCTGCGCGCCGCGCATTCGACGTGGCATTACGGCAAGGCCGTGCGACACCTGCTCAGCGTCATCCGTGACGCCGATAATCGCAACGAAGGCTTCGCCCTGGGCGGCGGCACGACCTTCATGGACGATCTGACGGCCCGGCAGTTTCTATCCACGTGCATCCAGGAGAACCACCGGCGGATGAGCGGGTTCGATGCGCGACTGCTGCAGCCGCGCCTGCTCCCGGCGCTGGCCAGGACCGCCTTGGCCGGCCTCAAGCTCATCCCGCAGCGCAAGTCGCGCAGCCACGCGGCGCACCGGCATTCCGAAGCCTGAGAATCCCTGACCGCCCGGTGCATGGCCAACCGCTCCAAGCAGCCCCACGCCGTACGGTGAAGTACGTCACCGCGGCGCTGCTGGCAGTGGGAACGGCCCTGCTGGCACTCATCCTCTACCGCAGCGACCTGACGGAGGTTTGGATCCGACTCCAGCAGATCGGCGTGTGGGGGATCACGCTCGTCCTTGCGCTCTTCTTCGTCGTGACTGTGCTGGAGACCGTATCGTGGCAGCTGAAACTGCCATCGATCCGGCCGCTCACGCCGGCCTGGATCTATCGATTGTGGAAGGTCAGGCTGGTGGGCGAGGCCTTCAACATCGTGACCCCGCTGGCATCGATGGGCGGCGAGCCGCTCAAGGCGGTGCTCGTCAAGAAGCGTTACGGCATCGGTTACGGCGAGGCCAGCGCATCGCTGGTCCTGGAGCAGACGGTACAGAACCTCGCGCTCATCGCGTTTCTGACGGCGGGATTCTTCTTGACCTTCACGGTCGACGCGCTGTCGGCGTCTCAGCGGCTGGCGGCGGGCTCCGGGCTGGCGCTGTTCTCTCTCGCCATCGTGCTGTTCTTTCTGGTCCAGCGCCTCAGACTGTCGTCCCGACTCGGCGGGCGGCTCGGCGATCGGGTCGCATCGGTGCTGCAGCACGTCCGCGAGTTCGAGGGCCGGCTGATCGACTTCTACACGCGCCATCGAGCCCGTTTCGCGCTTTCGCTGGCCATCGAGTTCGTCATCTGGATGCTGAGCGCCGTGGAGATTTTTCTGATCCTCCGCTTTCTCGGCTACGCGGCGACGTTCACCGAGGCGTGGGTCGTGGCGGCCGTGGTAGTGCTCGTGCGCTCGGCCCTGTTCTTCGTGCCCGCCGGCATCGGCATGCAGGAAGGTACCTTCTTGCTGATCTGCGGGGCCATCACCGGCTCACCCATCCTGGCGCTCGCCGTCTCGCTGATCGTGCGCTTCCGGGAGCTGGTCTGGGTCGCCCTGGGCTTGGGCATCGGATGGTCCTTCTCCATCGACACCGCCCGCGCCGCACCGCCGGCGTCGGTACCGAGCCGTGGTCCCGACATGGCCTCACCTAGCTCTGCGCGATATCGAACGGAAGCCACAAGGCATCTTTGAATCTGCATTAAGTAGACTGCCCGAAGAGACGCCCCGGGCCGTATTCATTGCACGCCAGCCTGGTCGCCCTCGAGCGCGATTCAGAAGGAGGTACCCGCCGACGGCAGCGCCGCCTGCGCTGCCGCGTACGGCGGGTGATACGGATCAGCCCGTCACTGGCCGGCCGCGACCTTGGCGACGGTCTCGATGAGCGATTGTGCGTGCGCATTGCTCACGTCGCGCCGAACGAGAATGTCCCTGGGGCGTACCTCGTGCTCGTAGTATGCATGGTTGAGGGAGTCCCGGATGCCGATGACCGCGCCCTCGAGGGTGAGGCCGCCGAACACCCCCTTGGTGCGGGAGAACTGAATGATGTCCGCGGTAGCCGCCTGGCCGCCCGCGCCCACCGGACCTACGGCAACGCTCACGTCCCCGCCGAGCTGAACCTTGGTGCTGAGAAACGAGTCGATGCCGTTCTTCGTCATCACCAGCATCACGACCTCCGCCACCTCCGCACCGATCTGGAGGCCCCAGGTCACCGAGCCCATCGAGTAGAAGGCGGGATAGCTCCACCGACCGTTGGCGTCCTTGGCCAGCAGCACACCGGTGCCGCCGGAGCCGCCGAAGATGAACCCGGCCTTGAGGAGCTGCGGCACGATGAGAACCGCGTGCGCGTCCTTCACATGGTCTCGGAACCAGCCCATGTTCGGGTCCGCGGCGAAGTTCTCGAAGGTTTTTCTCGCGCTCTCCACGGTTTCGCGCGCGTTCTTGGCCTCCTCCCGGGCCGAGGCGTGCGACACCGCGAACAGCGTCGCCGCCATGATCACCAGGCCGGTTCCCACGCTTCGCCTCCAGGCATTCCGAATCAGCATGTCGCTCCTCCGCTATTGCAGGGCCTCCTTTGCCGTTTGTAGATGTTGCTCACGTACTGGACGGTTTCGCGCCCGATCCGCTTCGCGGCCACCAGCTCCACGTTGCGGAACCACGTGTTCGGATCGAACCCCATCGAGCCCGCCTCGGTGCGCAGGCGCGTCACCTTCGCCGGACCCGCATTGCAGGCGGCAAAGGTCACGAGCCACCGGTTGAGCTCGTCCGTCTCCGGATCCCGGAAGTATCGGTGATGGAGGAAGTGCAGGTACTTCACGCTGCCGCTCATCGCAACACCTCGTATCCTCCCAGGATTGCCGGACCTGCATGGAAGCGGTGTGGGTACGGATCCCGACGCTCACTTATGCCACGGCCCCCCGCATCATACAAGCCGTCCGTGGAGCGTCTGCTCAATGCCTGTCCACGGCGGCGCCCGCTCCGCAGCAGCCGAAAAAGGGGTGCGAGATTTCGCGCTCGGCACGGGGTCGGGTTCTTCACCTTCGACCTCGAAGAGGACAAGAAAAGCGGGAAGAACGAACACGATCTCGACTATTTCGGTTCCGTGGTTTTCGTCTCGGCCAGCTTCTGAGCGCAGCTCTCCGGAAGCGAGTAGAATTGTCGTCTGAATTCTCCAGGCTGACGACGACCGCTCGTAGACCGTCATGAGAGTCACCACCCTCCGCATCGGGATCGCCGCTGCTCTCCTCTTCCCGGGCGCGGCGGCGGCCGCCGAAGACATGGTGCGCATCCCGGGCGGCGCCTACACGCTCGGGTCCGACGCGGGCGGGGCTGGCGCCCGCCCCGCGCATCGCTTCGTGCTCGAGCCCTTTCTCATCGATCGCTTCGAGGTCACCAACGCGGACTTCGTCGAGTTCCTCGCGACCCTGGACGTGACACCGGTGCGCGACCGGGCGCCCGGCGCGGTGCGCCCCTCGGATCTGAAAGGACCCGACGCGCCGCGCCTCCACGAGGGGCCGCGCGCCGCGGGCGTGCCCAAGGCCTACGTGGCGCTGAACGACGCACAGTCGCGCATCGGGATAGCGGACGGCGCGCTCGTCGTGCAGCCCGGGTATGCGGAGCATCCGGTCAACGAGGTCACGTGGAAGGGAGCCGCCGCCTACTGCGCGTGGCGTGGCGCTCGCCTGCCCACGGAGGCCGAGTGGGAGGCGGCGGCGCGCGGGTCCCAGGGCCGTCGTTATCCGTGGGGCGACGCCCCGCCCACCCCCGAGCGGGCCGTGTACGGCCGCGCCTCCAATGAGACCGCAGCGGTGGGCGCGCATCCCGCGGGTGCGACCCCGAAGGAAGTGCACGATCTGGCGGGCAACGTCGCGGAATGGACCAGCAGCCTGTACCGCCCGTATCCCTACGACGCGGCCGACGGCCGCGAGGATCCGAACGCCCGGGGCGAGCGCGTCACCCGGGGCGGCGACCACGTCTTCGATTCGGCACCGGATCAGCTGACGGGCTTTTTCCGCGGCGGCTTCTCGCGCGCCGCGGATCGCGGGCATCGTCACATCGGCTTCCGCTGCGCGAAATCGTCGTGAGGCCGGGGCCCGCCCGCATGGCAGACAGCGCCAACACCCCCCGTGAAGCGTCGGCAGAACCGGCGCACCCCGACTATCCCATCGCCTTCGAACCAAGCCCGAAACGGGTGCACGTGGTGTTCAACGGCGTCACGGTCGCCGACAGCCCTCGCGCCATGATCATGCGCGAGGCCCGACTGCCCCCCGTCTACTACTTTCCCCGCCAAGACGTGCGCATGGATCTCATGCACCGCACGCGCCACCGCACGCACTGCCCTTTCCGCGGCAACGCCACCTACTGGACGCTCAAGGTCGGCGAGCGCGTGGCGGAGAACGCGGCGTGGAGCTACGAGGACCCTTACGAGCCCTCGCGCGAGATCAAGGACTACTTAGCCTTCCACCAGGAGTATATGGACAGCGTGTACGAGGAGGACCAGGCGGTGACGAGCAGCGAGCGCGCGCTGCCCGTCCACACCAACCCTCTGTTGGATTGGCTGCTGCGCAAGGCCTGCGACGCGCCTTCGGTGCGAGAGCTGGTGAGCGGGTTCGCGCAAGCGATGGCCGATGCCGGTATCCCCGTGTGGCGCTTGTGGCTCACCATCCGCACGTTGCATCCACAGCTGCTCTCCAACGCCTATCTCTGGCAACGGGACGCGTCGGAGGTCGAGGAGAATCCGGTCGGATACGAGGTGCTGCACGAACGCCGCTACCTCGAGAGCCCGGTCAAGCTCATCTTCGATGGCTTCGGCGGCGTACGCCGGCAGCTCGACGTCCCCGACCCACAGCTCGATTATCCCATCGTGCGCGATCTGTACAAGGAGGGAGCCACCGACTACGTGGCCATGCCGCTCGTATTCTCCGACGGCCAGGTCAACGCCATCTCCCTGAGCACGTGGCAGCCCGGGGGCTTCAGCACCGAGCAACTCGGATACATCTACGAGGTGCTGCCGCTGGTCGCGCGGCTCATCGAGGTTCACGCCACCCGACGCGTGGCCCTCAACCTGCTCAACACGTATCTGGGCACCCACTCGGGTGAGCGCGTGCTCAGCGGCCTCGTTCGGCGCGGCGACGGCGAGACCGTCTATTCCGTCATCTGGTTCTGTGATCTGCGAGAGTCCACGGCGCTGGCCGAATCCATGTCCCGCCAGGAGTTCCTGAGCGTTCTCAATGCCTATTTCGAGTGCATGGCGGGCCCCGTGCTCGATCACGGGGGCGAGGTGCTGCGGTTCATCGGCGACGCGGTCCTCGCCATCTTCCCCGTCGTCGAGGTGTCCGACGATACCGATGGGGTGCACATCTCGGTCGGCGAGGCGTGTCGCACGGCCGCGGCGACCGCGCGCGACGCCGTCCACCGCATGAGCGCACTCAACGATGCCCGCACCCGCCGCGGGGAGCCTCGGCTGCATTTCGGTCTGGGCCTCCACGTGGGGGAAGTCATGTACGGGAACATCGGCACGCCGTCGCGCCTGGAGTTCTCGGTCATCGGAGCTGCCGCAAATCAGGCGGCGCGCATCGAATCGCTGTGCAAGACCCTCGGCGTGCCGGTGGCGCTCTCGTCCGAGTTTGCCCGACACTATGGCGGCGAGCTCGTGTCCCTCGGCCGCCACCGCTTACGAGGTGTCAACGCGCTCCAGGAGATCTACACCCTTCCTCCCGAAGAACTCCGAACATCCGCGCCCGTCGTTTAGAACGAAGCGCGCCGCTGACGGCGCGTCGCGATCCGATACCCGCCCGTCGCACCCAGCGAATCTTTTGCCGACCACACCCTATAGCATCGCGCGCCGCCAGCCCGTGGCAAAAGTGGTGTCAGACATGACTTTTTGGCTCGGCAGCAAAAAGTCATGTCCGAGACGTCTGAGACCACTTTTCCGGGCTGGTACGTCAGGTTGAACGGGAGCACGAAAATGTCGGCCCATGAATCGGAAGGCGTGCCGGTGGTGCTCGAGCCCGGCGGCGAGAACGACCGGCCGGATGTGCGGCGTCCCATGCGACTGGAGCTGCTCGCGGCCGACCGACCGGGCATCGTCCGGCAGGTGGCCGATGCGCTCGCGGTGATGGAGATCAGCGTGGAAGCGCTGGAGAGCGAACGACTGGAAGCGCCGATGTGCGGGGAGGCACTGTTCCGCGCCCGCCTGCGCCTCAGGGTGCCGGAGGGGCTCGGGGACGAGGATCTCCGCCACGCCCTCGAGGCGCTGGCGGACGACCTGATGGTGGAGCTGGCGGCCGACCCTCGTGCGGCGCATCTCAGGGGACCCCACGGGGCGTGAAAGAGTGCCGAGTGGGACCGCCCTACCCCGCGGGTGAGTACACACTTACGCGGCCATCTTATTTAAGAATTTAGA
>JABAHQ010012604.1_pt1 | contig 10864 bp, 12 predicted proteins | sample 7062091 | NCBI WGS metagenome assembly JABAHQ01 (sample SAMN14534359, study PRJNA622989) | marine sediment metagenome | biome: marine biome [ENVO:00000428]; feature: marine pelagic biome [ENVO:01000023]; material: deep marine sediment [ENVO:00002113] | place: India: Gulf of Kutch | collected...
GCCGCTGATGTACCGGATCAAGGAAGCCTTCGCCACCCTACAGGGTGAAGGGCTTCAGGCGGGCCGGGTCGCCGTATTCTGTCGTTTCAGCAAGTGCAACCTCTGGACCGGGCGGGAGAAGGACCGCGCCACGGCTGTCTGCCAGTTCTGCGACACGGATTTTGTGGGCACTGACGGCCAGAACGGCGGGGTGTTCGAGACACCGGAGGCGCTTGCGGGGCACATCGCCTCACTCTGGCCGGGATCCGGGAACGACGACGAAGCGCCAATGGTGGTCTGTACCGGGGGTGAGCCCCTGCTGCAGCTGGACGAGCCGCTGCTGGCGGCGCTCCATGAGCGGGCGTTCTTTGTCGCGGTTGAAACCAACGGCACACTTGCCGCTCCCGACGGCATCGACTGGCTCTGTGTCAGCCCCAAGGCCGGGACGGAGATCCGGATTGAGCGCTGCGATGAGCTGAAACTGGTGTATCCCCAGAAGGGACAGGATCCAGGGGACTATGAGGGGATTGAGGCGGGCGCACGGCTGCTGTCCCCCATGGCCTCCCCGGAAGCCGGTGCCGGACCGGATCTGGTGCGGGATGCGAATACGCGTGAGGCTATCCACTACTGCATGTCGAACCCGCGCTGGCGGCTGAGCGTGCAGATGCACAAGATGGTGGGGATTGATTGACAAGGTAAGGAAGCCGCCGGGCGGCGGCTTCCGGATACCGGGTTATTCCTTACCGGTCGCGCGGTCCAGCATGCGCTTGGCGCGCTCGTTGGCCTGCTCAGCCGACTGCTCGGCGTTCTTGGCGCGCTTGAGTGCTTCCTGAGCCATTTCATAGGCCTGGTCGGCGCGAGCCTGGGCATCGCTGGCCGTGCTGTCGGCCGAATCGGCAGTGTTCTGTGCGTCGTTGGCGGTGTCCAGAGCCTCGTCAGCCGTACTGCGTGCGTCCTGATCCGTTGTTGCGCAACCACCCAGTGCAACGGCGGTCAGCGCTACTCCGGCGAGCGTCAGCTTTTTCATGGTGATCCCCTTTTTCCTCGGGTTGATGTTCGGCGCGACTCCGGGTGCGGAGTCCATGCCGCTTCAAGTGTAGCAAAGTGTCGGTTTGTGAAAACCGTTTTCAGGGTCGGATCTCAATGGGTGTACCAATGGTAACCCGCTGCCATATTTCATCCATCGCCCGGTTGTTGACGGCGATGCAGCCGTCGGTCCAGTCGAGGCCTTCGAACGCGAACGCCAGGTCGCCCGCATCATTGGGCAGGCCGTGGATCATGATGTTACCGCCCGGGTCCAGACCCCAGGCCCGCGCCTTCTCCCGGTCCTCGCGGTTGGGATAGGAGATATGGATGGAGCGGTAGTAATCGCTGTCCGGGTTCCGCCAGTCCAGCCGGTACCGCCCCTCGGGGGTACGGCTGTCGCCCGCGAAAAGTTTATGGCCCTCTGGCTCCGGGCCCAGTGAGATGCGGTAGCTGGCCACCCGCCGGTCACCGCGGATCAGGTGAAGTTCGCGTTCACTCTTGAGCACGAGGACCCTGTCCACTGACGACGCGTCGTCCTCGTTGGCAGCAACCGGCAGCGGCACGAGCGTAAACAGCAAGAGACATAGGAGCGCTGATGACAGCAGGCGCATGATGGGGTTACTCCGCACGAGTCAGCCGGCACTTGAGCGCGAATGCTCGGGGATGCCGAGCAGCGCGGGAACGGGCATCAGGGTAATATCGCCGCCCCGGAACAGGGTGTCAATCCAGAAGCGGTTGGCTGCCCGCACTGGCTGCTCACAGGATACGTGGCCGTGAATCACCCGGGTGATATGACGAGCGGGGGGTACCATGCCAGGGGCCCGCAGGGCCTGGTTGTAATCGTCGCGGTCCCAGACGAGTTCTTCCCACTGGGCGTCATCGAGCGGCACTTCCTGGACGGTTCGCCAGTCCGAGGGGGCGGTCGCATGAATAATCCCCAGGCTGCCGTTCATGGTTTCCACGGTGAACGCCAGCGCCAGATGCTGATGCAGAAGGCTCCCGAGGTAGCGCTGGGTTCCCGGAGGCTGCTGGTGGAACCAGCGACCGCCATTGTGTTCATGGAGGACGCGGGCCGAGGGATCGGACAGGGCGTCCAGCAGCATCAGTTCGTGATTGCCCAGGACACTGAAGAACCAGCGCTCCTCGAGTCGCTGAACCAGCGCCGCGCTGTTGTCACCCCGGTCCACAAGGTCACCCACCGCAAACACCCGGTCGCAGCTGGGATCGAAGTGCTGTTGTGCCAGGTGGCGGTCGAGTCGGTCCAGACGACCGTGCAGGTCGCTGACCACGAAATCACGACCGCGCTGGTTGCGCCTGAAATAGCGATGCTGTGCCAGGTCGTGCATGATGATAACGCTACGCCGGAGGCTGGTTTGATCCTCTTTCCGCCCCCAACGTAGCAGTGACGGGGATCATGCGGAACCCATCGGGGCGGCTTCCCGCACCTGATAGCCTGCGGCCTCCAGCTGGTTGCGGACCTGTGGCAGCTGGTGCTCGGGGATCAGTCCGAAGGCGCCTGCCCCCGAGGCCAGCGGCACGAACCCGATACCGGCGTTACGCAGGTGCTGGGCCACTTCGGGCAGGACGGGGTCACCCGTGCGGATGTTCAGGCAGAGCCAGCCGTTGCTGGTATCGGCGGCCGGCAGCGACAGAGCCTCATCACAGATGAGTGACAGAAACCCGCCGGTACGTCCGATCCAGTAGTGGGTCGTGCGGAAGACCTCCGCGGGGATCAGATCGGTGCTCTTGAGCTGGTGGATGGCGAAGCGCGCATCCAGGACCAGTACCTCATCGGTCATAGAGGGTTTCTCCGGGTTGCTGAAAAAGGCAAATTGATCACTCGCTCCTTTGCAGGACGTTTCAGCGTGCTACTGGTTCCATTGAAACTGAAATAGCTGCTTTTTGCAGCCATCATCCTTAAAGTCGGGTAAAAAAATAGCGCCCGGGAGGACTGCTNNCGTGCCACGGAGGACTGCTTGACCACCGACCTGCTGCTTTTCATCGGCCTGCTGCTCAGCCTGAGCATCCTGCTCAGCCCGCTGTCGAGCCGTATCGGAATGCCAGTGCTGCTGCTGTTCCTGGGTATTGGCATGCTCGCCGGTGAGGATGGGCCGGGAGGCCTACCCTTCAACGATTTCGAGACGGGGTTCCTGGTGGGTAACCTGGCCCTGGCAATCATCCTGCTCGACGGGGGCCTGCGTACCCGGCGGGAGAGTTTCCGGGTGGGCCTGCGGCCGGCCCTCGGCCTGGCAACCCTGGGCGTGGCTGTCACGGCCGGTCTAACTGGCCTGGCGGCGCTCTGGCTGTTCAACCTGCCGTTGCCGGTGGCGTTGCTGATGGGCGCGATCGTCTCCTCCACGGATGCCGCCGCGGTCTTCTCGCTGCTCCAGGGCCAGGGCCTGCACCTGAATGACCGGGTCAGCGCCACCCTGGAGATTGAGTCCGGCAGCAACGATCCCATGGCCATCTTCCTCACCCTGGTGCTGCTGTCGTTCATCCAGGATACCGGTCAGGCTCCCGTGCTGGAGAGCCTCTGGCTCCTGGTCCAGCAGTTCGGGCTGGGCGTGGGCGGGGGACTGATCGGCGGGCGGCTGCTGGCGGCCCTGATCAACCGGGTGCAACTGGTGCCGGCGTTCTATCCCCTGCTGGTGGCCTCCGGCGGACTGGTGGTCTTCGCCGGCATCAACAGTCTCGGGGGCAGCGGCTTCCTCGCCATCTACCTCAGCGGCGTGGTGCTGGGCAACCGCCGCACCCGGATGCTGCCGGCCGTGCTGCAGATGCACGATGGCCTGGCCTGGCTGGCGCAGATGGCGCTGTTCCTCATACTGGGCCTGCTGGTTTCGCCCTCGGAACTGGCGGATCTGTTGATCCCCGGCCTGGTCATTGCGGCCGTATTGATTCTGCTGGCCCGTCCCATCGCGGTCCTGCTCACGCTCTGGCCCTTTGACTTCCACGCCCGTGAGAAGATCTTCATCAGCTGGGTGGGCCTGCGTGGCGCCGTGCCCATCGTGCTGGCGCTGTTCCCGGTCATGGCCGGTATCGAGCATGCCCACCTGCTGTTCAACGTGGCATTCTGCGTGGTGCTGGTCTCGTTGCTGGTCCAGGGCACGACCCTGGCGCCGCTGGCGCACCGGTTGCGGCTCGAAGTGCCCGTGGGGCAGGAGCCACGCCGCCGTCTGCCCCTGGATCTGCCGGCTTCCGGGGATCATGAGCTGATGATCTTCGAACTCACCGGGGAGCGCTGGCGTGAGCCGTTCCCCTACAGTGACCTGAAACTCCCGCGGGATGTGATCTGCTCGGGCATTTTCCGTGACGGTCAGCTTTTCCGTCCGGAGGCGGAGACCGAGCTCAGCGAGGGTGACCTGGTGTCGGTCATGGCGTCCCCGGGGCAGCTGGCGGACATGAGCAAGCTGTTCGACACCCACCCCAGGACCAGCCCGCTGGAGGATCGCCAGTTCTTCGGGGAGTTCGTGCTGAACGGCGAGGCCACGGTCGGGGATGTGGAACTCTTCTACGGGACCGACATCTCCGGCTATGATCCCGGCGACACACTGTCGGAATGCTTCCGCCGGGCCCACGGGCATCCGGTGGTCGGGGACAAACTGCGCATGGGACCGCTCAAGCTGGTGGTCAAGGCGGTGGCCGGGGATGCCGTGACCCGGGTCGGCCTCAACCTTCACAGCCGCAGTGCCAGCGCACAGGATAAGGAGTCACGATGAACGCGGAACACTGGAGACAGGAACTGGGGCTTGCACCCCATCCGGAAGGCGGCTGGTACCGGCGTTTCTTTGCCAGCCCGGTCAATGTCCGGACCGAGCACGGCCAGCGCCCCACGATGACCGCCATCCATTACCTGCTGGAGAACGGCCACTACAGCGCCTGGCACCGGTTGCGCAGCCACGAGCTCTGGCACTGGCATGCGGGGGGGCCGGTGCTGGTTCACTGCGCGGACGAAGACGGTATTGCCACGCATAAGCTCGGCAGCCAGACCGAGCTGACGCTGACCATCGCCCCCAATACCTGGTTCGCGGCTGAGCCCGCGCCCGAGACCGGCTTTGTCCTGGTGAGCTGTACCGTGAGCCCGGGGTTCGATTTCGAGGACTTTGAGTGGGGTGAGCCGGAAACGCTGATGGCGGAATTTCCCGAAGATGAAGCCCTGATCCGCAGGCTGTCACGATGAGTGCCATCCCCACGCACCTGATCCTGGGGTTTCTCGGGGTCGGCAAGAGCACCGCCATCCTCGACCTGATGCAGCGCCGGCCGGAGGGCGAGCGCTGGGCCGTCCTGGTCAACGAGTTTGGAGAGGTCGGCGTGGACGGCGCCCTGATGGAATCCGGTGGCGTGGCCGTGCGCGAAGTGCCCGGCGGCTGCATGTGCTGCGTTGCGGGACTGCCCATGCAGGTGGCGCTGAATGAGCTGATCCGGCGTGAGAAGCCGGACCGGCTGTTGATCGAACCCACGGGGCTGGGCCACCCCAGCCAGGTGATCAATACCCTGACCAGCGGCAGCTACGAGGGCGTGCTTGCGCTGAGCTCCCGGCTGTGTCTGGTTGATCCGCGCCGCCTGGCTGAGGAGCGGGTGGTGACCAATGTCCACTTCCGGGACCAGGCAGCGGTGGCCGATGTGCTGGTCGCCAACAAATGCGACCTGTGTACCGGGGAGGACCTGGCCCGTTTTCATGACTGGGCGAACGATTTTGATCCCCCCAAGGCCCTGATTGCCGAGACCCGTCACGGTCAGCTGGCGCTGGACTGGCTGACCCAGCCCAGCCGGGAGCGGGCGGCAAGTAACCCGCATGCGCATGAGCATCATCATGCCCATCACTGGCCCGTACCGCCGTCCTTTTCCGAACAGCCCTGGCAGCAATCCAGCAACCAGGGGGAGGGCCACTACAGCTGTGGCTGGCGGATCAGCCCGGATTACTGCTTTGATTACCAGGGCCTGGTGGCCTTCTGCCATGGAGGTGACTGGCGCCGGATCAAGGGCGTAATGCACACGGACCGGGGCTGGATCAGCCTCAACCAGGCCAGTGATACCCTGAGCGAGGCGGTGGTTGAGCCAGCGCGGGAGAACCGCCTTGAGATCATCACGGACCAGCCCCTGGACGTGGCGGCGCTGGATGGGCATCTCCAGGAGCTGCTAGTCGACGGGTAGGTCCTGTACATCGGAAGGGCTTACGCCGGGCAACCTGAGCAGCAGCTCCACCCTGCGATTACGGGAACGCCCTAGAGCGGTGTCGTTACTGGCCCTGGGCTGGGTGTGCGCCTTGCCCACAGCGGTCATGCGGTCCGGCGCGATCCCTTCTTTCTGGAAAAAGCGCACAACCTGGGCCGCCCTAGCCGAGGAAAGCTCCCAGTTGGAGGGGAAGCGCTCCGTGGTGATGGGAAGGTTGTCCGTATGGCCGGTTACTATGATGGCATGGGGTGAGCGTTTCAGGGCAGGCACCAGGTCCGCCAGCGTCTCCAGGCCTTTGTGGGAGAGCTGGGCCCGGCCCGACTCAAACAGGATGCCGCTGCTGATGCGCAGGCGGACGCCCGCCGCGCTGCGGGTAATCTCGACCTCCTTGCCCAGGCTTCCCTCCATCCACAGGGCCTCCGCTCGGGTGCCCTGTTCCTGAGCCACCGGTGCCGTATCGGTGGGTGCCGCGCTGGTTTCCACGGGCTCGCCCTCGCCGGCAAAGGTCAGCATCACTACGAACATCACGACCAGCAGGGTCATGACATCCAGATAGACCAGCAGCCAGCCGTCCTGCTCGGTGCTGTCCCTGACGGCAATCGCCCACTGGGGCGGTGTCCGTCCGGGTTGGGTCTCCCCGCTCATTCGTCCGTTCCCCGGTCGTTGCGATGGCGGAAGCGCGCCGCGAATGCTGAGAACAGCCCCTTATTCCGGGCGGCCTCGCCCTGGCCGTCCCGGATTTCGTTGCGGTGATCGGCCACGAACGAGTTCAGGGTCTCGCGCATCAGGGTCGGTCGCCGTTTCCGGAACATCATGGAAACGCCCTGCATGACCATGTTCATCACGATCATGCGCTGCTCCGTGCGGCGCTCGAGTTTCACGGCGATGGGTTTGAGCACCAGGTTGGCCAGGAGGATGCCGTAGAAGGTGGTCATCAGGGCGACCGCCAGGCTCTGCCCGATCAGTGCCATGTCACCGCTGCCCAGCTGGAACATCATGTTGATCAGGCCCACCAGGGTCCCGATCATCCCGAAAGCGGGCGCAAAGCCCGCCATGACGCGGAAAAGCTGGGCCTCGGCGTGTTCCTTGGCCTGGAGTCGGGCGATGCGCCACTGCATCAGATCCAGCACGTCCTCCTCCGGGGTCAGGTCCACCGCAAGCTGGATACCGGTGCGCAGGAAAGGGTTGTTCACGTTCCGGAGTTCCTTTTCGACCGCCGGCATCTGGCCGGTCTGGAAAAGCCGGGTAATGCGCATCAGCTCCTCAATGTCGTCCTCGGTGTAGAGCCGTTCATTGCGCAGCACGGTTCCGATGAGCCGGAAGATGCTCAGGACCTCGCGGATGGGGTAGCTGATGAAGGTGGCGGCCAGGGTCCCGCCAATTACGATGCCCAGGCCCGGAAGGTTGATGAACAGGGCCGGGTCGGATACCGCGTTGAGGAAGATGGTGGCAAAAAGGCCGAGTCCGCCCAGGATGCCGATCAGGGTGGATGGGTTCATGGGACAACCTGCTCTGTTCAGTCTGTATCCTTGCCGAAGCGCCGGCTCACGATCCGGTTCCGGCCCGAGGTCTTGGCATGATAGAGGCGTTCATCCGCCCGCTGGAGCAGCGTCTGGGTGGCGTCACTCTCGCGGATCTCGGCCACACCGAAACTGCAGGTGATTTCCAGGGGGCGCTCGTCGACCATGACCGGCTCCTCGACGATGAGCTGGCGTATGCGCTGGGCCGAAGTGACGGCCTCGGATTCACCGGCTTCCGGCAGGACGATGAGGAACTCCTCGCCGCCCCACCGGATGACCGAATCCATCTTGCGGCAACCGGCCGCAAGCCGGGCGGCAACGGTCTGGATGACTTCATCACCGACGCCATGGCCCAGGGTGTCATTGATGGCCTTGAAGTGGTCGATATCCCCCAGGATGACGCTGAAGGGTGTGCCGGTGCGCTGGAAGCGGGCAAACTCGCGGGCGAGACAGTCTGTGCCTTCGCGCCGGTTGGAAAGGTTGGTCAGGGCATCGTGGGTGGCCGCGTGTTCAAACATCTCGGCCATCTGTCTCAGCCGCTCGGCGTGCTGACGCCGGGCCCGGTCCAGCAGATAGCTGAACAGCATGACGAAGGCCAGTGAAATGGCCAGCACCAGCCGGAACGGCAGCGAGTACTCCGTTACATTGGCAATGATCTGCCCCAGTGGCGTCAGGCCCAGGGCGAGGGCGACCCACCCGGCCACGCAGCTGATCACGCCGAAACGGGGGCTGGATATGTAGAACACCACCGGGGGGTAGACGTAGAGCCAGAGTACGCCTGTGCCCTGTTCCAGACCGGACAGGGAAATGAATACCAGCACGGCCGTGATGATGATGATGAAGCCCCAGCGCAGCTGTTGGAGGTTGCCCGAGAGCAGGTGGACAATCAGGTTGGCCAGCAGAAGGCCAGCGAGGAGGCTCAGGGTCGTGCCGAACCAGTGGGGGTCGCTGGTGACGTAGAGGTTTCGCCAGGTAAAGAAAAACAGGGCCGCGGCCGCCGCCACGGAGAGGAGCCGTATGAGGCGCACGATGTCGGAATGGGTCTCGGTGGATTCCGAGGCTGGATCCGGGGCTTTGGGAGGCTGCGGCTCGGCCATTCTGGGACGTCTTCCGACAGAAACTGCTGGTTATTCATGGAGTGTAGTGCACTTGGGGGTGTTTGCATTGGTATTTGTGCCCGTCGTCCACAGCTGGAGAGTGCGACCATGGTGGGGGTTGCACTGGGCGCCCTCGGCAAGGCTCAATGACAACAGTGACCCATCCCGCTTAAGGAGGTGTGCATGGAGATCCATTTCAAAGACATCAATGAAGGCCAGCCGGTGCCGGAGCATTTTGCATTCGGCGTGTACGACCCGGATAACCACATGGCCCTGGGGCGCAACCTCAACCCGGAAGTCAGCTGGTCCGGAGTTCCGGAGGGGACCCGTAGTTTCGTGGTCATGATCAAGGACCCGGATGTGCCCAGCGAGGCCGGGGACGTGAACCAGGAAGGCAAGACGGTCTCGAAGAAGATCCCGCGTGTGGACTTCTACCACTGGCTGCTGGTGGATGTACCGCCGACGGTGGCCCGCATCGAGGAGGGCCAGGAATCCAACGGGGTTGTGCCCAAGGGCAAGGCGCCCACGAAGGATGCCCTGGGCAAGCGTGGCATCAATGACTACACGGACTTCCTGGCGGGCGATCCCGAGCTGGCCGGCACCTACGCCGGCTATGACGGGCCCTGCCCGCCCTGGAACGATGAGATCGTGCATCGCTACATCTTCTCCGTATTCGCGCTTGACGTGGAACACCTGGATCTCGGGGATGAGTTCCGTGGACCCGATGTGGAGAAGGCGATGGAAGGCCACATCCTGGATCAGGCGTCGGTAACCGCGACCTACACCCTGAACCCGGACCTGCGCTGATGCGTGACTTCACCTTCAATACCACGCCCGCGATCGCCATGGCGAGCGGGGGTGCAGCCAGCCTCGCGGCGTATTGCCGCGAGCGGGGCGCGCGCTCGGTGTTCATCGTGACCGACCCCGGCATCATCAAGGCCGGCCTGCTGGATGAGGCCCAGGCCGGTCTTGTCGACGAGGGGCTGGCCGTGGACTGGTTCAGCGAGGTGGAAGCCGACCCCCCGGACACCGCCGTCCGCGCGGCCGCCAATAGGGCACGGGAATGCGGTGCCGACCTGGTGGTCGGCTTTGGCGGTGGCAGTTCCATGGACGTTGCCAAGGTGGTGGCGCTGCTGGCTTCGAAAGGCTGCGATCAGTCGCTGGAACAGCTCTACGGCGTGGGTATGGCAACCGGTCGCCGTCTGCCCCTGATCCAGGTGCCCACCACAGCGGGTACCGGCTCCGAGGTGACGCCCATCGCCATCATCACCACCGGCGAGACCACCAAGTCCGGCATCGTCTCACCCCTGCTGCTGCCGGATCTGGCCCTGCTGGACCCGGATCTGACGCTGGGGCTGCCGCCGCACGTGACGGCGGCCACGGGGATCGATGCCATGGTGCACGCCATCGAGGCCTACACCAGTGCCCACCGCAAGAACCCGGTCTCGGATGCGCTGGCGCGCGAGGCGCTGGCCCAGCTTTCCGGTAACATCGTGGAAGCGGTTCACAATGGTGAAAACCGTGAGGCCCGTGCGGGGATGCTTCTGGGCGCCATGCAGGCCGGCCAGGCATTCGCCAATGCGCCGGTGGCGGCGGTGCACGCGCTGGCCTACCCGCTCGGTGGCCACTTCCACATTCCCCATGGCCTCAGTAATTCCCTGGTTCTGCCCCAGGTGCTCCGGTTCAATCAGCCCGTGGCGGGGGCCCTGTATGAGGAACTGGCGCCCCTGGTCCGCAATGGCGGTGATGGCGACCTGGTCAGCCGCTTGACGGCCCTGATCGAGGCGGTGGAACTGCCGCGTACGCTGCGCGATATGAGCATCGGCGAGGACTTTCTGCCGACGCTGGCCGCCGATGCCATGAAGCAGCAGCGGCTGCTGGTGAACAACCCGCGCGAGGTGACCGAGGCCGACGCCCTGGCGATCTACCGGGAGGCCTTCTGATGGCCGGAGACGAGCCGCTGCCACGCGGCGCCTTCGATGCCTTCCAGACCATCACCACCCGCTGGCATGACAACGATCTTTACGGGCACGTGAACAACGTGACCTATTACGCCTGGTTCGACAC
>JABAHQ010002097.1_pt2 | contig 10862 bp, 12 predicted proteins | sample 7062091 | NCBI WGS metagenome assembly JABAHQ01 (sample SAMN14534359, study PRJNA622989) | marine sediment metagenome | biome: marine biome [ENVO:00000428]; feature: marine pelagic biome [ENVO:01000023]; material: deep marine sediment [ENVO:00002113] | place: India: Gulf of Kutch | collected...
AAAATAAAAAAGCCCCCAGCACTTCTGCCAGGGGCCCGGAGGGAGGAAAAAAATGAGGTATTAGAGGAAACGGTATCCTGTGCCATGTATTGTTTCAATATACTGCGATGGATATTTGTACTCACCCAATTTTTCCCGCAGCCGTTTAATATGAACATCCACTGTTCTGTTCGTCACATAGACTTTCTTACCCCAGACCCTTTCCAGGATTTCTTTCCTTGAAAATACATTCATTCTGCGAGACGCTAACAAGTAAAGCAGTTTAAACTGAATGTAAGTTAAATCAATAGGCTTCCCTGCCTTGCTTACTCGATGCTCATCCAAGTTGATCTCGATGTCTTTGACTTTAATTCTCTTGTTGGCGTTGGAAATCAATCTGCGAGCGACCGCCTTTATTCTAGCAACCAATTCACGCTTGCTGTAGGGTTTGACAACAAAATCATCGGCGCCCAATTCCAAACCTTTAATTTTAAACACCTCATCATCTTTCGATGACAACAGAATGAGTCCGCAATTCCGAGTGCCAAGATCGTCCTTGAGTTCCAAACAAGTGGTCCACCCCATTTCTCCGAATTCATCCAGGTCAATCAGGATAACGGAAGGTTTTTCTCTCATGGCAATTTCGAGGGCGTTGGTGACGTCTTCGAAATGACTCGTCGCAAACCCTTCCTTTCCTAAGACTTCGTCCAGGACTCTGCCGCCGTTCATCTGTGACCTGTCAAAAACGATGATATTTCTTTTTTCCACCTTATCCATGGTTGCTCCTCCAAAGATTGTTCTATGAAGATGAATCTATGAATTAAGTTAGAGACTTGCGAGTCTTCTGGATTTACATAACAGGCCCCTCGCCGGGATACGATGCAGAAGACTTTAAAAAGCAATACTTGTTTCTAAACCCTTCCATGTTTTTGTGTTGTTTAGGACAGCCCGGCGATTCCGACGAGAGGCACAGCTGCAAAACCAACGCTGTTTGATTCAAATTTCCAATCAAAAACATTGTTCCGTTATGCAACATTTATGCCAATTTGTAAAATTCATAGCATTTGATTAATAAATTACATAGTGTTATCCACGCTCAGAGTTCAAGTTTTAGGGCTATCCCCAATTGTTTCAAACATTTAATAAACTAATCTCAGGGAAATGAATTTGTCATTGTTCGAAATTGTACCACATAAATGACGAATGACGATACCATTTTATACGGTTAGAAATCATACAATTGACCGAAAACAGTACACCTCGTTGCATTCTGATACAAAAACTCTTAAATTTTTAAGTTTTCAAGCCAATTTTTGCGTTTTTGTTACCGACAAAGGCTGAGGGTAATTTTTACACTTGCAACGAGCACTTCAGATTGGTACTGCTGTTGAAATACTACTTTGTAATTAGATGCCTGAACGAAACGCGACTGTGCCCGTCATTCGTATTGTTTTGAGCCGGGAATCTCCTGGTTTTAGGCACGGAGATTCCCGCCCTTCCTACGCAGGGACAGGCTTACCTATGCGGGAATGACTCGAAAAAGCCCGCTTTCGTTCAGTCGTTAAGTAAGTAATTAATTACTGGCTCAGATATTCCATAGCAAGTCGCGGAAATAGATGCGGCAGGCGGCGATTTAGCCGTAATCCTCACCAAAAAGCTCTTGCAAATTGTTATGTAATATGCTATATTTCCAAGCTGTTTTTTGACTGAGGTACATAAAACGAGGAGGTTTTATGCAGCGTCATAGGGTCGTCATCATGGGAGCAGCCGGACGCGACTTTCATAATTTTAATATGTGTTACAAAGATTCTGAGGCTTATGAAGTTGTTGCATTTACGGCTACCCAGATTCCGGACATTGAAGGCAGGGTGTATCCTGCAGAACTGGCTGGCAACCTGTATCCCAAAGGGATTCCTATTTTTCATGAGAATGAACTCGACCAACTTATTAAGAAACACGAGGTGGATGAGGTGATTTTCTCGTATAGTGATGTGCCTCATGAATATGTCCAGCATAAGGCTGCCCAAGTTAACGCGGCCGGAGCGGACTTCGTTTTGTTAAGCTCCCGGAATACCATGATAGCCAGCAAGAAACCGGTGGTGGCGATTTGTGCGGTTCGCACCGGATGTGGTAAAAGTCAGACCACCCGACGTGTGGCGCACATCCTAAAAAACATGGGTAAGAAGCTAGTGGTCGTCAGACATCCTATGCCGTACGGTGACCTGGTGGCTCAGACATGTCAACGATTTGAGACATATGATGACTTAGATCGACACGACTGTACTATTGAAGAACGGGAAGAGTACGAGCCCCATTTGAACATGGGGACAATAGTGTATGCGGGCATTGATTATGACAAGATTCTACGCAACGCTCAGGAGGAGGCGGACGTGATTATTTGGGATGGGGGAAATAATGACACACCATTTTTTAAACCGGATGTGCATATCGTTGTAGCAGATCCGCTTCGACCAGGCCATGAGCTGACATACTACCCAGGAGAAACAAATCTAAGGTTAGCGGATGCTGTGGTTATCAACAAACAAAGCTCGGCGCCTTTGGAAGATATCGAAAAAGTACGAGCCAATGTGATCGACACCAATCCCTCTGCACTCATCATAGATGCGGTGTCTCCGATATTTGTTGAAGATATTGAAACAATCAGGGGAAAAAGAGTCTTGGCCATTGAGGATGGGCCAACCCTCACCCACGGCGAGATGAAGTTTGGCGCTGCCGTGGTGGCGGCTCAGAAATTCGGTGCCGCAGAAATTGTGGATCCAAGACCATTCTTGGTCGGTTCGTTGAAGGAAACGTTTGACACGTATCCGGAGATTGGGGTTTTGTTGCCGGCAACGGGTTACGGGAGTAGCCAAATCAAAGACTTAGAGGAGACCATAAATAACACAGATTGTGATGCAGTCGTGATTGGTACCCCCATTGATTTGCGCAAACTGATTAAGATCAACAAACCAGCCGTCCGTGTCACGTACGAATTGCAAGAGATTGGCAAACCAAACCTGGAGGATGCCCTGAAAAAACTAGGCTGATTGTAGAGCTACGGTCTGTTCTTATTAAATAATGAGGGTTTAGCCAATAAAGGGAAAAAATGAGGTATGGTCCCACCGCTGTGGTGGCTTTAGGAGGGAACGCGATCACGCGCGAGTTTGAAGAAGGTAACATTACCCAGCAATGGGCAAACACCCGAAGCAGTTTGGTGGGTGTTGTCGAATTGATCAAAAAGGGGTATCGCCTCGCCATTACTCATGGCAATGGACCGCAGGTCGGGAACAACTTGATTCGAGTGGAAGCAACGCGACATATGGTACCACCCTTGCCATTGGGTGTGATTGTGGCCGATCTGCAGGGTGGCATGGGATACATGATCCAACAGTCGTTGCAGAATAAGCTGAAGATGAACCATATCGACCGGGAAGTGTGTACCGTCTTGACACAAGTCCTTGTCGATAAGAACGACCCCTCGATTTTAAATCCGACGAAATTTGTTGGGCCATTCATCAAGGAAGAGGATGTGGATGAGATGGTTCAGGTGCGTGGTTGGGCGGTTAAGGAGGATCCAGGGCGAGGCTATCGTCGAGTTGTGCCTTCCCCAAGCCCACTTGAAATCGTTGAAAAAGAAATCATTAATTTTTTGATTAGAAACGAGGTGATCTTAATTTGCAGCGGGGGCGGCGGCATACCGGTTTATATTGAAGAAAATGGCACGTATGAAGGCGTTGATGGGGTGATCGATAAGGACCTCGCCGCCTCAGTCCTGGCCAAAGAGATTGAAGCGGATGAGCTTTACATTTTGACCGCGGTGGATAAAGTTGCCTTAAATTATCGCAAGCCTAATGAGATACAACTGGATAAAATATCCGTTGATGAAGCACGACAATATATGGAAGAGGGTCATTTTCCTAAAGGCAGCATGGGGCCGAAAATACAGGCAGCAATCAATTTCATCGAGGCGGGGGGCAAGGTGGTGGTCATCGGTTCGGTTGAGAAAATGAAGGATGCAATCAAAGGGAAAACCGGTACGAGAATTGAGGCATGAGTCAGGCTATTTCGACAGAAATAAAGTCTCTAAAACGACACGTTAAAGCCTTTGCAGAGGAAGTCAAAGAGGTTCTTGTGGTTTATCTGCACGGATCTGTGGTGGAAGGTTTCGCGAGAGAGGATAGCGACCTGGATTTGGCCGTGGTGATAAGTGATGCAAATAAAAAGAACCTGATGCGACTGCAACTGCGTTATACTGAGTTTTTTGATTTACGCTTCAAGGATAGGGAAATTGATTTGAAGATTATTAACCAAGCACCGCTGGCGGTTAAATTTTCTGTGCTTCAAAAGGGGGAGATCGTTTTTTCTCGTGACGAAGAGTTGAGAACGGCTTTCGAAGTCGATGTCATAAAAAGATTCCTGGACTTCAGACATTATTATGACGCTTATAACAAAGAGTTTATCGATAGGTTGGCGGAAGAAGGAGTATTTTGAAGTCAAAAATAGACAAAAAACATATAGAGTCGAAACTAATTGAGTTGAAATCCTATGTTGAGACATTGAAGCAAATGCAGTCAGTTTCCCTTGACGACCTTAAGAATGATCCGATCAAACTAGGAGGGATTAAAGCTTCAGAAATATGCTGGTGCACCTGTATTGGGAAATTGATGCTGAAAAAGTATTTGAGATATTGAATAGTCACTTGAGCGATTTTGAGAAATATGCATCTCATATAGCGAAGTTTCTAAAAAACCAACAGGAGAATTCGAGTTGAAAATTCATGAATATCAAGCAAAAGAGATTTTGAAAACGTTTGGTGTGGCCGTCCCTAAAGGTAAGATAGCGCAAACCCCTGAGGAAGCCAGGGAAGTTGCGGAAAAGCTTGGCGGGACCGTTGTTGTCAAAGCACAAATTCACGCCGGCGGTCGGGGCAAGGGAGGCGGCGTGAAAATTGCCAAAAATGCCGCCGAAGCTGAGAAGTTGACCGACGATGTCATCGGTATGAAGCTGGTGACCCATCAAACCGGACCGGAAGGCAGGTCGGTGAGAAGCGTGTTGGTAGAAGAGGGCTTGGACATCGAGCGTGAACTTTATCTTGGAATCGTGCTGGACCGCGCGAGAAGTCAACTTGTTCTTATGGCCAGCACAGAAGGCGGTGTGGAAATTGAAAAAGTCGCCAGCGAAACGCCTGAGAAGATCTTGAAAGAATACATCGATCCGGCAGTCGGCTTTCAGGCATTCCAGGCACGCAAACTGGCGTTTGGATTGGGATTAAAGGGTGAACAGGTCAAGAATGCGCTTAAGTTCTTTTCAGCCTTGTACAAAGCATATGTTGAGTCAGACTGCTCATTGGCAGAAATCAATCCTCTCGTGGTCACATCAGATGGCCGTGTCTTGGCTTTGGATGCAAAAATCAATTTCGATGACAACGCACTGTTTAGACATCCTGATTTTAAAGAGCTTAGAGACATTCACGAAGAAGAGCCACTTGAAGTTGAAGCGTCAAAGTATCATCTGAACTACATCAAGTTGGATGGCGAGGTGGGATGCATGGTCAACGGGGCTGGTCTGGCCATGGCCACGATGGATTTGATCAAACTCGCAGGTTCAGAACCCGCCAATTTCCTGGATGTGGGCGGAGCCGCAAGCTCAGAAACGGTTGAAAATGGCTTCAAGATTCTTCTTTCCGACAAGAATGTCAAGGCCGTTCTCATTAACATTTTTGGTGGCATCGTCCGCTGTGATCGGGTTGCCAAAGGCGTCATCGATGCGGCATCCAAAATAGACATCAATCTGCCGGTTGTGGTCCGACTGGAAGGAACAAATGCCGAGGAAGCCGCGCAACTGCTGGAGAAGTCGGATCTCTCTTTTGAGGTTGCGAGAAGTTTTCAAGAAGCTGCCCAAAAAGTGGTGGCGACAATTCGGTAGTGACTTAACGAAAATAGCCTTTCGGATAACATGAGGTAAAAGTTTAGCATCCTTTATCGTTCTGACCCAATTGACAAATTTCAGGGAGAAATAACATTGAGCATTTTAGTTGACGAAAAAACTCGAGTTGTGGTTCAAGGAATCACGGGCGGCGAGGGTTCATTTCATACACGACAGATGATGGAAGCCGGAACCAACGTGATAGCGGGAGTGGTGCCCGGCAAAGGCGGCCAAAGGTTTGACGACCAAGTTCCTGTCTTCAACTCGGTGAACGAGGCCGTGGAGAAGGAAGGCGCCGATGCTTCCGTTGTGTTTGTGCCCCCACCCTTTGCCGCCGATGCCATCATGGAAGCGGCCGATGCTGGAGTTGCCGTTGTGGTCTGCATAACCGAAGGCATCCCAACGAAAGACATGGTGAGTGTGTTTAGTTATCTCAAAGACCGAGATACGCGACTGATTGGCCCAAATTGTCCTGGCGTGATTTCGCCCGAAAAATGTAAGATCGGGATTATGCCAGCATTTATCCATACGCCCGGAGCGGTGGGAGTGGTCTCCCGAAGCGGTACCTTGACATACGAGGCGGTAAAGCAGCTTAGCGATCTCGGAATCGGACAGTCTACATGCATCGGAATTGGCGGCGATCCGATAATCGGCACAAGCTTCACCGATGCTTTGAGATTATTCAAAAAAGATCCGGATACCAAAGGTGTCGTCATTATCGGTGAAATTGGCGGCACCGCGGAACAGGAAGCCGCGGCCTACATCAGGAGCGAATTCGATAAGCCGGTGGTGGCGTTCATCGCAGGACGGACGGCACCTCCGGGTCGTCGCATGGGACATGCCGGGGCCATCATCTCCGGAAGCGGTGGGACAGCTCAGGAAAAGATCGAAATTTTAAAGGACGCCGGAGTGCATGTGGCAAACAATCCGGCTGAAATTGCTTCAACAATGCAAAATGCTTTGTAATTGACAAAAGAAACGTGAGGAGTTGTGTGTGGAACGAACATTAGCGATTCTTAAACCGGATTGTGTTGGTAGAAATTTAATTGGTAAAGTAATCGATAGAATTGAACGCGAAGGCTTCAAAATTCTCGCTATGAAAATGGTGCGGTTGACGGAACAGACGACAGGAGAATTCTACGCCGTCCATCGGAAGAGGCCTTTTTATCGGGACTTGGTACAATTCATGAGTTCAGGGCATGCCATTCCCATGGTGTTGGCAAAAGAGAATGCTGTAAATGATTTCAGAAAGCTTATCGGTGCCACGGACCCCGCTGAGGCCGAATCGGGTACCATCCGTCATGAATTTGCCGAAAATAAACAAAACAACATTGTTCATGGATCGGACTCGGTCAGAACTGCGAAGTCAGAAATTGCGTTCTATTTTTCTGAAAAAGAACTGGTCGAAAACAACCCGGATTTGTCTTAGTTTTTCTTGACTATTGGTGAAATTATAATTAAATTAAAGTTTGTTTTATAAAAAAGCTGTAACTCAACGATGAAAATTAACATTCAAAACCTCAAAAATGGGGAATATTTCTTCGAATTTAGAAGCGATTCCACAGGATTGGGTTTAGAAGAGCACGAAATATTTAACTACGATATCTTCATAAAAAGCAAAGTCAACAAACGAGATAAGAACATCGTTGTTTCAACGCAGGTTGGGGCCAAAGTAGATTATCTTTGTGATAGCTGCCTAACTGCCTTTACGGATACCATAGAAGAGCAGTTCGAGGTGCTGTTTACAACCGACCGGGCTTTCGCTGACACGGACGAGGATCTGGTTCGGTTGATTGATGCTCGAACCCGTGAAATCGATTTGAAAACGGGTGTACGAGATGGGCTTCTTTTGTCCATTCCAATGAAAGTCACGTGCAGCGAAAACTGTAAAGGTCTGTGTTCGCACTGTGGTGCCAATTTGAATGAAACAAGCTGTGAGTGCAAGCACGAAACTATCGATCCCAGATGGGAAAAGTTAAGAAAACTTGTGAGTTGAACGAACTGATCTAAGGAGATTAATTTGGCTTTACCAAAACGCAGGCATTCAAAATCGCGCAGAAATAAACGAAGAACTCATTGGAAACTTAAAGCACCTACTGTTGTTGAGTGCTCTCATTGTCATCAGCCCAAACTACCTCATCGCGCATGTCCGAATTGTGGATATTATAAGGGACGATCTGTGTTCATACCGAAGGAGGTATAGTCGCTTAGATCAACTGCTTTACCGATTGACAGTTTTGGGGCATTTAGTTTAAAGAGGTTTGTATGAGAATTGCTGTAGACGCGATGGGCGGAGATTATGCCCCAGAAGCCATCATACACGGCGGTGTGGAGGCGGCGAGGTTCGGGAAAGGAGAATATGAGGTGGTTTTCGTTGGCGATGAATCGATCATTAAAACACACCTTTTTCGTCATTTTCGGATACAAGAACTTCCGGTCCAAACACATCATGCAGCCAACAAGATCGAGATGGGTGAAAGTCCGACGGCTGCCGTAAAAAGAAAGCCTGATGCCTCAATTAATGTCGCGATGGCATTGCATAAGCAAGGTAAAGTGGATGGTGTGGTGAGCGCAGGACATACAGGTGCCGCCATGGCTTCGGCATTTTTGAATCTGGGACGAATTGAACATGTGAAACGACCTGCAATCGGTTCGTTGATTCCGCATGGGCAAGGGACGTCGCTTTTGATCGACGTAGGCGCAAATCTCGAATGTAGACCCGATCATCTGTTGCAGTTCGGCGTGATGGGAAATATTTACATCAAGAATGTTTATGATTTAGCCTCCCCAAGAGTTGGGTTATTAAATATTGGTGAAGAAGAAACCAAAGGCGACGATGTCGTGCGACAAGCCTATCAGCTCCTCTCGCAGAGCGATTTGAATTTCGTAGGCAATGTAGAAGGCCGAGACGTGATGAGTGGCTTGGTGGATGTCATCGTGTGTAACGGATTTGTGGGAAATATTGTGCTGAAATTTGCAGAAAGTTTTAACGGTGTTTATTCAAAGACTTTAAAGCGCAAGATAGGCAAGAAAGTGTTTTCGAATATCGGTGCATTCTTGTTAAAGCCAACCTTTGAAAGGCTCCGTCGAATTTACGACTACGAAGAATACGGCGGTGCACCCTTGCTCGGTATAAATGGGACGTGTGTCGTTTGTCACGGTAGCTCCACTCCGAAAGCCATAAAACATGCGGTCATTGAGGCAGCTATGATGATTAAGCGGAATGTGAATCAAAAAATACGCAATGAATTGACAGGCATGATGGAGGAGGAAAGACATGCAGAATAATATTCATTCGATGATGCTCGGAACCGGTGTGGCAATTCCCGAGAAAATCCTGACAAATCTCGATCTGGAAAAAATAGTTGACACAAACGATGAATGGATTCGGGAACGCACCGGCATCAAAGTACGACATGTCGCCGATGACAAGCTGCAAAACTCAGATTTAGCGTCGGAGGCGGCAAGAAATGCTTTAGCCGATGCTCGAATGAACGCTGAAGACATCGACACGATTATTGTTGCAACCGTTACGGGCGATGTGACGTTTCCATCCACTGCCTGTTATGTTCAGCAGAAAATCGGAGCTGTAAAAGCTGCCGCATTTGACATCCAAGCCACATGTTCTGGATTTTTGTTTGCCCTCAGCATTGCAGATGGATTCATAGCCTCGGGTAAGAGCAAAAACACGCTGATAGTCGGCAGTGAGCTGCTCACGCGAATCGTCGACTGGAAAGATCGTTCAACCTGCGTCTTATTTGGCGATGCAGCGGGTGCCGCAGTCATTTCCTCTGCGAACGGAGATGGTCGTGGCGTGCTCGGGACGTTCATCAAAACAGATGGTAGTTTGGGACATCTGTTATGGATGCCGGGTGGAGGAACTCGATTTCCCGCTGACGTGGCCGTGAGTGAAAACCTGAATAACATCAAAATGGAAGGTCCGGAGGTGTTTAAAGCAGCCGTAACGGCCATGGGCGACGCCGCAACTCATATTCTGGACAAAACCGGCCTCACGCCAGATGACATTAAGCTGCTCATACCGCATCAGGCCAACACAAGAATTATCAATGCGACGGCAAAACGACTTAAATTACCAGAAGAAAAAGTATATGTGAATATTCAAGAATACGGCAACACGTCGGCTGCTTCAATACCCGTCGCACTGCATGAGGCCAAAGGAAGAGGTTTATTAGAACCCGGCGATGCCTGCCTAATGGTTGCCTTCGGTGGCGGCTTCACGTGGGGGTCGGCCATTGTTAGAGTCTAGTGCAATGATCATAATGATCTATTTACCCTACAGAACCCTGATAGGGTTCCGGCTGTTTTTTGTGCCTGAAATATGTGTTTCCCAAACCCCGTCAGGGTTAAGTTCATCAATCAGCGTGGAAAAGAAAGTAACTTCTGGGAGGAAATTCGATCAGTAAGACGGCGCATATTTTTCCAGGCCAGGGCTCGCAATATGTAGGGATGGCCAAAGGTTTGTATGAGCGTTTCGAGGAAGTTAAAGAAATCTATCATACCGCAAACGAATTATTAGAATTTGACTTGACCAAAATTTGTTTTCAAGGACCTAAAGAAGAACTCAGGCAAACTCGCGTTACCCAACCCGCCATTTTTGTGCACAGTGCGGTTCTTACCAAACTATTAAGAAAAAAAGGACTTGAGCCCAGCATGACCGCCGGTCACAGTCTGGGGGAATATTCGGCTTTATTCGCTGCGGGTGCCTTGACATTTGAAGACGCTCTCTCGTTAGTTAAAATCAGGGCTGAGTTGATGCAAAAAGCAGGGGACATAAAACCAGGGACTATGGCAGCGATAATTGGCTTGGATGTGCAAGCTGTTCAAAACGTGTGTGATGAAGCAAGTTCGGCAGGTGTCGTCCAGGTAGCAAACTTCAATTCTCCCATTCAAGTTGTGATTTCCGGTTCCGTGGGAGGTGTAAATAAGGCCATTGAAAT
>JABAHQ010034675.1_pt3 | contig 10862 bp, 12 predicted proteins | sample 7062091 | NCBI WGS metagenome assembly JABAHQ01 (sample SAMN14534359, study PRJNA622989) | marine sediment metagenome | biome: marine biome [ENVO:00000428]; feature: marine pelagic biome [ENVO:01000023]; material: deep marine sediment [ENVO:00002113] | place: India: Gulf of Kutch | collected...
GCCGCGTTGTTGAGGAAGCAGTAGCCGCCGTAGAAGCTCGGCCCCGCGTGGTGGCCCGGCGGGCGCGAGAGCGCGAAGGCGCAGCGCGCGCCGCCGAGCACCGCCCGCGCGGCGCCCAGGGCGCAGGCGGCACCGGCGCGCGCGGCCACCCAGCTGCCGGCGGTGAGCGGCGTGCCCGAGTCGAAGGCGAACTGGCCCAGGCGCGCGGCGATGTTCTGCGGCCAGCCGTCCTGGCGGAAGCCGTGCCGGTTGGGCAGCGGCCAGACCGAGGGCAGGGCGTCGATGCCGGCGTTGGCCGGGTCCAGCGCCACCCAGTCGTCCCAGGCGCTGGCCAGGAAGTCGAGGTAGCGCGGCTCGTGCACGGCCCGCAGCGCGGACATCAGCTCGTTGTCGCCCACGGCCGGTTCACGCAACTCGCCCAGCGGGCGGCGGCGCAGTTCCGCGAGCACGTGCTCCACGCGCGCGGGGCTCTCGTGGCTGTCCACCAGGCGGCCGCGGAACATCTCGTGACGGCCGATGTGTTCGGCGTGGCGCGGGTTCAGCAGGGTCAGCATGTCGGGTGGGGTGGGACGTTCACTCGGCGTCGAGGAAGGACTTCAGCGGCGTCAGGGGCGTGAACCGGCCCGCGCGCCGCTCCTTGGCCGACACGATGGCTTCGCGCACGTGGGCGTTGCTCCAGATCGCGCCCTGCAGCCAGCCCATCTGGCGCAGGCTGTCGTCCACCGAGTGGTCGCGCGCGTAGTTCAGGGCCTGCTTGCTGCCCCAGATGGCCACCGGTGGCTTGGCGGCGATCTCGCGCGCGCACTGCAGCGCGGCCTCCACGGTGGCGGCGTGGCTGTCGAACACCTCGTTCACCAGGCCCAGCGCCTGGGCGCGCGCGGCCGGCAGGCGCCGCCCGGTGTAGGCCAGCTCCTTCACCACGCCCAAGGGGATGAGCTTGGGCAGGCGCTGCAGCGTGCCCACGTCGGCGGCGAGGCCGATGTTGATCTCCTGGATGCAGAAGAAGGCGTCGGCGCTGGCGTAGCGGATGCATCCGGCGGTGACCAGATCGACCGCGCCGCCCACGCAGCCACCCTGGATGGCAAAGACCACCGGCATGCGCAGCGTTTCCAGCCGCGTGAAGGTGGCCTGCATCTGCGACAGCAGGTCGAAGATGGCGGCGCGGCCCTCCGGGCTCTGGTCGTCCATGGTGATGGCGCCACCGAAGGTCTCCAGCGCCATGCCGGCGCTGAAGTGCTTGCCGGTGCTGCTGATGACCAGGGCGCGGGCGCGGCCCTCGGCGTTGATCTCCTGCAGCAGCGCATCCAGCTCGCGCCAGAAGGCGGGCCCCATGGTGTTGAGCGCTTCGGGCCGGTTCAGCGCGAGGTGCGCCACCTCCGGGTCGGTCCAGCTCAGGGAAAAGCAGGTCGGATGGTTCATGGGGGTGGGCCTTGTCTCGGGGCGGGGGATGCCGGGCATTCTGGTCGGGCGGGCCGCGGGCGTCTGTCCCCGGTTTGACGGGTGCGGCCGGGTGCCCGGCTGTGGCGTGCGAGCCCCCGGCGCTACTGCCGTCGCGGCAGAAGACGGACACCAATACCCGCAGAGCGGGCCTCCATCGGCGATGGACGAATGGCCGAGTCATCCATTCCCGGGACGCGCATACGGTGGCGCGCCCGAGGACGTGATCAACCCACCATTCATTCTTTGATTCCCCATGAAAAAACACCTTCTGACCCTGGCCTGTCTGTCCACCGTCGGCGCCGTCCAGGCGCAAAGCTACGTCATGCTCTATGGCGTGGCCGATGCGGCCCTCGAGCGCGTCCGGGGCGCCGCCACCACCACCCGCCTGGCCTCGGGCCAGCAGTCCGATTCACGCCTGGGCATGCGAGGCGTCGAAGACCTGGGCGGGGGCCTGAACGCGCAGTTCCTGATCGAAGGCGGCATCGACCTGGACGCAGGCGGCTTCAACCAGGGCGGGCGCGCCTTCGGCCGCCAGTCCTTCGTCGGCCTGGGCGGCGCCTGGGGCACCGTGCGCCTGGGCCGCCAGTACACGGCCATGGACGACATCGCCAACATCGTGGGCACCAAGCCCTACGACGTGCTCAGCGTGGTGCCCGTCATCGGCAATGGCGAGTTCAAGCGCGCCGACAACGCCATGACCTATCTGTCACCCTCCTTCAACGGTCTGAGCTTTCAGTGGCAGCACAGCCTGGGCGCCGAGCGCGCGCGCACCGACGCCAGCCCGGGCTTGCAGCGGCAGGCCAGCGCCCACGCGCTGTACACGAGCGGTGCGCTCACGCTGGGCCTGGGCCTGCAGCGCGTGGCCGACGCGGACGGCGCGCTGGCGGGCGATCAGCGCGTACATGCCGTCCTGCTGGCCGGTTCATACGCCTTCGATGCGATCAAGCTCACGGCCTATGTCGATGTCGAGGACAAGGGCCGCGGCAAGATGAAGGTCTATGGCCTGGCGGGCGCCCGCCGCTTCGGCGCGAACACGGTATCCGTGGGCGTGGCCAGGGCGCGCGACGTGGGCGGCCTCGGCGCGCGCCACGACGACGCCACCCTCTTTACCCTGCAGGGCAGCCACACCCTGTCCCACCGCACCTCGCTGTACGCGCACCACACCCGGGTGCGCAACGGGGCGCACGCGGCGCTGGGGTTCAACAACCCCGTGCCGTGCTGCGCATCGTCGGGCACGCAAGTCGGCATCCGGCACCAGTTCTGAGGGCCCCTCAGCCCGGTTCACCGGACGGCCGTGCACTCCCCTCAGTCCAGTTCAGGGAACAGCCGGTCGGTGTGCTCATCGCGATGCGCCTTGTCTCGTGACCTGGGAGGGCGGTCGTTCGGGTCGCTCGCGCCGGCCTCGTCTGCGCCCGTTTTGACGAGCTTGGACGAGCGCACGCCCAGCAGCCGGAAGCGCCGCGTCAGGTCCACGCGCTTCAGGCACTGGCCCGCCGCGCGGCGGATGGTGGCGGCGTCGGCCGTGGGTTCGTCCAGCGTCAGGTCGCGCGTGACCTTGGTGAAGCCCACGTAGGTGAGCTTGATGCCGATGGTGTGCGCCAGGTAGCCCTTGCGCTGCAGGTCGTTGGCCACCTGCTCGCACAGCTCGGTGAGGATGGCGCCCAGCTCCGCGCGGTCGTGCACGGCGTGCAGGTCGCGCTCGAAGGTGGTCTCGCGGCTCATGCCCACGGGCTCGCTCTCGGTCACCACGGGGCGGTCGTCCCGGCCCCAGGCCACCTCGTGCAGCCAGGCGCCGTAGCTCTTGCCGAAGTTCGCCACCAGCCACTCGGGTTCGTGCGCGGCCAGGTCGCCGATGGTGTGGATGCCGTGAGACTGCAGCTTCGCATCGGACTTGGGCCCGACGCCGTTGACCTTGCGGCAGGGCAGGGGCCAGATCAGGCGCTGCAGGTCCTCGGGCATCACGATGCTGATGCCGTTGGGCTTGTTGAACTCGCTGGCCATCTTGGCCAGCAGCTTGTTGGGCGCCACCCCGATGGAGCAGGTGAGGCCCGTGGCGTCGAAGATGCTTTTCTGGATCAAGCGCGCGAGCACGCGCCCGCCCTCGCGCTGGCCACCGGGGACCTCGGTGAAGTCGATGTAGACCTCGTCCACGCCGCGGTCCTGCATCACTGGCGCGATCTCCATGATCACCCGCTTGAAGGTGCGCGACAGGCGCTTGACCTCGTCGAAGTCCACCGGCAGCAGGATGGCCTGCGGGCACAGTCTGGCGGCCTTCATGAGCCCCATGGCCGAGCCCACGCCGAACTGGCGCGCCGCGTAGGTGGCGGTGGTGGCCACCCCGCGGCCCACGTACTCGCTCAGGCGCGGGAAGAAGTCCACCGGGATGCGGTCCAGCGTCTGCGGGCCCCAGTCGGTGTCCGGGAAGGCCTCGCGCAGGCGCTCGAACATGGCCACCTCGCGTCGGCGCCCGCCGCCGATGACCATGGGCAGGCCCTTGAGCTGGGGGTAGCGCAGCAGTTCGACGGACGCGAAAAAGGCGTCCATGTCGAGGTGGGCGATGCGGCGCTGGGCGTTCACGCGCGAATCGTAGCCCGCTTACCATGCCCGGGTATGTCGTCATCACGCAGGAGGCTCTCATGACCCACCCCCTCACCCGATTGCTCGCGGCCGCGCTGGTCGGTGCCGGTGTCGCCGTCGCCGGCCTGGCCGTCAGCCATGGGCTGGAGCGCTTTCGCCTCGCCGACCGCAGCGTCACCGTCAAGGGCCTGGCCGAAAAAAACGTGGAGAGCGATTTCGCCGTCTGGACCCTGGGGTTTCGCCGCGGCGGCAACGCCTTCGACGCGGTGCAGAAGGCGCTCGCGGGCGACCGCGACGCGGTGGTGGGTTTCCTCAAGCAGCGCGGCTTCAAGGACGAGGAGATCGAGGTGCGGCCGCTGGGCGTGCAGGACCTGTTCGCGCGCGAGTACGGGTCGGGCAACCAGCCGCTGCGCTTCAACGGCACGGGGCAGGTGATCGTGAAGTCGCCGCGCGTGGCCGAGGTGCAGGCCGCGGCGCTGGCGGTGGACCCGCTGATCCAGGCCGGTGTTCAATTGGGCGGCGAAGGCCCGGGCTCGGGCGGCCCGCAGTTCCAGTTGCGCGGCTTCAACGACGTGAAGGCCCCGCTGCTGGCCGAGGCCACGCGCAACGCGCGCGAGCAGGCCGAGAAGTTCGCCGCCGAGGCCGGCGCGCAATTGGGCGCACTGAAAAGCGCCAACCAGGGCGTGATCCAGATCAGCGGTGCCGCCGGCAGCGACTACGACGACGGCAGCTCACGCGAGAAGCGGCTGCGCGTGGTCAGCACCTTCGTGTACGAGTTGCGCTGAGGCGGGGCATCAACCCGCCAGCAACTGGTGCAGCATGCGCTGCGGGTCGGCCATGAAGCTGCGCATCACCTGGTAGTGCTCGGTGTCCTCATAGGCCACGCGCTCGATGCCGCCGCGCGAGAACTGGAAGATCCAGGCGTCCGGGTACGCCATGAGGATGGGCGAGTGCGTGGCGATGATGAACTGCGAACCGTCCCGCACCAGCTCGTGCAGGCGCGCGAGCGCGGCGAGTTGGCGCTGCGGTGAGAGCGCGGCCTCGGGTTCGTCCAGCAGGTACAGGCCGCCGCCGCGAAAGCGCTCCATCAGCAGCGCCAGGAAGGACTCGCCGTGCGACTGCTCATGCAGCGCGCGTTCTCCGTAGGCCGGGCCGACGCGTGCGCCGATCGTGGGTTCCGCGTCCAGCCGCTCGATCTCCGTGGCCACGTTGAAGAAGCTCTCGGCGCGCAGAAAGTAGCCATCGCGCGGGCGCTTCACGCCCTTGGCAATGCGCAGGTACTCGTGCAGCACCGAGTGCGAGGCGCGCGTACCGAAGTGGAAGTTCTTCGAGCCGCCTTCGGGGTTGAAGCCCATCGCCACCGCGATGGCCTCCAGCAGTGTGGACTTGCCAGAACCGTTCTCCCCTATGAAGAAGCTCACCTTGGGGTGCGGCTCGAGCGGCTCCAGCGTGCGAACCGCCGGCAGGTTGAACGGGTAGCGGTCGAAGGACTCGACCTGGTCGCGCCGCAGGGTGATGCGGCTGATGAACTGGCTGGAGATCATGGTTCGCGGCGTTGGGCTGAGACCGCGATGCATGACAGGCGTGGGGGCCTCAAGCCGTCGGATAGGTGCCCGGCAGCAGGATGGACTTGTCCACGTTCTCGATCTGCGTGTGGCCGCAGAAGGCCATGGTCAGGTCGAGTTCCTTGTGGATGATCTCCAGCGCCTTGCTGACGCCTTCCTCGCCCATGGCGCCCAGGCCGTACAGCATGGCGCGGCCGATGTAGCAGCCGCGTGCGCCCAGGGCGCGGGCCTTGAGCACGTCCTGCCCGCTGCGCACGCCGCCGTCCATGTGCACCTCGATTTGCGAGCCCACCTCGGACACGATCGCAGGCAGCGCCTCGATGCTGCTCTGNNCCGCCGTGGTTGCTCACGATCAGCGCGTCGGCGCCGGTCTGCACGGCCAGGCGCGCGTCCTCCACGTCCTGGATGCCCTTGAGGATGAGCTTGCCGCCCCAGCGCTTCTTGATCCACTCCACGTCGCCCCAGTTGAGCGAGGGATCGAACTGCTGCGAGGTCCAGGCGCCCAGGTTGGCCATGTCCTTCACGCCCTGCACGTGGCCCACGATGTTGCCGAACTGGCGGCGCTTGGTGCCCAGCATGCCCAGCGCCCAGCGCGGCTTGCTGGCGATGTTCAGGATGTTCGGCAGCGTCAGGCGCGGCGGGGCGGTCAGGCCGTTCTTCAGGTCCTTGTGGCGCTGGCCGATGATCTGCAGGTCCAGCGTGAGCACCAGGGCGCCGCAGTTCGCGGCCTTGGCGCGGTCGATCAGGCGCTCGATGAAGGCGCGGTCCTTCATGACGTAGAGCTGGAACCAGAAGCCTTCGCCCGCGTGCTGCGCCACGTCCTCGATGGAGCAGATGCTCATGGTGGACAGCGTGAAGGGGATGCCGAACTTGCGGGCCGCGCGCGCCGCGAGGATCTCGCCATCGGCGTGCTGCATGCCGGTGAGGCCAGTGGGCGCGATGGCCAGCGGCATGGCCGCGTCCACCCCGACCAGCGTGGTGCGCGTGCTGCGGTTCTCCATGTTCACCGCCACGCGCTGGCGCAGCTTGATCTTCTGGAAGTCCGCTTCGTTGGCGCGGTAGGAGCCCTCGGTCCAGGAGCCGGAGTCGGCGTACTCGTAGAACATGCGCGGCACGCGCTTTTGCGCCAGCACGCGCAGGTCTTCGATGTTGGTGATCACGGTCATGGACAGGTCTCCTCGTTGTGTGTGTGTCGATCCGGGCTGGCCGCGATGGTAGCGAGCCGGCCCGTCCGCCGCGCGTGAAAGCGCGCCGGCGCGGTTTGAAACATTTTCAGAGTGGCGCGGGCGGGGGAACCGGACGGATACTGCGCGATCCGATGTCCATGCGCCGATTCACACGCTCCGCCCTGGTGCTGGCCGCCACGCTGGCGCCCTTGTGCGCCGCAGCAGCCGAGATCTGGCGCTGGGTCGACCGCGACGGCTACACCCACTACACGCAGGCGGTGGACATCCCCGAGCGCTACCGCGCCAGCGCCGTGCCGGCAGCCGCGCCGCTGCCGCCGGGCACGCCGGCCTGCGAGGTGGCCTGGCACCGCTACGCGGCCAGCCAGGCCTGCTTCGACGCGTACCGGGTGGTGGGCGGCGGCCTCAAGCCCGAGGCCTTCCAGCGCTGCCAGGAGCTGCCCGAGCCCCCGCCCTGCCGCTGAGGCCCGGGCTCGGCCGGTGTCACTGCCCCGAGATCTTCTGCTCGCGGATCACCTTGCCCCACTCGTTGGACTCGCGCACCACGTCCGCCGCCAGCGGGCCCGCCGGCATGTAGGCCGGCACGGCGCCCTGCTGGGCCGCCACCTGCGCGATGTCGGGCGCGGCCATCACCTGGCGCAGCGAATCGCTGAGCCGCTCCACGATGGGCGCGGGCGTGCCCGCCGGGGCCAGGATGTAGAGGCGCGGCACGGCCGAGAAGCCCGGCAGCGCGTCCGACAGCGGCGCGATGTCCTCGCCACCCTGCAGCTTCACCGGGTTCATCACCGCCAGCGCGCGCAGCTTGCCCGCGCGCGCCTGGGCGATGGCGGAGGCCGCGCTCACCACGCCGATCGGCACCTGGCCGCTCATCACGTCGGGCACGATCTGCGCCGCGCCCCGGTAGGGGATGTGGACCACGTAGGCGCCGGTCTGGCCCTTGAGCATCTCGAAGCCCAGGTGGTGCACCGTGCCCACGCCCGAGGTGGCGTAGGAATAGCGGCCGGGGTTCTTCTTCAGCAGCGCCACGAACTCGGCCGGCGTCTTCGCGGGGAAGTCGTTGCCCGTCACGATGACCAGCGGCAGCGTGAACAGCCCGGCGACCGGCGTGAAAGACTTGATCGGGTCGAAGCTCATCTGCGGCTTCAGGTACTGGGCGATCAGCAGCGAGCTGTCGCCCAGCATCAGCGTGTAGCCGTCGGGCGCGGCCCGCGCCACCGTGTCGCCCGCGATCAGCCCGGCCGCGCCGGTGCGGTTGTCCACCACCACCTGCTGGCCCAGCTTCTCGGCCAGGCGCGGCGCCACCAGGCGCGCCATGGCGTCCACGCCGCCGCCGGCGGAGTAGCCCACCACCAGGCGGATGGGGCGTGCGGGCCAGTCCTGCGCCGCGGCGGGGGTGGCCACGCCGGTGGTGGCGAAGGCGGCCAGCAGCGCGGCGATCAGCGCGCGGCGGTTGGAAGAGGTCGAACCCGTCGCATCTTGCATGTCTTGTCTCCTGTCGTTGTCGTGGGGAATCCGCTCAGGCCTTGCCGGCACCGCGCGAGCCTGGGCGGCGCGCCAGCTCGGCCAGCCGCTCGGGGTTGGGTTTGAAGCCCAGGCCCGGCGCCTGCGGCAGGCGCAGCACGCCGCGCTCGGGTTTGGGCAGGCCGTCGAAGACCAGTTCGCAGCACTGCACCGCGACCGAGTGGTATTCGACCAGCGAGCCATTGGCCAGGCCCGCGTGCAGGTGCATGTTGTGGTGCGGCCAGGCCCCGCCGTTGGCGAAGCGCGTGTTGAACGCCGCCGCCATGCCCGCGATGCGCCCGCACTGCGTGAAGCCGCCGCTGATGCAGGCGTTGGGCTGCACCACGTCCACGGCCTGAGCCACCAGCAGGTCGCGAAAACGCGTGGCCAGGCCTTCGTTCTGGCCGGCGGCCAGGGGGATGCCGGTCTTGGCGCGCAGCTTCTGCAGGTTGGGGATGTCGTTGTGCGTCACCGGCTCCTCGAAGAAGCTGATGTCGTACGCCTCCACCTGTTTCGCCAGCTTCAGCGCGTGGAAGTAGTCCAGGCTGCAGTTGGCGTCGATGTAGATCTGCACGTCCGGGCCCACGGCCTCGCGCACGGCGCGGATGCGCTGCACGTCCTCGGCGATCACCGCGTCCAGCGGGCGCGGCTCGTCGCGGCGGGCCAGGGCGTGGTGGCCNNCCAGTCCTTCGCGGCACTGGCCAGCTCGTCGCGCTCGAAAAAGGCGAAACCGAAGGTGGCGTACACCGGCACCTCGTCCCGCGCACCGCCCAGCAGACGCCAGCAGGGCTCGCCCAGGGCCTGGCCCTTGATGTCCCACAGCGCGAGGTCGATGGCCGCGATGGCGTGGCTGGCATAGCCCGACTGCCCGCGTGGCGTGAGCAGCCAGTACAGGCGCTCCCAGATCTGCTCGTGGCGCATCGGGTCCAGGCCCACCAGGTGGTGAGCCGCGATGTCGTTGACGATGCTGCCGATCACCTCTTCTTCGGTGATGGCGGTCATGCCGGTGCCGATCAGGCCGTTGTCGGTCTCGATCGACACGAGGCAGACGGACAGGCTGGTGGTCTTGCTGCCACGGGCGGCCTGCACGGTGACGGGCAGGTTCAGCGGCGTGGCCCAGACGCGGGCGATCTTCATCTTGTCTCCTGCGCCGCGTGCGGCGGCGTGTTCGTTGGGTTCGCGGGCAGTGTAGGAACGGCTCGCGGCGCGCGGCAATGGCCTGCGCGGAAGGCCGCTTTCGCGTTTGGCGAAAGCCGGGGAGGGCTTCAGCGAGTCAGCGCCCGCACCAGCGTGGCCGCGGCAGGTGCCAGCGGCGCGTCGGTGCGCGTGGCGATGCTGTGCGTGCGCCGCGCCCAGGCGTCGCTCAATGGCACCGCGGCCAGCGGCAGGTGCGCCAGTTGCGGCGCAACGGCCTCCAGCGGCAGCACACCCACGCCCAGGCCGGCCGCCACCATGCGGCAGACGGCGTCGAAGCCGCGCATGCGCATGCGCACGTTCAAGGGGCGGCCTGCGTCGGTGGCCGAGGCGAGCAGGCGGTTGGACAAGGCGGTGCCGTCGCTCAGGGTGATGAAGGGCTCGTCCAGCGCGTCGGCCAGGCGCAGCTTCCTGCGCCCCGCGAGGCGGTGCGACGCGGGCGCGAGCAGCACCAGCGTGTCGCTGAAGAACGGCGTGAAGGCCAGGCCCGCGGGCGGTACGGGCAGGTCGACCACGCCAAAATCGGCGCGGCCTTCGATCAGCGCGAGCGGGATCTCCGGGCTGCCGCGCTCCTCGATGTCCACCCGGATGAGCGGGTGGCTGGAGAGGAAGCGCTGCAGGCGCTGTGGCAGCACCTCCAGCAGGGCCGAGGTGTTGGCCAGCACGCGCACCTGGCCCTGCATCCCCTGGCTGTAGCCCTTGAGGTGCTGTGCCAGGCGGTCGGCATCCGTCAACAGGGCGCGGCTGCGCTGCACCAGNNTCGAAGATGCGAAAGCCCAGCGAGTCCTCCAGCGCGCTGATGCGCGAACTGGCCGCGGCCACCGCCAGGTGCAGCCGTTCACTGGCCGCGCTGATGGAGCCCAGGTCGGCCGCGGCGATCACCACCCGCAGCGTGCCGAGGTCGATGGGCTCATGCATGCGCAGGCCGAGCCGGCTGCGGGCCTCAGCCCAGGCGGGCGCGGTGGCGGGCGATCTGCTCGCGCACCTGCGCCGGCGCCGTGCCGCCCAGCGTGTTGCGGGCCGAGAGCGAGCCGCGCAGGCTCAGCACCTCGTACACGTCCTTGCCGATGCTGGCGTGAAAGCCCTGCAGCACGGTGAGCGGCAGTTCGGAGAGGTCGCAGTTGTGGGAGGTGGCGGCCTTCACCGCGTGCGCCACCGTCTCGTGCGCATCGCGGAAGGGCAGGCCCTTCTTCACCAGGTAGTCGGCCAGGTCGGTGGCGGTGGCGTAACCCTTGTTGGCTGCGGCCTCCATGGCCTGGGCATTCACGGTGAGGCCGCCTTCCTTCTTGCCCGTGGCCGGGTTCAGCTGTCCGCCCACCATCTCCGCGAAGATGCGCAGCGTGTCGGTGAGCGTGTCCACGGTGTCGAACAGCGGTTCCTTGTCTTCCTGGTTGTCCTTGTT
>JABAHQ010011536.1_pt1 | contig 10858 bp, 12 predicted proteins | sample 7062091 | NCBI WGS metagenome assembly JABAHQ01 (sample SAMN14534359, study PRJNA622989) | marine sediment metagenome | biome: marine biome [ENVO:00000428]; feature: marine pelagic biome [ENVO:01000023]; material: deep marine sediment [ENVO:00002113] | place: India: Gulf of Kutch | collected...
CCCTTCGGGTTCCTCCTGGCCTGGGCCATAGCGCTCAATCCTGACAATGCTTGAATTCTCGAATAGAGAAGTGTAAAGCTTCATTGCCTCTTCGGCTTTTCCGTGTTGCTCTCCGACAAACATCAAAAATGGGATGATTTTCTGCGGAAGAGTTGCCAGATTCAATTGCCACGAAAGACCAAATTTATCCTCAACCCATCCGAATTTTTCACTGAAGGGGTATTTATCCAGTTCCATAAGGACTGTTCCCCCTTCCGAGAGTTTCTCCCACAGCTCGTCTATTTCTGCCTGCGTTTCACAGTTGACGAAGAACGATACGGCCGGGGTGAATGTGAACGCTGGGCCGCCGTCTAAGGCCATAAATCGTTGCCCCTCAAGCTCGAATACACCGGTTATGACCTTGCCTTCCATGCCTTGTATAGGGCCTTCCAAAGGCCCTTCTGGATAGCGTTTAATACTCACCACCTTCGAATTTTTAAAGAGAGCGGCGTAGAAATTCATCGCCTCCTCAGCCTGCTTGTCGAACCACAAGAATGGGGTGATTTTTTGAGTGTTGTTTTTCATAATTTTCTCCCTTTGCCTTTCATCTTTTGTCGTACATTATGGGTGTTCCTGCACCGCCCAGCCGTTGCCCTCGGGGTCGCTGAAGAAGACAAACGAATTCCAATCTCCACCACGACCCTCAACCAAGACAGCGCCCTCATAGTGCTGAACCTCGCTGACCTCCACGCCCTGCTCGACCAATTCAGCCCGGGCGGCCTCGATGTCGGACACTGCGAGCTGTATGCCCTTCACCGACCCCGGCGGCATGTCGACGATTCCGGTGCCCACGACGATCGAGCACGCCGAGCCGGGAGGTGTCAGTTGCACGACGCGCATTTCGTCGCTGATCCGGGTGTCGTGGTCAACGACGAAGCCGACCTGCTCGCTGTAGAAGTGCTTCGCCCGGTCCACGTCCGTGACGGGAACAACCACCACTTCGAGTTTCCAATCCATTATTCATTCTCCTTTCATAGACCTAGTCTGCGAAATCCGGTTGGTCTGCATCGGCAAGACAGCGCGGGCTCTCGTTTCAGTCGTCTTCTCTGTAAATAGGAGTGCAGCAAGGCAAGCCTTGCACTCCATTTTCACGCTCGGCGCTGTCCCGCAGGAACTGCCACACTTCTATGTAAGCAAACGCCACGGCTAGCCGGGAACCAACCCACAAGTCACATTGGTGATCGTGCCGGTGATAGCGCCGGCTCGATCTGAGGCCAGGAAGGCGGCCACATCCGCAACCTGGGCCAGGACAGGCGGCCGGCGCAGCATAGTCATCTGGGCCAGGTGCTCGATCAGGCTCTGGACGCCGGCGGCATCCATCTGCATTGTGCTGTTGACCGAGGCGATCTTCTCGGGGGAGAGCGTCTCGGGCACACCGGCCGTCCACAGTCCGAGAACGCGGACGCCGTGCGGTCCGAGTTCAGCGGCCAGGCAGCGCATGAACGCCTCCATCGCGGCGTCGGCGGGCGGTGTGCTGCCCATTATGGGCACTCCAGCGGCCGAAGAGCCGCTGGTCAACATGAGGATGACCCCAGACCCCTGGTCGATCATGCGGCGCGACGCAGCCCGCGCGGTCAGAAAATGAGCCGTCAACCCGGTCATAACAGCGCGAGTGTAATCAGCGGCCGCCATGTCCACCAGTGGGATCCCCTGAACGTCCCCACGCGAGATCAGGTTGAAGGATACATCGACGCTGCCCGCCCGCGAAACCACCGCGCGGACATGCTCGTCTACTGCCCCTTCGTTGAGCGCGTCGACGACCGCTACCTCAGCGGCCGCGCCCGCGGCGGTGATTTCCGCCGCAACCCCTTCGAGCTTCTCCCGAGTCCGCCCGGCTAGAAAGACCCTGGCCCCCTCGCGAGCGAAGGTCAGAGCCACACCGCGACCAATCCCCCTGGCCGCTCCGTAAATGATAGCATTCTTGTTCTTGAGTAGCATTTTCATTCTCCTTTGGTTTGGGTTATCGGATTTTTGTTAGAACATTTCCCCAGAACGACCGGATGGATGAAGAGCCGGTATTCATCAATTAAGCCGAGCTGCATAAAGGTCGAGGCGATGTTGGCACCACCCTCGCCTAAAGGCTTCTCCGGGCCAGCGTTCGGCCCAGCGATAAACCCATCCTATGACATTGATATATCTACGATAACTTTGCTCATAATTATTTCTCCTTATCCCAGGGCGACAACTCCTCGCTGGTGAGTTTATCCGAAATAACGACTTTCTGTCATTGATTGCTCGCCCGCTAGAAACGCCAGCGAGTCTGGCTGAACTTATCGCCCTTGCCGAAGCCGAAGGCCACTTTGGGTCTTACCTCGTAGACCAAAGCCCGACCACCCTTGCCATAAAATGCACCGTCGCGCACGGTAAAGTGCCAGTCGTATTTCGATGTGTAGGCATCGGCCAGTTGTTGGAGCCTGGCCTCATCGCTCACGTTTACAGCGTCACCTTCAACCACCAGATCGAGACCCTCAGCAAGGGTGTTACAGCCGGTGGTGAGGATGCACTGCGAGTTGTCCACAAGGTTCTTCGCTTTGCGTTCGCCGGGGCCGGTGCAGAAGTACAATGCCCTGTCCAGCCAGACGGATATTAGCGGCGTGACGTGCGGGCGTCCGTCCGGACGCACCGTTGTTAGCCAGTAAACTTCCGCCTGCTCCAGGCGCTCGCGGGCCTCCGCCCACGGTGTTGGTGTCGCTCCCTCGCTGCTAAATTGGGGGTGTAATTCAGTTACTGGTTCTTTAACATTCATCGTTACTCTCCTTGCCTATATTCAGTCTCCGTACTTATCGTGGTGTCGCCACCATCCATATGGTGAAGTCTTTGGCCATCCATCGGGGGAATCTTCCCAGTCCTCCTGCCGGCCGAATGGCGTCAGGTCAAGATAGCTCCAGTTGCTGCCTAGATACTCGACACCCCGCCCATTCGTGAAGTAGGTGTGAAAGATGGTGTCGCCATCGCGGAGAAAGACGCTCAGTCCGAATGTCTCACCCTGGTCGGTCGTAACCCCGAAGTCGTCGTTAAAGTCACTACCGAACGAGGAGTATCAGGGGGTGGTCCAGCCCATGCGCGCCTTGAACGGCTCGATCTTTTCCAGTGGCGCACGGGATACCAGGACCAGCGAGGTGTCGCGGGCGTGTAAATGGGCGGGATGACCCATATTGTCGACCACCATCGAACAGCCATCGCAGCCCTCGTCCCAGTCCGGGTCGAACATGAAGTGGTAGACGATGAGCTGGCGACGCCCTGCGAACAGACCGAGCAGACCCGCCTTACCGTTTGGGCCATCGAAGACGTACTCCTGCTCGATTTTGACCATCGGCAGCCGGCGGCGCTCGGCGTTCAGCGCGTCTCGCTGGCGCGTAAATTCCTTCTCTTTGGCCAGAAACTCCTTGCGAGCAGCGAGCCACTCAGCTCGCGATACGATTCTCGGATATCCTATCTTGCTACTTGTCATGATAAATTCTCCTTTGCGGTTAGTTAATCAGATTATCCTATTGGATGCATGCTCCGGCTTCGGCCAGGCTAATCCGTTCTCGCCGTCCGGCTCGGGGTGAGGTGATGGTGTTCATGAAAGTTTCTTTCTCCTTAGCGAGGGTCATCACAACTCCTTGAAAATAAATTGACAGATTTGTAGGCGTGGTACGTGGTGTTTTTACTACACACCACGCACTACGGACCAGATTGAAGGGGTTAAATTTTGAAACTACCCAAAATCGCCAGGGCTGTTTTTCGCGGTAAGATAGGTTTTATCTTCCAGCGCATGTAGGCCACGAAGGTGACCAGCCCGAACAAGATAGCCGTGGTAATCGCACTCGCTATTTCGCCCCTGAACAAGTGAAGAACAGCAGCGCTTGCCATCACAATCATCAGACCAGCTGCGGCCAAAGGGGTCAACCAGGGCATAATGCGGGTGACGCCTGGTAAGATAAGACCGGCCGCTGCCAGCCATTCCGCTGTTCCCAGAAAAATGCGGAACCAGGGCGCAAACTCAGCGTTCATAATCTCAACCAGCTCTGGGGGTGGAGCCAGAAAGAGCGTCCCATGCCACGCATACAGAACCGCCAGTAACACTTGAAGGATCCAAAGTACAATGTTCATAAGTTAATCTCCTTTTAGTTAAGGTATCTATACAATCGTTATAAACAATCCTACCATTTGCAATAGCTGAACTTACCCGAGGGGCTAACAAAACAGAGGTTATGCTGCCAGTGAAAGAGATTTGATGGCTATCCAGCCAGTCATCGCACTAGCAGTGATACACCTTCTCAGAGTGCCCAGGGCAGGTTTAGAACAAATGTTCTGAACATTATATCGCTATCACTTCAAAAAGTCAAGTGGAAATTTTAAAATATAGGGTATGAACTTCTAAACTTGAATTTTCACTATTTTTTGGTATACTATAAGATATGAAAAATCGAAGTTATAGTCAGTATTGTGGGCTGGCCTACGCCTTGGATATTGTTGGAGAACGCTGGACGCTGCTCATTGTCCGTGAATTGATCCCCGGCCCACGCCGGTTTAAGGACCTCGTGGACGGGCTGCCGGGTATCAGCACCAATTTGCTCTCAGAGCGTCTCAAGCGCCTGGGGCAGCAAGGATTGCTCAATCATCACACCCTCCCCCCGCCAGCGGGGTCAACGGTGTACGAGTTGACCCCGCTGGGCCAGGCGTTGGAAAAAACATTGCTTGAATTGGGAAAATGGGGGAGCCAATTTGTGCCGCCATCGGCGGAAGATGCCACCGTGCTCCATGTGGGCTCATACGCCCTGACGCTCAAAACCTTTTTCCGGCCGGAACAGGCGCAGGGGGTCAATGAAACCTATGAACTGCGTATTGATAATGAGGTCCTTCAGGTACAGATCAAGGAGGGGGAGATTCAGGTTCAGCAAGGCGAAGCGCTGGAAGCTGACATGATTCTGCATGCCGATATGCCGACGTATCTGGGGTTATTACAACGACAGATACAACCGGATGAGGCAATTTCCGGGAGGCTCATTCGGATCGAGGGTGACCCTGCCGCGTTGAGCCGGTTCCTAGATTTGTGCGGGCTGCCAGACTCACCTTAATGCCTTTTCAAAATTTTTCCAGCCTATTATGCTATCAGGCTGTGTAGATAGCTCAGTAACGAATCGAGCAGGCGGCGGAACGTTTCATCGATCTCTAACGGGAGGCCAAAACCGCCCCTATTCTCTAACACAACGCATCCATGCACGATGATGCGGATCATACGAACCACGTGCAGGGCCTCATCCGGCGAAAGGGCGTAAGCCGAAAGAGTCCGTACCATGATCTCAACCACCTCTCGGCCGGCCGCCTGCCATTCAGGATCATCAGGGTCTGGAGCGCGCTGGGCCGCTTCATACAGCCCTGGCCGTTCTTGCGCGAAGTCCCGTAAGGTGTGGGCGAGCGCCAGAACGGCCTCATCGCCAGCTTTGCCCATTACCGCCGGCCCCAGCCTGGCTGACACCTCCTCAATCCCGAGCAGGGCCAGGGCCCGCCGCAGTCCGGCCAGCCCCGCCAGGTAATGGTAGAGGGTGGGCGGACGGACCCCCAAGCGAGAGGCGAGGGTAGCCATGGTGAGTTTGTCCAGGCCGTCTTTGTCTGCCAGTTCGGCCGCTACCTGCACAATCGTTTCATAATCCAAACCGGCTCGTGTCGTCATTACATCTCCTGGAGAAGGGGTGCCTGGTGCTTTATCGCTGTCAGGAAGGCCAGAATGCTTTCGGCCACCGGTTCTGGCATCTCAGTTTGGGGATGATGGCCAGCACCCTCAATCATCCGTACCGTTGTCTGCGTTGCCTGGAGCCGTTCGGCCAGCAGACGCGCTTCCTGTTCCGGCTGCTTGAAGTCGGGGTCACCGAAGCCCATCAGGATCAAGACCGGCGTCCTTACCTGGGCAACGCGCCTATCCCAGTCTTCACCGGTGTTCGAGAACAGGAGTCGTAACGCTTGCAGGCGACCAGGTTCTTTCAGCATGGCCTTGACCTGGCTAAGATGGACCTCGTAATCGGCTGGACGCCTGGCAGGGTACATTAATATGATTAGGTTGTCAAGAAACTTCTCACTACCCTCATCGAGCCGCTAACAGCCCTTTGTCAATGGGCCGAAACTTATATGAATCAAGTCGAGACCGCTCGCTCATCTTATCTTAACAACAACTTAGCGGGCACAACCGAAGGCTAAACTGCTAATTGCTTTACGCTGCTTTATCCTGGTCTACGCTCAAGTTTTACGATTTGCTGACGGAAATGGTCTCGCCAACTCTCAGTGAGGGCCTCAACCTCGACTACCCGCTGCAGCAACTCCAGGTTATCTTTCTCCTTCACGTACAAGCGAACGATGTCGGCGACCATGACCTGGTGAGGGTCCCGCTCGATAAATGCTACCTCATCGCCAGCGCCAACTTCACCCTCTTGTAAAACAGCCAGGTAAAACCCGCTGCGACCGCTTCGCAGAAAGCGTTTGATGATGTCGTCTCGCCCAAACTTGAGGGCCAATTTATAACAGGGCATACGCGGCTCTGTGACGATCATCTCAGCTGAGCCAATCCGCAGCCGGTCGCCGATATGGACGGTATCTTCTAACAACCCGTGCGTGGTCAGGTTCTCGCCAAACATGCCCCAAGGCAAGCGCATGCCAGGGAGTTCCTGCTGCCAGTAGGCATAATGTTCGGCCGGGTAGACATAGACGGCCTTGCTGGGGCCGCCGTGGACGGACAAGTCGGCCTGTTTATCACCGGCCAGGTTGAGCCAGGACAACTTCACCCGACCCTCGACCGGATCTTTAAATATCCCGGTGGTGACCGGCTGCCCTTTCCAGATGACGGTGCGGGGCAATCCTACGTTGACGGAAATAAGTTTCATGGTTCTTCTTCCTTTTTGAATACCGAAAAATACTAACCATCGAAATGGCCATTTCGATGGTTAGTATATACCGAAAATTCTAACTTATCAAGATGCTATTTTGTCGGTTATAATATCTTTAAGAATCATTGGGGTAGGAGAGACAAACAATTATTCAGGAACCGTCTATTTCGAAGTTCATTGTTATCGCTAACCAGTTGAGCCTGGATTTCATCAATACTCAGATCATCCAGGGGGGACAATTAGTAGACCTGCTGGAGAATTTCACCGATCTGGTGAGGTGGTTGGTAGCCGTTCAGGTCCTCGATACGGCCCAGGCTGAAGAGGCCATCCGACGCTGGGACAATACCCTGGAAGGGCAGCGCACGTTTGAACGCGCCTTGGCCTTCCGGGCTGTCCTACGCGAGATGGTTAAACAAATTGTTGCCGGTAAGCCGGTACCGTCAGCCGCAATTGAGGAAATCAATAAGCTGCTGCGCTATCGCATCCGCTACTCAGAACTGATCTCAAGGCAAGATGAGTTCACGATCCGCTCGCGTACGAAATTTGATGAGGCCACTCATCTCTTAACCCTGATTGCCGAAGCTGCGAGCGAACTGTTGTGCCACGCCGATTTCGCCTTAATCAAAAAATGCGAGGATCCTGAATGCATTCTATATTTTTATGATACGAGCAAAAACCATGTACGTAGATGGTGTAGCATGAGTCTGTGCGGCAATCGCATGAAGGCGGCTGCCTACTACCGCCGGCACCGGTCTAGTCCCAAGGATAGCTGAACTTTGTTGTCCATGTTCAACCAGGGAGGACAAACTCATGATATTGAGCCGAAAGACGCAACTTTGGCTGCCACGTCTCGTATAGAATGATATTATTCACTGATTTCTATAGGATGAGGCCTGTTTTGATAATGAGTGAATCTCAGCCCATTCTCCGTACAACCGCAGACGAACTGTTGAGCACGAAACTCACACCCCCTTTTCTGCGCTCAGCCCTCGTGTCACGTGAACATTTGGTGGCCCGGCTGGATGAGGGCCTTGAACGCAAGTTGACCCTGGTCTCTGCGCCGGCCGGCTTCGGCAAAACCACCCTCGTCAGTGAGTGGCTGGCCGCCCACAGTGCGCGCCAGGGTGCTCCTGCTGTGGCCTGGGTCGCCCTAGACGCCGGGGACAACGATCCAGTTCGCTTCTGGCGCTATGTCCTGACCGCCTGCCAGACGTTCGAGGCGGCCATCGGCCAGTCAGCCCTGGCGCTGCTGCGCACAGCGCCACAACCGCCCTTTGAAGCGCTGCTCACGACCTTCATTAACGAGCTGGCCCAGTTTTCAGGCCGATATGTCCTCGTCCTGGAGGACTACCATTTCATTATCTCGTCCCAGATTCATGAGGCGGTGACCTTTCTGCTCGACCACCTGCCCCCGACGCTGCACTTGATCATGCTCACCCGGCGTGATCCCCCGCTTCCTCTGGCCCGGCTGCGCGCCCGTGGTGAGCTCAACGAACTGAATGTCTCGGACCTGCGCTTTTCCCTGAGCGAGACTCAGGCCTTCCTCCAACAAGCCCTCCCCTTCCCGCTCCCCCCTGAGGTGGTTGAACGCCTGAACGAGCGTACGGAAGGCTGGGCCGCCGGGCTGCGCCTGGTGGCGCTCACCCTTCAGGGGCAGGAGGAACCGGAGCAGCTTGAACAATTTGTTGATACTTTCGCCGGCAGTCACCGGCCCATCCTGGAGTACTTGATCGCCGATGTGTTCAGCGCTCAGCCAGAGCCACTCCAGGCGTTTTTACTGCAAACGAGCGTCTTGATCCGTCTGACTGGTTCGCTATGTGAGGCCATCACCGGCCGGAGTGACAGTGCGATGGTGCTCGAACAGCTTGAGCGGGCCAACCTGTTCCTGCTGCCGCTGGATGCCGCCGGGCAATGGTACCGCTTTCACGCCCTGTTTGCCGAGGCGATGCAACATTATGCCCGCCAACGGCTGGGCGAGGCTCGGCTGCATGAATTGGCCGGCAAGGCCAGTCATTGGTACGAAGCGCAGGGGATGCTCGCCGAAGCGGTCGAGGCCGCTCTCTCCGCCCAGGCGTTTGATCGCGCCGCCGCGCTCATCGAACGCCTCATTGCACCTCAACTCCCCCATAATGAATACCATACCCTGCGGCGCTGGATCGAGCACCTGCCCGAAGAGGCGCTCCGTCCACACTCAAGCCTGTGTTTGACTTATGCCATCGCGATTCTTTTCACTTCGGATCGCTATGCCCCCGAGACGCTGGCCCTCCTTCAGCCGCCGCTACAGATGGCCGAGCAGGCCTGGCAGGCCGAGGGCAACCGGCCCAAACTCGGCGAGGTGCTGGCTTTCCGCTCCCTGGCCGCTTTTTTCCAATGGAATCTTAGCCAAACATTTGCCGAAGCGAGACAGGCGCTCGAGCTGTTGCCGGAGGAAAATGTGCAGTGGCGGGGTATTAGCCTGATCTTTGTTGGACTGGAGGAACTGTTAAACGGCAGGCTGAATACGGCCCGGCCGATGCTCCTTCAGGCGCTGGAGCTGTGCCAGGCCGCAGGGAACATTTATGGCATCCTTGATACGCTCCTCCTGCTTGGCCGCGTTTACATTGAACAGGGGGAGCTGCGCCGGGCGGCTCAGCTTTATCAACAGGTGCTCGCAGAGACAGAGCAGACGCCCATGGATAGAGAGCTGGCGCAAATCCGCAGGGGGCGAGCGTTGATCGGCCTGAGTACACTCGATTTGGAGTGGAATGCTCTGGAGACCGCTGAACAGTATGCCTCCCAGGCGCTAGATATTGAACAGTCTCATGCAGATGAGGCGCTCCAGATCGAGAGCTCACTGGCCCTGGCACGCACGCAGCACGCGCGCGGGGAGAGTGCGCAGGCGCAGCAACGGCTGCACGCACTAATTGCCCAAACCAAGAGCTCTTTGCTGCTTAGAGAGGCAGAGGCATGCCAGGCCCGGTTTGCCCTGGCCGCCGGCGGTCTGGTCGCTGTCCAGCGTTGGTCTGCGGCCCGTCCCCAGGCAGACGATATCCCCCGCTTCCAACAGGAGCAAGAGGCGCTCATCATGGCTCGCTTGCTGATCGCTCAGGGCGAGGCCGACGCCGCCCTCCTGTTGCTCGAAGGGTGGCAGGCCGAGGCGCAAGACCAGGGACGCACCCGTAGTGAACTGGAGATGAGGGTCCTCGCCGCCCTGGCGCACTTCAGCCAACAAAATCTAGCCCAGGCCAGGCAGACACTCATCGAGGCCTTGGCCTCGGCTCAGGCCGAAAGCTACCAACGCCTCTTCCTCGACGAAGGGGAGCGCATGGTCGCCTTGCTCCAGGCCGTCTTGCCCGAAGTGAAAGAGACGCCGCTGAGCGCATATGTCCGAACCTTGCTGCTCGCCTTGGCTCAGGAACATGCGGGCCAGACCCCTACCCCTTCTGTCCCCTCGCCGCTCATCGAGCCCCTTAGCCCACAAGAGAAGCGTGTCCTGCGGCTGCTGGCGGCGAGCCTTACCAACCCGGAGATTGCCCAGGAACTGGTCGTCTCCCTCAACACCATCAAGACCCAGGTCCAAAGCATCTACCGCAAGCTCGACGTCCACAGTCGCGAAGAAGCCAGCGAGGTGGCTCGCCAACTGAACCTGCTCTGAAAATAACCAGGTAGGACAGACTTTCCAGTCTGTCCTATAAACTGTCCCCATCATTCACCAGCCTCGCTGAATCACCCTCATCCCGCCAATCACCCGAACTGGGTGATGCGGGTTCACCCCCTTGTCCTCTATACTCCCGGCGTAAGTTAAAAATCTTGACGAAAAAGATTCAACCTGAAACGTCGAGTTTTAGAGGATTTATCATGAAACACTACCTACACCGCAGGCTAGTACACCATATGCTGGACCTCGTGGACTTGAGCATGACCCGCTAGTTGGCGCGTCATAGCTTGTCGTTCCTGCGCTTCGGGATGGGCGTAGT